>Ga0209985_10001574_pt1 | contig 22022 bp, 8 predicted proteins | sample NOAtaG_FD_187305 | JGI IMG/M metagenome (GOLD analysis project Ga0209985, IMG submission 187305) | Freshwater lake microbial communities from Lake Erie, under a cyanobacterial bloom - NOAA_Erie_Diel6S_1000h metaG (SPAdes) (version 2) | ecosystem: Environmental > Aquatic > Freshwater > Lake ...
ACGGAGCCTTGTCGACCACCGCGAAGGTGTCCATGCCGAGCCTGCGGTACGCCGCCAGCGGGTACCTCGTCCCGTTCGGGGAGTTGAAGCCCAGGGTCGAGACGCGGCTCAGGCGGGCGTCGATGCCCGAGGTGTACCCCTGCGTGAGCACCGTGCCTCCCGCCGGGTAGGTCGTGCCCGTCAGGCGCGAGAAGTTGTCGCCCGTCGTGGGGGCCGCTGCGGTCTACAGGCCCTCGCCTCGCCGGTATCCCTCTGCGAGCCGCATGATCACGGCCGCGATGCGAGGAAAGCCGTGGTCCGCAAGTCGATCGGCACACTCGAGCAGCAACCCGGAGGGCGTGCCCTCATCGCAATCATCTCGGGGAATCAGCGACACATCGATGGCATGAGCCCATGCGTTTCGCATCGCACGGAGCTCGTCGCGCTCAAGGACCCCCGCAACCGTCCGATGCGGCCAGAGCCCATCGCGGTCCATTGGTGCCGTGCGGAGCACTCGGCCGAGGAGTTCGAGGGCCTTGCCACGAACAAAGCCGCTTGCCTCGGCGCCGCACAGGCGCTCGACCCACCACGAGAAGTGTCGATCGTCGAACGAACCGTCCCGGCGGACGCCGGGCACAAGCGACCAGCGCTGAAGAAGTGCGCACATCGCATCGACAGAGAAACGGGTTCTGCGCTCAGTTGGGACAGCGCCGTCCTTGCCATGGATCTCCTCTACCAGCAGGAGCACAAACTCTGGCTCGGACGCGAGCCTCCGCTCGAGCCAGGCGGGCGAGGCGTGATTGGGCTCGGTGAGAATCGGCATGAGCGCCCATTCGAGCGCCTCGATGTCCTCGCGATGCTGAAGCGGGTCGGATTGCAGCGAGTGAAGCACACGAATTGCCGCCGACGGCTCCCAGATCAACGCCCCGATGCACTGATCGGCCGCGCAGTGCAGCGACCGCTTCGCGACAAGCGCAGGAACCGCTTCCCCGTCCCGCTCCATACGACAGAGGCAGTGAATCGCTTCCAGCGGACGGCCATGCAGCAAGAGTTGGCCGGCCGCGCGCGCCAGATCCGCCCCGCGCCCAAACGGCTCGACCACGACGACGCTCCAATAGAGCGACCGCTGCTCGGCGAGTAGCGTGTCCACCTGATCCCATGTCGATGCCGAGAATGGAAGCGAGCGTAAGACCTCCGCAGCAGTCTCCGGTGGCATCGACTCGACGCCGACCGATCGCACCCAATCCCAACCGCCAAAGCGGAAGCACGCCCGGCAATACCCTGTCACGACCTCGCCGCGAGCCGTCGAACGCTCAGAGAGGAGCGAGGCGAGCAACTCGCTCACCGAATTCGGCGGGCAGGCCTGGGCGAGTGTCGCCCCCACAGCCTCACGCAGCTCGACCGACTCCGCCAGTCGAAGCACATCGGTCAAGTCGACCGAAGCGAGTCGTTCAGCGACCGCTGCTGCGCGCTGCAGCTCAAGCCACTCGCGCAGGGCGGGCGCCTCTGCCGGCAAGCGGCACGCACTCTCCCAATCCGATGCGAAGACGAGACGGAACCAAGCGCGTGGTTCCTGCCGCGCGAACCGCGCGGCGATTCCCTGCAGCAAGTGCCACCGCACGTCGCCGACGACCGGGTCCTCAGTATTCGTCATGCAGATCCGCTGCAGCCACGAGAGGATCAGTTGCCCGGAGGTTGCTGCTTGAGCTTCGCTCGCCATACCGAACTCGATGCTCTCAAGTGCCTCGAGCAGCTGTCGCGGCGCTCCCGCTGGCGAGGCCGCGAGCAACGACGCGAGCCCCAGTACGCGGCAAGGATCGCAACCCGCGAGTTCCACCGCGAGCAGTGAGTAGGCCTCGCGCAACTCCGCGTCCCGCATGCTCGGAAAATGGCGCGTCGTGGCCTCATCCGCGCAGCGACGAATCCTGGGAGTACGCGCCAACTGCGAGGCTGGCGACTGATCGTCAATCAGCCATCGCAGAAGCTCCCACGCAACCTGAGGTCTTGCGCGTGCCAGTCCTCGAATGCCCTGAAGCCGCTCCGCCGCCGAAGCGCGCGTTCCAGCCTTGGAGAGCGCGTAGATCGAATGCAGAGATCCCATCGCCTGAACGCCCGCTGCCCCCCCAGCGCCGAAATCGGCGAGCGCGGCCAGCGCATGGGTCGCGCGAGCGAGCCAGCGCTCATCCCACCCGAGCGTCTCGAGAGACCAGCGAAGGCCGCTGAGCAACGGCCACTCGGGCTCTCCCACCGCGAAACCACCTCGCGCGCGGCCAACCGCGCGCGCGATCCCCGGCGAATCCGACTCGATCGCCTGCTCGATCGACGCGAGGACCTGCTCGGGGGCCCCCTCGGCGATCCACGGAAGAACATCGGATGCGGCGACCCAACCGTCCACGTCACCCTTCGAGAGCAGGTGTTCCGTGATTCGACGAGCGGCGGATTCGCGTAGGGCGACGCCGCACCCCTTCAAAGCCCATGGGAAAGACCCGACCAACGCCACCGTGATCGCCATCGCCTCGCGAAGCGTGGCTGAGAATCGACGCTTTGCCCCGCGATGCGCGGCATCGAGCCGCGCAGACGGATCAAGCAGAAGATACGGGTCCGGCTCCGACAGCACCGTGATCGCAGACGACTCGAAAGCGATGATGTCTTCATCGCCCAGGAACCCAGCGTTCGCAGCCCATTGGGCAGACCTGTCGCGCAAGAGCCAGATCGGTCCACTGACCGACAACGGAGCGTCGGCGCCACCGACCTCGTCACGAAGCCGTCCGAGGACCTCCGAAGACGACATTCGAAACACCTGCTCCACGCACGCGAGATCCGACTGCAACCTGGCATCCCATCCACCGACAAGCCCCGCGAGCGCGAGCATTCGGCGGAGGCTGCAGTCTCGTGATGGAGGACCGGCGCTTCTCATGGTGCCTCAACTTGAAGCGGTACCGGCTTACGCCCCCGGATCGCTCACCGGAGCCATCACGGCGTCCAGTCGATTCCTGGATTCAACGATGCGAAGTATGCCACAAGCTGACGCCGCCTTTCAGGCGGCAACTGCTCGCCGGGCACAAGTCCGAAGTCGTAGCCCCTCGAACCAACGCGCTCCACCCACTCCTGAAACGAGGGCGCGAGCCGAAGCATCCAACTGGGCTGCACGGGCGAGTCGACAGGTCCCGACACGTCGGGCCCGAGCGCGTACACCCCGCATGGGATGCTTGATCCGGGCGGGACGTAGATGAGTTCATCGCCGAACACGGACGAGCCAACCATCACGACCTTCAGGCCCCGGAAGTGCTGATGCTCTCCATCATCCTCGTACGCCATCCGAAGATCGCGCACATCCTCCGCCGTCAACGGATTGATTTCATCGAGGTCGTAGAGAAGGACATTGATGTCGCTCCCTGGCGGGATATCTTGCCTCACCGCGGCGTGACTGGAGTAGAAGTCCGCAAGTTCGCGGGGGAACCACGAAGGGCACACGCGCGGAGCATCGAGCGGTACATACATCGATCATTCGCCTTGAATGAATCCTGACACGGAGCGTAGTCGTCGCTGCCGCAACTCACTTCGCGGCACCACCACGGATGCCTCCAACGATTCCGCCTGCGCAGGCGCCAACTGCGCCGCCCGTACGCGCGGTGTTCACCGCCGTCTTGCAGTCGTCCTTGAGTTTCTTCCAGTCCCGGTGCCACGAGTTCCAGGCGATCAGCCCGCCGGAGTCCCCCACGATATCGCCTCCCACTCCCATGACCTCTATTCCACACTGCTCAATCCAGTGATTTTCGATCGAGCTGATGTGGTCGCAGAATGCACATGGATCATCTTTGTGCCGCATCGCCTCCCGCATCCTCTCTAGGATCTTCATGCAACCTGTGTTCGAGAGCAATCGGTCTGTTGCATCAGCTGTTGAGCTGTATACCCCAAGAGCACCAAGCACAAGAATGGCGGCGAACCCACCTTTGCCCTTCGCGCGGACGACCTTTGCATTTCCGGACGTCTCGTCACAAAGCAGAAGATTTCCGTCTAGATCCATCATGTGACGGATCGGCCCTCGTTTACGGGACGCCCCGGGCTCGAAGTCGTAGAACATCCCGTCAAGGACGTCGTCAGTGAGTACGTCCTTCTTTACGCCTGCGGCCACAAGGCTCCCGCGAATCAACTCCCGTCGCTCCTTGTCGGTCAACTTTGCGAAGGCGGCACGCTGCTTGTCCCAAGCACCACCACCTAGGCGCTCGCGAAGGAAGGCGTGCGCCTTTATGTGTGCATCCTTGTCGCCCAAGTCAATGCAGAGTTGATCGGGCGATCCGCCAAGACCAAGGCATACCGCGTGGTGTTTCCTTCCATCCACCAGCCCCCACGGATCCACCGCCGCGATCGGCCCGCCGCGGACGTACTCGTACAGCCCCATCCCATCCACATACCCCGCAGGATCCCGCTCGAGCCATCTGCCGAGCGTCGGGGAGTAGCTGCGGAACCTCACCGTGTACAACCCGCTCTCGTCGTTGAAGATGTAGCCGCAGTAGCCGACGCCGTTGCGGACGCCCTTTGCGAAGAGGCCCGCTTCGCCCACGCCGCCTGAGCTCGACTTGCCGTCGTCGGCGACCGCGATGTCGTAGTCGGACTGGGCGACCTTGCCGTCGCGGTCGAGGTCGGCTTCGACGACGTAGCCCGAGCTACCGATCGTCGTGTTCAGACGGCTGCGGATCACGCCGTTGTAGTCGTCCTTGTTCACGAAGCCGTCGCCGTTCACATCTGAGCGCAGCGTGCGCGTGGCCTCGCCGTACGGCGAGTACGCGATGCGGTCGATCACGACGCCGGGCTTGCCGGGGGTGGCGACGGCGATCACGCTGAACTGCGCGTCCGTCAACTGGAAGGCAATCTCCTGCGTGCTGCCCGCGGCGACCCCGCCAGAGCCGTTCCCCGTGAGGCGCAGCCGCGCGACGGCGTCGTCGATGTACCTCGCACCCCACGCCTGCTGGATGACCGACTCCTCGAGCGTGCCCGCGCCGTTCGTCTGGTCGCGCTGGGTCTCCTGGACCACGCGCCACGCGGCGTCGTACCAGAAGGTCGTCTTCCGGTCGGCGATGTCCTGCGCGTCGGGGGCGAGGTGGGAGTCCTTCGACACGCGCCAGTGCAATCCGTTGAAGCGCTGCGCGCTGATCGGCTTCGCGAGGTCGTTCGCATCGACCGACTCGACCTTCACGAGGCGGCCCCACGCGTCGTGGGTGTAGCGGCGCTTGGTGGACGCGCCCGTGCTCTCCTCCTCGAGGTTTCCCGCCGCGTCGTAGGCGAGCGGGAGCGTGACGGAGTTCGTCGTGCCGGTGCCGCCCGCGGTCAGCTTGCGCTGCGCGAGCTCGTTCGCGAGGTTGTGCTCGCGCGCGTCGAGGCGGTCGAGGGCGTCGGTGAACGCGCCGTTTCCAGAGAGGTCGGTGCGGTGCTCGGACCAGTTGCCGAGCATGTCGAGGACCCACTTCTGGCTGCCCGCCGTCGGCACCCAGGTGCCTTGGTTCGTGGAGGTGACGCCGGTGCGCGCGCCCTGCCGCGCTTCGGTCAGCCGCCCGAGCGCGTCGTACGAGTATTCCCAGTCGCGACCGAACCACGACGCCCCCGCGCGCCCGTCGCGCTTCGACAGGCGGTTGCTCGCGAGGTCGTAGGTGTGGATCTGGTCCACGATCGCTGGACGATACCCAGCGGCCGTGCTTCCCGTCGCGCCGTCGAGCCAGGTCTGGCGCACGACGCGCCCGAAGCGGTCGAGCCCCGGGTAGACGCCCTCGGCCTGCGAGGTCCAGCCGTTCGTGCGGCGCTTGCGGTCGGATGGGCTCCACGTCCGGTCGAGCTGGATGTCGACCGTGGGATAGTCGACCACCGCGAAGGTGTCCATGCCGAGCCTGCGGTACGCCGCCAGCGGGTACCTCGTCCCGTTCGGGGAGTTGAAGCCCAGGGTCGAGACGCGGCTCAGGCGCGCGTCGATGCCCGAGGTGTACCCCTGCGTGAGCACCGTGGTGCCCGTCGGATAGGTCGTGCCCGTGAGGCGCGAGAAGTTGTCGCCGGCGGCGGGCGGCGTCGCAGCCGTCGACGGAAGCACCGTCGCGTACGCGTACGAGACGCTGCGCGCGGCGGGGTCCGCGGCGCCCGCCTGCGTGAAGGCGCGGCCCGTCGGATTCTGGACGACCGACGCCACCTGCCAGAGCGGCGTGTAGGTGAAGCCCACGCCGCTGTCGACCTGCGTGCCCGCCGCGTCGAGGGTCGAGAGGACCTCGCGCATGCGGCCCGCCGCGTCGTAGGCGACGGTGATCGCGCGCACCGTGGCGTCGATCCCGCTTCCGACCGCGCCGACCGCGTCGCGCGTCACGCGGCCCGCGGCGTCGCGCTGGTACTCGTGGCGCGTCCCGTTCTGGTCGGTCGTGGCGCGGAGTTCGCCGAGGCGGTTGTAGGCGTAGCGCACGGTGAAGGCGTCGCTCGCGCCGGGGAGGCCGGTCGACTCGTCCGGGTAGCGCACCGCCGAGAGGAGGTCGCGGCTCGAGACGAGGGACGCCATCGGGTCGGTCGCCGCGCCCGCCGTCGTGCCGTACTCGTACTGGGTGACCTGCACGCTCTCGCCGCCCGAGCCGCCGGGCGCGTGCGCGACCATGCGCGCGATGTTTCCCGAGGCGTCGTAGGCGTAGCTCGTGACGCGGTTCGCATCGGGCGCCGACGCGGAGAGCCGCGCGGGGTTGACCGCCCAGCGCGCGCCGCCGTCGGCGTTCGGCTTCCAGGTGATGTCGGCGTCGACGCTGAAGTCGGCCGACGCGTTCTCGACCGTCGCGACCTGCCGGCCGAGGTCGTCGAGCTTCGTCAGCGTGCGGCGGCCGAGGGGGTCGGTGCGGCGGAAGGCGGCGCCGCGGGCGTCGTAGGAGACCTCCTCGACGATCGCCCACGAGGGGATCGCCGCCGGCGGCCAGGCCGCGGGCTCGGTGCCGCCCGCGCGGAGGACCTCGCTGAGCGGATCGGAGGACGACGGGGCGATGTTCGTGCCGAGGTTGACGGTCTTCACGATGCGGTCGGCGGTGTCGTAGATCGAGCCGACGAAGGTGCGGATGGCGCTCGGAACGGCGTCGAGCGGGCCGCGCGTGGTCGTGTCGTCGTGACGGCGGCGCAGCGTGGCGACGAGGCTCAGGCGGTCGCGGTCGTCGTAGGTGAAGTTCGTCTGCTCGACGACGAAGTCGCCGTTCGAGCCGCCTACGACCGTCGGGCCGCCGCGGTCGGTGACGAACGACTTGACCACGCGACCGTGCGCGTCGTAGGCGCGCTTGGTGGCGGGCGCTCCCGGACTCGTCGCGGCGACCACGCGGGCCGAGGCATCATACCACTGGTTCTTGACGAGCGAACTGAAGGCCGCCTTGTTGCGGGCCGCGATGTCGGCGTCGAGCGAGAGGCTCGCCGGCGCCGTCGCGATGGCTGTGCGGAACGGGAGCCCGCGCTGCGAGTACGAGATGCGCGAGTAGAGAAGGCGGTCGGTGCCGCTGGCGGCGATGAGGGCGTCCTGGTTGCCACCATGGGTCGGGCTCGAGAGCTTGCTGAAGAGCCCCCGCTCGACGAGCCGGTCGAGGTTGTCGTAGGCGCGGACCTCGTGCGGGCCGATCGCCTGATCCAAAGCACCCGAGGTCGGCCCCCACACCTGGACGAGCCTGTTGCGGCGGTCGTAGACGCGGACGCTGTCGCGCCACGCGATGCCCTCGCCGTCGTACTGCCGGACGAGCGTGACATTGCCGTCGCCGATTCCCTGGGTGGCGGTTCCGACGGAGTCGTAGAAGTACTCGGCGATCAGCTTCAGCGCATCGTCCGCGTCGCCGTCCTGGCCCGCACGGATCGCGATGACACGGTCGAGGAGGTCGTAGGTGTAGCGCTCGACGCTCCCGTTGGGCGACACCTTCTCCTTGATGCGGCCGATCGCGTCATAACGCACCTCGGTCGTGTCGTAGCGGTTCCCCGCGACCGACGACCAGCGGCGGGTCTCGGTGACCACGCCCGTGACGGCGTGGTCGACGACCGAACGGGCGACCTCCGTACCGAGCGCGTAGCTCGACCCGTCGAGCGACACCGTCCAGTCGCTGCTGCGGATCACTCCGCCCCCCGCGTTCATGAGCGTGACGGAGGCCGGGCCGGAGACGGTGCCGTCGACCAGCTTGTGGGGGAGCGAGACTTCGGCGTAGTAGAGGATGCCGGGCCGCTCGGGCGATGGACGGAGTTCGCGGCGGGTGCGGGTGGTGACGGGAGGGATTGCGCCGGGGACCGGATAGCCGATGAAATCGGCCCGACGGATTGCCGTGACGCGGCCGAGTAGGTCGTGCTCATACCCCGTGTGGATCGCACCTCCCGGAATTGTCGACTGCGCCGACCAGGTCCAACCCGCCAGCCCTGGATAGTCCGTCCCATCGAGGCCGAGGGTCCCCGCGTTCGCCTTATGCGATGTGACCGCGCCTGTGCCGAGGGAGTAGGTCCACTGCGACACCACGCCATCCGCCGAGCGCGTGGCCACGGTCTGTCCGCGCGGATCGATGAGCTGGAAGCTCGTCGCATTTCCGCCCGTTCCGTTCTCGGAGACGAGTTCCGTCTCCGTCGTGGTTGAGACCCAGGCGAGATCCGCCGAGTCCGCGCCGCCGCGGAAACCGTAGGCATAGGTCGTGGTCTCGACGTCATCGGCGGCAGAAGAACCCGCCCAGCGGAAGCGCTCGACCTTCGTGGGCAGGTAGGAGCGCGCCAGTTCGGGGAGATAGGACGTCCTCTCGACGAGGGTGTAACTCGCAGCGCTGTCGCTGTCGCCGCTTCCCACCCGCCGCTCAAGCACTCGGCCGTCGTGCGCCTCGCCGCCGTAGACGAAGCGCTCGACGAGACCCGTCGCGTTGACCGTGAACGACGCTGGCGTCGTGTCCGTCGCGGGCGCATACGATGCGATCGAGGACGGCATGAAGGTGTGAGTCCGGCGCCCGTTCGGGTCGAACCTGTGGGCCGAGACCCACCAGGCCACGCCGTCTCCTGTCGCAGGATCCACCGACGCGCTCACCGCACGGGAGACGAGATACGGCGTCTCCTTGATCCTCGTCAGGTCGTGCCTCGTCACGCGGAAGGGAGTCTCGGCATATCCCCCTGCATCCAACTGCGTGCATTCGCGCACCACGGTGGAACGCCGGACGGCGGCGGGGCCCGCGGCGAGGTAGTCGAACTCGAGCTTCACGCCCTGCGCCGACCCCGCGCAGCCGCAGGAAGCCTGCAGGAACTGCACGGCGACGCGCCGCAGCGGCGGCGTCGAGGCGTCGGGCTCGCCATAGCCGACGACCTTCTCCGCAAGATCGGAAAGCTTGCGCGGGACCGAGCCCACGTCGGTGAACGCATCATCGTCATCGTCGAGCCCGAGCAGGAGGAAGCCCGCGATCTCCGCGCCATCGACCGACCCATTGAAGGGCGTGTCGACGAGCCGCCGCTGCGCGAAGTACTCGACCTGCTCCGGCTTGATCACGAGCTTCAACTGATGGTCGTCGCCGACGACGGTGTCGACCGAGCTGTTCGGCTCGCCGGCCGCAGGAACCCGATCGGCCTGGTGGTATCGGTATTGCGTCACGCGCGAGTGATAGAGCGGTGCGCCATCGCTTCCGACCGAGTCGGTCAGCTGGCGTGCGGTGACCTGGATGAGATCGCCCGCCCGGCCGAGGTCGCTCGAGCGTGATGCCGTCGACGTCGGGACGTCCGCCGAAAGGTAGAGGTAGTCGACCGACTGCGTGAGGACCCCTTCGTCGATCGGGCCGCGGAACACGGAGATGTTGCGCAGGTTGCCCCTCTCGGCGCCAGAGGTGAAGTACCAGCTGAACACCACTCGGGCGGGCGCGTCCACGCGCGCATCGTCGCCGAAGAGCCCCAGGTAGACGACGCTCGGGCGAATCGCCGGCGAGCCGTAGTCGACGTAGACATACTCGGAGCGCCGCCCGTGTGCGGTCGTCTCGCGTACGAGCAGGCCACTCCGAGCCTCGACCGCGTCGGCGAACTCAGGGAGCGTGCCGATTCCGGCAGGGTCTGCGCTCGCGGCAACGACGCCGTCGACGTAATGGCGCGTTCCGCCACCCGGGATCTCAAGCTGCCAGAGCCATGCGCGCGCGTCCTCCGTGTCGGAGATCGGGACGCTGCCCACCACACGCCGCACTTCCTTCCGGTCGGGCCTTCCCGACACCAGGTGCATCATGTCATCGGTTCCGAATCCATGCCGCGCGTTCGACGACTCCGAATGCAGGTAGATGTCAAACGGCGCGGACTCGTCCTCGGCGCGCTCGATGAACTGGAAGGTCGAGAGCGACCAGCCATGCCCGACCAGCGATGCCGCGTCGCTGAGCGCATCGCTCATCTCGCTCGAGTAGCTTCGCTCGATCGTGAAGTCGCCGCCTGGAAGCGCGACCGTCAGATCGACGACGGACTCGAGCTTCTCGCCGCTCGAGAGGTCGACGGGTTTACTTGAGACCTCGGGGCACCCGCCCCGCTCTCGCCTTCCACGGCGCCTGATCGCGTCCTCGAAGGTGCAGTCCTGGCCTGCGGCCTCGCACTCTTTCGCCGCTGCCGCAAGAATGCGCTCCCCGCGCTCCGGCCCGAAGGCAAGCAGCAGGGCGTCGGCGACCTCCTCGCACTCGATGGAGTCGCCGCACGACAACAGCTTGCAGATGATGCTGGCCCAATCCTTGTCAGAGAGCGCCGGCGCGCCGGGGCAGCAGCGGATGACCTCAAGAATGGCCTGGAGCTCCAGTGCGGTCGTGGGAAGCCGGCCACCGAGAAGCGCGCAGAGATCTGGCGGATTCGGTCCCAGGATCGCGCAGAGATCGTTGTCGCAGGGCGGGTTTGGCGGCTCACAGGCGCCGTTCAGGATCAAGCAGATCGCGTCTGGAGGAAAATCCTCGATCGTGACCAGGCACTCGGCCATCTCGCGACAATCGTCGAATCCACCGCCGCTGCTCGCTGCACATCCTTCGGGGCCGAAGAACGCGCACGCAAGGCTGACGATCTCCTCCGAGCTCAAGACCCCGGGCGTGGGGTCGCCGGGCGCTCCGCCGCCGCCCTGCGCGTCCGCGCAGGCGCAGCCTTTCTTGATCTCGATGAGGAGCTTCAGATCATCGCAGTCGACTGTCCCATTACCGTCTAGGTCGCAATCCTCAGGCGAGCCCTTGCCGTCGAGCGCGCAGAGTTCCTCGTAGCACTCCGAGCAGCCGCTTGAGAAGAGCGCGCAGAAGAAGTCGCCCGTGAGGTGCTGCCGGAAAGGAGAGTCGATGGCCCCAAGACACTTCACCAGCGCAAGGCACGACATGCCGCGGGGCGTGCCCGCCGGCGGCTCGGTCGATTCGCAGCGCTCGCCGTTCGCGGCCTTCAAGAACGCACATGCGGCCGCCCCAAGCGCACGGTCGAGCTCCGGTCGAGAAATCGGCGCGGACGGATCGTCGTCAAGCTTCGTGCCGATGTGGCAGATCGCCGCTGCGCGCAGCGTCTGCTGCAGAGCCGCGCAGGCATCCATGGGCTTCTCGTCGCAGCCGATCTCACCCGGACAGAAGATCGCCGGGGGCTGACCGGTCGCCACACACGGCGGCCTGCAGTCGGTGCATCGGAGGAGGGCCTCGATATGGGTCAATCCACCGGGCGGAAGAGGGCCGCAGATGGCGCTCTCGAGGATGCGTTGGCACGGAACCAAAAGAATCGGGCCGAATTCAAGGCAGTCCTGCTCCAGAAGCTGCAGGAGCGCGGCCGCCTCGCCGGGCGTAAAGAGTTCCATCCTGTAGTCTTGCTCAAAGCCCTGGCCCGCACTCGCGGGGGAAGTCGCCAGTGCGGAAGCGATACCGATACACGCCGATGAAAGAACGCGCATGAACGACACAGGAGACTCCTCCGCTGAAGCCTGGGAATGCCACGCAGGGTTCAGGGGAAGATCCCGCGCGACGTACCCTTGGGTTGAACTTCAAACGGATAATGTGGCCTGTTTCTGTTTCACCAAATGGATTTTCCCTTTGAACAGTCATTTCGTTTCGACTGTCGCCGACTCTCGGTGGCCGGGCCTGAGCGTTCGACGAGGCGAGCCGCCGGGTGCAGATCATCCTCGCCATGTGGCGCGAATCCGATCGGGCGCACCTCGAACCGATGGCGCAAGTCATGTTCTCGAATGCACTTGGGCGCTGGTCCACGCAGGCGACCATGCCCGTACGTGCTCCTAGATTTTGTCTGACGAACCCCTGGCCTTCGATCCGCGCGCGGTTACCAAAGCCGTCTTCAAGCACCGATGGTTTCGACTTGGGCAGTACCCCGAAACAGGCACGCTGCCTGCCATGCAACGAACTCCGGCCTCTCGCCGCTGTCGCGATCGAAGCGTCGCGAACTCCCGCGCGAGACATCTCCGCGACCTTGCGCAATCTTGGTGACGCTGGTTTGATCCGTCGCCTTCGCAGGCTACATTCTCATGGCACCCAAATCGTCTGTTGAAGGTACGGAGGTACCAGTGGGCGTTCGAACAATGATCCGCTTCTCCCAATCCGCGCTCTTCGCCTCAATTCTCGGATTGAGTTCGCCGTTGCTTGCGACAACGCCGCCCACCGGCATCGCCGGGCAGACAAGCCTCGCGCAGCTGTCCTTGGTTGGGCTCCCCGCGGATCGGCTTCTCGCCTCGGGTCTCTCCACGCCACAGATCTTGGGCGCAGCGCAGAGGCTTCGCGCGGCGGGCGGGCAACTGGAGGACCTCGACGGCGCCTTGCATGCGCTCGCAGACGCCCAACGCACGCTCAAGAGCACGCTCGCTCAGACGCAGGACACAATGGAAGGTGGAGCGAATCCGGCGATCCAGTCCGCGCGCGCGACGGTCGCCGATTGCGAGTTGCGAGTGAGCGCCATTCGGACGGTGCTCCGCCAGCTGGTCCTTTCCGACGCAAGCCCTGCTCAGGTGGCACTGCTTGAACGAGCGCTCGACGGCGCGCAGATCGGGCTTGATGGCGCGCTGTCGCTCGGCGCAGACACGGCGGCAATGCATGACCAGCTCGCCGTCGCGCTTCAGGCCGAGGCGCGAAGCATCCGGATTGGCGAAGAGCTCGACCCCGACTACCGCGATCTACTCGAGACCGTGCGCGCGCTGCCACAGGTCGCGGCAGCGGCGGCAAGGCTTGCCGCCGAGTGGCCTGCCCTGGAGATCGCGCTCTCCGCCCCGCCCGAAAGCGAGTAACCGTGCGTGAGACCAGTCGGCTCGGCCGATTCCCTCGCCACGCACGCATACACGGCGAGACAGAAACAGAACAGGTGCTGCCCCCTTTGAGTCCGGGCCAGCGACGCGAATCGTGACACGCGCGGCGAGGTCGGCGGCGGCATACTCGACCTCGAAGCCCTGCTGCGCGGCGCAGAGATCGACGAGACGCGCGAGCGTGACCTCGCCGTTGAGCGTGGTCTGCCCGCCCGGTTCCGCGGCTTCAGGCGCTGCGGCCTGCCTGCGCAGCGGCGCATCCTCCTGCGGTGCGCCACGCGCCCACGGCGCGGATGCGGCAACACACGCAATCGCCAACACGCCCGCGCGCGGCATCACGCGCAAGAATCCAGACCTGATCGGGGTCTTGCCGCGCGGCCGTTGGCTCATGCGATCAAACTCCAAGGAAACGAGCCCTAGATGCACGAGTCGTGCATGCGGGATTCACTCCGTAACAAGCGCTCCCTCAACCGAATGAAGCAGCGCCGCAATCGACGCGGCGGCGGCCGCGACCGCAGGCTCGGCGCGGGTGCTCGCGAGAAGCGTCGCGTACTCGGCCTCGAGCGGCTCACCGGTGCGCTGGCAACGCGCCTCGCGACGGACTGCGCGTTCGAGCTGCTCCCACACCGCCTCATCGCGCACGACGGCTGTGAACTCCGTCGGAACCCGCCGCTTTCGGCCCGCGTCGATCGCGTGGAGCGTCGCGACGGTGGCGGGCGGCATCGTCTCGAGCGCCTTGCTCCGCAGCGCAGTCCGAAGGCCGGCGAGCATGGCGGCGTTCGCCTGCACTGCGGCCTCGCGTCCGGGGATCGTCGAGGCCGCTTCGACGCTTCCATCCTGCGCCGCCTGTCGCGCGCCCTCAAGGGCCTCTGTCGACGCAAGCATCTCCGCCTTCGCCGAGTCGAGCGCGGCGAGCGACTCAGCCACCGACGCCAGCCGCTGCACCATCGCGGTACAGCCCGCGGCATCGATTCCTGCCGCGGCAAGCGCCGCGGCGTCAAGTCCGATTTCCGATGCAACGCGCCGGGCGCGCGAGAGGTGCTCCGAGGACTCCTGCATCGTGACCGGGCTCAGCGGATGCGGCGCGATGGCCAGGGCATGGCCACCCTGAACGCCGTGGGCGGCGAAGGCAACGACAGTCCAGGCAACCACCCGGAGCGGCATCAACCGGGCTGCGGGCTTCGTGGCAGAAGGCGTTCCAGAAGGCGTTGAAGAAGGCGTTGAAGAAGTCATCGGGTCCTCCACTTGAACGGTCGACGAAGCCATGAGACCAACCAGGTCCACCAGCACGGATGCGCGGCCCTTGCGCCTTCAGCCCCGCGCGCCGCCTGCGCCCGTGCCATCCCGATGCCACCGGCATCGTTCGCCAAGAAAGTACCCACAGAGATGAGCAAGGCAATTCATATCAGTCCAATCTGCCGACAAATCTCGACTTTGTAGTTGACTCCGCGACCGCCCGGGCTAGTTTCCTGATCACAACGCTGGATGCGTCGTCCTCGCGAAGCTTGCACCTACGCGCCGTCTCGTGGGCAGGGCTTGAGGAGTCTGGGCATGACGCCGTCAATCAACGAGAGAGCTGGATGGGATCTTCGCGTGCGAAGCCACGCTGTTGACGTGGCTTTGGCAAGGCGGGCGATCCCATGCTTGGCGACTTGCGCGTGTCGGCGCGCGGGTTGTTCCATTGTCCATTGCTGCCCCGACGTGCGCTCGATGGACGTTCGATCTTCAAGGCTCGCACCACTTCGCGAGGAGACTCACCATGCGTCAGGCGATGCAGCAGACTTCGGATCATGCGCTGCCCAAGGGCAGGCCGGACTGCGAATCGAAGTCCAAGGGCGGCGGAGCGCGTCGCCTTCGTTGGCACGCGTCCGGCGCCTTGGCCGTGAGCACCGGCATCTTCGTCGCGACGGCCTTGCTCGGCGCGGGCTCCATCGCTCCGCACGGTCCGGCGCGAGCGCTCGCCCCAGCGCTCCTCGCGCGCGCCCCCCAGGTTGATCCGTCGACTTTCGAAGGCGATTCCCCGCTTCTCTACGTACCGCCCTTCGACGTCGAGCAGGTCGAGCATGACGTCCCGGCAGGCGACTCACCAGCTGGTCCTTGGTGCGCGGGCGCTCCCTGCGCGCCCCCGTCCAACATCGCGCCGCCACCTGAGAGGACCCCATCGGGCGTCTATTGCGCCGGCACTCCCTGCGGGGGCATGCCGTCGCCCGATGCGCCAGCCAAGGGAAGCCCATCGAAGTCCGCCGACACCGATCACCTCCTGATCGTGCCGGATCTTCCCGTCACCGCGCCGCCGCAGCGGCAGGATCCGAGCGCGGTTGGAGAGCAGTTGCTGATCGTGCCTGAGCTCGATCCGACGACGCTTCCCGCACAGGACGGCCCCCCATACGACCCGCTGTCGCACCAGTTGATCATGCCGGCATACACGCCGCCGCCGCTGCCGCCACGAGAACCTCAGCCGCTGTACTGGATGTCGACAGGCGCCGGAAGCGCTCCCGCTGGCGGCAAAGGTGGTTGCGGAACCTCCCCCGCGATGGCCGGCGCCGCGGGACCGGGAGCGACACCCAACCCCGTCGACTACTCCACCGGGCACAAAGTGGAAGGATCCGTCGACCTTGTGGTTCCTCTCGTCGGCCGCGACTTCACGCTGTCGCGCTCGTACACCAGCCAGATCGTGGAGATCCCGAACTCCAGCGGCGGCAGCGCCAATGACTCGCCGTTTCCGAATCTCGTGGGCAAGGGCTGGCAGCTGAACGTCACCCAGCATCTCATCCCGCATGAGGTCTCGGGCGGTGAGTTGCATCTGTTCGTGGCGCTTCCTCAAGGCATGGTGCGCTTCGTGCCGGACGACTCCTCGGCGTCCGACCGATGGATCCCCCTCGGTGCAAGCGATCAGTACATCGAACGGGGATTCGCGGAGGTCGACGGCAACTGGAGGCCGATCTGGCGTCTTGTGGACCCCGGTAGCTTCGCGCAGGAGTATCGTCGCACGCCGATCGAAGGCGAGGTCGCACCCGACGGAAACCCGGCGCAGGCATTCGAGAACGGCGCGGCCGGGCTGCTGCATTCGCTTCGCGACGCCTACGGCAATGGCCGGCTGTTCGAGTATGGGCTCGAGGTCCCAGGCGATGTCGTCAGCATCCGCCTGCAGCGGATCCGCCTCGACGACACGGAAGCCGGCGACGCTCCCACGATCGAGTTCGACTGGGAGAACAGCACGGGCCTCCTCCTCAAGGCGAGCGTTTGGCGAGGCCGCGGCGAGGCGCGACGCGAGGTCGCGACCGCCGAGTATTCCTACCGCCAGGATGCGGACTCTCCGGACTGCGGCACCACCGGGGACCTCGTCGATGTCCGCGTGCGCCATCTCGTCGATCGCATCGACGGCGGAGCGCCTGCGGAGGACGTGTTCCACTCGTCGATCACCCAGTACCGCTACCACGGCAACCCCTCCGCGACGGCGGCAGCCGGCGGGCACGCGCACCAGCTGAAGTCGGTGATTCGCCCGCTCCAGATCGAAGGCGCGGCCCAGCGTGCGAACGCAGCGGGCGCGTCACTCACGCTTGCGCAGTTTGCGTCCCAGCTCCGCCTGCTTGACGACGAGGACGTCGCGTGGACGCCAGACGGCGCCACTCCACCGACCGTCACCGACCTCTTCCAGAAGATCGTCTCCTACGAGCTCGACGGCAAGCGGCGCGTGCGCACCCAGTTCCTGCTCAGCGGCTGTGGCTGCGCCGGAGACTCGGCGCATGCGACCCGTCTCACCTACACGTATCGTTCCTGGGGCAACGCGAACCCGGCGGGCACGGCGTTCATCCAAGGCGCGATCGGGCGGCAGCTGAAGATCACGGCGGAGGTCCGCGACGGGGCAAACCCGGCCTCTTGGACGCTTCGCGACGAGACGTACGTCGATCTCGGCAGATTCACCCGACTCCCGGTGCGAAGCGATCCTGGAGGCAGCCAGGACTACTACCTGATCCGCAACGTCGCGGTCGGAGTTCCGACCGGCGCCGCGGGTAGCGCCATGAAGTTCTGGGTGACGCGGGCCAACTACACGGCGTCGTACGAGCATCAGGTCGGCCTCCCGACGGTGATTGGCTGGCATGTGACGGAAGTGCTCGGCCCGGACTGCTTCAACGGCTACGTCCCGGCAGACGCCCAGAATGAGGGACGGCCGGCCGTCCAGCAGAAGCAGTCCGGCGCCAGTTACTGGGCCTACTCGTACGACTCGCGCCACCGGCTGCTCACGGCGCGCGTGCAGGTCTTGGGAGAGAGCACATCGACGCTGTTGCGGCGCCTCGTCTACTCCGTGCCGCTGCGTCCGTGGCTCGTGTCGTCGGTCGAGTACTTCACGAAGGCGGGGTCCTTCGCGGCGAGCGACGTGACGAAGGTCGAGTTTGAGTACCGCTTCGCCAGCGAGTCTGACGCCGCGAGCCCGATCACCCAGGTCACGGTCCTGTCCGAGCGCGACCTCGTTGCCGAGAACGGCGACGAGGAGTCGACGGCGGGCGCGCTGCGCACGACCAAGTTCTACGATCCGCGGGGGCGCGACTCATACCTGCGCCTTCCCGACTCCACGCTTGTCGCGCGCCACTACTCCGACGCCACGGGCGCGCTCGTGCGGCTTGTGTCGAACGCGCCCGCCCCGGCCGCGTCTGAGCTTCCTCCGGACTGGAACTGGGACTCCGCCACGCTCGTCGGACCAACTCGGAACAGTTCCGGCGGCTCGATGACCTGGCAGTACGAGTACGACCAGCTCGGGCGGGTGCGAAGGACGATCGACCCGACCGGGAACGCCGTCGCCTTCGTGCGCGAGATGGCGTACTTCGACAACCACCGCGGCGTCGCCGATGGCCGGCCCGGCCTGCGATACCTCCGGACCGTCGCCCTGCCCGCCGTCTCAGAAGACGGCGTGCCTGCGAGCGGCGCAGCCGCCAGCTGGATCGACGCCACCGGCTCGACCTTCGCGCAGGCCGTCTTCGAGCTTGTGCCTTCGGATCCCAGTGCCGGGTTCGGCTCGATCGTCGAGGGTTACGACCTTGCTCTCGGCGCCATGCGCGCGCGCACGTCGACCGTGCAGGACATCTCCGGCACAGTCAAGTCCGCCATCGTCTGGCACAGCCTCGACGGCCACGGCGACAACAACGGCTACTACGAGACGCGGTACCTCCACGACACCCACGGACGCCTGAGCGAGGTGGTCGCGCAGAACGGCGACTCGACCCGCTGGACCTACGACGCCGCAGGCAGGGTCGCCTCGATCCAGTCGGGCGTCGCGAACGACCCGACCCCCTTCATCACCGACGTGGAGTACTTCTACGACGGCGGCACCCGCGAGGATCGGGTCCGCGTCGGCGCCGGGCACGTGACCGCGGTTCGCGACGCGTCGTCGAGCGAGTCGGCGCAGGATGGAACCACCATCCTCTACGCATACGACGTGCGCGGTCGCGTGACTTCGATCCGGAGCACCAGCGCGGACCTGCCCTCGACCCACCTCGAGTACGACAATCTGAACCGAGTCACTCGCACCGCGACCTACCGCGGCGGGGCATCGTCGCAGGATCCGGCGAACCTCTCGCAAGCCAACGACCGACGGCTCTCGCTGCTCGAGTTCCGCTACAGCCAGCGCGGGTTCACCTACGCGCTGCGCGTTGCAACCCAGCCGACTCTCGGCGCCACGTCGCCGGTGCTGGCGTCGTTCGCGTGGCACGACCCGCTCGGCCGCCTCGTCGCAACCTGGGGCGCAAGCGGACCTGCCACGAAGTACGCATACGACGGTCTCGGCCGGGTCATCGGCACGTGGACGACCGACCGAGGCGGCGATGCGCTTCCGGGAACTGCGGGAAGCCTCGCCGACGCCATGGGCGTTGACGGCGACACGGTCTTCGATTCGCTCCTTCAGCAGCATCACTTCGCCGTGGCCGGCCAGACCAAGGTTGCCAACGGACTTCCCGCCCTCACGATCGGAACCGGCCGTCACCACCGCTCGACGCACCTCGGGACGTCTGCGGCGGGCGAGATCGCCTCATACTCCGTCGTCGAGTTCGATCGCCTCTCCCGGCCGATTCGGTCGCGATACTTCGGCACCAACAACCCCAACGGCTTCGTCACGAGCAATCCACCGACCGAGGCGCCACGATTCAATGAGGCGACGGGTACCTGGTCGGGCGCGTCAAACTTGCAGAGCATCGACACCGAGTATCGCTACGACAGCCTCGGCCGCGTCGATCGCATCGCGACACCGGGACCGGGAGACGTCGCGAACACCGTCGTCACCAAGTTGTTCTTCGACGACATGGGGCGCGATGTCGCGGTCGCGGAGAACTGGAAGGATGCGTCCATCGCGTGGGATCAGGGTGCTTGGCGCTGGAAGGTGTCGGGCATGGATCCGCAGCGTCCGGACGAGGACCGTGTGACCAGCACGACCCGCCGTCTTGTCCCCACGAGCGGCTCCCCTAAGCCTTACGTCGAGCAGGTCGTGCATGCGCTGAAGGCCGCTGGCGCGCCCGAGAGCCTCCAAGTGACGCGGTACGAGTTCGGCGTCGGGCCGGATGACGTCCTGCCCTCGATGCGTCGCTCGAACAGCCTGCTTTCGCGCATCCTCTACCCGAACCGAAGCACGCTCGAAGCGGCGGAGGAAGGCCTTCCAAACCCCGCGGACGCAGTGCTCGCAGCCTACGACCGCGCCGGCCGCCTGAAGAAGCAGCGCGACCAGCGCGGCGTCACCCACGAGTTCATCTATGACCAGTTCGGCCGTCTCGCCGAGAACATCGCCACAGGCGGAGGCGCCGATGTCGACGACTGGATGGACCGCGTGCGGCTCGAGTACGAGCCCTTCACTGGGAGGCTCAAGGCCGCCCGCTCGCTGAAGGAGACAAGCCCGGGCTCCTTCGCCGTGCTCAACGCCGTCCAGTTCGGCTACGACGCGGACTCAGGCCTCCTCAGCTCGATGCTCCAGAATCCCGTCGGCGACATCACCGTCGCCAGCGGCGGCGCCCCCACCGGCACCACCAAGGAGGTTCGCTACCAGTACGCCGTCTCGCCGTACAACCCCTCCGCCACCCCCGCCACCGAGCACAACTTCATCCGCCTCAGTGGGACCGGCTACCCCTCGGGCGACCTCCTTGGCGTGAACTACGGCCCCACGAACAGCCTCGACAGCCGCGTCACACGCCCCCGCGCGCTCACATTGGCGGGCGGCACCGCCGTCCAGTACTCCTACTTCGGCTTCAACACCCCCGTCGTCGTCGACTACCCGACGCCCGACATCCAGCTCGACTTCTCCTACAGCCACAACGGCACCTCCTCCGCCACCGCCTACCCCGCGCTCGACACCTTCGGCCGCACGCGGCGCATCCTCTGGAAGGACGGCCGCTTCGCCCAGGGCACAGTCACGGGCGAGCCGAACGCGCCCCCGCTCGTCGAGCTCGCCTACGCCTTCGACCGCGCCTCGAACCTCGTCGCGAAGGCCGACGCGCGCCACGGCTCCTCCCGCAAGCGCGACGAGCAGTACACCCTCGACGGCCTCATGCGGCTGTTGAAGGCCCGCCGCGGCGACTTCACCGGCGCGGACCCGGCCCCGGGCGCCTTCGTCGCGGCCCCCGGCACGCAGAAGTACCAGTACGACTTCGTCGGAAACATCCAGTCCACGCAGATCCTCGCGAACGCGAGCGAGCAGCAGAGCGCCGCCGACCGCAAGCTCGCCGCGAGCTTCAACGCCGTCAACGAGCAGACGAACTACGTCGAGCAGGTCGGCGCCTCGACCGCCACCTTCGCCATCACCCACGACGCCGCCGGCAACGTCCGCACCCGCGAGACCGTCGCGGGCGGGAACCGACTCGCCTACCGCCACGACCGCTGGGGGCGGCTCACCGAGGTCAACTTCGAGATCAAGAACACGGCGGGATACGAGGCGAAGCCCCGCGCCCGCTACCGCTACAACGCGCTCGGCATGCGCGCGCTCGTCGAGCGCGACGCGAACACCACCGACCCCACGCACGCGATCAACGAGCGCCGCTACCTCTACTACAACGCAGCGTGGCAGATCGTGGAGGAGCATGTCGACGCGGGGGTCACCTCCGCCTCCGACCCCGTCTCCATCGACCGCATCGTCCAGAACATCTGGGGCCTCCGCTACATCGACGACCTCGTCCTCCGCCGCGTCGACGCGAACTACCCCGGCTCCGGCCCCCCGAACTTCACCCAGACCACCTCGGGCGACATCGACTGGGAGCAGTACCTCACGGATCACCAGTTCAGCGTCGTCGCCGCCGTCGGCCGCACCGGCACCCTCGCCTTCCGCGTCGCCTACGACGCCCACTGAGACTACGGCGAGGCCCGCCACCTCCCCGCGAAGGACATCAACGGCGACGGCAGGGTCGACAAGACCGACACCACCCTCGCCCAGGGCGCCGTCGGCACGACGCTCGGCCAGCTCGGCTACAACCCCGACGCAGACTGGGACCGCGACGGCACCATCAGCACGCGCGACGTCGCGCAGTTCGGGGGGACCGCGTACGTCGCCGCGCTGCCGCAAGGCCAGCTCGCGCCCGCCGCGAGCGTCTCCGCCCCGCTCTCCGCCGCGAACGCCCGCTCCGACTTCAACATCGGCTACTGCGGCTACAGGTTCAATGGCGACATCGGCGCGTACACCGTCCGCTTCCGCCACTACGACCCGACGCCGGGGATGTGCAGGTGGCTCGAGCGCGACCCCGCCGGCTACCAAGACGGCCCGAGCCTCTACTCCTACCTCGGGCGAAACCCGATGGCGGGGACGGATCCGTATGGGTTGTTCTACAGCGGCTCCGGCATCACCGTCATCGGCCCT
>Ga0209985_10001577_pt1 | contig 22003 bp, 12 predicted proteins | sample NOAtaG_FD_187305 | JGI IMG/M metagenome (GOLD analysis project Ga0209985, IMG submission 187305) | Freshwater lake microbial communities from Lake Erie, under a cyanobacterial bloom - NOAA_Erie_Diel6S_1000h metaG (SPAdes) (version 2) | ecosystem: Environmental > Aquatic > Freshwater > Lake ...
CCGAGTGGTCTGACGGTTCTATAGTTCGTCGCTATGCCCGGGCCCGACCCTTTCCCGTCCCACGCTGATCCCGCGGCGATGCAGTCCTGCGGGCTCGCGTCTGCGCCGGACGGCCTCGTGCACGCAGGACCCGGCATGCCGTCCCTGGCACGCAGGCGTTGGCTTGCCGGGGCCGCAGGTGCGGCCATGCTGGCGGGCCTCTCGGGCTGCGGTGACCCCGAGCCGCCCTTGAAGGTCGGCACCATCATCTTCCCGGGCTACGAGTTTCTTTTCCTTGCGCGGGAATTGGGCCTGTTCAAGACCGAGGAAGTGCGTCTGGTCGAGTTGCTGTCTTCCAGCGACAACCTGCGCCTGATGGAGGAAAGCCGCCTGGACGCGGCCACGATGACGGTGGACGAGGTGATGGCCACGCGTGCCAAGGGCGTGGACTTGCGGATCGTGGCCGTGCTGGATGTCTCTGCAGGCGCTGACGCCGTCATGGCCCGCGCGGGGGTGAGCGGGCCTGAACAACTGCGGGGGCGCCGCGTGGGGGCCGAGGATGGCGCCATGGGCGCGGTCTTGCTGGAGGCCGTACTCCAAGCCGGCGGCCTGCGGGTGGAGGACGTGGTCAAGGTGCCCATCACGGCCGACCAGAGCGTGATGATGTTCCAGGCAGAGAAGGTGGACGCCGTGGTCACCTTCGAGCCTTGGGTGTCGCAGCTCGAGGCCCTGGGTGCTGTGCGCGTGTACGACAGCACCCGGGTGCCAGACCGCATTGTGGACGTGCTGGCCGTGCGGCAGGACGTGATCGTCAAGCGCCCCAAGGACGTCACCCGGCTGGTGGCTGCCCATTACGAGGCCGTCTCGCGCTACCGGCGTGACCCTGTGCAGGCCAGCCAGCGCATGTCTGCGCGCTTGCAACTGACGCCTGAGGAGGTGCCACAGAGCTTTCGGGGCCTGCATCTGCCGGATGCCGCCGGTTGCCGAGAGATGTTCCGCCCGGGTGGGCGCTTTGACGGCACCGTGCAGGCGCTGCAGCAACTGATGGTTGAGCGCCGGCTGCTGGCGCGCTCGGCCCCCTTGGAGCAGCTGGTGGACGCCCGCTTCCTGCCCCCAGCCTGATGCGCGCGAACAGGATCTTCAGTCTGCAGGTGGCCCTGCCCATCGCCTTGATGGTGGTGCTGGCCACCGCGCTGTTGATGTCGACGGTGGACTCCGTTTACCGCGCGCAGGAAGCTCTGCGCATCAATGCGCGCCACGATGCGCTGTCCACGGCCAATGAGGTGGCGCGCAGTGCGGAGCGGGCCTCGCTGGGGCCGGCATCCACGCTCGCTTCTGACCTGACCATCGAAGCCTCGGAAGACGGCGTGGCCCTCATCGCCATGATCGACCCCGACGGCACGGTGGCCCTGGCCAGCCGCCTGGCGTGGCGCGGCGAGGTGGCCGCCAAGGTCATACCCAACTTCGACGATGCCTTGTTCCAGCGTGTGGTGGCTGGGCATGCGCGGGAGGTGGTGGAGTCTGCCGATGGCCGGCACATCCGGGTGGTGGTGCCCTTTGATGAGCGCACGTCCGAGGCCCGTATACGCAACCTGGCGCATGGCGCGATCCTGGTGGACATGGACTTGACCTTCGAGATCGAGACGGCGATGCATGAGTCGCTGCATCACCTCATGCGCCAGCTGGGCCTGTCGGCCGTGGTGATGCTGCTGCTGGCCTGGTTGATGCGCTCACGGGTGACCCGGCCGCTGTCCCGACTGGAAAAGGCCAGCATGGAGTTTGCAGCCAGCGGTGCAGTCAGCAAGCCGGTGCCGGAGGAGGGGCCGCGCGAGGTGGCCGAGCTGGCGCGCAACTTCAACGAGATGACGGCCCGCATCCAGCGGGCCCGGCAGGAGTTGCAGGCCAGTGCGGCGCGCCACAGCGCCGTGGTCGACGCGGCGATGGACTGCATTATCACCGTGGACTCGGCCTTTCGGGTGCGCATGATCAACCCCGCTGGCGCCCGCATGTTTGGTCATGGGCAAGCCGACGTGGTGGGGCGCAATCTCGACATGCTGCTGCCTGAGCGGTTCCGCGCCTCGCACATGAAGATGATGGAGCGCTTTTCCCAGACGGGCGAGACCACGCGGGTGATGGGCCGGCAGACCCTGGTCTTCGGCCTGCGCTCCACGGGCGAGGAGTTTCCTGCTGAGGCCTCCATTTCGCGTGTGCGCATCGAAGGCGAAGACCTGCTGACCGTGATCCTGCGTGACGTCACGGAGCGCCAGCGGGCCGAAGAGGCTTACCGAACCTTGAACGATTCGCTCGAAGAGCGGGTGATGCAGCGCACCGCCGATCTGGCCCAGGCCAACGCCCTGCTCCAGGCCCGTGAGGCGGAACTGCGCGACGCCAAGGACCGTGCCGAGGATGCCTCGCGCATGAAGAGCGACTTCCTGGCCAACATGAGCCACGAGATCCGCACACCCATGAACGCCATCGTGGGCATGACGCACCTGGCCCTGCGCAGCGCGCAGGACGAGCGGCAGGCGGACTACCTGCAGAAGATCCAGCAGTCCTCGCACCACCTGCTGGGCATCATCAACGACATCCTCGACTTCTCCAAGATCGAGGCCGACAAGCTGGCCCTGGAGCACATCGAGTTCCCGGTCGCGTCGGTGCTGGACAACCTGGCCAATTTGCTGTCGGAGAAGGTGGCGGCCAAGGGCCTGGAGCTGATCTTCGACGTGGCGGCCGACGTGCCCGACCTGGTGGTGGGCGACCCGCTGCGCCTGGGCCAGGTGTTGATCAACTACGGCAACAACGCGGTCAAGTTCACCCACCAAGGAGAGATCCAGGTCTCGGTCACCGTGGCGCACCAGGATCAGGACCACGTGACGCTGCGGTTTGCCGTGCGTGACACGGGCATCGGCTTGTCGCAGGAGCAGATCGGCCATCTGTTCCAAAGCTTCAGGCAGGCCGACAGCTCCACCAGCCGCCGCTACGGCGGCACCGGTCTGGGTCTGGCCATCGCCCGCAAGTTGTCGGAGTTGATGGGCGGCACTGTGGGTGTGGACAGCCGCCTGGGCGAGGGCTCCACCTTCTGGTTCACCGCCTGTCTGGGCCGCAGCCACCGCGCTGCGCCTTTGCGGGAGACCCGCACGCCAGGGGCGGGGGCGCGGGTGTTGGTGGAAGAGGGCCATATCCACACCCGCCAGACGCTGGCTGACCACGCCGAAGCCGCGTTGAGGGCGCGACTCGAAGGCCTGCGCGGTGCGCGCATCCTGGCCGTGGATGACAACGAGGTCAACCTGCAGATCGCGCGCGAGCTGCTGGAGGACATCGGCTTCAAGGTGGATCTGGCCCTGGACGGGCAGGAGGCCTTGCAGCGTGTGCGGGCCACCAGCTACGACATGGTGCTGATGGACATGCAGATGCCGGTGATGGATGGACTGGAGGCCACGCGCGCCATCCGCGCCATGCCCGGCCGCGCCAGCCTGCCCATCGTGGCCATGACGGCCAATGCCATGAACCAGGACCGCGACCAGTGCCTGGCTGCGGGCATGAACGACTTTCTTGCCAAGCCCATTGAACCCAGCCGGTTGCTGGCCCTGGTGGAAGCCTGTCTCCGGCCCGCAGGCCGTAGCAAGCCGGGCGCTGCGGCCGCCAGCTTGACACCGGTGACGGCGTCAGCTGCCGCCCTGGTCGTGCCCCCATCGCCAGAGGCTGAGACCGCGACCACTGCACATGCCGGCCAAGCCGGCGCTGACCCTGCGCAGGGCCCCGCGCCAGCACCCTCGCCGGCGGACGAGTGGGCTGGCGTGCGGGGTCTGGACGCTGAAGCGGGCTTGCGCCGCGTGCTGGGCAAGGCGGAGCTGTACCGGCGGCTGTTGGCGCGCTTCCTTTTCGACCACGCCCAGGCCCCGGCCCGCATTGCCAAGGCACTGGAAGACGGCCAACCGGCCCTGGCGGGTCAGATCGTGCACGCCCTCAAGGGCGTGGCGGCCAACATCTCGGCGCTGGAGGTCGAGCAGGCCGCCGCCTTGCTCGACGCCGAACTGCGCGCCAACCATCCTCAGCCCGCGGCGGCCTTGCGGCGCCTGGAAGAGGCGGTATCGTCCTTGGAGCGCGACCTGCAAGACCAGCTGTCCCCCAGCCTGGCCGCCCCCGCCCTGCAGCCCCTGGACGTACCCGCCTTTCAGGCCTTGGCCCGGCGCCTCGTGAATTTGTTGCAGGATGGCGACCCTGCCGCGGTAGAGCTTTCAGCTGCGAACGACGCCTTGCTGAGCCGGGGCCTCATGGCCACGGCAGAATCCTTCAAGGACAGCCTGCGGCGTTTTGACTTTGACGAAGCCCTGGTGCTGCTGCAGCGGGCCCTGCAGCGCCTGGGCGGCCCCGGCTCCTCCACACCATGACCGCAGCAGCACCGTTTTTTGTCTTCCACGAGAAGCCCACCATCCTGGTGGTGGATGACACGCCGGACAACCTCACCTTGATGACGGCGCTGCTCAAGGACGACTACCGCGTCAAGGTGGCGCACAACGGCGAGCGGGCGCTGCGGTTGGTGCAGGGCTCAGACCCGCCCGCACTCGTGCTGCTGGACATCATGATGCCGGGCATGGACGGCTACGAGGTCTGCCGCCGCTTGAAGGCGGACCCCCTCACCGAGTCGATCCCCATCATCTTCCTGACCGCCCGCTCCGAGGCGGAGGACGAGACCCGCGGGCTGTCGATGGGGGCGGTGGACTACATCGTCAAGCCCATCAGCCCGCCCGTGGTGATGGCGCGCATCCGCACGCAGCTGATGCTGAAGTCGGCCAGCGACTTTCTGCGCGGCAAGTCCGACTTGCTGGAGTCCGAGGTGGCCCGGCGCACGGCCGAGATCCAGGACTTGCAGGACGCCATGGTGCTGTCCATGGCCTCCCTGGCCGAGACGCGCGACAACGAGACCGGCAATCACCTGCGCCGCACGCAGCACTACGTCAAGCGCCTGGCGCAGCAACTGCGGCTGAACCCGCGCTTTGCTGATGAGCTGGACGACCGGTGCATCGACTTGCTGTTCAAGTCGGCCCCGCTGCACGACATTGGCAAGGTGGGTATCCCGGACAGCATCCTGCTCAAGCCCTCGCGCCTGGACCCGGCCGAGTTCGAGATCATGAAGACCCACACCACGCTCGGGCGCGACGCCATTGTGCATGCCGAGCAGGCGCTGGGGCATGAGGTGCCTTTCCTGCGTTTTGCCAAGGAGATTGCACTGTCTCACCAGGAAAAGTGGGACGGCAGCGGCTACCCCGAGGCCCTGGTGGGCGAGGCCATCCCGCTGTCGGCGCGGCTGATGGCGCTGGCCGATGTGTATGACGCGCTGATCAGCAAGCGGGTCTACAAGCCTGCGTTCACGCATGAAGACTCGGTGCGCATGATCCTGGAGGGCAGCGGCACGCACTTCGACCCCGATGTTGCGCAGGCGTTTCAGGCCGTGCAGGAGGACTTCCGGCAGATCGCTGCGCGCTACCGCGATGAAGAGTCCACACCCGCAGACTGAGCTTGCGGCCTGTGGGGGGATGCCCAGGCGTTGGGCTTCAGCGCTTCTTGCCACCGTTGTACGGGTTGCCCGGCACGGCGGGCTGGTTCTCGGCGCCCACCTCGTCGCCGGTGTCGAAGTACAGCACCATCTGATGGTGATCTCCAGGGTGGATGGTGGTCACGCCGCGGCGCACCTGCATCGCGCGGCCCGGCTCTGGGCGAAAGCTCGCTTCCACCTGGTAGCGCCCGGGTGCGAGCGCGGCAAACAGCCACGGCCCGGCCATGGTGTGCTCCAGCACCGGGCCGCTGCTGCGCAGCGGCGTGATGCGCACCGCCACTTCCGCCAGATGCGCACCACTTTTCATGGCGGCCGTGGTGAGCCAGAAGCTGAAGTCCTGGCGCTGCGCGTGCAGCTCCTGCAACTCCGAGTGGCTCACCCCGCCGGAGGCGTAAGGCACGCCAGCCGGCGACAGGCCGCGCTCAATGGCCACGGCAGCAGGAAACCAGACCGCCAGGGTCAGCGCCACCACGGCATGGGACGGGTTGAGCAGGTGAAGAGGGGTGTGTCTCGAAGGCATGATGCGGGCTTGATTCAAGGTTCGATGTGGTCTGGCGAAGGACCGCATTGCACCCGTCGCGCCGCTGGGCGGCTTTGCGTGGACGCAACGCGCTGGCAGTGACCCGGCGTGGTTTTTCAAGGGGAGTTCTGAGAGATGGATTTGCAACTGAAGGGCCGCACGGCCTTGGTCACCGGTGCCAGCGTGGGCATTGGCCGCGGCATTGCCCATGCATTGGCCGCTGAAGGGGTGCGCCTGGCCTTGACCGCCCGCCGGATGGACAAGCTGCAAGAGGTGGCGGCCGAGATCGTGGCAGCCGGAGGCGCCGAGCCGGTGATCTTCGAGCAGGACATGCTGGCCGAAGACGCCGCGTCCCGCATCGCGCAGCGGGCGCTGGCCGGTCTGGGTGGCGTGGAGATCCTGGTCAACAACGCCGGCGGTTCGCGCAGCTTCAAGGACCTGCATGTGAGCGAAGAGGCCTGGAACGAGGCCATCACGCTGAACTTCCACCGCCCGCGCCAGTTGGGAGACGCCCTGATCGACCAGATGATCGAGCGACGCTGGGGCCGCATCATCAACATCACCGGCAAGAGCGAGCCTGACCACGTCAACGGCGCCTTCTGCGCCAAGGCCGGCATGCACAGCTGGGCCAAGGGCCTGTCGCGCATGGTCGGCCCGCACGGTGTGACCGTGAACTGCATCCCGCCCGGGCGCATCCACTCCGAGCAGATCTTTCGTAACTACACGCCTGAGTACCGGCAGTGGCAGTGCGAGAACGAGATTCCCATGGGCCGCTACGGCGAGCCGGAAGACCTGGCGAACCTGGTGTGCTTCCTCGCCAGCCCCAAGGCCAGCTACATCACCGGCGCCGTCATCCCGGTGGATGGCGGGCTGCGGCGCTACCAGTTCTGAAAATCACAACCACCCCAAGGAGACATGCACATGACCCTTCAACGCAGAACCGTGCTGACACTGACCGGCGCCGCTGCCCTGGGAGCACCGATGCTCGCTCGCTCCCAGGCCGCCTGGCCGCGGCAGTCCATCCGCTTTGTGGTGCCCTTTGCACCAGGGGGCACCTCCGAGATCGTGGCGCGTACGGTGGCGCAGGAGCTGACCAAGCAGCTGGGGCAGACCGTGTTCGTGGACAACAAGGGCGGTGGCGCGGGCATTCCGGCCATGACCGATGTGGCCAAGGCCGCGCCGGACGGCCACACCATCATCATGGGGCACGTGGGCTCGCTCGCGGTCAACCCGTACATCTTCCCCAACCAGCCTTTTGACGTGAACAAGGACTTCCTGCCCGTCACGATGCTGGCCAAGGTGCCCAACCTGTTTTGCATCCATCCCGACGTGCCGGCCAAGGACTTCAAGGAATTCGTGGCCTATGCCAAGAAGAACCCGGGCAAGCTGGACTACGGCTCGGCGGGCAACGCCAGCGCCGGGCACCTGGCGATGGAGTACCTGAAGCTGGTGACGGGCATGTTCCTCACCCACATCCCCTACCGCGGGACGGGCCCGCAGTTGACCGACCTGCTGGCCGGGCGTACCCAGGCCACCTCCGCGGGCCTGCCGGCACTGCTGCCGCACATCAAGAGCGGCAAGCTGCGCGCGATTGCGGTGGGCACGGCGCAGCGAATTCCCGCGCTGCCCGATGTGCCCACCGTGGCCGAGATGGGCTACAAGGACTTCGAGACCTCTCAGTGGTACGGCATCCTGGCGCCGGCAGGTACGCCGCGTGACATCGTCAAGCGCCTGCAGGAGGAGTCCCTCAAGGCGCTGAGGTCCAACTCGGTGACCGCGCGCTTTGCCAATGACGGCGCGGTGGGCGGCGGCGGGCCGCCGGAGGAGTTTGCGGCCTTCATTGCCAACCAGCAAAAGATCTGGGGCGACATCGTCAAGCGGGCCAGCATCAAGCCGGACTGATCCATCGCGCCCATCCCATGCGCACCCTCATCATTGACGACCATCTTCTCTTCAGCGCAGGGCTTCAGCTGCTGCTGGGAGACACCCCCGGCGTGGGTGCGGTGGACTGCGTGGCCAGCGGCGCCGAGGCCTTGCAGCGGGCTGCCAGCGTGCCGTATGAGCTGGTGCTGCTGGACTGGCATCTGGGCCGCGAGCCTTCGGGTGCGGCGCTCATCGCCCAGCTGCGCGAGGCGCTGCCTCAGGCGCATGTGGTCATCGTCTCGGGTGAGGTGCACCCGGATCTGGTGCGCCAGGCCATCGAGGCCGGTGCGGTGGGCTTTGTGCCCAAGGAGTCTTCGCCTGCGGCCATGATCCAGGCCCTGCAGGTGGTGGCCAACGGCGGCATCAGCCTGCCCTCGGCGGCACTGGCGGCTGACACCTCGCGTTGGTTGGACTCCGCCTCGGCCCCCACGGCACCGGCTGGCCGGCGCGGCACGGGCGCGGAGCTCCCTGACATCGGCGCTGCCTTTCCCCAGCTCACGCCGCGCCACGTGGAGGTGCTGGGGCGCATCGTGCGCGGCCTGTCCAACAAGGAGATCGCCCGCGAGCTGGGCATCGCGGATGGCACGGTCAAACAGCATGCCAACGCCATCTTTCGCGAACTGGGCCTGCAGAACCGCACCGAGGCGGTGTATCTGCTGGCCCGCATGGGCGTGCGTTTTCGCTGATCAGCACCCGCTGTCAGAACCCGCTACGGGCACCAGCCGCCCAGGCCGGGCTTGTAGAAGCCCACCGCCAGGCCGCCGTCTCCCGCGCCCGGCGTCAGGCTCACCCGGGCCCAGCCGTCACCAGGCGGCGCGAACCGGGTCTTCAGGGTCACCCGCGTGCCGCCTGGCGTGGTGAAGGGCTCGTCCGACAGGTCTGTGGGGTGGCCGTTGGCAAAGGGGAAGGGCGCGTAGAGCGCGGAGCTGTGCACCGAGGTGAACTGGATGGCGGGCAGACGAGCTGACATCTGCGCCGCAGGCTCCAGCGTCACCTCGCACACCAGGGCGTGGTGCTCGTCGCCAGAGACGAACACCGTGTGCTGGATCTGCTCGCGCAGCAGAAAGTCCAGCAGCCGGTGCAGCGAGGCGGGGTAGCCGTCCCAGGCGTCGCTGCGTGGCGTGTTGGCCGGGTCCACCACCAGCTCCGCCCGCCGGGGCAGCAGCAGCGAGGGGGTGGCCACCACCTTGGGAACCGCCCGATGACAGCACAGCCAATCTTCCAAGGCCTTGAACTGCGCGGGATGGGTGCAGTCTGCGTGGGCTCCCAGGATGTGGGCCCGGCCTGGCGGCACGCTGGAGCCGCGCGCGCTGCGCCCCATGCGGGTGTCGGCCAGGTAGATGGGCAGGCCGGCAAAGATAAAGCCCTTGTCCGCCAGGTCGCGCTTGGGCTGCACGCGCAGCTGAGGGCGCAGGCGCTCGTACTTCCAGTAGCCCCATCGGCCGTCACGCAGCGCATCCTCGCGCGTGCGCCATAGGGGCAGGTTCGCGCCAGCGCCTGGGGGCTGGGGCTCCCAGTTGTCCACCAGCTCGTGGTCGTCCAGCAGCATCACGCTGGGCACCCTGGCCAAGACGCTGCGCAGTCCGTGCGCGCGCTGGGCTGTCTCGTGCGGCACCTCATAGCGCTCGTCGCGTCGGGTGGCGTCGACCAGGCCGGCCGTGGCATCGGCGTAGACCTGGTCGCCGAGAAACAGCGCCAGGTCCAGGCCGCCTTCGTCGGCCACGCGGGCCATGCTCTGCAGGCTGGCCTGCGCAGGCTCACGGTCCAGTGGGCCGTGTGGGTACTGGCAGCTTGCTATGGCCAGTTGCAGGCGCGGCCACTCTTTGGAGGCGGTGTCGCACTCGGCACCCGCCAGCGGCCCGTGCCCCGATACCTGCGGGCGCCGCTGCCCGGGCTGGTTTGCGGGCACGTGCTGGACCAGGCGCTGCAGCGCCTGGCGCGGCACGAGGCAGGCTTCGATGTCTTCTGTGGACGCGGTGCGCAACCAACGCCGGATGCACACCCGTGCGGCTTTCAGCCGTTTGCGTGCCGCGCCTACCAATGCGCTGGCGGGGGCCGGCCCCACGGGTGCGGGCCCGTTCAGGCCAGGCCAGGGCACATCCATGGGCAGATCCTGCTGTTCACCTGGGCCGTAGACCATCAGAGCCAGCCAGCCGTCTGGCTCTGCAGGGCTCCGGGCAGCGCCTGGGGTGCAAGGCATGGGCTGCAGCAGACGGGCGGCCTTCACAAACTGCCATTGACGGCTGTGGTCAGGCTGGCGCGACAGGCCAAACCGGCCATTCGCCAGACGCCACCCTTGAGCCGTGCGCCGGGCTGGCACTAAAACCAGACGGGCCAGGCCCGCATCCAGCGGCGGCATGGCCGCCACGCGAACTTGCACGCGCTCGCGCACGTCCAGCACATCCAGCCGAGGGCCGAGCCACGGTGCGCGGACGGCCAGGCCGCCCGTGCGGCCGCCCCTTGGAGCGCAGACCGCTTGGGCACCGAAAGCCGCTGGCCCCTCGCGCAGAAAGTGCTCGACCTCCTCGAACACCCGCGCGGAGTCTTTGCCGATCAGCAGGTCCTGGTGGCCCATGCCGTCAAAGGTGCGGGCGGCGAAGGGCAGCCCCGCGGCGCCCAGATGCAGGCCCAACAGGCGCTGGGTGAACACGTCGGCGAGCCCGTTGTCGCGGCCGTGCAGGGCCAGGGTCTCGATGCCCGCCCAGCGCTCGCGCAGGCGTTGGGGCGTCACGTAGTCGCCCGCGCCGGTGTGGTCGGTGGCCTGGTCGGACTGGGTGAAGTGGATGGTCTGCGACACCGTGTCCAGGTGGATCGGGCCGAAGAGGTCGTCAATGGCTTCCAGCGTGGCGGGCCGCAGGCCGGTAGCCTCGAAGTCGCGCCCGTACAGCACGTCCATGCGGTGCCGGGTGGCCGTCCATGGCGTGCGTTTCCAGGGCCGGCGCGGGTTCTCCACGCGCCAGTCGGCATCGGGGTAGGGCAGGCTGGCCAGCAGGCGGTCCAGCAGCTGTTCACCCGCCCCAGGCTGCGCAGAGGGCCGGAACTGGAAGCCGTCACGCAGCAGCCAGCGTCGGGCGTACTGCATGAACCAGCCGCGCAGCACGTTGGCATCGGTGTAGCGCAGCACCGGGCCCTTCTGGCTCAGCACCAGGCGGCGCACGGTCGGGTGCACTGCAGCCCCACCCGGGCCGTTGAAGGCGGCCAGCACGGCCTGTTGCGCCTCATCCAGCGGCGGTGCACGGTCCAGGCTGCGGGCGCGTTCCATCAGCTCCTGCGGTCGCGACAGCAGCGCCATGGACAGCATCACGCAGCCCACGCAATGGGCCAGCACGTCCACCGGCCCACCCGTGACCTGGCGCACCTGCAGCAGGGCTGCGGGAATGTCCACCAGCGCCACTTCCTCCAGCGTCCAGGGCGCGGTGGCGGTGGGCAGGCCGCTGCTCGTGCGCAGGTCCACCACCCACACGTCACGGCCCTTGCGGTGGAACCACTCCGCCGCGCTGGGCCGCAGGCTCTCGTGCGTGAAGGTGTTGCCGCTGACGCTGTAGCCGTGGATCATCACCAGGGCGGGCTGCCTGGGCCTGGTGTCATCGCTCCTTGGTGGGTAGCGCGTGAGCCGCACGCGGGCTTCCGGTCGGCCTGTGCTGGGGGCTGCCACGGACCACTCGGTGATCTGCGGCAAGGGCAGGCCGTGGATGGGTTGTGGCAGGCGCACTGGCTCGCGCGTGAGCGGGGTGTCGGGCTTGCGGAAGGTCCAGAGGTGCACAGACGCCATCAGGCGCAGCAGCGTCATGCCCAGCGCAGCCAGATCGGCCAGGGCTTGCACTTGATCTGGTTGGTCGACGATGCGCAGCAGCGGCGTCTGCCGGCTGGCCAGAAAGCGGGGGTCCAGCACCAGCGTGGCCCCGGCCTGGGCCTTGGGGCCTGAAGTCGCCAGGCCGGGCATGCGCGTGACCTGCAGCTCGGTGAGCTGGCGCCAGGGGTTGCCTGGCGCGGCGTAGGTCAGGCGCTTGTGGCCCTCCAGCATGTCACCCGTGCGCAGAGGTGCGAGCGCTTGCCCTTCGGGGCCGCGCAAGCTGCAGCGCAGCACCTGGCCCACCGTCAGGTGGTAGTCGAAGCGGCGCACCTCGCCGGCCCGGCTGCCACTGCGCAGAGCACCCGCCAGCAGCTCCGCCAAGCCCGGCTTGGGCTTGACCTCCGGCAGCTCCAGGCCCAGGGCGCGGCGCAGCTTGCGCAGGCCGAAGCGTGCTTCCGCCAGGCGTTGGTAGAAATCGCGGCCGCCGCGGTGGCGGGCCCAGGCCCAGAGGCCGCGAACCATGCGCTGCAAGGCGAACGAGTCCTCGCGGTGCAGAAAGCGCAGCGTGCCGGACAGCCCCGTCTCCAGCACCGCATGGCGGTGGCGCCATTCGTCGCTCTGCCCGGCCAGACCTCGTGCTTCCCAGGTGCGGGCGTCGTACACGCGCAGCCGGCTGTGCGGCGAGGCCTCGTCCACCGTCAGGCAGCGGTTCAGCGGCGCGGTGATCGTGTCCAGGCGCTCAGGCTGGTAGGCCAGCGTCCACTCCACCACCCAGGGGCGTGCGCCGCCGGGGGTGTCTCCAAGGTCCAGCCACAGGGGCCCGGTCAGGCGCTCGATCACGGCCACGCGCGTGGGGCGCGGGGGGGAGGGCGGGGCCTGCCCCGGCAGCGGCGTGCGCGGCGGTGCCATGGGGCGCGGGTAGCGGGAGGAGGACGGTGACGGCGAGGAGGGCACCCGCGCTTCAGCTTCAGGCGGCTGCAGCCCCCACGAGGCGCGCAGTGCCTCGGCCGCGCGCAGCGCGAGCGCGGCAATCGTCAACGACGGGTTGGCCCCCAGGGACTCGGGCACGATGGCGCCGTCCAACACCACCAGGCCGGGGTGCACAGCATGGCCCTCCGGGTCCCGCCCGTCAAACACGCGGCCCAGGTGGTCCACCGCGCCTTGCGCGGCGTTCTCGCCCAGGGGGCAGCCGCCGAGCGGGTGCACGGTGAGTACCGGCCCGCGCGGTTGGTCGGCCAGGCTGCTCAGGGCGTCTGGCAGCAGGCGCCACATCGGGTTGGGCACCCAGTGCGGGCCGTCAGGCGCGGCCTTGCCTTGCGCGTCGGCCGCTTCCGCCTGCAGGCTGCGCAGGTGGTCCACGCGGCGCTGTAGCGCAGCGCTGGCTGCCTCCAAGGTGCGGGAGTCGCGGGCTTGGGGCCAGTGGATGCGCAGGGTGCCCAAGGCAGCCTGGCCGGAGCGCGGCAGGGCCAGCACGCCATCGGCGTCGTCGTGGCCGATCACCCCCACCAGCAGGGTGCGGCCCATGGCCTCGGGGTCCACGGCGGCGGGGTCAGTCGCAGGGTCTGCCGCGCCCCCATGGCGCTGCAGGTCGGCCTGCGGCAGCTGGTGCACGGCATGGCCGGTGGTGACGATCTCCTCGAACAGCCTGCGCAGGGCGCCGGGCACCGAGAACTCTTGCAGCCAGAACGGCCGGCTGCCTTGCTGCGGCAACGGGCCGAAGGCCACGCCGGTGGTGATGGTGGGCCCCACCCGGCGGGCGTCCAGCGCGGTGGTTTCGTCGGCGCAGCCTTGCGTGGCTTGCGGCAGGCGGTGGACGGCCCCGATGTTGTCGCCGTTGCAGGAGAAGCGCTCGCCCACGCGTTGCGAAAAGGCCAGCTCCGCGCTGCGCGAGCGCAGCAGTAGTTCGGTGCTGCCAAACGTGCCCGCGGCCAGGATCACATGGCGCGCGTGCAGCTTCAGCGGCCCAGCCTCGCGGGCTTGCAGGTCGGCCCGGGTGTGCTCCACCTCCACCACCCAGCGAACGTCTTGCCCCTCCGTTTGGGATTGCGCCGCGCTCTTGGAGCCTGCGTCACCGGGCGTGGGGGCCTTCCAGGGCAGCACCCGGCTCACGCTGGCGCCGGTGAAGAGCCGCGCACCGGCCTGCACCGCCTGGCGCAGCAGGTTCACGTCCAGGGAGTCTTTGGCGCCCACGTTGCAGCCCGTCATGCAGTCGCCGCACAGGGTGCAGGCCGGCAGGTCCACGCCGGCGGCGTTCGGCCCGGGCGTCATGGCCACCGTGATGGGCAGCACCTGCGCCTGCTGGTGCCGGCCCGCCAGGCCATGCATGGCCTGCGCCTTGGCCAGCGGCTGCGCCGCGTGCACCGGGTGGAGGGCGATGGTGTTCTGCTGTGGCCCGCCGGGCCCTGCACGCTCGGCTCCCAGGGCCACCCGCGCCCGCTGGTACCAGCCCCCGTCCTTCAGGGCCTGGACCTGGGCCTTGAAGTCCGGGCGCCGCAAGTCCTGCGGGTCGGGTTCCAGCATCACCCCGGCATTGATGAGCGAGCCGCCACCCACCCCGTTGGCCACGAGCGCCATGACGTCCTCGCCCACGCGCAGGTCGAAAAGCCCCTCGGCCTGGCCGCCCACCTCCCCGGTGGCTTGCTGACCGATGCGCAGGTGGCCGGGCAGGTCGGCCATCCGGGAGGGGAACTCGCCCGGCCGCCATTCCTGCCCGCGCTCGAGGATGCACAGGCGCAGCGGACGGTGCCGGCCCGGGCCCTCCTGCATGGTGCAGCCCGCCAGCGCGGCCGCGGCCATGCTGCCGCCGTAACCTGTGCCGATGACGATGACGTCCCAGGGGGCGTCCGCCGGCATCGAGTCTTCGCAAGCCCCGGCCTCGCCGTGCGGATAGGGTCGGTGTGCCGCGGGAGCAGGGCTGGCCCGCAGCGCATGGAGGCCGCGGCCCAGGGGCGGGACGTCGCCCGGCGCGGTGCTCGCCTGGCGCGCGTCCATCGTTACCTCGGGTCGGGGTGGTCCAGCACGCCTTGCAGCGTCTTCAGCGTCACCGGCTTGTGCAGCAGCGGCACGCCCGCGCTCTGCGCCTGCCGCAGGCGGTCGGGCGCGGTGTCGCCGGTGATCAAGACCGCCCGCAGGCCCGGCTGCAGTGCGCGCACGCCCTGCAGCACCTGCAGGCCGTCGTCACCGGCTTGCAGTCGCAGGTCGGTCAGCAGCACGTCCAGCGGGTGCAGGCGGGCGATGTCGCAGGCCTGCGGCGTGCCCGCGGCCACGTGGACCTGGCAGCCCACCTCGGTGAGCAGCATCTCCATGCTCTGCCGTACCTGTGCGTCGTCGTCCACCACCAGCACGCGCAGGCCTTTCATCCCGCTGCGCATGTTGGTGGTGGCTGCATCTGCACCGGCAGCCTGTGCGATCCCGGCCGGCTCTTGCGCCAGGGGCATGCGCAGCGTCACCGTGGTGCCCTGGCCGGCGGTGGACTGCAGGCTTACCTGGATCTGCAGCAGCGCCGCCAGACGCTGCACGATGGACAGCCCCAGGCCCAGGCCCTTGGTGCGGTCGCGCTCCACGTTGTCCACCTGGTAGAACTCGCGGAACACATGGGCCTGCTCGGCGTCGACGATGCCGATGCCCGTGTCTGCAACGGCGAGGCAGGCTTGACCATCCTCGCGCCAGGCGCGCACCACGATCTCTCCGCCAGGCCGGTTGTACTTGATGGCGTTGTCGGTGAGGTTGCTGACGATGCGCAGCAGCAAGGCGGGATCGGTCCACACGGGCAGTGAACCCTGCAGTGCCAGTTGGCAGTGCAGCCCCTTCTTGGCAGCGCCGGGCTCCAGGAGCTTGTAGTGCTCGGACACCAGGCGCTCCAACTGCTGGAGGCTGCGCGCCGGGGTGACCGTGCCGGCATCCAGGCGCGAAATATCCAGCAGTGCGTCCAGCTGGGCCGCCAAGGTCTCGTTGACGGTGCCCAGCAGGCGGGCGATCTCGCGCGAGCGTTCGTCCAGCTCGCGCATGCTGAGTGCGGCCACCAGCACGTTCATGCTGTGGATGGGCTGGCGCAGGTCGTGGCTGGCGGCCGCCAAAAACTGTGTCTTGGCGCGGTGGGCCTCGCTCTCGTTTTCCAGGGCCTGCTTCAGCTGCGCGTTGAGCCGGGTTTCTGCAAAGCGGATGCGGCAGGCGTCCTCGAACACCTTGTATTGCTGCTTGGCCACGCCCACCAGAAAGGCCAGAAAGATGAGGATCAGCGCCCCCAGCCCGGCCGCGGTGGCTGCTGATTCATTGGGGTGCGCGCTCAGGGCCCAGGCCAGGGCCAGCGGTACGAGCATCGGTGCGCCAAAGGCCAGGAACACGTTGCGAAAGCCCGCCGTGGTGCCCACCGACCCGGTGGCCAGGGCGATGAGGATGATGGACAGCGCCGCGCGCTCCACCTCCGACATCAACCCAAAGCCCAGCAGCGGCAGCGCCATCAGCACGCCGTTGGCGCCCAGCACCAGGCCGACCCTGAAGGTGGCCGAGTCCCCCGGCCCTTGCCGCACGAAAGACTCGGTCTTGAGCGCGCGCCAGACGGTGACCAGCAGCGCCACCAACAGCCAGCCCGCCACCCACCACGCGTTCGAGGTATGAAACCAGATGAACGCCACCAGAGGCGCAGACACCAGCTGCCCGGCCTGCGCGCGCTTGCTCTGGCTCAGAAACAAGTCGATGAACTGGGCGTGGATGTACGCCTGCACCACGCGTTCGTCATCGGTGGTGCGAACTGTCGAGGCTGGTGGGCCCATGTCGCTGTGCTCCCTGCGCGGCCTGCTGCTGGTGGCAGGTTCACGTGAAGCGGACGCTAGCAGCCTGTGCATCCGGCAGCATCAAGGCTTTCCCTGATGCGCCAGCGCTGGGCTTGTCGTCACCCCTTCAGCAAGCGCATCAAGGCCCAGACGGCAAGGGCACCGAGTGCCGCAAAGAGGCCCAGGCTCCAGAACTCGTAGGGCAGCCCCAGCAGGTCCACGGCCGCGTCGGCGCATGAAGCGCGGGGCGCGAACACTTCGGGTGCCAGCGCGTCGAGCTGCAGCCCGCTGACGATGCGATCGGCCAGCGTCAGGTTGCAAGAGGAGGACGACTTGGCCACGAAGTGCTGCCACAGTGCTGCGGCGGCCCCCGCGCTGGCCAACAGGTCGACGCTCACCAAGGTGGCGGCTTGCACCAGCCGCTGCGGCATCAGGGCGCCCACCAAGGCTGCCAGGGCCATGGCGGCAAACACGGCCCGCTGCAGCACGCACCAGGGGCAGGGCTGCATGTCGAAGACGTGCTGCGACACCAAGGCTGCGCCAATCGCTGCCAGGCTGGCCCCGGCGATGAGCAGCAGCACGGGCCTGGGACGACTCAACAGGCGGTTCATGGCGCTGTGAGGCGGGTGCAGCGCAGAGTTCGCGCGGTGGTTCGAGCAGGGGTCCGAGAAGGAGTCCTCACGCCACCTCGGCGATGAGCTCGATCTCCACGCAGGCGCCCATGGGCAACTGGGCCACGCCGAAGGCACTGCGCGCATGGGCCCCCACTTCGGTGCCAAACACCTGCTGCATCAACTCCGAGCAGCCGTTGGTCACCAGGTGCTGCTCGGTGAAGGTGGGCGTGCTGTTGACCAGGCTCATCACCTTGACGATGCGCTTGACGTGGGCGAGGTCTCCCACCGCGGCCTGCAGCGTGCCCAGCAGGTCGATGGCCACGGCGCGGGCTGCTTTCTGGCCCTCGGCGGTGGTCATGTTCAGGCCCAACTGACCCACCCAGGCCTTGCCGTCTTGCTTGGCGATGTGGCCCGACAGGAAGACAAGGTTGCCGGTGCGGGCGAAGGGCACATAGGCGGCTGCGGGGGTGGCTACGGCGGGCAGCGTGATGCCGAGATCGGCCAGGCGTTGGGTGATGGTCATGGTCGGTTGGCAGGGGTTGGGGAGATGGATGAGGGAATCCTACACTTGGCCGCCTTGACCCCATCGCCCTGGGTGGTGGTGGTCCAAAGTGGAGGACCCGCTCGCAGCGGCGGGCTTTGCGCGGCCCTGGGGAGGGGTGGCATGCACACGGGCGGGCAGGCATCGTGGGTCGGGCGTTTCGGGCACCTGGGCGGTGTGGCCCTGGCACTGGCCTGGCTGGCGGGCACGGCCTTGCAGCTCCAGCAGGAGCAGGTGCTGCCGGCGGGGCAAGCCCGGGCGCTGCTGCTGGGTGCCTTGTTGGTCACCGCGCTCGGCGCCTGGTTCAGCGGGAGGCGATCTTTTGCCGATCCCGGCGCCTGCACCGCCAGCCTGCACCCGAAAGCGTTCAATACCTCGGCTCCCGCCCTGCTGCTGGCCGGCTTATTCTGCCTGGGCTGGGCCAGCGCTGACCTGCGGGCCTCCGCCCGCTTGCAGCAGGCGCTGGAACCCGCGCTGGAAGGGCAGGACCTGGTGCTCACGGGCACGGTGGCCTCGCTGCCGCGCACCAGTGCGATGGGCCTGCGCTTTGTCTTCGAGGTGGAGAGCGCCCAGAGGGCAACGCCTGGCGGGCAGCCTGTGAGCGTGCCGCAGCGCATCTCGCTGGGATGGTTTCAGGGGTGGGACGCTGACTCCGCGCTCAGCCGACCTTCGGTGCCGCTGGTGGCGGGTGACCGCTGGCGCTTGCCTGTGCGCCTGAAGCGCCCTCACGGGGCCGTCAACCCGCATGGCTTTGACCTGGAGCGTTGGCTCTTTGAGCAGGACCTGCGCGCCACCGGCCACGTGCGCCCTGGCGCCCAGCGGTTGGAGGTGGCCGCCGCCCACCCGCTGGAGCGGCTTCGCCAGCATTGGCGAGACGCGATCTTGCTGCGCGTGGCCGACCCCGCGGCCGCGGGCGTGCTGGCGGCCTTGGCGGTGGGTGACCAGGCGGCCATCGACAGCGAGGGATGGGAGCTGTTCCGCATCACCGGGGTAGCCCACCTCATGAGCATCAGTGGCCTGCATGTGACCATGTGGGCCTGGCTGGCGGCGGTAGCGGTGGGGTGGGCCTGGCGACGCAGCCCGCGCCTGATGCTGCTGTGGCCGGCGCAGAGCGCGGCTTTGGTGGGTGGCTTGGTGCTGGCTGCATCCTACGCCGCTGTGGCCGGGTGGGGCGTGCCCGCGCAGCGTACGGTGCTCATGCTCGGGGTGGTGGTGGCGCTGCGGCTCTCAGGCCGGCAATGGCCTGGCCCGCTGGTGCTGCTGGCCTCAGCGGTGGCGGTCACCCTGGCGGACCCCTGGGCCGTGGGTCAGGCGGGTTTCTGGCTGAGCTTCTTCGCCGTAGGGCTGCTGATGGTGTCCGACCCGGTGTTCCGCCCCGCGCCCAGGGGATTGGCCGCCGGGGAGGCCGCGCCCGCTGCCTTTGGCGCACAGGGGTACCTGCAGGGCACTTTCAGCCCAAGTTCGGCTCCCGTTGCCGGAGCGTTGGGCGAAGGCCAGGGCCCGTCGCCTGACTTGGCTCGTACGCGGCCTGCCCCAGCGCGCATCTGGCGCGAGCACCTGGCTCCGCTCCTGCGCACGCAGGCCGTGGCCACCGCAGGCCTCGCACCCCTGACGCTGGTGTTCTTTCAGCAGGTGTCGGTGGTGGGCTTTCTGGCCAACCTGGTGGCCATCCCCCTGGTGACGCTGCTGGTGACCCCGCTGGCCCTGGCCGGTCTGCTGTTGCCCCCGCTGTGGACGGTGGCGGCCTGGGGCGTGCAGGGCTTGACGGCGCTGCTGGGGGTGTTGGCCAGCTGGCCCCTGGCGGTGTGGAATGCCGCTGCGGCCCCGGCCTGGGCGGTGGCGGCCGGCCTGCTGGGCGGCGCTGTGCTCGTGATGCCGCTGCCCTGGCGTTTGCGCCTGCTGGGTGTGCCGCTGGTGCTGCCGCTGCTGGTGCCGCCCGTGGAGCGGCCGCTGCAAGGCCGTTTTGAGGCCGTGGTGGTGGATGTGGGGCAGGGCACGGCGGTGCTGGTGCGCACGGCAAAGCACCTGCTGCTCTACGACGCCGGCCCGCAGTACACACCCGAGGCCGATGCCGGCCAGCGCGTGCTTTTGCCGCTGCTGCGCGCCCGAGGTGAGCACGCCGTGGACCACCTTGTGCTGAGCCACCGCGACCTGGATCACGTGGGCGGCGCGGCCTCGCTGATCAAGGCGCTGCCCGTGCGGCACATCAGCAGCTCGCTAGAGACCTTTCACCCCCTGCGGGTGCTGCTGCCCAACCACCAGCGCTGTGATGCCGGCCAGCGCTGGCGCTGGGACGGCGTGGACTTCGAGATGCTGCACCCCGCCGCCGCCGAGCACCCGCCCGCCGGCACCTTGCCTGCCAAGCCCAACGCCTTGAGCTGTGTGCTGCGCGTGCGCGACGCCGCCGGCCGCAGCCTGCTGCTCACGGGTGACATCGAGGCGGCGCAGGAGGCGGCGCTGGTCGCCCGGCAGGGAACCGCGCCTCAGGCTGCCGATGCCAGTGTCAGTACCCTCCTGAAGAGCGATGTACTGCTCGTGCCCCACCACGGCAGCCGCACCTCCTCCACCGAGGCCTTCATCGACGCCGTGGCCCCACGCTATGCGCTGGTGCAGGCCGCCTACCGCGGCCGATTCGGCCACCCCGCCCCCGACGTGGTGGCGCGCTACGAGGCCCGGGCCATCCCGGTGGTGCGCACCGACCGCTGTGGCGCCTGGACCTGGCGGTCCAGCGATGCCGAGGGCCGCTGCGAGCGGGAGGAGCGGCGGCGGTACTGGCACACGGTGCCTTGACCGTTGAACATGAACCCTGACCCTGCTGGCATGCGCGACATGCCTTGATCGGTCAATGCCCAGTTGGCCCACCGTTCCCGCTTGATCCGCCTGCCCCAGCCGGTGCTTGCGTGCACTGGCCCAGACCTTGCATCGCCGACACTGCTTGCCACGGCGGACCCCGCCGCCAGCCAGCGTTCACCTGCGCCCGGAGTTCCATCTTGTCCATCCACGTCGCCCTGCACCACGTCACCCACTACCGCTACGACCGCCTGGTGAACCTGGGCCCGCAGGTGGTGCGCCTGCGCCCGGCGCCGCACTGCCGCACGCCCATCCTGAGCTACAGCCTGCGCATCGAGCCGGCCGAGCACTTCATCAACTGGCAGCAAGACCCGTTTGCCAACCACCTGGCGCGCCTGGTGTTCCCCGAGAAGACCACCGAGTTCAAGGTGACGGTGGACCTGGTGGCCGAGATGGCGGTCTACAACCCCTTCGACTTCTTCCTGGAGCCGCAGGCCGAGCACGTGCCCTTCGCCTACAGCCCCGAGACGGCGCAGGACCTCATGCCCTACCTGGCCCGCGGGCCGCTGACGCCGCGCTTCCAGGCCTTTGTGGACAGCATTCCGCGCGCCAAGAGCCGCACCATCGACTTCCTGGTGGGCCTGAACCAGCGCCTGCAGCGCGAAATTTCCTACCTCATCCGCCTGGAGCCGGGTGTGCAGACGCCCGAGCAGACGCTGGAAAAGGGCTCCGGCTCCTGCCGCGACACGGGCTGGCTGCTGGTGCAGACGCTGCGCCACTTGGGGCTGGCGGCGCGCTTTGTCTCGGGTTACCTCATCCAGTTGAAGCCTGACGTCAAGGCCTTGGACGGCCCCTCGGGCACCGAGGTGGACTTCACCGACCTGCACGCCTGGTGCGAGGTCTACCTGCCCGGTGCCGGCTGGGTCGGCCTGGATCCCACCTCCGGCTTGATGGCCGGCGAGGGCCACATCCCCGTGGCCTGCACGCCCGAGCCCTCGGGTGCGGCCCCGGTCAGCGGTGCCGTGGATGAGTGTGAGGTCGAGTTCTCGCACCAGATGGAGATCACGCGCATCTACGAATCACCGCGCGTGACCAAGCCCTACACCGAAGCGCAGTGGGCCGACATCCAGCGCCTGGGCGACGCCGTGGACGCGCAGCTGCAGGCCGGTGATGTGCGCCTGACCATGGGCGGCGAGCCCACGTTTGTGTCGGTGGATGACCGCGAGGCCGCGGAGTGGAACACCGATGCCCTGGGCCCCACCAAGCGCGGGCTGGCCACTGAGCTCACGCACCGACTGCTGGCGCGCTACGGCGCGGGCGGCTTCCTGCATTTCGGTCAGGGCAAGTGGTACCCGGGCGAGCAGCTGCCGCGCTGGGCGCTGTCCATCTGCTGGCGCGCCGACGGCCAGCCCTGCTGGGGCGACCCGGACCTGTTCGCCGACGAGCGCCAGATCCACCGCTACACCGGCGCTGACGCCCACGCCTTCATCGCCGCGCTGACGCGCCGCCTGGGG
>Ga0209985_10001579_pt1 | contig 21984 bp, 15 predicted proteins | sample NOAtaG_FD_187305 | JGI IMG/M metagenome (GOLD analysis project Ga0209985, IMG submission 187305) | Freshwater lake microbial communities from Lake Erie, under a cyanobacterial bloom - NOAA_Erie_Diel6S_1000h metaG (SPAdes) (version 2) | ecosystem: Environmental > Aquatic > Freshwater > Lake ...
CATGTCCTCGCGCGCGCCGTGGCCCGGGAGGTCGAGCGACACCGTGGCGATTCCGGCGCGCACGAGGCGCAGGAAGCGGCCCGGGTCGAGTTCCTTGTTCGCGGTGCGGCCGTGCATCCAGAAGAGGACGGGCGCGCGCGCGACCGAACCGTCGGCATCGGGCGCGAACGACGGATGGACGACGAGCGCCGGGACGCCCGCAAAGGTCGTCGTGCGCGACTTCTCGCGCACGCTTGCCGGAAGTCCGCCGCCGATCTCAGGCATCGGACTTCTCCGCAGCCTCGTCGGGCGTGTCGGGCATGTAGAGGTAGACCCACATGTCGTCCTTGTACTGGTGGCTCTCGGGCCCCTTGAAGCCCGGCAGCGCGCGCTCGGACTCGTCGAGGTCGAGCGGCGTGCGGAGGACGAGGAACCCCTTCGGCGCGAACAGCGCGCGCGTGCGCGCGGCCTGCGCGAGCACCAGCTTGCGCGCAGCCTCGTCGATCATGAGCGCGTACGGCGGATCCATGAACACGAGATCGACCGGCTTCGGGCTGCGCGCGAGCGCGGTCGGCCCGAGCGCATCGGCCTGCACCGCGGTCACGCGGTCGCCGCACTTGATGGTGGCGATGTTGTGCTCGAGGTAGCGGAACACCTCGCGATCGCGCTCGATGCAGACGACTTCCTTCGCGCCGCGGCTTGCGCACTCGATGCCGACCGTGCCGACGCCCGCGAACAGGTCGAGGACGCGCGCGTCCTTGAACCAGCCATGGAGCATCGCGAAGACCGATTCCTTCACGCGCGCCGTCATGGGCCGCGTGCGGTCTTCGCCTTCGGGAGTGAGGAGCTGTCGCGAGCGGTACTCGCCTGAGATGATCTTGAGCACGCGACGAGTGTAACGGTCGCGTCAGCGAGCGGGTGCGGGCGCGGCCGGGGCGGGCGACGCCTGCGGCGAAAGCACGGGCGACTCGCCCCGCCAGATCCGCTCGCCGTTGCCACGGCGCACGAGGGCCTTCACGAATGCCTCGTACTGGGCGGAGATCGCGGCGATGTCCTCGTTGAAGTACTCGCGCAGGACCGCCGGGCCGACCTGCCGTCCGATCGCCATGCGGCGCTCGTTGCGGTTTCCGGCGCGGCTCGACGCCCAGATCGTGCTCGAGATGCGGCCTTCGACCGCGTCGTCGAGCAGGCGCTCGAGGCCGGCGCGGTAGCGGCCGCCCTCGCCCTCCATGAAGAAGTGGACGAGCGCCCAGGTCTGCGCGTAGTAGCCGAGCAGCGTGTTGCGGCCGTCGCGGAGGTAGTCCTGCGGCGTGCCCTCGATCAGTTCGGCGAGCGACACGAAGCGCTCGCGGGACACGACATCGCGCAGTTCGCCGAAACGCTCGAAGTTGCGCCACGGCATGAAGGTCGGGGGCGCGCCGTTCGCGTTGCCGCGCACGCCTTCCATGTAGCAGGCGATGCCTTCCTCGAGCCACACCGGAAGCGGATGGCGGAAGACGCGCTGCGTGTAGGCGTGCCAGCCCTCGTGGGCCGCGATCGTGAAGGTGTCCCAGCGGCCGATGTCGTAGAGGACCGCGTCGCCTTCGATGGTGTAGCCGCCGCGGCCGAGGCGCTCGTACATCGAGGCCTCCTCGGGCAACCGCTCGCGGGTGTACGCGATCCAGTCGCTGCGCGTGCCGAAGAGGTAGACATCGATCGGGCCATCCGCCGCGGGCAGCGGGATGATGGCGCTGCGGTAGTGGTCGAGCGCGGTCGGCAGGAAGATCTGCATGCGCTCGCGGATCAGCGGATCGCGCAGCGTCGAGTGGATGCGGTGCGTGCCGACATCGATGCACTCGCCCGGCTTCTCGCCGAACTTCCACGCCTCGATGACGGGTTCGGCGCGGCGTGTGTCGACGCTGACCGCCGCCGGCGCCGCCTGCTTGGGCGCCGACTCCGGCTCGGGGGTCGAGACGGTCGAGCAGCCGAGGACGACGGCGATCGCCGCACACGAGAGGAGGAGGGAGTGACGGGTCCTCACGGCCCGAGTGTAGCCCCTTGGGGGCGGTTCGGATGCAGGAATTGCGCGGTCCGTGGTCAACCGAGCGCGGCGAGCGCGCTCTTCGCGGCCGCGACATCGGCGTCGATCTCGGCGAGCTTCTTGCGGGTCTCCTCGACGACCGCGGGCGGCGCCTTGGCGACATAGCCCGCGTTGTCGAGCTTCGCGCGCATGCCCGAGGCCTGCTTCTCGCGCTCGGCGATGAGTTTCGAGAGCCGCGCCTTCTCGGCGCCCGCGTCGACGGCGTCGACGAGGCCGTCGAGGAGCACTTCGCTACCTTCGAAGGGAATCGCGACGGCGCCGGCTGGACGGGACGCCGGGGTGGGCGCGACCTGCTCGAGCCCCGCGAGGGTCTCGACCACTCCCCCCGCCGCCGCGACGAGCGTGCGGACGGCGTCGGGTGCACAGAGCGTGACCTTGCGCTTGGGCGACACCTGCCGCTCGCCGCGCACCTTGCGGATCGCGTCGACGAGCGCCTGGACGCGCCCGAACTCGGCGAGCGCGGCCTCGTCGCGCAGGCTCGCGGCGGGCGTCGGCCACGCGGCGGTGGCGCAGAGCGGGCTCGGCGGGAGCGACAGCCCGGCGACCGCGCGGTTCGGCAGCGCCTGGACGCTCGCCCACAGCGTTTCGGTGACGAACGGGCACACGGGGTGGAGGAGGCGCAGGATCGCGTCGAGCATCGACGCGAGGATCGCCTGCTGCGTGGCGTTCGTGCGGATGGTCGGCTTGATGCCCTCGAGGTACCAGTCGCAGAAGTCGCGCCAGACGAGGTCGTAGAGCGCTTCCGCGACGCGGTGGAACTCGTAGTCGGCGATGCCGTCCTCGACGAGCCGCGTGGCGCGCTCGAGGCGCGCGAGCATCCAGCGGTCGAGGAGGGTGGGCGGCTCCGACCTGCTTTCCGCGCTTGCCTGCGCCAGGTTCGACAACGCGAACCGCGTGGCGTTCCACAACTTGTTCGCGAAGTTGCGCCCGAGGTCGAAGCGCGCGCTCGTGTTGCGCGCAAGCGGCATCTCGGCGGTGGGCGTGGCGACGCCTGTCGCTGCGCCGAAGCCGGAGACCATCTTCTTCGACGCGTCCTTCGGCGACGACTGGATCGCGTCGGCGACGGTGTAGCCGCCGCTTGTCGTCGTCCACTTCGGCGTGAAGGCCTCGTTCGTGTACGGGTCGACCATGTCGACCGGCAGCCGCACATCCTGCGTGTTCGTCGCCATCGACACGAGCGTGAAGCGCATCGCGTCGGCGCCGTGCGAGTGGATGATGTCGCGCGGATCGACGCCGTTGCCGAGCGACTTCGACATCTTCTGCCCGTGGCCGTCCTGGATCATCGCGTGGATGAAGACATGCTTGAACGGCAGGCGCCCTGGGTTGAGCGGGTGGTCCCTTAGGAAGTAGCGGTTGAACATCACCATGCGCGAGACCCACAGGGTGATGATCTCGCGCGCGGTGCAGAGGACCGAGCTCGGGTTGTAGCGGTCGAGGAGCCCCGCCATCTCGGCCCACTTCGACGGGTCGGGCCAGCCGAGGGTCGAGAGCGGCCAGAGCGCGGAACTAAACCACGTGTCGAGGACATCGGGGTCGCGCTTGAAGCCGGCGGCCTCGAGCGCTGCGCCATCGGCGTCGTCGACGAGGCAGACATGGAGATCGTGCTCGCCCTTCGCGCTCGAGAGCGCGGAGATCGCGAGATCGGCGCCGTCGGCGACGCGCGACACGCGCACGGTGGCGCGCGACGATGGAATCGACGACAGCATGCCGAGGTGCGACGCAAGCGCGCTCGCCTCGCCGCGCTTCGACCAGACGGGAATGCGGTGCCCCCACCACAGCTGGCGCGAGATGCACCAGTCGCGGATGTTCTCGTGCCACATCTGGAAGTTCTTCGCGTAGCGCGCGGGGAAGAAGCGCAGCTCGCCGTCGCCGGCCATCGCAGGCCCGGCCGCGACCGCCGCCGGCAGCGCGCCCTCGACCTGGTCCTTCGCCATCGCGCGCAGCGCCGTGCCGCGCAGGCGGTCGTCGGTCACGCGCACATACCACTGGTCGCTGAGGTACGGCTCGACCGGCACATGCGAGCGGTACGAGTGGCCGACCGAGTGGCGGTACGGCTTCGCGTCCTCGAGGAGGCCGTTCGCCTTGAACCACGCGACGATCTTCTTGCGCGCCTCTTCGCGCGACAGGCCGACGAATGCACGCGCCTCGGCCGAGACATCCATCCAGCCGTGGCGGTCGCTGATCGAGCCGTCGGGCGCCATGACATTGATCGCGGCGAGCGCGTGGCGCTGCCCGATGTCCCAGTCGTTCGGGTCGTGCGCGGGCGTCACCTTGAGGAAGCCCGTCGCGAACTGCGCCTTCGGATCGGCGGGGTCGCCGCCCATCGACGCGGGCATCACGACATAGTCGTCCTCGACGACCGGGATCTCGCGGCCGACGATCGGGAGCCGCAGCTTCTTGCCGCGCAGCGCCGCCGCGCGCGGGTCCTTCGGGTTGATCGCGACGGCGGTGTCGCCGAGCATCGTCTCGGGGCGCGTGGTCGCGACCGTGACATGGCCCGAGCCATCCGCAAGCGGATAGCGCAGGTACCAGAAGTGCCCGTCGACCTCCTCCATCTCGACCTCGTCGTCGGCGAGCGCCGTCTGCGTGACGGGGTCCCAGTTCACGAGGCGCTTGCCGCGGTAGATGAGGCCGTCGCGGAAGAGCGTGCAGAACGCGTGGCGCACGGCCGTCGCGCAGGTCTCGTCCATCGTGAAGCGCGTGCGGTCGAAGTCGCACGAGCAGCCCATCGACTTGAGCTGCCCGAGGATCGTGGCCTCGTACTCGTCCTTCCACTCCTGCACCTTCTCGACGAACCCCTCGCGCGTGAAGTCGGTGCGCTTCTTCCCTTGGAGAAGGAGGCGCTTCTCGACGACCGTCTGCGTGGCGATGCCCGCGTGGTCGGTGCCGGGCATCCACAGCGTGTTCGCGCCCTTCATGCGGTGGTAGCGCGTGAGGAGGTCCTGCAGCGAGTTGTTGAAGGCGTGGCCGAGGTGGAGCGCGGCCGTGACATTCGGCGGCGGGATGAAGATCGTGTACGCCTCGCCGGGCGCCGAGGGCTCGGCATGGAAGCAGCGCGCGGCGTCCCAACGCGCGCGCACGACGCCTTCGGCCTCCGACGGCACATAGGCCTTCGGAAGTTCGGTGGCGGTCGAGACGGTTCCTGACGGCGAGCCTGCGGACATAGGGCGAGGATTCTACTTCGCGTGGGCCTCGGAAAGGCGCGCGTTTCGCGGTGGTTTCTGCGATAGTTCCGCGCATGCGGCGCCTCGCGCTCCCGGTCCTCGCACTGTTCTCGCTGCTGGCAGCCTGCGGCGGCGACCCGCAGCCTCCGCGCGAGGCCGTGCCTCCGACGCTTTCCGCCCGCGAGCTCGAGGACGCGTCCGACGCGATCGAGAAGTTCATGCAGGCCGGCCGCACGCGCGAGGCGGAGCTGCTGGCCCGCAAGCTGCGCGACTCGGTCGCCGACGGCGACGCCGCGCGGGCGCGCGTGGCCGAACTCGCGTCTCGGGCGTTCTTCGCGCATGCGGAGCTTTCCAAGGGCGAAATCACGGCCGCCGCACGCACCGCGCTCGTGCGCGAGGCGAGCGACGAGGCCGCGCGGGCCGCGGCCGTCACGCCGCCCGACCCGGTGCGCCTGCGCTTCGCGGCGCTCCTCGCCGGACGCAGCGGCGACACGAAGGCCGCGTTCGACTTCTACGACCGCGCGCTCGCCATCGCTCCGGACGACCTGCAGACGCTGCTTCCCGCTGCGTCGCTTGCGCTCGGCGCGGAGAATCGCGAACGCGCTGCGCCGCTTGTGAAGCGCCACGCGGCGCTCGCGCCCGACGACGGATGGAGCGCCGCGCTCGAGGCGCAGCTTGCGATCCTCGAGGGCGACGCCCCCCGCGCGATCGAACGCGCCGGCGCCGCGATCGCGCGCGACCGCGAGGCGCTTGAGTTCCGGCTCATCCTCGCACGCGCGCTCACGGCCGACGGCCGCGCGGGCGACGCGGCGCGCGCGCTGTCGGCGCTGCCCGACGCGGACCGCGCCAAGCTGCCGATCGCGCAGGCGTATGCCGAGGCGCTGCGAGCCTCGGGCGAGCTTGCCGCCGCCGCGCGTGCATGGGGAGCGGCGGTCGAGGCCTCGCCCGACAGCGCCTTCGCGCGTGCCGAGTACGCGCTCGCGCTCGCACGCGCAGGCGACCGCACGCGCGCGGCCGCGATGCTCGAGGGGCTGCCGGCGCTCGAAGGCGGCGACGCCGAACGCGCCCGCGTCGACGAGGCGCTGCGCGGGATGGCGAACGACCGCTGACGAGCGCGTCAGCGCAGTGCGCGGCCGCCGTCGATCCGGATCGTCACGCCCGTGAGATACGACGCGTCGAGCACCAGGAACCGCACGAGCTTCGCTGCTTCCTCGGGCGTGCCCGCGCGTGCGAGCGGCGTGCGCGCGAGGGTCGAGCGCTTGATCTCGTCGCTCACCGCACCGGGTGCGTCGTCGTCGGGCCACGCGATCACGCCGGGCGCGATGCAATGGACGCGCACCGCCGGCGCGAGCTCGACCGTGAGCTGCTCGGCGAGCGCGCGCACCGCGGCCTTCGCGACGATGTAGGGCGTGAACGAGACGCGCGGCTTGCCGAGCGCGTAGATGTCGCTGTAGAAGACGACCGCGCCGCCCGCGGGCAGGCGCGACTGCGCGAGCGCGCCGCGCAGCGCCTGCGTGAGCAGCGCCGGCGACACGACCTCGGCGCGGTACATCGATTCGAAGTCGACCGCCGTCATCGAACCCATCGCCGTCGGCGCGTAGGTCGACGCGTTGTGCACGATGCAATCGACGCCGCGCGGCGCGAGCGCGGCCGCCGCCCGCTCGACCGATGCGATCTCGCAGAGGTCGAGGTGCAGGATCTCCGGCGCGATGGCGAAGCCCGACTCGCGCGCGGCCGCCACGGCGCGGGCGGCCGTCTCGCGGCAGCCGGCCTCGTCGGTGCGGTAGGTCAGCGCGAGGTCGAGCCCCGCGCGCGCAAGCTCGATCGCCGTCGCCCGGCCTACGCGCTTCGACGCCCCTGTGACCAGCGCCCGACCGATCGGCGCGCGCGTTGTTGCTGGTGGTTGGGCCGTGCTCATGGGGGAACCCGCGCGGCCGGCTCGGCGCGTCGCGGACCGCGATGATACGGCGATCGGAGGAACTCGATGTTGCCGTAGAATCGCCCTCCTCGATGGCGCGTTCCGGCGACCAATCCCCTCACGCGAAGCCCAGGCGGCGACGGCTGCGGAACGCGGCGATCGCGCTCGTCCTCCTCCTCGGGATCGGCGCGTTCATCTTCACGCGGCCGTCGATGCTCGCACGCCTCATCCTGCCCGCGGCATCCCGCGCGATCGGCGGCGAGGTCACCGCCGCGCGGATCGCGCTCGACGGCCTCGACACGCTCGTGATCGACGACCTGCGCATCCGCGCGCGCGGCTGGTCGGGCGCCGCGGGCGAGATCGCCTACGCCGACTCGACGCGCGTCGAGTTCTCGCTCTGGTCGCTGCTCTTCGGCGACATCGAGGTCTTCTCGGTGTCGGTGAGCCGCCTCACGCTGCGGCTCGCCGAACGCGAGGACACGCCGGGCGCGCTCTCGCTCCTCTCGCTCGAGCCCGAGCCGAGCAAGGCCGCCACCGACAAGCGCCAGCGGCCCGCGCGCATCGGCATCGAGGAACTCCTCGTCGAGAACGGCCTCACCGCCGACGGCGTGTACGAGAAGCTCGGCGAACTCCGCTTCCGCGGCTCGCTCACGCCGATCGCGGACTCGCCCGCGGCGTTCGACTTCATGCTCGAAGGAAAGCCCGACGAGGAAGGCCGGCGCGCGATCGGAAAGATCAGCGGCTCGTTCGACGGCGACACGCGCGCGGTCGATCTCGCGATCGAAGGGCTCGAGATCGACGGCAAGCAGCTGGCGGTCGCGCCGCTCGCAGTGCGCGCATGGACCACGCGCCTCGGGCTCGAGGGCAGCATCCCGAGCGCGCGCTTCGCGTACTCGCCCGAAACCTCGCCCGTCGTCGAACTCGACATCAAGGGCGTGGCGATGGACCTTCCGGTCGACGCGCTGGGCGGCCCCGCGCTCGAGGACTCGTGGAGCGGCCTCGCGAACGGCGCGCTCGTGCCGGTCCGCGCGGTGCCGAGGCTGACGCTTCGCGAAGGCGCGCTGCGGTTCAGGAACGACACCGTCGCGCTCGTCGGGCTGAAGGGCGATCTCGGCGCAGCAGGCGCGGGAATCATCGACCTTCCCTTCGAGTGCGACCTCACGATCGACATCCCGCGCGAACAGCTGCCGCCCTTCGACTGGGACAAGCGCGAGGAGTGGATCGAGAGGGCCGCGCGCGCCGCGCCGTTCACCATGACCGCCGCGATCCGCGACTTCCGCTCGCCCGAGCCGAAGGAAGGCGAACCCGACATGCTGCAGCTGCCGCGCGCGGTGGCGAAGGTGATCGCCGACTTCCGCGTGACGGCGTGGACGCTCGACCTCGAGACGAAGGTCGAGCGCGGCGCGCCGACCGACCAGGGCGAGCCCGCGCCGCTGCGCACGAGCGGCACGCTGAAGATCGCGAAGGGCTCGGGCGCCTACGAGGAGTTCCCGTACCGGCTCGACGATCTCAGCGGCATGATCCGCTTCGAGAACGACGATGTGGTCGTCGAGCGCTTCGTGGGAACCGGCGCCGATGGCGCGACGGTGACCATCGAGGGCGAACTCGTCGGCATCGCCACGGGCGCAGAGATCGATCTCCGCATCCGCTGCGCCGACGCGCCGATCGACCAGCGGCTTCTCGACTCGTTCGAGGAAGGTCCGCGCGACGCGCTCGGGCTTCTCTTCAGCGACCGCGCCGCGGCGAACCTCGCGGAGGCCGGCCTGCTGCCCGACGCCGCCGCGCTCGTCGAGCAGCGCCAGGCGCTCGCTCGGCTCGGGCCGGACGCGGCGGCGAGCCCGGAGTCGGTGCGGCTCCAGCGAAGCCTCGATGCCGGCCCGTTCCGACTCGGCGGTCGCGCGGGCTTCGACCTGCGCGTCTACTCCCCCGCCGGATTCGGGCAACCGGTCATCGTGACGGGCGAGGTGAAGGTCCGCGACGCAGGGCTCGTCTTCGACCGATTCCCGTATCCGCTGCGCATCAAGACGGGCTCGATCACGATCCTCGACGAAGCGATCGTGATAGGCGGCGGCGGGCTGCGCGCGGTGACGCCGGCGGGCGGCACGCTCACCGTCGGCGGCAGCGTGCAGATTCCCCGCGACGGCAAGGGCGGACGCCTGCTGCACCCGCTCATCGAGATCGCCGACGACGACGATGCGATCAACCCCGCGCTCATCGCGGCGATTCCGTTTGCGGACGGCGAGTCGACGCCGGGCTGGCCTGGAAAGGACCTCGCCCCCGCCGGCGAACTGCTGCGTGCGCTTGGCCTCAGCGGACAACTCGACCTCACGGGCTTCGTCACCACGACGCCCGCCGGCGAGGAGTCGTTCCAGGTCAAGATCGACTTCGAGCGAGGGCGCGCGGAGCCCGATGCGGACGGACGCGCGTGGCTCGCGACACAGGGCCTGCCGTGGCCGCAGGGATTCGCGCTCGAGAACTGCTCGGCGAAGCTTGAGATCACGCCCGAGCGCGTGAGTTTCGAGCAATGCCGCGGCACGCGCGGCGAAGGCGCGGTCGAGGCGCGCGGATTCGCGGCCCTCAACGGGCCTGAGCGAAGGGTTGAGCTCAAGTTCGACGACCTGCCCGTCGAGTCGACCTTCGACGGCTACCTCGGCGACACGCCCGAGGAGTCGAAGTCGCGCGCCGCGCGCTTCCGTCCGCGGGGCATCCTCGACGGCGTGATCACGCGCACCGTCGATGCCAGCGAGGCCGTGACGCGCGGCAGCCTGGTGCCCGCATGGCTCGAGGCCACCATGGACGGAACGACCGTGCGTGCCGAGCACCTCGCCGGACGCCTCGAGGTCGACGGCGACACCGTGCGCGCCGACAGCCTCGAGATGCGCCTCGTGAGCGAAGGCCTCGACGACGGGCTGCTGCGCCTCTCTGGCAAGCTCTCCGCCGAGACCCTCGACGCGCGGTGGTCGGGCGGGCGCGTCGATTCGCCGGTCGTGCGCGAACTGCTTGCGAAGCGCGCCGGCGGCCTCGTCGCGACGCTCCGATCCCGCGACGCCCGCGGCAGCTTCGACGCCTCCTACTCCGCCCAAGGCGGCGAGAAGCTCGAGGTCACGCCGAAGTCGCTCAGCGTGGGGACCGCGCACGGACGGGTCGCGCTCTCCTTCGATCCCGAGAGCCGCATCACCGCCGCGCCGGACTCGGTCGACCTGAACCTGCGCAGCACGATCACGGAAGGCGCGCAGGGTTCGCTCGTCGTCGCCGGCGGGCTCGACCTCGGCGTCGACTCGCGGATCGAGGGCAAGCTGACCCTCGACGCGGCCGGCCTGACGCCGGCGCTGCGCGAGGTGCTGCCGCCGCCGCTCGACCTCTCGGCACGCGCGATCGACCTCACCTCGACCGGCCGGTTCCTGCTCGACCTCTCCGACATCAACCTGCGCTGGCCGTCGCGACGCGAGCCGTTCGAGCCCGATGTCTACAGCCTGCAGGGCGAGGCGCGCTTCGAAGGCGCGTCGTTCGACGCGGGCGCGCGCTTCACCGAGATGCAGGCGACGCTTCCGATCTCGTTCCGCTACGAGCCGCGCGGGCCGCAGCCGATCCTCTTCGATTCGACGCTCGCTTCGTCGGGCGGCCGGGCGCAGCAGCGCTGGTTCGGGCGCAGCAGCGCGAGCATCCGCTCGACCGCCACCGGCGACGGCCTGCGCATCGAGGCGGCGGGCGACATCGGCGGCGGCCGCTTCGACATCCGCAGCACGATCGACTTCGAGCGCGATCGCTACGCGCTGCTCGCGCGGCTCGCCGAAGTCGCGTTCGATCCGCTGCGCGATCCGTCGCTCGCACCCACGGTCCGCAGCGGCGGGAAGGTCACCGCGCGCCTCGATATGGAAGGTCCGATGGGCGGAAGCGACGCCGACATCGCCGCGCGCACGGGCTCGCTCGAACTCGCCCTCCGCGACGCAAGGCTCGCCTCGACGCCGATCGCGATGCGCGTGCTGCAGCTCACGCAGCTGATGCTGCCGCTCAACAGTTCGCTTCAGGAGACCGAGGCGCAGCTGGCGATCAAGGGCTCGACCGCCGAGATTCGCTCGGTGCGGATGTCGAGCGGCACGATCAACCTCTCGGGCTCGGGAACGATGGACATTCCCACGCTCGCCGTCGCCATGCGGCTCTCGGCCAAGGGAACCGTGCCCGTTCTCAGCGAGCTGATCGGCGGGGTCACCGGGGCCATCTTCGCGATCGATGTGCAGGGAACGCTCGGCGACCCCAAGGTCTCGATCGCGCCGCTGCCGGGCATCACCAGCGAGCCGACCGTCACCGTTCCGCTTCCGCCGGCCGAACCTGCCCCCGCAGGCGGCGCGGCGCCTACCCTCTCTCCCCCTGTGGACGGTGGAGCGGGTGCGAAAGTCGCGCCCGAGGCGCGGTCGGGACGATGATCCCTCTCCGCCGCCATCCCGCCATCCGACCGAACTTCCGAACCTCATGACCGACCAGAATCCACGCGACCGCCAGCGCCCGAATCTCGACCTCTCGCAGATCGAGGAGGCGGTGGACCGCTTCTTCGAAACCTCGGGCGTCTCGCCCTCCCCCGAAGCGCGCGAACTCGTCGCCGAGATCATGCTCTCGGGCCTCAAGCTCGTCTCGGACGGCGCCGACATGGGCCAGCTGAAGCTCGTGCGCAGCGCGCTCAAGGAGATGCGCCACGCCTACCGCATCTTCAATCCGTATCGCGGCACCCGCAAGATCTCGATCTTCGGCAGCGCCCGCACGCCGGAGACAGACCCCGACTACCAGCTCGCGCGGGTGTTCAGCCAGTTGATCGCGCAGGCGGGCATGATGGTCATCACGGGCGCGGGCGACGGCATCATGAAGGCCGGCCACGAAGGACCCGACATCGAGAAGTGCTTCGGCCTGCGCATCCGCCTGCCGTTCGAGGTGAGCGCGAACTCGGTCATCGACGGCGATCCGAAGCTCGTCAACTTCCGCTACTTCTTCACGCGCAAGCTCATGTTCATGGCGCACTCCGACGCCATCGCCGTGTTCCCGGGCGGATTCGGCACGCAGGACGAGCTCTTCGAGGCGCTGACGCTGATCCAGACCGGCAAGTCGCACCTGATCCCGATCGTGCTGCTCGAGCACGAGGGCGGCGACTACTGGAAGAGCTGGGAAGAAGGCTGCGTGCTGCCGCTCGCACGCCGCAGGCTGATCTCGCCCGAAGACCGCGCGCTCTACACGATCCACACCGATCCCGCGGCCGCGGTCGAGGAAGTCGCGAACTTCTACCGCCGCTTCCACTCGATGCGGTTCGTCGGCAAGGAACTCGTGATCCGCCTGCACACCGCGGTGGGCGACGCGGAGCTCGCGAGTCTCGAGCGCGAGTTCCGGAACGACCTCTGCGCGGAGGGCACCTTCCGCGCGGTGGGCGCGTTCGAGGAGGAAGAGGAGCACCGCGATCTTCCGCGGATCGCCTTCCGCTTCAACCGCCGCGCGTGGAGCCGCCTGCGCGCCATGCTCGACACGATCAACGGCGTGCCGCCGAGAGCGCACGCATGACCACGCCGCCGACCGCGCGCGGGCTTCGGTGCGCCCTCGCCATCGGCGCTGCCGTTGCGATCGCGTCGTCGCCCTCCTGCCAGCCCGTGAAGGGCGACGCGACGCGTGCCGCCACGCGCGACGATCGCGGTGCGGTGCGGGCCGGCGCGCAGACCGGGCTGGAGCTGCTCCGGTGGTTCGTGCCGAGCGATCCGAAGCGCCGCAAGGACGGGATCGACGAGATCGTGGCGAAGGGCCTCGCCGTCCGCGTGCCCAGCGACCTCGATGCGAACGGATTCACGCTTCTCCGCGCCGACGCCGCGCGCCTCGGTGCGGCGCTCGCGCTGCTCGGCGACTCCGCGTCCGCGCGCAGCACGCTCCTCGGCCAGCCGAACGCGTGGGTCGATCTCGCCTCCGCGCAACTCGTGCGCGGCACCCCGCTCTTCGTCTCCGGCCGCGCCACGACGAGCGAGGAGGTCATCCTGCGCCTCGGCCTGCGAGGCTGGTGCTTCCCCACCGTCGACAGCGCGCGGGCCCGGGTCGAGCTGCGCGTCTCGGAAGACGCCGCGCGCGTGGCGGTCGTGACGATCGACCCGTCGACCGTGCGCGTCCGCAGCAACGACATCAAGAGCGGCCGCGCCACGCTCGAGCTCGGCGCCGAGGAGGCGCTCATCCTGCTCGAGACGCCCGTCCTTCCGCCGGAGTCCGCCAAGGACGACGGTCCCGCCACCGCGCTCCCGCCGACCGTCGCAGGCCTCCTGCTCGATGGCCGCCCGTTCCCAGATCGGGCCAGCGTCCTCGTGATCCTGCCCTCGGTCGCGGATATCCTGCCTCCGCAAGTTCCTGCGGCCCCGGCAGCCGCCGAGCAAGCCCCCTCCGAGCAAGCGCCCGCCGAGCCGCCCGTCACGACAGGACCGAGCGACCATGCACCCTGACACCCCGACCCCGCGCATCACCGACGAGCAACGCTCGGGAAGCCGCGACATCGGGCCCGCGATCGGCCGCGTGCGCCGCCGGCGCCGCGCCGCGAGCGTGCTGCCAACGCTCCTGACGCTCGGGAACGCGATCTGCGGATTCGCGGCCATCCACTACGCGGCGAAGCCGATCGCCGACACCGCCTTCGGCTGGTCGACGCTCACCGTGGCAGGCGCCCTCGTCTTCCTCGGCATGTTCTTCGACGCGATCGACGGCTCGGTCGCGCGCCTCACCCGGTCGACCTCCGACATCGGCGCGCAGCTCGACAGCCTCGCCGATGTCATCACCTTCGGCGTCGCACCCGCGTTCATGACGCTGCGACTCGTCAGCCACTACTACGGCCCCGCGGGCGAACTCGCGATCCTCGGCCCGGCGGACAACGCCTACGCGAAGGTGCTGTGGGCGATCGCGGCGTTCTACATGTGCTGCACCGCGCTGCGCCTCGCGCGCTTCAACGCCGAAGTGCGCAGCGCCAAGGAAGAGGACCACCTCTTCTTCAAGGGCCTCCCCTCGCCGGGCGCGGGCGGCACCGTCGCGAGCCTCATCGTGCTGCACCAGCACCTGCTGCACGAGACGCCCGGCATCGAGGAAGGCCTCGCGTTCGCACGCGTCGCCGCGCTGGGGATTCCGTTCGTCACGGTGATCGTGGCGATCGCGATGATCTCGAACCTCCGCTACTCGCACTTCGCGAACCGGGTGCTGCGCGCGCGCCGCGGCTTCCAGAGCCTGCTCAAGATCGTGCTGCCGGTGATCGTCGTCCTGTGGTGGCCCGTCCAGGCGCTGGCCGCGGGCTTCGTGATCTATGCGCTTTCCGGGCCCGTGATGTCGATCTTCCGCCGCGACGCCGGAGCCGCCGGCCGGCGCAGCTGAGTTCCACCATGACGACCGCACCAACCAATCCGTCGGCCTCCCAGCACGCGCGCGTTCCCGACGAGCGCGGCCGCTTCGGCATGTTCGGCGGCCGCTATGTGCCAGAGACGCTCCTGCACGCGCTCGAGGAACTCGACGACGCCTACCGCGCCGCGCGCGCCGATGCGTCGTTCCTGCTCGAGCTCGACCGGCTCCTGCGCGAGTTCGTCGGCCGTCCGACGCAGCTGACGCCGGCCCCGCGGCTCTCGCAGCACGCGGGCGGCGCGGCGATCTGGCTGAAGCGCGAGGACCTCGCCCACACCGGCGCCCACAAGATCAACAACGCGCTCGGTCAGGCGCTTCTCGCAAAGCGCATGGGCAAGACGCGCATCATCGCCGAGACCGGCGCCGGCCAGCACGGCGTCGCCACCGCGACCGCGTGCGCGCGCTTCGGCATCGACTGCTGCGTCTACATGGGGAGCGAGGATGTGCGCCGCCAGAAGCTGAATGTCTTCCGCATGCGCCTCATGGGCGCGAAGGTGATCGAGGTCGATTCAGGCTCGAAGACGCTGAAGGACGCGACCAACGAGGCGATGCGCGACTGGATGGGTTCGGTCGGAGAGACGCACTACATCATCGGCTCGGTCGTCGGCCCGCACCCCTTCCCGATGATGGTGCGCGACTTCCAGAGCGTGATCGGCCGCGAATGCCGCGCGCAGTGCCTCGAGAAGCTCGGGCGGCTGCCCGATGCGGTCGTCGCGTGCGTGGGCGGCGGTTCGAACGCGGCGGGCATCTTCCATCCGTTCGTCGAGGATGCGTCGGTGCGCCTGATCGGCGTCGAGGCCGGTGGCCGCGGCGCGAAGCCGGGCGACCATGCGGCCCCGCTCACCTACGGGACCCCGGGCGTCCTGCACGGCTCGATGAGCTATGTGCTGCAGGACAAGTTCGGCCAGACCGCCGATGTCCACTCGTGCAGCGCGGGCCTCGACTACCCGGGCGTCGGCCCCGAGCACTCGTGGTGGAAGGACACCAACCGCGTCGAGTACATCGCCGCGACCGACGCCGAAGCCCTCGAGGCTTTCCAGTTGTTCGCGCGGATGGAAGGCATCATTCCCGCGCTCGAGACCTCGCACGCGATCCACGGCGCGATCATCGCCGCGCGCGCGATGCGCCCCGACCAGGCGCTCGTCATCAATGTCTCAGGCCGCGGCGACAAGGATGTCACCGAGGTGATGCGGTTGCTCGGTCAGGGCTGACGGGCCGCGCGCGCGGTCGCTCACTTCTTCTCCGCGCCCTCCGTGGAGCACAGCCACTCCACCCAGCTCACCGGGCCAGGCGAACCGCCGTCGCGCCACTTCGGCTTGTCCTGTCCGTCGCCCACGAAGCCGCGGCCCTTCGAGGGGTCGCCCTTCGGCTGCGACGCGCTCGTCGCGTTGGTCTTCTCGTTCTTCCAGTAGCCGGGGAACCAGGTCGTCCGCGTGTCGGTGTTGCCCCACTTCGCGGCCTTGCTCTTGGGCTCGGGCAGGATGTAGGTCCAGCCGGCGGCGCGCAGTTCGGCCGCGAGCTTCTGGTCCGCTGCGGGCGCCTCGCCCACGGGCCGAGGGCCGACCGCGTCGGCCGCGGTTGCGGCGGGCTTGGTGGCGGGCTTGTCGGAAGGCTTCGTCGCGGGGTTCGTCGCGGGCTTCGTCGCGGGCTTCGCCTCAGCAGGCCGAGTCGTCGGCGCGACATCCTCTTGCTCGCGCGCGGGAGTTCCGCGCTTGAAGGAGCTCGCGGGCTTGTCGGTCGCCGTCATGATCTCGATCGCGACCGGATAGTGGTCGCTCGCGTAGCCGTTCGGCGGCGGGTTCTCGTCGGCCTTGCGCCAATCCCAGTCCGAACCGGCGTGCGGCGTGCCGAGCACGAAGTACGAGCCGTCCACGGCGTCGGCCGCGAGGCCCGGGCTCATCACGATGAAGTCGATCGAGCGGCCGCTCGCGTGGGTGACATACCGCTCGCGCGCGGCCTGCTTGTCGAAGCGCCAGTCGTAGGCGCTCACGAGTCCGTCGTCCGAGATGCGCAGCGCCTTCGCGCTCATCGCGTTCGGCTGCGCGTTGTAGTCGCCCAGCACCGCGATGTTCGCGTCGGGATTGTCCTTCAGCATCTCCTCGACGAACTGCTCCGTCTGCAGCGCCTCGAGCTCGCGCTGGTGGTCGAACGCGCCCGCCTTGAAGTGGACGACGAACACCGTCAGCTCGTAGCCGTCCTTCGACTTGAGCTCGACCTTGAGCGGAGAGCGCTGGAACTTCTCGGGCAACTTGCCATCCGGCTTCGCCCAGGTGCCTGCGAGACGCTTCGCCTCGGCGTCGGTGCGGCGCGACTCCATGTCGCTGATGACGGCGTCCTCGCCGGTGAACACCTCGACATCGGAGATCGGAATGCGCGAGAGCACCGACTGCTCGACGCCGCGGTAGTACGAGACATCCTCGCTCGCGATGTAGTCGTAGCCCATGCCCTTGAGGTAGGTGTCGCGGAACCACTCGAGGCATTCCTCCGACTCGATCTCCTGCAGGCAGAGGACATCGGCGTCGAGCTCGCGGATCGCCTTGGCGACCGCCTTCAGACGCGCTTCGCTCGTCGCTTCCTTGATGTCGTCGTACTCGCCAGACTGGCTCGGATCGTCCTTCTGGTCGAAGAGGTTCTCGGCGTTGTAGGTCGCGAGGCGCAGCGCGCCCTTCGCCTTCGGGCGGGCCTTCGGAATGCCGTAGGCGATCTCGAGCGGCTTGATCTTCGGCTGCGAGGAAGACTTCGATTGGGACTGGGGCTGCGACTTCGTCGTCTGCGCGGTGGCACCGGTGACGAGAAGGCCGAGGGCGAGAAGCGCGGAAACAGCGGGCGAACGAAGCATCCGCGCAGTCTATCCGACCGTGGCCGCTACCGACGCCCGAGTTCCTCGACCATGCGCTCGAGCAGGATCGCGTAACTCTTGGCGAATTCGCCGTCGGCACTCGGGAAGAGCGGCACAACGGCGACTCGCACGCCTTCCTTCTCGAGTTGCGCACGGATCTCGGGGCCGGGCTCGCCCTCCCACAGCATCCACGCGGTCGGCTTGGGAAACGCGGCGCGCGTGAGGCGGAACTTGGTCCACTCCTTCTCGTCGGGCATCTCGCCCGGCTCCCAGTGCTTGCTCTCGATCTCGATGCCGGCCGCCTGACCGAGATACTGGTAGACGGGATGCGACGCGAGCCACTTCGGCTCGAGCGCCTTGAGTTCGGCGAGCGCTTTTTCGATACGGCTGAAACTCGCGAGCAAGTTCGTCTTGCGCGCGGCGAATGCGGCCGTCGCCTCCGAGGTCGTGAAGAACGGCATCAGCCCGGATGCGATGGCCTCCGCCTGCGCGCGCGCGATCGAGGGCGAAAGCCAAGTGGTCGACGCCGTCGTCGAGTGCGTGTGCTCGCCTTCCGGTCCGTGCGAGTGCGTTTCACCCTCGACCTTGATGAGCTGCGCCTTCACGGCCTTCGTCGTGTCGACCGTACGCGCTCGCGGCAACGCTGCCTGCGCGGCCCACGGCTCGTACGCTGCGCCGTTCAGCACGATGAGGTCGCAGGTCTGGATCTGGCGGATCGCCTCGGCCGAGGGCTTCCAGTAGGCTGGATCGGGCGCGCCTGTCCACGGCGTCACGAGCTCGACCTCGTCGCCCGCAAGGTCACGCACCATCGAGGCGAGCGCCGGATTGGCCGCAAAGACGCGGGGCTTCGTCCAAGGCGCGCGCACGGCCGCCGGCTCGCTGCCGCCATTGCAGCCGACGACCGAGAGCATGGCGCACATGCACGCAACCACTGCCAAGACCGGGGAGAGGCTTCGGAGCATGGGCTCAGGATAGCTCCGCTGCGCTACCCTGCGCGCGTGCAGACGACGGGCGCAACCGCTCCTCACGCGATGCTGATCGAGACGACCGATCTCGTGTTCCGTCGCATGGCCGGCGAGAAGGCCGCGTTCGAGCTGCGCGTGCCCGCGTTTGCACTTGCACGGGGCGCCGCGCTTGCGGTGCGCGGTCCATCGGGCTCGGGCAAGAGCACGCTGCTCGCGCTTCTTTCAGGCGAACTGCTCCCGTTTGAGGGCGAGGTCCGCGCGCGCGGCCGCTCGCTCTCGTCGATGGGCGACGCCGAGCGCCGCGCCTACCGCGCCACCTGCGTCGGGCAGGTGTTCCAGACCTTCGAGCTCGTGGCGTCGCTCGATGTCCTTGAGAATGTCTTGCTCCCGTTCCGGCTGCACGGCTCGCTTGCGCTCGACGACGACGCGCGCGCGCGTGCGCTCGAGCTGCTCGAGCGCGTCGATCTCGCAGACAAGTCGCGTCGATCGATCGACCGGCTCTCGCACGGCGAACGCCAGCGCGTGGCGATCGCACGGGCGCTCGTCACGCAGCCGATGATCGTGCTCGCGGACGAACCGACGGGCAACCTCGACCCGGCGCTCAAGCGGGCGATCGCGGAACTGCTCGTCCTCGAGGCGCGCGCCGCGAACGCTGCGCTCGTCGTCGCGACGCACGACGAGTCGATCCTCGGCTCGTTCACAGGCGTGCTCGATATCGGCAGCCTTCGCGGAGGCTCGCGATGATCGGGCTTCCGCACCACGCCGTCTTCCTCGCGGTTCGCTCGCTGCGCCATTCGTGGCGCCGCAGCCTGCTGCTCGCGCTTGTCCTCGGGCTTTCGCTCGGCGTGCCGCTCGCGCTCGCATCGCTCCTCGAGCGCGCATCGACCGACATGCGCGCGCGCGCGGCGGTCGCGCCGCTTGTCCTCGGCGCGAAGGGCAGCGAATCCGACCTCGTGTTCGGCGCGCTCTTCTTCGCGGCCACCCCGCCGCGCGGGCTCCTCATGCAGGATCTCGCGCGTATCGAAGGCGATGGCCTCGGGCAAGCCGTGCCGTTCGCACTCGGCGCCACCGCGCAGAAGACACCGGTCGTCGGCACCACGATCGACAACTTCGATCGCCGCGGCCTGCGCCCGGCGTCGGGCGCGATGTTCGCGACGATCGGCGAATGCGTCGCTGGCGCGGAGGCGGCGCGCGCGCTCGGGCTCGCGCCTGGCTCGCGGCTCTACACCGATCCAGCCTCACTCTCCGACCTCGCGGGCGTGTTTCCGCTCGAACTCACGGTGACGGGCGTCCTGCCGCCGACGGGCACCCCGGACGACGGCGTCCTCTTCGTCGATCTCCGCACCATGTGGTCGATCCGCGGCCTCGGGCACCGCCACGACGATCCGGGCGCGAGCGCAGCCCCCGGTGCGCTCATCGGCCAAGACGGCGAGCGCAAGATCGCCGGCGAAGCGCTGCCGATCGAACGAAAGGCCGCCGACGGCATCGCCGCCGACTTCCACTTCCACGGCGACCCGTCGACCTTCCCGATCGACGCGGCGCTCGTCTACCCAGCCGACGCGAAGGCGCAGGCGATCCTGCTCGGGCGCTTCACCGGCAAGGACGAGACGCTGCAGCTCGCGCGCCCCGACCAGTTCATCGAGCGCGTGCTCGAGCGGATCTTCGGCGTCGGCCGCGTGCTCGGCGCCGTGGCCGTTGCGACGGCGGCGCTCGTCCTCCTCGTCGCAGCGCTGGCCTTCGCGCTCTCGATCCGCCTGCGCGCCGACGAACTCGCGCTCATGCGCCGCCTCGGCGCAAGCCGCGGCCGCGTCGCCGCGTTCCTCGCGACCGAAGCCGCGATGCTTCTTGCGATCGCCCTCGCCATCACCGCGGTCTGCGCGCTCGCCGCGCCGCTTCTCGCGCCGGTCGTGATGCGCCTCGCCGCGGGCTGAGCCGTTGTCGATGGGCCGCGAAAGGGTTGCAATCCGCGATACGAAACCTTGCAATTGGCGGTCTCAAATTCTACCATCGGCGCATGGGTGTTTCGAAGCTCGTTCCGCGACTTGCCGCCGATCCGCTTGAGGAGGCGATGGCCGACTCCCCGGTCGTCCTCATCCACGGCGCGCGGCAGTGTGGGAAGTCGACCCTGGCGCGCCAGTACGGCGAGGCGCGCGGATACCACTCACTGACGTTCGATGACTCCAGCGTCCTTGAACTCGCGCAGGCTGACCCGAATGGCTTCGTCGCCGATCTCCCCGATCGCGTGATTCTGGACGAAGTGCAGCGCGTGCCCGAGATCTTCCTCGCGCTCAAACTTACGGTCGATCGAAACCGTGCGCCCGGAAGGTTCCTGCTGACGGGCTCCTCGAACATTCTCCTGCTCCCGAGCCTCGCGGACTCGCTCGCAGGACGAATGGCGATCGTCCGGCTGCACCCGTTCGCGCAGTGCGAACTGGTGAAGTCGCGACCGATCTTCCTCGAGAAGCTTCTCTCGGCGCATTTCCCGATATCGAAGTCCGATCGCCAAGGCCGCTCGCTCGCAGACCGCATCGTGCAAGGTGGCTTTCCCACGATGATCTCGCTTCCGACACCTGCGCGGCGCGCTCGCTGGCACCGCGACTATGTGGAGACGATCGTGCAGCGCGACATCCGAAGTCTCGCACGGATCGCGTCGGTCGACGCTGTCCCGAGGCTGCTTGAACTCCTTTCGGGACAGACTGCGCGGGCGCTCAACATCAGCGAACTCGCAGGACCCTTCGGTCTCAGCCGTCCGACGATCCGCGAGTATGTCAACCTCCTCGCTCGCATGTTCCTCGTCGATGAACTCCCTGCCTGGCATTCCAACCGAATCAGCCGACTGATCAAGAGCCCCAAAGTCCATGTGACCGACACCGGTCTTGCGTGCGCGCTACTCGGGGTGACCGCCGAGGCCCTCTGGGAAGACCGCGACCTCTTTGGGCAAATGCTCGAGACCTTCGTGTACGGGGAGCTTCGTCGCCAGGCATCAGCGTCGCCCGAGCGCGTAGGGTTTGGCCACTTCCGCCATCGTGACGGCGCCGAGGTTGACATCGTCCTGGAGCACGGCGCGGGAAGAGTGAGCGGCGTGGAAGTCAAGGCTTCCTCGACCGTGCGCCCCACGGACTTCGCTGGGCTCAAGGCGCTTCGGGAAGCCTGCGGCAAGAGGTTCGCCTGTGGCGTTGTCGCCTACGACGGAGAAACAAGCATCGGTTTCGGGGATGGCATGTTCGCGGTTCCGATCGCGAGACTGTGGTCCTGAACAACTTGCTCCACACGAGCCCCCGGCCCATCCGTTCGGGCGTGAGGTACAGTCCGCGGATGCGCGTCGCGCTCTTCACCACCTGTCTTGCCGAAGCGCTCGCGCCGCGCGCGCTCAAGGCGACGGTGCTGGCGCTCGAGCATTGCGGCGTTGCGCCCGAGGTGCCGCTCGCGCAGACCTGCTGCGGGCAGCCGATGCTCTCGAACGGCCTTCCCGCCGACGCGGCCACGCTCGCGCGGCGGATGTGCGCGGTCTTCGCGCCGTTTGACGCGGTGGTGACGCCGTCTGGCTCGTGTGCGTCGGTCGTGCGCGAGAAGTACGCAGGGCTCTTCGACGCGGGTTCCGCCGACCGCGCGGCCGCGGAAGCGCTCGCGGCGAAGACCTACGAACTCAT
>Ga0209985_10001581_pt1 | contig 21983 bp, 23 predicted proteins | sample NOAtaG_FD_187305 | JGI IMG/M metagenome (GOLD analysis project Ga0209985, IMG submission 187305) | Freshwater lake microbial communities from Lake Erie, under a cyanobacterial bloom - NOAA_Erie_Diel6S_1000h metaG (SPAdes) (version 2) | ecosystem: Environmental > Aquatic > Freshwater > Lake ...
GGTCGGTTCACCATCCCCGAAACCCGAGGACTCGATCGGCACGAATTCGAGCCGACGGCAGTGCCGCGACGGACGACTCGATGCCCGCGACCATCAGGTCGTGAGCACGCGAGCGGCGCCTTGGCGCAGGCCCTCGGCAATGCCGATCCAGCGGTCGGCGATCCGGTCCAGATAGACCAGGTCGTCGGCCGCGATCTCGCCCGAGGCGCGGAGCCGGGCGATGACTTCCTTGACCAGGAGGGGATCCTCCCGGGCCAGCACGATGGCTGTCGAGGCGATGCGCCTGCGGTAGGTGTCGACCGTCGTGGTCAGCACACCGTCGAGCAGGGCGCAGACGCCAGCGGGGCCGGGGCCTCGCACACCATGCGGATGGACGCAGGGGGCGTGCAGGTCCGGGCCCGGAGCAGCGCGGGAAGGGGGCAGGCCGCCGGGTGGGCACACGGGCAAGCCCGGTACCACCCAGCAGTGCACACACCGGCGCGACAGTGCGGTTCCACGGAACGGGACTCATGGGGGTTCTCCTTCAGGGGTGAAGGGGAACGCCCATCCCTGGCGGGGAACTGGGGTTCCCCGTCTGGGATGCCTTGCCGGGAAGGCAAGGCGCTTCGTCGCGCACAGGTGCGTGCGCGAACTGCAGAGGTCCGCGTCCGAGAGGACGGGTCCAGGGCAGATGCGTGCGTCAGGCCAGGCTACTGATCGAGATCAGGCCGGGCTGGTGAGCGCAGGGCGCGTCACGACGCGGAGGTCGTGGTCGGCGCATGCGAGGAAGGTCCACGACTCGGGGTCATGACCGATTCCTGGTTTCGGATCCGAATGGATCGGAATCGGCCCGGCACACGGATGTGCCGGACAGGACACGAGGCAGGTAACGACTGCGACGCCAGCTGGGCTGGACTTCAGGGCGACCAGAGCCACCGATGAAGGCTGAGCAGACGCGATGTCCGCAGGAAGCCGGGCCAGTATCGGGCGGGGTACCTCGGTTGGCAACAGACCCGAGGTCGCATCGCGGCAATGCCCGCCCAAGCGACCGGCTCGGCCGACGATTTAGCGGGCAGTCGGTTCCGAGTCCTCCACGACGCAGGCCATGAATGCGGCGCCGCGCGGTTGCAGGGCGCGCCGGCTGACTGACGGTTCGTATAGTGGGCGGATCAAGTTCTCCATCAGACCGGTTCCGCGCCATCCATGACCGTCGAATGCTATGCCTTCAATGACTGCGAAGCCACCACGGCGGCAGGGGTGCCGCTGCGCATTCCTGCTGGCGTTCACCACGTCGAGCGGCGATCGCTGGTGTTCCGCGTGCGCCTGGGTGGCCGCGAGCTCGATCTGACCCTGGCCGAGTGGGAACGCCAGCTGCACGCGGGCTGTGTCGGGCCGGTTGTCGCCGCTGCCGATTCGCCAGGGACCGGCGATACCCATTCTGTGCGAAACGCGCGGGGTGGCGAAGGCAGACTGGAACGTCTATGCGGGAGCACTGGTCGCCGGACCCCGGCGACTACGGCAGCTGTGCTGCTCGAGTGGGCCAGCGACGTGGCGATGAGTGTCTACACATCGGCCCTTCACAGGTAGCCAGACTCAGCCTTGAGCCGCCGTTGGCGACTGGCCGGTCGTGGGATGGATGTTCTTGTTTGCATCATGAATGCTGATGATGCAAGAGACCTGGGGTACTGATCGGATTGACGACGAACTTCAATGCAGATCGCGGCCTGCCTGCGCGGCTTCCTGTCAGCAGCAATTGCGCTTGCGGCGACGACTCGGCCGATACATGATTGGCAATGGCTATCAACCAGCGACCGACAGGACTTACCCGAATGCCGTGGTCCGCCCGCATCGGATGGGTCTCGACCTTGCTTGCCACTTTAGCCAGCTCAGTGGCTTGCCCGGGCTTGGCGCAAGCTGAGCTCACCGACTTCGGAAACCGCCTCGAGGGCACCTTGAATCGAGGTTTTACGGAGAACGAGGTCGAGCTCGTGGCGTTCACCGGCTCGCCGATCAATTACTCGCTCATCACTCCCTCGAATCTAGAGGTCTGGTTCTTCGGTTCGGCGGCAGGTGTGACGATCCGGGCGAAGGAGCTGTCGCCCCGTCTCTTCTATTCCATGGAGAGCAAGCCGGGCAAATGGACTGACGGAGCTTGGAACCGCTTCGGGCCGTGGCCGACGAAGGACAAGTTGATCCCGGTCGGTGTGCCGGCAAACAACCTTGGCGTCGTCGTCTGGATCGACGAAAGCGCGGGACGCGTCGCCCCTGCCTTTGCCGGCGTTCCACCGAGCGCTGCAGCCCCGGTTCGCTACACCGTGGTACTTAGACCCAGATCGCCAGGCACCAAGCTCGAGTTCACGTTGATGTACAAGAAGGACGGCCGGCTGGTAAAGGTCCTCGCCGGCGATCTGGGCAAGTTCGACCAGGACGCTCCGCAGCGGGTCGATCTGCCGATCGACGGCGGAATCCGCGACGGCGAGCTGCTGCAACTGGTGATTCAGCCGACGTTTCTGAAGACACAGCCCGCGCCCAGCGTCTATACCTTCGTCCACAAGCAGGGCCGTTCGAATTGAGCGCGTTCGGCCGGCTGCTGCGCTGGAGTCCGCTGCACAAGGCCCTCCCATTCTTGGTCGCTGCGCTGGCCTTGGCGCCGTTCATCCTTACGACGCGGTCCGCCAATGTGCGGATGACCATCTACGCATCGCGTGCCACCCTCGATATTCCCACCAACAGCGGGCAGGTGCTGCTTGCACCGCTGTCCGTCAGCGAGCTCACGCTTTCCGGACCCGCGACAGCGAAGAGCATGGATGGCACCAGCTTCTCGCTCGCGCGGGTTCCTGGTGGGCAGAGGGCGCCGAAAACTTCCATCCAGCTGGATGAGCCGACGTCTAGACTGACCCTGACCAGCCCGGCAGACTCTCCCTTGAGGATTGTCGCCGTCGACCTTCGGCGCGTCTCGAACCTCGATGTGCGTCATGGCGGTGGCGCTGATGCGCCGATAGCCTTCTACCTGCGGACTTCCGAGCCGGTGGCACTCACGGCGCGCGCGCTTGAGTTGTCGGTCCGGTGCGTCGGCTGCAGGCCGGACGCCGAGAGCAAGGCCGCGGACTGGGCCGGGTCAGCGCAACCAGACGTTGCAGGGGATCCGAGAGGCGCTTTTGCGACATTGAGTGCCGGCGCGCCGGGTGTCGGATTCGCGATCGCGAGCACTTCCCCCTCGGTCATCAGTCAGCCTACCGAAGTGACGGGCTCGATCGCGTTCGAGACCATGAGTGCTGATGGCAAGCGACGCGTGTCGGCATTGACGCAGAAGAGCGAGATCGTGATCGAGGACACGGGCAGGAAGATTGATGTCGAGCCCAGCGAGTTCGTGGTCGTGGGTCAACCCCACAAGCTGAAGCTGCTGTCGCTCTCGCGCGCCGAGGGCGTGGGCCTAAAGCTGGAGTTCCACGGAGAAGTCCCCAGCCTGTCCACGGGCCGCAGTCCCCAGTCGCTGAAGAATCAGCTTCCCAGCTGGCTCAGCTACTGGTACCAGAAGAAGGATGAGGCCTGGCTCCTCTGGCTCTCCGTTTCCCTGCTCCTGGGTGGAATGCTGCTGAAGATCGCGATCGAAATCGGGTGGATCAAAGGCAAGGACAAATCGTGAGACTCGCTCCCACGCTGCAATTTGCGCTGGCTGCGTGCGTTATCGCGCTGCTACCAATGGCGGGATGGGCCGCCGGCGAGGGAGCTCGGGCGAACGTCGTTCGGATCGATCTCAAGGCCGCGTCAGGCTCCGAGCAGCTGCTTGGCGTCATCGTTCACGCAGATGGCAATGTGGTCCACATCCTTGCGCCGCTCACGACGCTCATGACCCGGAGAGATCCGACGGACCCGACACAAGTGCATGTCGTTGTTGGACTCGAGCGCCAGGCGGTTTCCACTCCGTTCTTCCAGGACGCGGCCCTGGGCTTCGGCGTGCTGACCGTCGAGCGTCGCCTGAGAGCGGCCGATGAGGCGCCGACCATGGTGGCCAAGAAGGAGGGATCGTTGCCCGCCACTGGGACGGCGTTCGACCTCGCGCTGTGCGCGACGTCGGTGGATCTGCCGCGCGACACGAGCTCAGCTGCCACCGGATCTCCGGTTCTCGACACCGGCGACAAGGTGCTCGGATTCATTGCCGCAGACCCGCGTGGTGGCCGCCGGCTGGTTCCAGCCCTCGACGTGATGCGCGTCCTTCGGACGGACTGGCAGATCCCGGCGAACCGCTTGGTACCACTACGGTCGCTCCGAAGCGCGCCGAGGCCGCTGTCGCTGCAAGAAGTCGGATCCCTGATGGCCCAGCCCGGATTCCGCTGGCCGAGAGGCTCGATGCCCGCTGTCCGGGGAGCTCTGCCTGCGGATCTCTCGCAGATGGCAGGAGAAGTCGACAGGCGCCTGCGGGAGGATGCCGGGAAGCCTGCCCGAGCTGCCACACCTCCCGTCGACCGTGTGAGCTTTCACAAGTTCGAGAGCAGGAAGCAGGGGAACGACACGATCGTCATCGACCATGCGACCGGCTTGACATGGCTGGTATGGAACGCCCGGGAGTGGCGAGACTTCTGCCAAGCCAGGATCGACCAGCTCCTGAGCTTCGATGCGGCAAACCAGTGCATCGGTCTGTTGAACGAGAGCCGTGTGGCGGGCCGCCGGGACTGGCGCATGCCGACCCTGGAGGAGTTGGCGAGTCTGCTGAGCGTCGACGCCGTCGCCCAGGTCGACGGAGCTCGATTTCATGTCGACCCCGTCTTCGGCACGGCCGACGGCATCACCTGGAGCGCGGACCCCCTTAGTGGAACGAGCGGGATGCAATGGGGGGTGTGCTTCGCGCCGGACGACAAGTTGCTCCAATGCGCAACGCCGAAGGCATGGCCGAGTGCCAATCCCGGTCGTCTGTTCGTCGTGCGCTCAAGCCAGTAGACCAGGTCCAGGGAGAAGCCGTGTTGCCACCGAACCCGTGCCAAAGAGTCGCAAGCGCTGTTCTCTGCGTCTGGCTTTTCCTCATCCCTGCCGGGAATGCCCAGGCGCAGGCAGACCGGGATCTCAGACGCGGCGCCACCGTAATCGTGCGCACCGAGAGTGCGAGCCGCAGCGGCGCAGGGATCATCGTCGGGCGGAAGGCCGAAGACGCTTCGCAGAGCACGCGTTTCTACATCGTCACTGCAGCGCACATACCTAAGGCGGAAAGCACGGTGCGCGTCCATGCGCAGCCTGAAGCCCATATCGGTCATCGAGCTCGGGTCGTGCAGAGCGACGCTACCTTAGATGTCGCATTGCTGGAACTGATGGTCGATGGAACGAGATTCCAGGCACTGGCGGCGCCGACGGTTCCCTACGCCTCAGCCGGAGGTGTGGGGACCCCGGTGCGCGTGATGGCCCACCGCGGGGCACCGTGGCGCGAAGCATCCACGCGCACTCGCGCGTCGCCCTCCGGAAACGATCGGGTGTTTCATGTCGCGTATGTCAAGGACGAGGTGGACGTCGGCTCGTCGGGAGGGGCCGTCTTCGACGAAAGCAACCGGTGGCTGGGAATGCTCTTGGAGCAGGAGAGCAACGACCCCCAGAGCATTCGGGTGGTGAGAGTCGCTGCGTTGCTCAGCGCCCTGGCACGATGGGGAATCGAGCCGAATCTGCTTGTCAACCCCGCGTCGCAGCTTCTCCTGAACCTCGATGACCCGCAGCTGGTAAAGATCCTGCTGCCCGGCACGTCGGTCGACCAGCGCGGGGCAAGAGGGCAAACGCCCCTCATGCTGGCAGCACAGCGGGGCCTGGTGCCCACCATGAAGCTGCTGCTTGAAGCAGGTGCTGCGAAGGACCTGCAGGATGACGAAGGCGATACGGCCCTGTTCTTCGCCGCAAGAGCCGCGCACTTGGATGCGGTGACTCTCCTGCTTCAGTCTGGAGCCAGTCCGAATCATCGCAACAAGTCGGGCGTGACGCCGCTCATCGCGGCTGCGGATGGGCTCCCCTTCAATCGGAATCGTGCCGCCGTGATCGACCTGCTCTTGCGCCGTGGAGCAGATCCCAACGCGTCGGCGCAGCACGAGCGCACGGCGCTGATGTCAGCGGCGCGGGCGGAGAACGTTGAAGTTCTGCCTGCCGACGCCAGGACGGAAGCCGTTGAAAGCCTGCTGGCCGGCGGCGCGGATCCTCGGCGTCGATACGTGCGGCCGGGTCATGAACAGGATGGATATACGGCGCTGCATTGGGCGGCGGAATCGGGATTCATGGAGACGCTCCAACTCCTACTCCTGCATCGAGCCGACGTCGACGCGAAGGACAAGCGGGGAATGACTCCGCTGATGCTCGTCGCAGCAACACGACCTGCGTACGACCACAGCCGGACGGGCGACACCAGCTGCTGGGCGGGCCCGGACCTGGGGTCCATCAAGGCGAAGTTGCTGCTAGACGCAGGAGCCAGCATCAGTGCGCGCTCGAACTCCGGGGACACGGCCCGTGACCTGGCCTTCAAGCGACGGGAGTCAACACCAGGAGACTCAAGGTGCAAGAAGTGCATGGCGGATGTCCTCGCGGGGACGAAGTGCTGACACGGCGCGCCGTCGGTGCCGTCGTTCTGGCCGCATTTGCTGCTGCGGCGTGGCCGGCTGCTTCGCAGGCACAGGCCATCAGGACTCTGGTCGTCGAGCAGTCGCGCGAGCATGACGCCGAGCAGCTCTTTGGCGGCGGCAGCCTCTCGGTATCGCGGGTGATAGAGCTTCAGGGCGGCGGCTATGCAGTCGCCGGCTACCTGCAGGATGACCGCGCGATGGGCCGGATCGACAGGGCGTTCGTCACGATCGGTCTCGATGAACGCGGCGCCGTGCGCTGGAAGCACCAGTCCGAGCGCGACGAACCGAACGAAGCCAAGGCACTCGCTCGCCTGGGCGATGGCGGTGTGGTCGCAGCCGGCAACTACCGGATGTCCGGAGGTTGGGTCGTTCCCTTGGACAAGAACGGGACGCCGATCTGGAATCGCAGCAAGGACCCCGTCGGCGTGGTCCTGCGCCGGCGGGGCATCGAGAGCGCTGCCGTGCTCAACGACGGGTCCGTCGCCGTGGGTGGCTTCCTGGATCGTTCGGGAGGCGTGACCATCCTCTCGCCGTCGGGTCAGGTGAGCAGCGAGCGTTCGCTCGGCTACGACGACGACGCCTGGGTCGTCGGCATGACGGTCGACGGCGGAGACCTCCTTGGCGCCGGCCATGCGTACTTCCGCGAGGGTCACCGCGACACCGACGTCATCGCGTTCCGGATGAGGCCCAGCGGCGAAGTTGTCTGGAACAACCGCTTCAATCGTCCGGGCACGGAGATAGTGACCGCGGTGGCACGCACAGCGACCGGGATCGTGGTCGGGGGCCGCGCGTCATCGGCGGGCGGCCGGAACTATGACGTGCTCCTGCAGTTCATCGACCGCAACGGCCAATCCGGAGAGCGAGCAGTCCTCGACCACAACAACGTTTGGAACGAAGTCGCCGACCTCCGCGCGACATCGGACGGCGTGCTTGTCGCCGCGACGACGCAAGTGAATGGGCAGAGCGGTGTGTGGATGTTCCTGTTCAATTCGGCCGGCGAAATTGCCTGGCAGGCGGCTCGCGCAGCACCGGCGAAGGCAATGACGATAAACAGCCAATCGCGGGTCGTGGTTGTGGCAGCCGAGGGCGGCAAGCTGAAGATCCAGATCCTCCGCGCGGAGTAGCGGACCGTGCTTCAACGCCGGGGACCGGACGACCAACCTTCCTTTCCGAGGGGTCGTCTCCGCCGTGCTCCGCTGAGTCGCCCAACAAGACGACCAGGTCTCACGCCCAATCGCGGCGCACCGGAGGACCGGAGGGCATCGCCACTGACGTTCTTCTGCCCAATCACGATCGGCAGGTGTGTGGATGCCCGCCACGGTTCATCACACCGGTCTCGCCACGCCCGGCGGGCGAGCCGGGGCTGCCTGCATCGACCCCGCTGCTGAAACGCTGAGCCGGTTGATCACGGTGCCTCTCGGCTCGGCGCTACTGCACCATAGACTCTCAACAGCGTGAGCAGCACTGTCTCAAGTCGTGCTCCGCGCCTCTCTCGCTCACTCGCTGCGAGGCTGCCTGTCGATGTACGCCCTCCGCCCTGAGACCTCCATCGGATGCCCTGGGTTCAGGTCCGACCGACGGCTTTGGAGCAGCGAGATCAGGATGCTGGATGTCTCTTTCGGGCTTTCGGGTCGTCCGGGGACACTCACGTCGCCGAGATGAACGCCAGAGAGCAGTCGCACTTCGTAGTGCGACATGGCTCCGGCCGGCTTCCACCCGTACAGCACTGTCCCCTCCTTCCTCGGGTCCTTGGCAAAATCGGTGAATGCCAAACATTGCATCAGTGCTCAAGGCTGAGATCGTTCGTCTGGCTCGCAAAGAGTTGCGCAGCGAGGTCGATTCGATCAGAAAGGCGCTCGCGGCCGCGCGCGCGGAAAGCGCCGCATTGAAGCGCAGGGTCAGCGAACTGGAACGGTCTGTGCGGCAGTCCGCGCGCGCCGCCCCTGCTCGGCCGCCATCGCCACCTCCGGCCGAGGAAGCGGACGGCGCCGACAAGTTCCGGTTCCGCGCCTCCGGCACGGCCAGCAATCGCAAGCGTCTGGGCTTGTCGGCTGCGGATTTCGGGCTGCTGGTCGGCGCATCCGGGCAGAGCGTTTATGCCTGGGAGCAGGGCAAGGCACGCCCCAGAGGCAAGAACCTCGCGGCCATCGCTGCCCTGCGCGGGGTTGGCAAGCGCGAGGTGGTGAAGCGCTTGGCAGCCCTGAAGTCGGGCGAGCAGTCGTAGGCGAGCCGACGCGCGGTCCGGCGTCCTGACCGGACCACCGGCGAGCGCGCCTCGCCACCCTTGAAGTGCACGGGCTCAATGGGATCCTGACTGCATGGTGGGCCGCCGGCCTGCCATGCAACCGATCAGGAGTCCCTCATGAAATTCTCCAAAGCCGAGGTCGACGCCATCATCGAGGCGTCCCCTCGCACCTTCGTTCCCTTCAACAGGCTGGTGCTGTCCGAGGACCACCAGGCCCGCAGTGCCACGACTCCCGCGATGTCGCTGCCGGAACTGGCCGCGTCGATCAAGGACAGCGGGGTGCTGCAGAACCTTGTCGTCGTCCAGGCGGCGCGCGGGCGCTACGAGGTCTGCGCGGGTGGGCGGCGGCTCGCCGCGCTCACGCTGCTCGTGCAGCAGGGCGACATCGCCGACAACTACCCCGTGCCGGTGCTCGTCGTGCCGGCCGACAAGGCGCTCATCGCGAGCCTTGCCGAGAACTGCTTCCACGTGCCGATGCACCCGGCCGACGAGTTCGCCGCCTTCGCCAGACTGCTCTCGCAGGGCAGGTCCGTCGAGGACGTGGCCGCAGCCTTCGGCGTGACGCCGCTCATCGTCAAGCGGCGCATGAAGCTCGCCGGCGTCTCGCCCCACCTGATGGCCGTGTACCGCGAAGGCGGCATCGGCCTGGACTGCCTCATGGTGCTGGCCTCGGTCGACGATCACCAGCGCCAGGAACAGGCCTGGGCCGCTTTGCCGAGCTGGAACCAGCGCCCGGAGCATCTGCGGCAGTTGCTGACCCGAGGCGAGATTGAATCGGACGCCGACCCGCTGGCCCGCTACGTCACCGTCAAGGCCTACGAGAAGGCCGGCGGACCACTGCGCCGCGACCTGTTCAGCGACGACGACCGCAAGGCCTACCTGCTGGACCCGGCCCTGCTGGAGCGGCTCGCCGCCGACAAGCTGGGCAAGCGCGCGAAGCAACTGCTCTCTGAAGGCTGGAAGTGGGTCGACATCCGTCCGCGCTTCGCCTACGACGAGTACGTCAAGCACGGCGAGCTGCGCAAGCCCCACCGCGCACCGACGCCCGAGGAAGCCGAGGCGCTGAAGGCGCTGGACACGCGATCGCTGCCCTGCACGAGCAGATGGACGCGCTGGTGGACCGCGATGTCCATGGCGATGGCGGCGAGGGCGTCAGCGACGCCGGCAAGGCGAAGGACGCCGCCGACGAGGACGACGCGTCGCGCGACCGTGCCTTCCTCGGCCTGGAGTCCGAGGCCGATGGGCTGGAGGAAGAGCGCAAGGCCAGGCTCGAAGCGTTGACCGAATGGCCCGCGGCCTGGATGGCGCTCGCCGGGTGCGTGCTGCATGTGGGCGCGGACGGCCGTGCCGCGATCAAGGCAGGGCTCATCCGTCCCGAGGATCGGGCCGATCTGGCGCGGGCCATCACCAAGGCTGCCGAACAGAAGTCGGCCGGTGGAGGCGGCTTGGAAGGCGACGCGGATCCCGCGCGTGGTTCGGGGCTCCCGGCCCTGCAGTCGCTTCCATCGGCTGCAGGCGCCACAGCACGGCCCGTGCACTCCGAGAAGCTCATGCGCCGCCTCACGGCCCACCGCGTCGCCGCGATCCAGGCCGAACTGCTGGACCGACCCGAGGTTGCGATTGCGGCACTGACGACCCACCTGACACTGAAGCTGCTGGCCGACCCGCTCCATGGCGCCTACCGACTGCCCAACCTGCTGGCGATCAGCGCGACCGGCAATCAGCACGAGCTGCGGGGCGCGGCCGAGGACATCGAGGCAAGCCCGGCGGCCCAGCGCATCGAAGCCGACCGCGCCGCCTGGATCGAGAACCTGCCCAAGGAACCCGACGCGGTGTTCGACTGGATGCTGCGGCAGCCGCCGCAGACGGTGCAGCGGCTGCTGACCTTCCTGGTCGCGTCCACCGTCAACGGCATCACCGGCACCGACGCCGGCCGACCGGTCAATGACGGTCTGGCCCGCGCCCTCGGCCTCGACATGACGCGATGGTGGTCGGCGACGGGGGAGGCCTACCTTCAGCACGTGTCCAAGGCGAGGGTGGTCGAGGTGGTGCACGCGGTGGCCGGCGCCAAGGCCGCTGGTCCGCTCGCGGCGCTGAAGAAGGATGCCGCGGTGGCGCAGGCCGAACAACTGATCGCCGGGCGTGGCTGGTTGCCCGACTGCCTGCGCGTGCACCCGCACGCCGATGCCCCGGCGACGGATGGCGAGGAGGTCGACGCCAACGATCCTGCCCGGACCGAGGCGCCCGCCTGCGCCTGAAAGCAGGGCCGGCGCAGACCGGGCCGGCTCAGGCGACCGGGACAGGCGTGTCACCGTCGTCCCCGATGCTCCCCGGCCCGGGCTTGCCGGTCTCGCCCTGGGCCGGGTCGCGGCTTCTTGCAGGCGAGCGCCGGATCGCACCGATGTAGGCGCCAGCCGAGCGCAGGCGGGCATGGCCCGCGACACGGGCTACTCGCAGCCGGGCCTGACGGTCAAGGTCCCGATCGACCGGCCCACCGCCACGAACCGGCGCGGGCGTGCCCGTCGTGTCCTGGTACTGGCCTTGAAGGTGTTCGTGCCGCGCCCCGTGCCCGGTGGTGCCGCTCTCGCGCTTTGTGAGGCCGAACTTGCGCAGCGCATAGTCCAGCCGACGGAGGTTGGACTTCAGGTCCCGATCCGGCGCTCCCATGTGTGCGTCATGGCCGCTGACCACGCTGCGGGCATGTGCGATGGCCGACTGCTGCTCCTCGGTGGCCAGCGCCAGCCAGCGCGCGCGGCCTCCCTTGCCCTTCGTCCACAGATACCGATCCGCCTCCCGTTGCTCCTCGGGCAGGCCTGTCTCCTCGAAGGGGTGGACGTGGGCGTAGGGGCGGCACATCACCGACTCCTTGCGCCGCAGACCGACCTTCACCATCAGGCGCATCGACGCGCCGATGCGGGCGTCGTAGGCAGAGACCTGGGCCAGCAGGGTCTCCACGTCGATGCCGTTGCCGCTCCAGCTCTTGTCGCGCTGGGCGTTCTCGTGGCGCTCGTACTCGTCAGGCGTCAGGCCGTAGTGCTCGGGCCTGCGGATGAAGCCCGGCTTGTTGAGCCACATCGCCAGGCCGCGCAGAAAGCTCAGGTAGGTCTGGATCGTCCCCGGCGAGAGCTTGCGGCGCTGCCACACCTTCACCATCGCCTGGACGTGCCGCTGGCCGAGGTTGCGCGGGTCGGGCGCCAGCTTGAAGCCGGCGTCCGTGTGCAGTTCGCGGAAGAAGCGTCGCAGGAAGTGGGCGCGCTCGTAGCGCGTCTTGTGCGACACGGTCTTCTCCAGCGCGGTGTGCAGCGGGTTGAACAGCTCGATCAGCACATCCACCACCCGGTTCACGGGCGTCCTGCCCGGCGGGTACAGGTCCAGCACCTGCTGGGGCGACTTGCCGGCCCAGTTCTGGCGGCGCGGCGAGTCCTGCCCGTGCAAGCGGCCTGGACTGGCCGGGGTCATCGAGGTGGTCCTGGAAGGGCGGGTGGATGAGGGCAGGGTGGAGCCATTGCGCGGGTCGTTGCGGCGGTCGTTGAGGGAGAGAGGTGCCTGCCGGCGGCGGCGCGAGGGTTCTTCACGGCGGATACGGGACATGGTGGGCTTTCTGCGAGGTGGCGGACTGCCCGAACAGCACGCCGGTGGATGAACGGTCGGAAGGACCGGAGTTGGAGGAATCCATCTGGACATCCCCGGGGCCGATTCCTGGCAAGCCCACGGCGATGAAGATCGTGTGCAACGTCAGTGCGGCGGTCGATCTCTGCAGCGCCACACCCACCCATGGCTTTGCTGTCCGGGCTCCTCGTGGTCTTCGTCGAGGGGCCTGGGTCAGCTCGGTCAGACTTAAAAGTGGAACACGTTGATCCAGGCCGTCTGCGCATTTCTGCGACGCGACGACAGGGGTGATGTCCACCCCGCTCGGGGCTGGGTGCGACATCGACGCCAGGGTCGAGCCCTGGGTCATTCGGTGGATCAGGCCTGGTGTGCAGCGCCGGCCGCTCGCATGGGTCCACCCCTGACCGAGAGTCCAGGGCGGTGTCGAGTGGATGAGCGAAGGTCGTGCGGGGAGCCTCATGGAGGCCATCACGCCGCGCGATGCGCGTCATGCGCGCGTGCTCAAGGGCTGGCGGGAACGGTGCGCGGCATCAGGTGCCGCCACGGGGTTCTGCTGCGCCGGTGCGCTTCTGGAGCGCCCAGCCGTCATCGCGGGGACGCGGCTGGCATGGACCGGGCAGGTCACTGCTGTGGTGTGTGACTCGGCACGCTCGCGGCGTCGATCCTTCTGGAGGTCGAGGCCGGTCGCGCCACCCGTTCGGGACGGGAACTTCGGTTGAAGGCACGAGGCAGGTAACGACTGCGACGCCTGTAGTGCTCCACGGGGAGCGGGCCAGGAGCCCTCGGGAGCCCACAGTGGAAACCGCGACGCCGGCCACGGTCAAGGCCGCATGCGCGCCGCCCGCCGCAAGGCCCCTGATCGGGCGGCCCTTGGGGCAGGCAGTTGACGGCGTGCGATTCGGCCGCAGGGCCCATCTAGCGTCGCAATGGACCGGATCGCCAGCAACGGCGCGGGGTTGACAGGCAAGGCTGCCGCCTCAGGTACCTCGCGCGGCCGTCGGTCTGGCTGGCGCGTCCGCGGCCTGTCCGCGCGAGTCGAACTGGACAGGGGTTGAAAGGCCCGCGCGAGGTGAGACCGTGGTGACAGAAGTGCGGCCTGCGAACGGGCTCATGGCGAGCCGCGGGGCGCCTTCTGTCGCTGCGATGCAGTTCCGCTGATCCTGCATTGGCACTGAAGTCGAAAGACGCGCCGATTCGAGGCCATTGAGCGTGGAGAACGCGGCCCGGGACGGCGACGCTGATCAGCCGTTCAAGGGCAGTCAACTGTGCCAAGGAGCAACTGCATGGAACTCATCGTCAGAGCCGTGGATGTCGGGTCCGGCAACACGAAGTTCGTCACCGGCATCTCGGGAGCCGACATCCGATGTGCCAGCTTCCCATCGGTCGCCTATCCGTCGAGCGCCGACACATCGGCCATGCCTGCCGCGGAGAAGCGCAAGACGGTCTGCATCCCTGTCGGCCCCCTGTTTTACGAGGTGGGCCCGGACATCCACCTTGCCGCGGATACGTTCCGCGCGAAGCAGCTGCATGACGAGTACACCGAGTCGCCGGAGTACATGGCGCTGCTGCGCGGGGCACTGTCGATGATGAAGGTGCCGCACATCGACCTGCTCGTCGTCGGGCTGCCCGTCGCGCTGCTCGCACTGAAGAAGGCGGCACTCGAGAAGGCGATGACGGGCAGCCACGAGATTGGGGCGGGACGGACCATCACGGTCCGCAAGGCATTGGCGGTGGCGCAGCCGCAGGGTGCGCTCGTCCACTACGCGGCCGAGCACGAGAAGATGGCCTCGATCGGCACGGAGCAGAGCTTGGTCATCGACCCGGGATCGAGGACCTTCGACTGGCTGGTCTGCCGCGGCATGCGGCTGGTCCAGAAGCAGTCGCACTCGATCAACCGGGGAATGTCCGATGTGCTGCGGCTGATGGCGGCCGAGATCTCGAAGGACATCGGGACACCCTATCGCGACTACGACGCCATCGACCTCGCCCTGCGGACCGGCAAGGCGCCGGTCATCTTCCAGAAACCCTACGACATGAAGCGGCACCTGCCCATCGCCGAGAGCGTGGCACAGCAGGCCGTGTCGACGATGCGCCAGTGGATCGAGACGCCCGAGAGCCTGCAGAACATCATCCTCGTCGGCGGCGGCGCGTTCCTCTTCAAGAAGGCCGTCAAGGCAGCCTTCCCCAAGCACCGGATCCACGAGGTGAAGGAGCCCCTGTACGCGAACGTGAGGGGCTTCCAGCTGGCCGGGCAGAACTACGCGATCACGTCGCTCGCGACGCTGGCGCCTTCGGATCGTGCACCAGGGGGTGGTGCATGAGCGCGCAGGAACGCGGAGCCCTTCGACCGATCCGGCTGGTGTTCGAGCTCTCGCGCGAGGAGAACCCCCGCCTGTTCGATGAACTGAGCCAGTTTCGGCAGGGGCGAAAGCGGGTCAACCGTCTGCGCCTGCTGGCCTACGACGGTCTGCTGGCGCAGCACGGCGTGTTTGCGATGGCTAGCCTGAAGACGCCCGACACGATCAAGGTCCCGAAGGAGCCTGACGTGCAGCAGGCCGCTGCGGTGACGAACGGCGTGTTCCAGCCGGCGATCACGGAATGAAGACCGGGAAGGCACGGCGCGGTGACGGCGCTGTTGGGGCGTCCGAACTGGCGAAGATGGGACGGTGTGAACGCCTGGTGGTTCTCGAATCCGTCCACGGGCCGCGTCGAAGCCCATCGCAGGAAGAGGCCCGCCAGAGGGGTATCGCTGCCCATGCGCGTTTCGAACTGCAGGGTCGGCGCGCCATAGCGCCAGGTGGCGGTTCGGCTCGACGATCAGGGGAGCGGTGCTTCATCGCAACGGTGGTCTTCGGGGACGCATGGCAGACCGATGCGCTGCGCGACTTCAGGGACACGGTCCTGCGGCCGCGGTCTTGGGGGCGCCGCCTGATCGCGTCCTACTATGCCGCCGGTCCCCGCCTTTGCAGGGTTCTCCAGCGCTGCCCGCCCTTGCGGTGGATCACGAGGTGTCTGCTGGGTTGCGCGGCAAGCATCTGGCGCCGCCGATCGGCGAGGCGTCGACCATGAAGATCGAGTCGCTGTGGCACTGGGGGCTGCTCCTGGCGGTCGCCTTGGTCGTCTCGTGGCAGCTACTCCGGCGCCACCGCGCACGCGTTGCGGAACGGCGGGACCGACCGGCTGATCTGCGGGATGCCGACCTGATCTGCGTGGAGTCGCAGTTCAGGTCGAAGAGCCGCCGGCCCATCGTGGCCAGGGTGGACAGGGCCTATCGGTTGCCGAGCGGTCTGGTCGTGCTGGTCGAACTGAAGACGCGGTCGACTGCGGCGGTGAGGGCGTCTGATGTCATCCAGCTCTCTGCGCAGCGGGTAGCCGTGGAGGATGAACTGCATGTCCAGGTGTCTGACGAGGCGTTCGTGGTCTTTCCTGGCCGGCACTCAGCGCCGCCGACTGCACGAGCGGTCAGGCTGATGTCGCGGGAGCAGGTCGAAGCCATTGGAGCCAGGCACCGTCGACTGATCGATGGCCTCGATCGCCCGCGTTGGCCCGACAGCGAGCACGTCTGTCAAGGCTGTGGGCAGCGAGCGGCCTGTGGCGACGCTGGCGAGCGCCTGGCGGGTGTGGTCCGGAGGCGCTAGAATGTCCAAAATATTCGACAATTCTCCAGGCCAAGCTGTGGACCTCTCCAACCTGGGCATCATCATCCGCGAGCGGCGCGAGGCGCTGGGACTGACGCAGTCCCGGCTTGCGCAACTGAGCGGGCTTTCGCGGCAGACGCTGGTCGGCCTGGAAGCGGGCACTCTGAGCGATCTGGGATTCAACCGGGTGGCCCAGGTGCTGGCCGTGCTGGGGCTGGACCTCGATCCGCCCACCCAGGCAGCGCGCGCTCGGAAGCGGGGCCTGTGGATGGCGGCGAAGAACGCCAGCGTGAGCTACGTCCAGGAGGTGCCGCCCAACACGCTCGGTCACGCGCTGGTCAGCGGCAGCGTACCGAAGGGCTACGCGTCCCATCTGACGCACCTGCTTGACGAGGCGCCGGTGCCCCTGGTGGTGATGGCCGTGGAGGAAGCCGCGGCGAAGGAGGGCGTTGCCGCCAGGGCTGTGTGGCGCAACGTCTCGAAGCTTGCGAAGTCACTGGGCGTGCACCGGCAGGGTCTCTGGGCGTAGTTGCACTCTGGCGGTGCCTGGGCGAAAATACACACGTCGACGTACACACACGGAGTGCGACGTGGAAACGCTTACGACCAGAGTCTTCAACAACGGCAACAGCCAGGCGGTGCGCATTCCTGCGGAGTTCCGGCTCGACACCGACCGTGTGAGCATTTCTCGCAACGAGTCGGGCGATCTGGTGATCCATCCCTTGCGGGCCGAACGCGGCGCAGCGCTGCTCGATGCCCTGCGCGCCGTGGGCGAGGCGGACGTGGCCTTCATCGCAGCACTGGAGACTGAGCGGGCCCGGCAACAGCCGCTGCAGGAGCGCGAGGCACTGTGATCTATGTGCTGGACACCAATGTCCTCATCTACCTGATCAAGAACCAGCCGCCCGCCATCGCGCAACGGGTCGATGCGCTGCCGGAGGATGCCCGGCTGTGCATGTCCTTCGTGACTTGGGCCGAACTGCTGAAGGGCGCCGAGCGCAGCACGAGGAAGCCGGAGGTCCTTCGCCAGCTGGAAGCCCTGGCCCGACAAGTGGCGGTGCTGTATCCGGCGGGCCCTGCCATCTGCGAGCACTGCGCCGAGCAGTTCACGCGTCTGAAGGACGCCGGCACGCCGATCGGTGCGAACGATCTATGGATCGCCTGCCACGCTCTGGCCGAGAGCGCGACGCTGGTAACGCACAACACCCGCGAGTTCCAGCGCGTCGAGGGACTGATGGTGGAAGACTGGGTTGCTCCGGACTAAAGGTTGTGGCGAGTGCGCAGATGCAGCCGTTTGAAGGCAAGGGCGGTCCTGCTACATTGGCGGCGATCCTGCTCAGTGTTCGGCCAAGTGACAAACGTGCATCTGGCCCCACCTATGAAAGTTGGAGGATTTCCGATGGAGGGTCCTTTGACGGAAATTGGAGGGTGCCAGCGGGGCCGGAGCGTTATGCGACGCGGACTTAGGTGCGATTTCCATGTGATGATCGACCACATGTGACGTGCTCCCCGGGGCGTCCTTGGACGCCCCGTTCGGCCCCGCAGAGAGCCCCGGATCGTTGACTCGACCAGGGCTTTGTGTTTGCTGGCGTCCCTTGCCGCGTACGGACATACGCCGTACATTTGTGGCAGGGAGAGAACCATGGCAACTCAAGACACCCCCGACACCACGCGCGACGCCCGGCTCGAAGCCCGTGTGTCCGCGGCGCAGAAAGGCCTGCTCCAACAAGCGGCGGCGCTTTCCGGCCGCACGCTCAGCGAGTTCGTCGTCGCCAGCGCGCAGGACGCCGCGCGTCGGGTGATTGCCGAACACGAGTCGATCCGCCTGTCGCGCGAAGAGCAACTGGCCTTCGTGCAAGCCCTGCTGAAACCGCCGGAGCCGAACGCGCGCCTGAAGCGCGCGGCCAAGGCCTACCGCCAACGCACCGGCGCATAGCCGGTGACCTTGACCAGCATCACTGTCGAGCCCTTGGGTCGACAGCACGACCGAACGGCCTTTCACTGCGGCGCGGAGGCGCTCGACCGTTACCTCAAGCAGCAGGCCAGGCAAGACGCGGACAAGCGCGTGGCGGCGCCTTTCGTCGCCGTCCGGCTGCCCGACACCGTTGTCCTCGGCTACTACACGCTGTCGGCCTCGGCGCTGACGCTGACCGACCTGCCGAACGAACTGGCCCGCAAGCTGCCGCGCTATCCGCAGCTCCCCGTCACCCTGCTGGGCCGGCTGGCCGTCGATCAATCCACCAAGGGCCAGGGGCTTGGGGAACACCTGCTCCTCGATGCCTTGCACCGCAGCCTGGCCCATGCTGACCAGATTGCCGCGATGGCGGTAGTCGTCGATGCCAAGGACGAAAGCGCCGCCGCGTTCTACCGACACTACGGATTCATCCCCTTGCAGACCCAGCCGAGCCGCCTATTCGTGCCAATGCGCTCGATCGAGCAGTTGCTGGGGTAGCCTGCCTCAAGTCACAAGCGCGCACATGACGAACATCCAACAACTCGAAAACGAACTCTGGGAGGCGGCCGACCAGCTGCGCGCCAACTCCAAGCTGACCGCTGCCGAGTACGCGATGCCGGTGCTGGGCCTGATCTTCCTGCGCCATGCCGACAACCGCTTCAAGGCCTTCCTGCCTGAGATCGAATCCGACATCCCGGCCAAGGTGCCCGCCAAGCAGCGCGAGGAACTGATCAAGCTCGGCTTCCAGGGCAAGGCGGCGATCTACCTGCCTGAGCAGGCACGCTTCGACCGCATCGCCGGCCTGCCCGAAGGCGCCAAGATCGGCGAAATCATCGACGGCGCGATGGACCGCATCGAGGCCGACTACGAAGTGCTGGCCGGCGCGTTGCCGCGAGGCTATGCCGCCTTCGAGCCCGAGCTGCTGGCCGGGCTGGTGAAGATCTTCGACCGCCCCGCCATCCGCGCCGCCACCGGCGACGTGTTCGGCCGCATCTACGAGTACTTCCTGAACAAGTTCGCGATGACCGGCGCGCAGGAAGGGGGCGAGTTCTTCACCCCGCCGTCCCTCGTGCGCACCATCGTCAACTTCATCGAGCCCGACCACGGTCTGGTGTTCGACCCGGCCTGCGGTTCGGCCGGCATGTTCGTGCAGACCGGCCACTTCATCGCCCATGTGCGCCATGGAGCCGCCAACGATGCCGTCACCTTCCACGGGCAGGAGAAGAGCGACACCAACACCAAGCTTGCGCGCATGAACCTGGTGGTGCATGGGCTGGATGCGTCCAACATCGTGCAGGGCAACACCTTCTACGACCAGGCCGAACACCTGGTGGGCCGCTGCGACTTCGTGATGGCCAACCCGCCGTTCAACGTGGACGGCGTGGACACCAAGAAGGCGGCTACTCAGGTGGGCGAGGGCTTGCGACTGCCCTTCGGCCTGCCGGGCACCAACGCCAAGACCGGCGCCATCTCCAACGCCAACAGCCTGTGGATCCAGTACTTCTACAGCTACCTGAACGACACCGGCCGGGCCGGCTTCGTGATGGCGTCCAGCGCGTCCGACGCGGGCAACAAGGACCGCGACATCCGCGAGCAACTGGTGAAGAGCGGCCACGTGGACGTGATGGTGGCCATCGGCACCAAGTTTTTCTACACGCGCAGCCTGCCCTGCACGCTGTGGTTCTTCGACAAGGGCAAGCCCGAGGACCTGCTGGACCAGGTGCTGATGATCGACGCGCGCAACGTCTACCACGTGGTGTCGGCGCGCTCGCACGTGTTCACCGACGAGCAGCTGGCCAACCTCACCGCCATCACCTGGCTCTACCGCGGGCAGACGGAGAAGTTCGTCGCGCTCATCGGCCGCTATCACCAGCAGGTGGACGACTGGCTGGCCGCGCTGCCGGCGCGCATCGAAGCCGACAGCGCCGCGGTGGCCACGCTGCTGAAGACGCTGCAGGCCTTCGCCGAGGGCGCGACGCTGGCGGAGCTGAACGAGGGCCTGGACGAGGCAGCGCACATCGAACCGGCCGTGCTGGAGGCCCTCCGTGCCGAGCTGGAGCTGGCGATGGCAGCGACCGAGGTTTCGACCGCCATCGCCGACACGCTGAAGGCCTGCAAACAGGCGCGTGCGGCCATCGCTGGCACTGACCCTGACAGCCACGCGAGCCAGGTCAAGCTACAGGCGGTGCTGGACCTGCTGGCGGCGCCGCTGAAGGCGCTGGCCAAGGCGCTGGAAGCGCGCCACAAGCAGGCGCTGCAATCGCTGGACCGGGCCGAGAAGACCTTGCGTGCCCGCAGCAGCCAGGCCTGGGACGGCAAGGCAGTCCGCGAGGCACGGCGTGCGCTGCTGGCGGCGGACGCCAAGAAGAACGAGGCGGCGACAGTTCGCGACGAGGTGCTGGAGGCCCTGAAGCAGGCCGTGTACTTCATCCACCAGGTTCATTGGCTGCAAAGCCGCTTTCCAGATGGCATCTTCGGAGATGTACCGGGGCTGTGCAAGATCGTCACACTCGACGAGGTCGCCGCCAACGATTACTCGCTCACTCCGGGGCGCTATGTAGGCGTGGCGGCGGCCGATGAGGGAGACGAAGAGGACTTCACCGAAAGCCTGCGTAGCATCCATTCCGAGTTGGCTGAACTGAACGAAAAAGCTGTCGAACTGGCCAGGCGGATTGCGAACAACTTCGAGGAGTTGCTCGCGTGAGTTGGCGGATACGCAAACTTGGTGAATTCGTCACCATCAAGCATGGGTGGGCATTCAAGGGCGAGCACTTTTCCGACTCAGGCAAGTACATCCTGCTCACGCCTGGCAACGCATACGAAACGGGAGGGCTGAAGCTCCGTCCCGGTAAAGAGAAGTTCTACACCGGTGAGTTCCCGTCCGAATACTTGATGAAGACTGGCGACATGTTAGTCGTCATGACGGACCTCATCCAGGCCGCGCCAATCCTCGGCGGCGCACTAGTGGTTCCTGAAGATGACCGCTTTCTGCACAACCAGCGGCTTGGCTTGGTCGAGTACCTACCGGGCGCACTCATTGACAAGGACTTCCTGTATTTCCTGCTCAACTCACCTGACTACCGCGCCCAAGTGAGAGGTTCGGCGACCGGCGCAACAGTGCGCCACACAGCCCCAAAGCGAATCTGTGACTGCGATGTCTTGGTGCCTGACAGCATGGCCGTGCAACGCCAAGTCGCGCAGGTGCTGTCTGGCTACGACGACCTGATCGCCGTCAACCAGCGAAGAATCTCGCTTCTTGAGGACGCTGCCTGCCGCCTGTATCGCGAGTGGTTCGTGCACCTGCGCTTTCCCGGCCATGAATTGGTGCCGGTGAAGGACGGGGTACCTGAAGCCTGGACTCGCGGCACCCTGGGAGAAGCATTGTTTCTGCAGCGTGGTTTTGACCTGCCCAGCGGCGCAAGACAGCCCGGCGACGTACCCGTCTGCGCATCGACTGGCGTGAACGGCTTCCACAGCGAGGCTCGTGTGCGCGGGCCAGGTGTCGTCACCGGGCGCAGCGGCACGCTCGGTCAGGTGCACTATGTCCAGCAAGACTTCTGGCCGCTGAACACTGCGCTTTGGGTCAAAGAGTTCCGGCGTGTAAGTCCATTGTTCGCGTACTTTATGCTGCGCGATATTGGGCTTAAACAGTTCAATTCCGGAGCGTCGGTGCCTACGCTGGACCGAAAAGTGGCTCACCAAGCCCAGGTGCTGATTCCCGTGCCGGAGGTAATTGCCGATTTCGACGCCATCGCGAAACCGTTGTTCGATCAGATCGAGACATTGCGCGACGGCAACGCCAGAGCCGCACAGACGCGCGATCTGCTGCTTCCGAGGTTCATGTCCGGCAAACTCGGCGTCAGCTCGATCCGCCTTCCTGAAGAAGCCACGACATGACCACGGTGCCTGCGTCCGTACCGGTGCTGCGCTGGGCAGCCCAGCGCGCGCGCGTGGCAGAGGACGAGCTGACG
>Ga0209985_10001582_pt1 | contig 21977 bp, 16 predicted proteins | sample NOAtaG_FD_187305 | JGI IMG/M metagenome (GOLD analysis project Ga0209985, IMG submission 187305) | Freshwater lake microbial communities from Lake Erie, under a cyanobacterial bloom - NOAA_Erie_Diel6S_1000h metaG (SPAdes) (version 2) | ecosystem: Environmental > Aquatic > Freshwater > Lake ...
CCCGGGACCAAGTTGGCTGTGACCAAGTTGGCTGGGACCAAGCTGGCTGGGACAGGGGGGCGTGGTGGCGGCTGCTGCTGCTGTTGCCGGTCCTTGGCGTCGTCGGTGGGCTCTTTGTTGGCGGAGTTGGCGTGGCCATCGCGCAGAGCCTCGGGATGCTCTCCCCGCTTGGTGAGAGTGGGCCAAGTTGGCAGCACTACCGGGCGATTCTGGCGGAGCGTGAATTTCGGGTCGCCCTGCGCTGGACATTCGGGCTGGCGGCGCTGGCCACGCTGCTCGCCGCCGGGCTGGGGACGGCGCTGGCGCTGGCGCTCCGGCGGCTGGCGCAGCGCTCGGCGCTGATCAACCTGATCCTTCAGATTCCGCTGGCGATCCCCCATCTTTCGATGGCCGTCTTTCTGATCACGATTCTGGCGCCGAGCGGACTCATCGCCCGACTCTTCTATCATCTCGGATGGATTGGCGGGGCCGGGGAATTCCCGGAGCTGATCAATGATCGGTGGGGGCTGGGCATCGTCATCGCCTATCTGTTGAAAGAGCTGCCATTTGTGACCGTCATGCTGCTGGCTCTCCTGGCCCGGGAGGGGCGCGAGCTGGAGGAGCAGGCGCAAGTTCTCGGGGCCTCGGCCGGCCAGCGTTTGCGGTACGTCATTCTGCCGATCCTTGCTCCGGCCGCCCTCTCCTCATCGCTGATGGTCTTTGCCTTCATTGTCGGGGCCTATGAGACGCCCTACCTGCTTGGACGGACCTGGCCGGCCTTTCTGCCGGTCGTCGCGCAGCAGCGTTATATGGATGCTGATCTCGCGCAGCGTCCGGGAGCGATCGCCATGGCCGTGCTCCTCTCGTTTCTGACGACCCTGCTGGTCTGGCTCTACCTGCGTCTGGCGGAGCGCTGGGCAGGGACAGAACGGCCCTTACTATTTTAGCCCGGGAGGATCATGCGGCACGGCGATCGAGCAAAAGAGACGGCTTCAAGGCGCGCCCTGGTGGTCATCGAGTGGCTGGGGATGCTGGTCGTCCTCTGCGGAGCGATAGGTCCGCTGCTGTTGCTGGCGATTTCGTCGATTGCCCATTCGTGGTTCTGGCCCGCGCTGCTCCCCGGCGAGTGGAGTGGGCGGGCCTGGAGTTATGTCCTGGCGCCGGTGGCCGGGGTAGGTGAAGCTCTCGTGACCAGTCTGCTCATTGCCGTGCTGGTCGCGCTGGCCGCGCTCAGCATGGCCTGGCCGGCTGGTCGGCTCGTCGCGCAGCGCGATTTTCCCGGCAAGCGGGCCCTGCTCTTTCTGCTCCTTCTGCCGGTTCTCGCCCCGCCACTCGCCTCGACCATGGGCATGCACGCTCTCTTTCTTCGCTATGGTCTGGCCGATACTCTCCTTGGGGTGGTGCTGGCCCATCTCGTGCCGAGTGTGCCATACGCGACCATGGTGCTGACCGGCAGTTTCAGCAGATTCGAGAGCGGACTCGAGGAGCAGGCGCGGACGCTTGGAGCCTCGCGCTTCCGGGTCTGGCGTGACGTGACGATTCCCGCCATCAGACCGGGACTGGCCGTTGCCGGGGCCTTTGCCTTTCTCATCTCGTGGAGTCAATATCTGTCGACGCTGATCATCGGCGGAGGCCGGGTCCAGACCCTGCCGCTCTCGCTGGTCGCTTTTCAGCGCAGCGGAGACGAGCCGATCGCCGCGGCGCTTTCACTGCTCTTCCTCGCCCCGGCCGTGCTCTTGCTGCTGGGGGTTGGGAGACTGATGATCACCGTCAACGGGAAGGATGGTCAATGAATAAGAGGTTGGGGGGAAGGCGCGGAGGGCGACTCGTGGCGCTGCTGACCGCGATGATCGTGGTCCTGACGGGGCTGGCCTGTCGACGAGCTGAAGAGTCTGGCCCGTCCCGGGTTGAGATCGATCCGTCGCAGTTGTCGAGCCGCGAATGGCCGGAACTGGAGCGGCGGGCGCGGGGCACGACGGTCAACTATGCAATGTGGGCCGGCGACGAGGCGCGCAACCGGTATTTTCGCGGGCCGTTTGCCGACGAGCTGCGGCAGCGATACGGCATCGAGCTGCGGATCGTTCCGCTCGGCGACGTTGCCGAGGCGGTCAATAAGCTGCTCAATGAGAAGGGCGCCGGGAAGACTCGCGGTGGTTCAATCGACATGATCTGGATCAATGGCGAAAACTTCGGCACGGCGCGGCAGGGTGGTGTCCTCTGGGGCCCCTTTGCCGACGCGTTGCCACATATTGGACGCTATGCCGATGAGGCCCGCCAGCGCGACTTCGGAACGCCGATCGAGGGCTATGAAGCGCCGTGGCAGCGCGCCCAGTTTGTCATGGCCTGGGATACCGGGCGCATGGCGGCCCCGCCCGCCGATATCCCCGGGTTGATCGAATGGATCCGGGCCAATCCGGGGCGTTTCACCTATCCGGCTCCCCCCGATTTTACCGGCTCAGTCTTTCTGCGCCACCTGCTCTACCACTTTGGCGGCGGTCCGGAGAAGTTTCAGCAAGGCTTCGATGAGGAGCTCTACCAGCGGACTGCCGATCAGGTCTTTGCGCTGTTGCGTGAGCTGCGCCCTGCGCTGTGGCGACGGGGCGAGACCTATCCGGCCAACCCGCGCGACGCCGACCGGCTCTTCGTCAATCGCGAGATCGACCTGACCATGAGCTACGGTCCGGCATTTGCCTCCGAGCGGATCGCGCGCGGCGAGTACCCGGCGACCGTGCGCACTTTTGTCTTCACCAGCGGCACGATTGGCAACTACAACTACCTCGCCATCCCCTTCAATGCCGCCAACCCGACCGGGGCGCTGGTCGTCATCAACCACCTTATGGGGGTCGAGTCACTGCTCGATCAGTCGCGGAGACTGGGGATCACCTTTCCCCTCGATCCGGCACGATTGAGCGCGGCGGAGCGTGATCTGGTCGCCGCGCTGCCGCGCGGCCCGGCCACGCTGACGACAGAGGAGCTGGCCAGTCATCTTCTGCCCGAGCCGGCCGTGCGTTACCTGGAGCGGCTCGAGCGCGACTGGCGGGAGAGGGTCTTGCAACCGTGATGGCTGACCGCGGAACATCGATCCGGATCGAGGGCTTGACGGCTGGCTATGGGCGTGGCCACATTCTCGAGTCGATCTCGCTGGCGATCGAGCCGGGCGAGCTGGTCAGTCTGCTCGGCCCGTCGGGCTGTGGCAAGTCGACGCTTCTGCGGGTTCTCGCCGGTCTCCATCAACCGACCTCCGGGGAGATCCTCTTCGCCGGGCAGTCTGTCAATCGTCTCCCCGCTGAGCAGCGGCGGACGGCCATGGTCTTTCAGCGCCCGCTCCTCTTTCCGTGGCTCAGTGTCGCCGGCAATGTCGGTTTTGGGTTGAAGATGCGCCGCGTGCCGGTTGCTCAGGCTCGCCAGCAGGTGGCTGAGGCGCTGCGGATGGTCCATCTCGAAGGGTATGCTGATCGTCGTCCGACCGAGCTCTCGGGCGGGCAGGCGCAGCGGGTCGCCCTCGCCCGCGCTCTTGTCACGGCGCCCGAACTGCTGCTGCTCGACGAGCCATTCTCGGCTCTCGATGAGAATCTGCGCGAGGAGATGCGGCAGCTCGTCCGGCAGCTCCAGCGTCAGTTGCACATCACGACCATCTTTGTCACTCACGACCAGACCGAGGCGGCCCTGCTGGCTGACCGGATCGGTCTTCTGCTCGGGGGCCGGCTGGCCCAGTTCGCTCCGCCCCGCCAATTCTTTACGGCTCCGGCCACTCCGGAGGTCGCCCGCTTTTTTGGGTGGCAGCTGATTGAAACCCCGGACGGGATCAGCGCCCTCCGCCCTGAGCTGGTCCAGGTGCGCCATCAGACCAGCCCACCCGTTTCCGCGTCAGTTCAGCCACTCCGCGGGACTCTCCGCAGCGTCGCCGATCTTGGCCTGCGAATTCGCTATGCCATCGAACTCGAGACCGGGGGGGTGATCGAGATCACCTGCCTCGAAACCGCCGCAGATGGGCAGACTCCGCTGCAGCCGCCGGTCCGGCTCGATTTCCCCCCGTCAGCGCTCGTTCACTTTCCGGCCCGTTGAGTCTGCCCAAAGAGGATCTCTTCAAAGCGGGCATTGATGCCGAGCATCGACGCTTTTGGGCGGCGTCCCGGTCGAATCCCCGGTCCCTGGAGAATGAGCGTCGAGGCGTATTCCGCGCGCTCCGGCCACAGTCCGTGCACCCCCTTCTCGACCGGCCTGGTCTCGAGGGCTCCCTCGACCGCCGCGCCGAAGAGGTGGTGCTCGAGCGGCTCGAAGGCCGCCAGCGCTCCGGCGAACCGGGGGGCATGCCGCTTCAACTCCGCCGCCGGAATCTCGCGTCCAACCCCATCCCGCCGCGCCCGCGAGGCCTCGCGCAGCCACTGTGCCACCCGTTCGTCGTTCGTCGTCACCAGTCCGGGGGTCGCGGTGAGTGGCCCCGCGAGGCCGTCTCTTTTCAGGGCGACCGGCAGATTGATCACCCGATCCGCCCGCTCAAAACCATGGTCAGAGACGATCGCCACCACCATCTCCCGCGGCTTTGCCCGCAGCATCTCCCCGATCAGTTCATCCGTATACTCGAGGATCGCCAGCGACTCCCGACTGAAAGGCCCGGTCTCATGGGCCTCTGCGTCGTGATCGACCAGGTGGAGCAGAATCAGATCCGGTCGCTCATACTTCAACAGGTAGACCGTTGCCAGCGTTCGCGTCCGGTCATCCATCCATTCCTGGGCAAAGGAAGGGAAGACCCTGGCGATCTTCCCGACCAGGCCCGGCGTGGCCTTCGACTCGATCGAGGGCAGGTCCATTGCTCCTCCGCGCCGCTTCTCGAAATACTCCGGCAGATTGAGGTCGATCCGGGCGCCCACCGTCACCGGCCAGGTGATCGCCGCCGTCCGCTTGCCTGCCGCGCCCGCCTTCTCCCACAAGGTCTCTCTCTTCAGCAGTGAAACATCCCAGTAGTAGTCTCCACCCTCGGCGCGCGGCCGGCGATTGGAGAGGATGCCGTGCTCGGCCGGCGTCGCTCCGGTGATCAGCGTGGTGTGCGATGACCAGGTCACCGTCGGATAGACTCCCGTCACCCCCTCCGTCACCTCGCCTTCCCGCATCAGTCGGCGCAGATTGGGAATTCGCAATCCCAGCCGATCCGCGTCTCGCAGATAACGATAGTCGAGTCCATCGACCGAGATGACCAGCAAAGGGTGCCCCGGACTTCGCCGCTGCCCGGGCGTCTCATCGCCGACCAGGCAGATCATCAGCAGTGCCGCAATCATCGCTCTTCTCATCACCATCCTTATTTCTCCTCATGCCATTCCAGCCTTTTGCCATCGTCGAACCCGTTCCATTTTGGCCAACCAGCCGGATTCTGTTTCCAGGGTGGACCAATTGGCAACCTGGCGCGGTGATAAATGCGCGGCTGATGATAATGCGCTACCGGGTGAAATGAAATACCTGCCACTCCAAAGCAGAAAAGGCAGTGAACCGGGTGGCTCACTGCCTTCAAGCATAAAGTAGATCTGTCTGTTGATCTGTGCGGGATGGGCCGTGTAGGGCTCGAACCTACGACCCGATGATTAAGAGTCATCTGCTCTACCAGCTGAGCTAACGGCCCGCATTCGCTCCTCGAGCGAAATGACAATATTATCGATTCCTGATCGATTGTCAAGCCGCGGACAGAACTTTCCTGATCCGCGAACAACCGGAAGGTGAGAGAGAAGACCAAAGGGCAGTGAGCAGCTGGCCCTGGCGGCCAGCGGTTGCGACCGCCAGGGTGAACAGAGAGGCGCGAGGAGTCTAGGTGATCGCGCTCGAGACGGCTTCGAGCTTCTGCCCGACCGTCGAGACGATTCCGGAAACACTCAACCCCAGGCCAGAGATGAAGATCAGTGCTACTGTGCCGATCAGCACCAGAACCAGTGAATATTCGACCATGTCCTGTCCCTGATCATCCTTGATGAAATTCTTGATCGAGGTTCGCATCGTTTTGATGACTCGTTTCTTAAAATGTAGCTGCACGCAGGGAGTCCACAACTTTAGCTGGGGGGCAAACTGCGGATCTCTTCGCTGCCGGTCCGGGGGAAATTTTACAAGAGCGGTCAATGGGCTTTGTAACAGGGCTTGATTCTGAAGCAGGGGGAGGCGTACGACAAGCCCGATTTACACCCGGAGTATAGCCTACCCCTATCTTTCCGCCAAGAGCAAAGTGGCCAGTTTCATTAATCTGTCGACGCCGGCCGACAGAGGTCAGTGGCGGTCTTCCATCAACTCCCGCCGGAACTCCCGTTCACGTATCTGCATGTTGTGCAGCAGCTGTTCGAGCAGTTTGATCGTCCGTTCAGCTTCAAGAAGTTCGTGACGGAGGTTGGTCACCTCCGCTTCGAGAGCGTTGAGGCGATTGGTCGCCTGACCAATTCTCAGGTCGGCCAGCGGATCGAAGACGGTCACTTTGCCGGAGTGAGGCTCCGGTTCGGCGGATGACCAGCCTTCCTCCGGCCTTATTGAGTGTCCGGACTGGCCCGACCGGCTGTCGTGGCGTCGCAATTGTCTGATCAAGGCGCTCATTCATCTCCTCCCGCTGATGGATCCCCGGCGTCAGGTCGTTCACGGCCTGTTGTCAAAGGCGGGGCGGCCCCCCGGCTTCGGATACGCAGGGATGACGATTCCAGTGAGAAATATCGCCAATACGCCTATCTGAACGTCGGGCACGTCAGGCTTTGCCTGACATTGCCATATATTGCCAGATATTGGGCTATCGGGTGTGAGATAAGGGCTGGGGCAGCTGGGTCTGTTTCTTTGCCGGGTTGTTGCCGGTCTGTTTTTGATTATGGAGAAACACTCAAAATATAGCACAGTGAAACACGGGCTGAAAGAACTATTTCAGCCGCGCCCCGCCGGTCGGGTGGAGAGCGGCCGGGGCCGGCGGGGCTTGTTGTTCCGGGCCACCGGATCGGGGGGGGCGTGATCTTGTGTTAATATGGCGATCATTACCCGATCAGCGGCCCCTCGATTGCCGAAGGCCGTCGACGGAGAGACCGCAAGTGAAGGGAGCTGGACAGGCATGAGTGCGCAATTATTGAATGGCTTAGTGGTGGCGGAGGCGATCAAGCAGGGGGTGGCAGCCCGCGTTAAAGAGATTGGCGAGCGTGGCTGGCGACCCGGGTTGGCGGTGGTGCTGGTCGGAGAGAATCCGGCCTCGAAGGTCTATGTTGGCAGCAAAGTGCGGACGTGTCAGGCGCTCGGTCTCTTCTCCGAGAAGATCGAACTTCCGGTTGAGACGACGACCGCGGAGTTGCTGGGGGTGATCGACCAGCTCAACAACCGGGACGAGATCGATGGAATCCTGGTCCAGCTTCCCCTGCCGCCCCAGATCGAAGCCCGGCGAATTCTTGAAGCGATCGATCCGGCGAAAGACGTCGATGGCTTCCACGCCGTCAATGTCGGACGAATGGTGCGGGGAGAGGAGGCGCTCGTTCCCTGTACGCCGGCCGGAGTGATCGAGATGCTCGATCATTACCAGATTCCGCTGGCCGGCGCCAATGCGGTAGTCATCGGACGGAGCGACATTGTCGGCAAGCCGATGGCCATGCTGCTGCTGCACCGGAATGCGACGGTGACGATCTGCCATTCGCGGACGCGGGACCTGGCCGCCGTCTCCCGCCGGGCCGACATTGTCATTGCCGCCATTGGGCGGACGGCGATGGTGACGGGCGACTACATTGGCGACGGGGCAGTGGTGGTCGATGTCGGCATCAACAAGGTGACGACGGAGGAGGAGGTCCGGCGGATCTTCACCGATGAAGAGGCGCCAGGGCGGCTCGAGGATCTGGCGCGTCGGGGCTACACGCTGGTCGGCGATGTCGAACCCCGTTCGGTCGTTGGCCGGGCCGGATGGTTTTCGCCGGTTCCCGGCGGCGTCGGTCCGCTGACGATCGCCATGCTTATGAAGAACACCCTTCGCGCCGCCGAGACCCGCCGGGGACGGCTCCGCTGAGGAGAGGTTACTGATGCTCAAAGTGGGATTGACCGGCGGCATCGCCTCTGGCAAAACATTTGTGGTCGGTCTGCTGCGTGATTTTGGCTGTTACGTGCTCGACGCGGATGCCACTGCGCACCAGGTCATGGAGCCGGGGCAGCCGGCCCACGCCGAGATCGTCGCCCATTTTGGGGCGGAGATCCTCGATCCGGCGGGACGGATCGATCGGCCTCGACTCGGAGCGATCGTCTTTGCCGATGCCGCAGAGCGGGCTGCTCTCAATGCGATCGTTCATCCGCGAGTCTATGAGGCCCAGGCCCTCTGGCTGGCCGAGGTCGCCGCGCGCGATCCCCGGGCGATTGCCGTGATCGATGCGGCGCTCATGATCGAGACCGGCTCGTGGCGCCGTTTCGACCAGCTCGTCGTCGTCCATTGCCAGCCGGAGATCCAGCTGGCCCGGCTCATGGAACGGAACGGGCTCACCCGTGAAGCGGCCGAGGCCCGGATTGCCGCCCAGTTGCCAGTTGCCGAGAAGCTTCGCTACGCCAACTTCACGATCGATACCTCGGCTGGTTTCGACGACACCCGTCGCCAGGTCGAGCTCCTCTACCGACAACTCCGCGAGCTGGCCGCCTCTCCGCTACCTCAACTCTGATTCCCGTCTTTTATGGCCGCCCGCCGCGGCGCCTATCGATACTATGGACCATAGTTCAAGTTATGCCCAACTGCTGCGCGGTAATCGTCCCTTTCGCCACCTCTGGTTCGGGCAGGTGATCAGCGAGCTGGGGACGTGGTTCTCGTTTATTGCTGAGCTGGGACTGGTTGCCCGCCTCTCCGACTCGCCGCTGGCGACGACGGCCCTCCTCGTCTCCCGTTTTCTGCCGGTCCTCCTGATTGCTCCATTCGCCGGAGTGGTGGTTGATCGCGGCGATCGGCGCCGGATCATGATCGTCACCGATCTGCTGCGGGCGCTGCTTGCGCTCGGCTTTCTGACCGCCTCGATCGGGGCCCCGCTCTGGGTGATCGTTCTCCTCAGCGGACTGATGACGGTCACCTCGACCTTCTTCGACGCGGCAAAGAATGCCGCGGTCGCCGCCATGGTCGCTCCGCCGGAGATGCTGACCGCTAATGTCCTCATCTTCTCGACCCGCTTTCTGCAGCTGACGCTGGGAGCGGCCCTGGGAGGACTGACCGCCGCCCATCTCGGTTATGAAGCGGCTTTTGTGATCAACTCCCTCTCATTTGTCGCCTCCGCGCTCTTTGTGGCGAAGGTGCCAGCGGCGGTGACCCGTCTCTCATCGCTGGCGGGCGAGCAAGCTACCAGGTTTCTCAGCGATGTGCGCCTTGGGCTGGCCTACATTGCCGCCACCCCATTCATCCGCGCGATCATTCTGATCAATATCACCTGGGCGGTTGGCGGGGGGATGGCCAATCTCCTCTTCGATCGCCTGGCGAGACACGTCTTCAGCACCCCGGGAGGCGCCAGTGGCGATGCCAACCTGGCCTGGATCTTCACCTTCTCGGGAGCCGGTCTGCTGCTGGGGATGCTCCTCGCCCGGCGGGCCGGAGTCTGGGCCGATAATCCGCGCCGCGCCGGTCGTTTCATCGGCTGGACATTGCTGCTCCAGGGACTCGGCTTTGCCGCTGCCGGAATGATGCCCACCCTGCCATTCTTTGTCGTCACCATCCTGCTCAGCCGGGCGATCCTCGCCGTCGAATTTGGGGTCCAGGAGACGATGATGATGCGCGTTCTGCCGGACCATCTCCGCGGACGTGTCTTCACGACCGACCGGGCGCTCGAGCTGACGACCATGTCGCTCTCGATGCTCGCGGCCGGATCGCTTCTGACCTGGATCGGGCCGCGCTCTTTGATCATGCTCTCAGGACTGCTCGCCGCTTCGCCGGGATTTCTCTGGCTGCTGGCCCTCTGGCGGGGGAGGTTTGCCGTTCCGCCGGCGGCGCTGACGCGTCCACTTCTCCGGCACGATGGGCCGGACGAGGGGTGAGACGCCCTACTCTTCGATCCCCAGTTCCAGAATCATCTTGTGCAGATACTGGCGGCTGATCCTGAGCCGCTGGGCCGCCTCCGAGCGCGAATTGTGGCATTCGCGCAGCGCTTGCCGGACCAGTTCCCGCTTGAAATCGGTGAGGGCCGACTCGAAGGAGAGATCCGGGGGAAGGGAACCATCGATCAGCGGCGGCGGATGCGGCAGCTTGTGCGGAGTCTCGGCGGGCGTGGTCGGCGGCGCGGTCGGCGCCTGATCCCTGATCTTCGGCGGAAGCGAATCGATCGTCAGCTCCGGGCCGGTGCTGATGACCACCGCCCGCTCCATAATATTTTCGAGCTCGCGGATGTTGCCCGGCCAGCGGTAGCGGGTCAGTCTCTCCTCGAAATCCTGACTCAGGGAGGGGATCAGTTTCTCGTGCTTACAGGCGGCCTTGCTCACAAAGTGGCGGGCGAGGATCGGAATATCCTCCACCCTTTTCCGGAGAGGCGGCAGTTCGAGGTTGACGATGCTGAGCCGGTAATAGAGGTCGGCGCGAAACTGTCCGCTATCGACCAAGATTTCGAGATTGCGGTTGGTCGCGGCAATGACGCGGATATCGACCGTCAGGATATCCTGACCACCGAGCCGCACGAATTGCCGCTCCTGGAGGACCCGCAGCAGCCTGACCTGCATCGCCGGGGTGAGATCGCCAATCTCATCGAGGAAGAGCGTCCCCTCGTTGGCCAGTTCGAAGCGCCCCGGCCGCGGTGTCTGGGCCCCGGTGAAGGCCCCCCGCTCGTGCCCGAAGAGCTCCGTCTCGACGAGGGTCTCCGGCAGCGTGGCGATGTTGCAGGCGATGAATGGTCCACTGCTCCGCGGACTGTTCTGGTGGATGTGGCGCGCGAGGACCTCTTTACCCGTTCCCGACTCGCCGGTGATGAGGACGGTCACACTGGTCTCGGCCACCGCCGTGGCCTGATGGAGGATGCGTACCAGCGCCGGCGTCGAGCCGACGACCGCCTTCTCCGCCCGGCGCAGGTTCTCCAGCTGCTTCTGGAGCGCCCTGATCTCGTGGTGGAGCTGGTGGCTCTGGGCGGCGTTCCGGACCATGATCTCGATCTCGACCGGGGTGAAGGGCTTGGGGAGGGGCGCATAGGCGCTCCGCTTGGCGACCTCCATCGCCGCGCTGCGCGAGTCGTCACCGGTGACGACAATGACCGGAATCTGGTTGTTGAACTCCTGCACCCCCTCGAGAACGCCGAGCCCCTCGGTGATGTCGTCCTCGTTGGGCGGCATGTGGAGATCGCAGATCACCACATCCACCCCACCATTCCTGACCGCGGCGAGCGCTTCTTTGCGCGATGAGGCCTGGATGATGTCGTAGTCGTCCTCGAGAACACTGGCGAGCTGGCGACGAATGGCGGCCTGATCGTCGACAATCAATACTGTCTGTCTTCCTTTATCGGTCATGAAGCGTCAGTCTGCCTGATTTTTGAGCGGGGTGATCGCTTTCACCAGATCGCCGGGGCTCTCGGTCAGGCTCGTCGTGATGTGCCCCTTGATCGGGAGGATCACGCTGAACTCGGTTCCGCGTCCGACCTGGCTGGCGACGTCGATTCGTCCGCCGTGCTGCTCAACGATATAGAGGCAGGAGTAGAGGCCAATCCCCCAGCCCTTCTTCTTGGTCGAGGCAAAGATGCGGAAGAGTCGCTCACGGATGAACTCCTCGCTCATTCCCACGCCGGTGTCGGCGACCGAGATGATCGCATTGTCGCCATCACGCCGCGTCGAGATGAGCAGTGAGCCGCCGTTTGGCATGGCCTGAATGGCGTTGATGATCAGATTCTCGACGACCCGCTCGATCGCTTTGCTCTCGACATTGGCGATCGCGTCAGGATGCAGATTGGTCTGGAGGTGGAAGTGATCGGTCACCTGAACGGCGGTCCGGTCGATGACCCGACGGACGATGCTGCTCAGGTTCCGTGGTTCAAGTTGCAGCCTGGCCGGCGTGAGCGGATCGGAGAGTTTGGCCACCAGGTTCTGGAGGTTGCTGACCGCCTCGGAGAGGGTGCGCATGGCATCCTCGCGGAAGTCTTCGCGGTCGAACTTCCGCTCCATATTTGCCACCAGCAGATTGAGCGAATGGATCTGATTCTTCAGATCGTGGCTCAGAATGGCGACGATTCGTAAAAATGCTTCGAGTTGCTGGTGCTCTGCCCGCTGGCGAATGAGGTCCGACTCTTTGCGGATCAGTTCGTGTAACCGTCCCGCCATCCGATTGAAGGCCTCGGCGAGAACCCGCGTCTCATCGTGTGACCTGATTTCGATCCGGTGGTCGAGGTTGCCGGTGGCGATGGCCCGCGCGCCATTGGTGATGCGGCGGATCGAGTCGGTCGTTCCGCTGATCAGAAAATAGATCGCCAGCATGGCGACGATCACCAGCAGCAGGGTCAGCAGCAGCATAATGTAGCTGTCAAACTCGACCTCTCCGAGCGCCTGGGAGTAGTTCCGGGTCACGAGAATTGAGAGTTGTGGTGAGTGGCCGTGGCGACGCTGGTGGATCAGCCACGGGCGGAGGTCGAACTCTGACGCGCCACTCGCGCGCAGACTCTGCCAGGCCGGGAAGGCCGTGGCGAAGAGCTGGTTTTGCCGCGATCGATCGGTCGCGAAGAGGATTCGCTCATCCGGACCAGTGATGATCACCTGGGGGCGATGATCGATGGGCCGCTCAGCTTCAGTCTCTCCGCGCGGCCGGGCCGCCAACTCCAGCAGCTGGTCGAAACGCAACCTGGCCACCAGCGCTCCCGTCAGCGTTCCGCGCTCATCGCCGAGCGGGACGATCAGGTCGATTCGTGACCCGCCATCCTCCGTGAAGATCGCGCTGACGTGGATCCGGCCCACTCCCGGCGCCTCGCCAGTCTGCGCCGGCGCGGTGCGGGCGGGTGGCCACTCACCGGGCCGGTCGGCGCGATCGAAGAGACCGGTCTGGATGAATGGACGGATGACTCCCCGTTCATTGGGTCGACAATCGACCCGGAAGAATGGCGCGCCGTTCCGGTCGACCAGAATCAGTTTGGTGAAGAACTCCTGGTGGGTAAGCAGAAAGACGGCAAGATCCAGTCGCAGCTGATCGTTTGGAAGAGCGCTGAGTTGGCGGGCATAGCCCGGCCACTCCCCGCGGCTGGTCAGCTCGAGCAGCTCCTTCCCGCGCGCGTCGAACTGGTGCGCGATCTGCTCCGACACCTCGCGGGCCCGGTCACGCAGCACCCCCTGCATCGCCAGTTTGGCGCCGCCCATGGCGGTCTCCTGCCATCGTGCCCAGAGAAGAACCATTGGCGCGATGATCAGGATGAAGAAGGCAAGGACCAGTTTGTCGCGAATACCCATTCCCGGCATAGATCTGCTGCGTCATTTTCGAGATCTGGCCATCGCTCCAGCGACCGAATCAGGCGCGAAGCATCAGCTTGCAGATGGCGAAAGGACCTTGAAAAGACAATCGACCAGTTGGCCTTGGTTGGCCACGGGGGTGACACTGAACGGGGGTGGAAGATGGGCGGCGGGAGTTATTCAGGGGCGTTTGAAGAAGAACCAACCCGGTGCCTGTGCAGAATATATATTAATCTTAGCTTCGCGCCAAGACAAAATTAATTTTGACCCAGGCAGACCTCTCCCGCGGGACAGGTCTGCCTGACGGCGAGGGTGGGGGCCGCCCCTACTCCTCGACCTTCAGTTCGTTGATCATCTTGTGAAGATACTGTCGGCTGATCTTGAGCCGCTGGGCGGCCTCCGAGCGTGATTGGTGGCATTCGCGCAGCGCTTGCCGGACCAGCTCCCGTTTGAAATCGGTGAGGGCCGACTCGAAGGAGAGATCCGGGGGGAGGGAACCATCGATCAGCTGCAGCGGATGCAGCATCGTGTGCGGAGTCTCGGCTGGCGCGCTCGGCGCGGCCGGCGCCTGATCCCTGATCTTCGGCGGGAGCGAGTCGATCGTCAGCTCCGGGCCGGTGCTGATGACCACCGCCCGCTCCATGATATTTTCGAGCTCGCGGATGTTGCCCGGCCAGCGGTAGCGGGTCAGTCTCTCCTCGAAATCCTGACTCAGGGAGGGGATCGATTTCTCGTGCTTGCCGGCGGCCTTGCTCACAAAGTGGCGGGCGAGGATCGGGATATCCTCCTGCCGTCCACGCAGCGGCGGCAGTTCGAGGTTGACGATGTTGAGGCGATAGTAGAGGTCGGCGCGAAACTGGCCGTTGTCGACCATGTCCTCGAGGTTCCGGTTGGTCGCGGCAATGACGCGGATATCGACCGTCAGGAGGTCCTTGCCACCGAGCCGCTCAAATTGCCGCTCCTGGAGGACCCGCAGCAGCTTGACCTGCATCGCCGGGGTCAGCTCGCCAATCTCATCGAGGAAGAGCGTCCCCTTGTTGGCCAGTTCGAAGCGCCCCTGCCGCCGCGTCTGGGCCCCGGTGAAGGCCCCCTTCTCGTGCCCGAAGAGCTCCGACTCGACGAGGGTCTCCGGCAGCGCGGCGATGTTGCAGGCGATGAATGGTTCCTTGCTCCGCGGACTGATCTGGTGGATGTGGCGCGCGAGAACCTCTTTACCTGTTCCCGACTCGCCGGTGATGAGGACGGTCGCGCTGGTCTCGGCCACCGCCTTGGCCTGATCGAGGATGCGCATCAGCGCCGGCGTCGAGCCGACGACCGCCTTCTCCGCCCGGCGCAGGTTCTCCAGCTGCTCCTGGAGCGCCCTGATCTCGTGGTGGAGCTGGTGGCTCTGGGCGGCGTTCCGGACCATGATCTCGATCTCGACCGGGGTGAAGGGCTTCGGGAGGGGCGCATAGGCGCTCCGCTTGGCGACCTCCATCGCCGCGCTGCGCGAGTCGTCACCGGTGACGACAATGACCGGAATCTGGTTGTTGAACTCCCGCACCCCCTCGAGAACGCCGAGCCCCTCGGTGATGTCGTCCTCGTTGGGCGGCATGTGGAGATCGCAGATCACCACATCCACCCCACCCTTCTCGACCGCGGCGAGCGCTTCTTTGCGCGATGAGGCCTGGATGACCTCGTAGTCGTCCTCGAGAACACTGGCGAGCTGGCGGCGAATCGCGGCCTGATCGTCGACAATCAGTACGGTCTGTTTTGCTTTATCGGTCATGAATCGTCAGTCTGCCTGATTTTTGAGCTGGGGCATCGGTATCATAAAATCGCCGGAGCTGTCACTCAGACTCGAGGTGTTGTTCCCCTTGATCGGGAGGATCACACTGAACTCGGTTCCGCGTCCGACCTGGCTGGCGACGTCGATTCGTCCGCCGTGCTGTTCGATGATATCCCGGCAGGAATAGAGGCCCAGCCCGATACCTTTCTTTTTGGTCGTCGCGAAGGGCTGGAAGAGCCGCTCGCGCATGAACTCTTCGGTCATCCCCTTGCCGGTGTCGGCCACCGAGATGATCGCGTTCTCGCCATCACGGCGGGTTGCGACCATGAGGGTGCCGCCCTCCTGCATCGCCTCGAGCGCGTTGATCACCAGATTCTCGATCACCCGCTCGATCGCCTTGCCGTCGACATTGGCGAGGACATCGGGAAGCAGGTTGGACTGGACCTGGAAGCGGTTTGCCGCCTGGGCCGCCGTGCGGTCGATGACCCGCTTGACCAGATTGCTCAGATTGGACTGTTCGCGGACCCGCTTGGTCGGCGTTCGTGGATCGGAGAGCTTCGAGACCAGATTCTGCAGGTTGTTGACCGAGTCGGAGAGGGTGCGCATCGCATCTTCACGGAAACCTTCGCGATCGAACTTCCGCTCCATATTCGAGACAAGCAGGGAGAGGGAGAGGATCTGGTTCTTCAGGTCGTGGGTCAGGACCGCCGAGAGCCGGGCAAAGGATTCGAACTGTTTCTGCTCGCCCTCCTTGCGGATCATCTCCCGCAGCCGTCCGGCCATGCGGTTGAAGGCCTCGGCGAGGACGCGCGTCTCATCCTTCGACTTGATCTGGATGTTGTACCCCAGGTTGCCGGTGGCGATCGCCCGCGCCCCGTTGGTGACCCGGCGGATCGAATCGGTGGTGCCGCTGATCAGGAAGTAGATCGAGAGCATGGCGACGATCACCAGCAGAAAGGTGAGCAGCAGCAGCACGTAGCTGTCGAACTCGACCTGGCCGAGGGCATTCGTATAGTCCTGGACGATCACGATCGAGAAGCTCGGCGTCTCACTGCGCGACCGGTAGTGGAGCAGCCAGGGCTCGCTGTCGTAGTCCTTGTCTCCGCTTTCGCGCAATCTGTTGATGGCCGGGAGGAACTGCGCAAATCCATCGGTGAGCGGTTTCGACTGTTTCGATTCGTCAGCGGCGTAGAGGATGTTGCCATCACTGCCAATGATCACCGGTTGCGGTCGGCCATAATCGGGGCGGTTGGAATCGACCATCGCCCGCGGCCCGGCCGCTTCGGCCAGCAGCCGATCCACGCGCACCTTGACCACCAGCGCCCCACCCGGTCCGTTCGACTCCCCGCGGAGCGGGGCGATGATGCTCAGATGGGTCCCGGTTCGCTCACGCCGAATCTCGCCAATCGCGGCGCCGCCCGCCGTCTTTCCCAGCAGACTGGCGAGGTCCGGAATCTCGTCGTCGCGGCTGAAGTCGTTGCTTTCATAGAAGGGGCGGATGATCCCATTCCCCAACTGGCGCGGTTCGATCCGGAAGACCGGCCGCCCGTCACGGTTGACCCCGACGATGGCGGCGTAGAGGTTCTGGTGGGCCAGCAGAAACGCCGAGAGATCGATGCGGAGCAGATCATTCGGCACGGCCTGGCCGCTCACTCCCAGCTCCCGTCCATAGGCCTGCAAGGCCCCCTGACTTGTCAGGTCGACGATCTGCTTCTGGTGGGACTGCAGCGAATTGGTTACCTGGTTGGATATCTCGCTGGCCCGCTCAGCGGCTTCGCGCTGCAGCACCGACTTGGTGCTGCCAATCGCCGTCTCCTGCCACCTCGCCCAGAGCAGAAACATCGGAATGATGATCAAGACGAAGAAGATGATCACCAGTTTGTCGCGGATCCCCATTCTTGGCATTTATTTATTGCACCTGTCTGAAAAGGAGTCTGGTTATTGTGGTTTTTTGGGTTCTTCGGCCTTCGCCGGGGCGCCCGATTTGAAGATCTTCTCTTCCATCTGGACATTGAAGGCCGCCTCGACAATCTTGCGCTCTTCGATCAACTTCCCATTCTGAAAGACCTGGATCTCATAGGGGATCATCGTGTTCTGAATGAACCGGAAGTCCTTGAAGTAGAGGCGATATTTGACGGTCGAATCGCCCTTCTCCTGTTTCTCTTCGTAGTTGACGTAGATGATCCGCCCGGTCCGGCGGCTGATCTCGTAGTGGGTGACCACTCCATCCTTCGAGGTCAGTCTGATCTGGTCGAGGTCGAGCGTGCCAATCTTGTTGGAGCCAGTGTATTCAAGCTTCGATTCGTTCTCCTTGTAGCGGAGAAGCGCCTCGTAGTGGTGTTCGTGGGAGCCCCGAAAGCCCCGGATCTCCTGCTCCGACGGTTTGTGCGGCTGGCCGTTCTGGATGCTCCAGACCTCCTTGCCATCGGTCGTGATCGAATACTTCATCTCCGGAAGATCGAGTTCGATCGTCATGAGGTCTTCGCCAAGCTTGGGTTTGCGAATGAACTTGCTGACCATGCGTCCATCGAGGACCCCATTCGCGGTGATCAGTTTAATGTTGGCGCGAAGGATTCCATTCTTCTGAATGACATAGATTGCCGGTCGGCCACCGTAGGCGCTCAGCGCCTGCTCGACCACTTGCTCGGCCGTCAGCGGTTTATCCTGCTTGCCGCCACGACGCGCACTGACCGTTGGCGCGATCAGGAGGAGGAGCAGCAATCCCGGACTCAGAACCCGGATCACAAAGCTTGAGGACGCGTGGTTTACTTTCATTTTGGTTGACACCCTCCGGAGGCAAAACATACACTTGCAGAATATTTGTACAAGATAAGATACCTTACTACATTTGTTGCCAGCTCGTCCACGTCCGGCACCTCCTGCCTCGACCCGCCCGACCTGGCTGGCTGAAACCGACTCTTCAAAGCCTGGGGTGACCGAACAACGATCTTTCCCACGATGGCATCTTCAAGATCTGAGCCCAAGGTTGAAGTCGAAGGCGGTGTCCACCCGACACCGCCTCCGGAGAGTATAACAGGAGATGGAGATGAAGATTGGCATACTGGTCGGGATGGAGAACACCTTTCCCGCGAAGCTCATCGAAAAGATCAATGCCCGCCAGGCCGGGGTGACGGCGGAGTACCTGAAGGTTGGCGGCGTGCGCGTCAACGACGGCAACCAATACCGCCTCATCTTCGACCGGATCTCTCACGAGATCCCCTTCTACCGGTCATATCTGAAGCACGCCGCGCTCAACGGGACGATCATCGTCAACAACCCCTTCTGGTGGTCGGCCGACGAGAAGTTCTTCGGCTATTCGCTCGCCGCGAAACTTGGCCTCGCCGTCCCGAAGACGGTCCTCCTTCCCCAGAAATCTTACAAGGCGGGCGTCACCGATGCCTCCCTCCGCAACCTTGAATATCCGCTCAAGTGGGATGAGATCATCGAACACATCGGTCTGCCGGCGATTCTCAAGCCCCACGATGGCGGCGGCTGGCGGGATGTCTATAAGGTCCACTCCAAAGAAGAGCTCTGGGCCGCCTATGACGGAACCCACACCCTGGCCATGGTTCTCCAGGAGTTCATCGACTTTGAGGAGTATGTGCGGTGCTACTCGGTTGGCCGCAAGCACGTCCTGGTCATGCCCTATGACCCGCACCACCGCCGCTACCTCCCACGCGAGGCTTCGACCCTCACGCCGGAACTCGAAGACCGGATCATCCGGGACACGATCCTCATCAACGAAGCGCTCGGTTATGACCTCAACACGGTCGAATTCGCGATGCGCGATGGTATCCCCTACGCGATCGACTTCACCAATCCCGCCCCGGACGCCGACATCTTCTCGGTCACCGCGCCCTATTTCGAGTGGATCACCGACCGGGTGACCGACCTGTTGATCGACTATGCCCTGAACGGCGAGGTGACGGCGAGGTATCACCGCTGGTCGAAATGGCTCAACCAGGAGGTCCGTCCGGCCCAACCGGATCCGCTCGGGGAGGACTCCCGCCCGCTCAGCAGCGGCACGGCGGAGGCGGCCCGTCCGGCTTCGGATGCCCGGGACGAAGTGATCGACCAGATCACCGAACCGGTCAAACCAAAGTTGTCAAAGAAGGTGAAAGATCGCCAGTCGTCTGGCAAGTCGTCGGGCAAGTCGTCGGGCAAGTCGTCCCGAAAGTAGAAATCGTCCAAAGGCCGCCAAAAGGATGACCCGAAGAAGGATGGCCCAAAGAAAGATAGCCCAAAGAAAGATAGTTTAAAGAAGAAGCGCGAGTCGAAGGAGACCAGGTCTGCCGGCGCCGCCGGTCGTCCCGGGAAAGAGCGGGCGAGAAAGGGCAGTTGAGCCTCCCCGCCGTGTTGGGGAGAACCAAACCGCCCCATTTGGCCAGCTTCTTCTCTGGCGGAGCTGGCCCCGGCGGAGCTTGCCACAACCTGGCAAAAGACTTACTATCACCAAGGCTTCACGCGCCCGATAAGCCTCGCGCGATCCGGAAGCAATTTTAATCAAGCATCATCGGTCAAGCAATAACGGTATTGAAGCGCACGTCCGGGCGGCAACGGGCCAGGATCGCAAGGAGTGGATATGCCATTCGACAACGATTTCACCATCGGCATCGAAGAAGAGTTTCAGATCATCGATCCGAACTCGCGCGAGCTCAGGTCGCGTGTTGACGAGATCCTTGAAGAGGGACGGATGCTGCTTGGTGAGCAGGTCAAGCCGGAGATGCACCAATCGATGATCGAGGTTGGAACAGGCATTTGCCGCAACATCAAAGAGGCGCGGGCCGATGTCGTCAAGCTGCGCCGCGGGATTGGCGAGCTGGCGAAGCGGAAGGGGCTGGCGATCGTTGCCGCCTCGACCCATCCGATCTCCCACTGGGCCGACCAGCAGATTACCGAACACGAACGTTATCACCAGCTGATCGAGGAGATGCAGCAGACCGCGCGGGCGTTGTTGATCTTTGGCATGCACGTCCACATCGGTTTTGCCGACCGCGAGGCGGCGATCGCGGTCATGAACGCCGCCCGCTACATGCTGCCCCACGTCTACGCCCTCTCCACCAGCTCCCCGTTCTGGATTCGCCGCAATACCGGGATGAAGAGTTACCGCTACGAGGTCTTCAAGCAGTTCCCCCGCACGGGCATCCCCGAGTATTTCAATTCAGCCACTGAATTCGACAGCTTTGTCAGCCTCCTCGTCAAGACTGGTTGCATCGACAACGGCAAGAAGATCTGGTGGGATGTGCGGCCGCACCCGTTCTTTCCGACCCTTGAGTTCCGGGTTTGCGACATTCCCTCGCGGGTCGATGAGACGCTGGCGATCGCCGCCCTGATCCAGGCCATTACGGCCAAGCTCTACAAGCTCTATCGCCAGAACCTTGGATTCCGTCTCTACCGCCGCGCCCTCATTGAAGAGAACAAATGGCGGGCGGCACGTTATGGTCTCGACGGCAAACTGATCGACTTCGGCAAGAAGGAGGAGGTGCCGACTCGCGATCTGATCCGGGAGCTGCTCGAGTTTGTCGATGATGTGGTCGATGAGCTCGACAGCCGGGCGGAGATCGAGTACATCTACCGCATTCTTGACGAGGGGACGAGCGCCGATCGACAGCTCCGCGTCTACCAGGAGACCGGCGATCTCCGCTCCGTCGTCGATCTGCTGATCAGAGAGACGATGGAGGGCGTTGTCTGACCCCCGTTCCCGCAGAGTCCGGTCCCCCACTGGTGCGCATCGCCAGTCCCCGGCCATTATTGCCCCTAAAAATTAATTCTGATGCATCCCGCGGGCTCTTGAAGAAGTCCAAAGATGGATTGCACAATAATGGATCGACAGGTGGGGCATCATCTGTAAGTCCTTTAAACAGTCTCGTTGAGGTCTTGGAGGTTTGGGTGGTAATGCCATTTTTGCTCAGTAACACTGGGATGCTGACCGGGCAGCAGCTTGGCAGCCGGATCCGTGATTACGATATTGCGGGTGGCGGGGAGCGGAGGCCGGCAGTCGGCGGGGAGGGAGAGGATGGTGGTCTCGCCGAGGCTGGTGCTGAGTGGTCAGCGGCGAGACAGGAGGTCAAGATCGTCGAGCGGGTCTCGCAGTTGCCGCCGGCCCTGCCCGAGTTCGCGGGGCGACAGTTCGAGCTGGAAGAGATGGCCGCCGCCGCCAATGGCGGGATCAGAGTCATTGGGCTGCAGGGGACAGGCGGCGTCGGCAAGACGACCCTCGCGGTCCGCTTTGCCCACCAGATGATTGGCAGTTATCCCGATTCGCAGATCTACATCGATCTCAAGGGCGGCACTTCCCAGCCGCTCCCGGTCGCGGATGCCCAGGGGCAGGTGATCCGCTCCTTCATGCCCGAGATGCGCCTGCCGGAACACGAGGTGGAGCTGACTCGCCTCTACCAGTCGATTCTGAGCGGCAAGCGCGCCATGCTCCTGCTCGACAATGCCGCCAGTCTGCAGCAGGTGACCCCGCTTTTGCCGCCCGATGGATGGCTGACCATTCTCACGAGTCGTCAGAATATTCATGTCAACGGGGGCAACGGCCTGTTTGCCAAGCAGTTGCAGGTCCTGACGGCTCCGGAGTCGACCAATCTTCTGCAGCAGCTCGTTCCCCGGATCAACAATACCGAGGCCCTGCGAATTGCCGAACTCTGTGGAAACCTCCCGCTGGCCATCAAGGTGGTTGCGGGGGCGATGCGCCACAATCCACAGTTGCCGGTCTCCGATTTTGCGGTTCGGCTGACCACCCGCCAGCTGCGTGGGCCGTATGTCGAGGGCGTTCTGCAGAGCTGTTACGAACTGCTCTCTCCCGGACTTCAGCAGCTCTGGCGTTTCCTCGCCCCATTTCAGGCGACCTTCGATCTGCAGGCGGTGGTGGCTGTCT
>Ga0209985_10001583_pt1 | contig 21967 bp, 19 predicted proteins | sample NOAtaG_FD_187305 | JGI IMG/M metagenome (GOLD analysis project Ga0209985, IMG submission 187305) | Freshwater lake microbial communities from Lake Erie, under a cyanobacterial bloom - NOAA_Erie_Diel6S_1000h metaG (SPAdes) (version 2) | ecosystem: Environmental > Aquatic > Freshwater > Lake ...
TGGTGGCGCTGGTGGCGCTGGTGGCGCTGGTGGCGCTGGTGGCGCTGGTGGCGCTGGTGGCGCTGGTGGCGCTGGTGGCGCTGGTGGCGCTGGTGGCGCTGCTGAGCGGCGGCGCGGCGTGGCTGCTCACGCGCTGCATCCGCCGCCAGGCGACCTGTCGCGTCCGGTGCCGGTGGACGGCCGCGACGAGTTCTGCTCGATGCTGGAGCAGATCAGCCGGCTGCAGGCCTCGCTGCAGCGCCTGGTGGGCCAGGTGCAGCAGAGCTCGGAGAGCATCGCCACGGCCAGCGCCGAGATCGCCAGCGGCAACCAGGACCTGTCCCGCCGCACCGAGTCCACGGCCAGCAGCCTGCAGCAGACCGCGGCGTCGATCGAGCAGCTCACCGGCACGGTGCGGCAGAGCGCGGACTCCGCCCGGCAGGCCAACCAGCTCGCGGCCTCGGCGGCCGAAATCGCCACGCGCGGCGGCGAGGTGGTGTCGCAGGTGCTGTCGACGATGGACGAGATCCACGCCAGCAGCCGCCGCATCGCCGACATCATCGGCACCATCGACGGCATCGCCTTCCAGACCAACATCCTGGCGCTGAACGCGGCGGTGGAGGCGGCGCGTGCCGGCGAGCCGGGCCGCCGCTTCTCGGTGGTGGCCGGCGAGGTGCGCGCTGGCGCAGCGCAGCGCCGAGGCGGCCAAGGAGAGCAAGCTGCTCATCGGCAGCGCGGTCGAGCGCGTGGAGTCCGGCAGCCGCCAGGTGGGCGAGGCCGGCCGCACGATGACCGACATCGTTCAGTCGGTGCAGCGCGTGACCGACATCATCGCCGAGATCACCTCGGCCGCGAACGAGCAGTCGCAGGGCATCGACCAGGTCAACGGCTCAGTGCAGCAGATCGACGAGATGACGCGGCAGAACGCGGCCCTGGTGGAGCAGGCCACCGCCGCCGCCCACAGCCTGCGCGAACAGGTCGCGGCGCTGAACGGCGTGCTCGGGCGGTTCAGCCTGCAGGGCCGCTGAGGCGCCGGGCCGGCGGCGGCCCTCAGGGCGGCCGGAGCCCCAGCCGCTCGACGTTGCGGCGCTCGGCCGCGAAGCCCTCGCGCAGCGCGCGGCCGTAGTCCTCGGGGCCGAGGTAGGCGAGCGCCTGGTCGTACTTCGCGAGCTCGGCGCCGTAGGCCGGCTCGAGCATCGCCGTCCTGAACGCGTCGTGCAGCACCTGCACCACCGGTGCCGGCAATCCGCGCGGGCCGGCCAGCCCCCACGGCGACATCGCGACGATGCCGTGGCCGAGCTCGAGCAGCGTCGGCACCGCGGGGAAGCGCCGGCTGCGCTCGGCCCCGAAGGTGGCCAGCAGGCGCAGCCGGCCGCCCTCGACGAAGGGCGCGTAGCCGCTGGCCCCGGCGGCGGCCATCACCTGGCCGCTGGCCACCGCCACCATCTGTTCGCTGACGCCGCGGTACGGCAGGTGAACCCAGCGCGCGCCGCGCCGGGCGAGCAGTTCGGCCATCACGAGGTACGGCGTGGTGCCCACGCCGTTGGTGGCCAGGTTGAGCTGGCCCGGGTGGGCCTCGGCGTGGGCGAGCAGGTCGTCCAGGCTGCGCCACGGGCTCGCCACCGGCACCACGAGGCCGAAGGTGGTGCCGCTCACCTGCAGGATCGGCGTCGTGTCGCGGATCGGGTCCCAGAGCACGCGCTGCAGATGCGGCGCGCGCAGCACCGTGTGAGGCATCTGCGCGATGACATGGCCGTCGGGCGTCGCCCGCTGCAGCAGCGGCATCGCCATCGTGCCCGAGGCGCCGCCGCGGTTGTCCACCTGCACCGGCTGGCCGAGCGCCCGGGACGCGAGCTCGGCCAGCAGGCGCATCGTCAGGTCGGTGGCGCCGCCGGCGGGCCAGGGCACCACCAGCGTGACCGGCCGCGACGGGAAGGGCTCGTTCGCAGCGGCAGGGCCCGCCACGGCGGCCGATGCCGCGAGCGCGAGCACGTCGCGCCGCCTCATGCCGGGCCTCCCGGCGGACCCTGGCGGCCGAGCGTGGCGAAGCTGCGGCGCGGGTCGTAGCCGCGGCAGGCCAGCACGAAGGCGGCGAGGCCCACGCCCAGCACCACCCACGGCGCGATGCCCGGGTCCTTGCCGTACAGCGCGAAGCGCATCCACTCCACCGCGTGCGTGAACGGGTTGACCTGCGCCACCGCGTGGACCCAGGCCGCGCCGCTCTCCTCGAGCTTCCACAACGGGTACAGCGCGGTGGAGATGAAGTACATCGGAAAGATCACGAAGTTCATCGTGCCGGCGAAGTTCTCGAGCTGCCGGATGTGCACCGACATCAGCAGGCCGAGCGCGGCCAGCATGGCCGCCGAGGCGGCCATCGCTGCCAGCGCGTGCAGCGCGTGCCAGCCCGACAGCGGCAGCGCCGTGCCGAGCAGCGCCGCCACCGCCACGAAGGCCAGCGCCTGCAGCACCGACAGCAGCGCCGTGGCCAGCAGCTTGCACAGCAGCAGCCACCAGCGCGGCAGCGGCGCGGTGAGCAGCAGCCGCATCAGCCCCATCTCGCGGTCGTAGACCATCGCCAGCGAGCCCTGCATGCCGTTGAACAGCAGCACCATGCCGACCAGGCCGGGCGCGATGTAGACGTCGTAGGGCACGTAGGTGTCGTAGGGCTCGACGATGGCGATGCCGAACACGTTGCGGAAGCCGGCGGCGAACACCGCCAGCCACAGCAGCGGGCGCACGAGCGCCGACACCAGGCGCCCCGTCTGGCGCACGAACCGGGCAAGTTCCCGCCCCGCCAGCGCGGCCAGCGCCTGCAGCGCGTGGCGGGTCATCGGGCCGGGCACAGCTTCTCCGGCGCGTCGGCGCCGAGGGTGTCGAGTGTGTTCCTCGGGTGCAGCACGCCCTCGAGGGGCGCGATGCCGACCACGGCCAGGCCGTCGGTCAGCAGCATCGGCTGGCGCAGCTGGCGGTCCCAGGGGCGCAGCGACAGCGCCGTGCCCTTGAAGCCGTCGAGCTCGAAGCCGGGGGCTGCCAGAGCGGCAGCCAGAGCGGGAGCGCCGGTCTTCGGGCCCGTCGCCAGCGCGGCCTGGACGACGGCCTTGCCGGCCGCCCAGGCGGCCCAGTCGTGCGCCGTCATCGGTCGGCCGTGCGCGCGCTGGAAGCGCCGCGCCAGCTGCGGCGCGCCGAAACGCTCGAAGTTCGGCGCCCAGGCGAGCGCGGCCAGGCCGCCGTCACCCACGACCGGGCGCGGCAGCGCGGTGCGGTAGGGCAGGCCGCGCGCGAACTCGCCGTCGCTGTCGACCACCCACACGGCGTCGTGCTCGACGCCGCCGGTCAGCAGCAGCGGGTTGGCCAGCGCGCGCTCGCGCGGGTCGGCGCTGAGCTTGAACGGCCGCTCGGCCACCAGCGCGAGCCGGAAGCGCGCGAGCGCCGCCCTCACGCCGGCGGCGCGCGCGGCGTCCTCCTCCGTCGGACCGCGCAGCAGCAGCACCCGGCTCCAGCGCCGGGCGAGCAGCCACTGCGCCAGCGCGTCGCTGCGCATGCGCTCACTCGGCAGCGTGTGGACGAGGTTGCCGCGGCAGTCCTGCTGGCGCAGCGCGTCGGCCGCGTCGCCGCTGTTGAAGACCGTGACGGGCGCGCGCGCGGCAGCAAGCAGCCACGGCGCCGGCAGGTCGGCGACGAGGGCCACCGCGCCCTGGCGCGCCATGCGTTCGGCGGCCTGGCGCGCCTGTTCGGCCCCTTCCACCGCGACGACCTCGATCTTCGGCGCGATGCCTGCGGCGTCGAGCTGGAACTTCGCCTCGTCGACCGCCACGCGCAGCCCCGCCTCCGGCGTGCCGCCGGGCTGGCCGAGGTAGCCGAGCGCCAGGCGCCGGGGCTCCAGCCGGGCGTCGTCGGCGCGGTGCAGCACGCCGATGGTCAGCGCGCCGGCGGCCGCCGGCAGCCACAACAGCGCCAGCGCGATCAGCCGCTCAATCATCCACCAGCACCCCGTAGGGCACGCGGCCCACCGGCACGGTCTTGAGCGCGTTGCCGCCGGCCACGTCGATCACCGTCAGGTCGTCGGACAGGCCGTTGGCCACGTACAGCCGCGAGCCGTCGCGGTTCAGCGCCAGGCCCCAGGCCCGCTTGCCGGCGAGCACGGTGCGCTCGACCTTCTTGCCCGCGATGTCGACGAAGGCCACGTGGTTGGCGCGGCCGAGCGCCACGAACATCGTGCGGCCGTCGCGCGAGCGCTCCAGGCCCACCGGCGTGATGTCGGAGGCCCGCATGCCCTTGATCTCGAACTTCAGCGTGTGCTTGACGGCCAGCGTGGCCAGGTCGATGACGCTGACGCTGGCGTCGAGCTCGTTGCTGACCCACAGCTCCGCGCCGTCGGCGCTGAAGGCGAAGCGGCGCGGCCGCTTGCCCACCGCGATGTTCTTCACCACCGCGCCGCTGGCGGCGTCCACCACGTGCACCATGTTCGCCACCTCGCTGGTGACGAACACCCGCCGGCCGTCCGGGGAGAGCTTCACGCCCTCGGGCTCGTGGCCCACCTTCGTGCGGCGCACGATGCGGCCGGCCGCCAGGTCGACCACCGCGAGCTCGGCGTCGTCCTCCACGCTCACGTAGGCCAGCTTGCCGTCGGCGCTGAGGTCGAAGGCCTCGGGGTTCTCGGGCATCGGCACGCGGCGCACCGACTTGCGGCTGGCGATGTCGATCACGTCGGCCGCGTTGCTGTCGCTGCAGGCCACCAGGATCTGCTCGCGGCCGGGCAGGAACTGCAGGTGCCGCGGCCGCTTGCAGGTGGCGACGGTGCCGCGGACCTCCAGCGTGCGGGCGTCGATCAGCGTCAGCGCGTGGTCCTTCTCGCTGGTGACGAAGACCAGGCCGCTGTCCTTGGCGGCGACGGCGGTGCACAGGACGGCGAGGGCAAGGGCGGGGAGCTTCATGAGGTGGCGCGCACGAAGGCGCTCTCGAGGGTGGGGCCGCCGAGCGCGGCGGCAACGGCATCGGGCGGTCCGTCGGACAGCAGCCTGCCGCGATGCAGAACGAGCACGCGATCGGCCTGCTGGGCCTCCTCGACCCAGTGGGTGGCCCACAGCACGGCGGTGCCGCGCTCGGCGACGTCGTCCTTCAGCACGGCCAGCAGGTCGCGGCGTGACTTCACGTCCAGGCCCACGGTGGCCTCGTCCATCAGCAGCAGCGCCGGGCGGTGCAGCAGCGCGCGCACCAGCTCCACCTTGCGCCGGTTGCCGCCGGACAGCTCGCGCGCGCGGCGGCCGAGCTCGCCGGCCAGGCCGAGCGTGCCGCACAGCGCGGCGATGCGCGCGCCGGCCGCGGCCCGCGCCAGGCCGTGCAGCGCGGCGTGGAAGCGCAGGTTGCGCTCGACGCTGAGGTCGAGGTCGAGCGCCGGCTGCTGGAACACGATGCCGATGCGGGCCAGCGCCTCGTGCGGTCGGCGCGCGAGCGGCCGGCCGTCGACCAGCACCTCGCCCTCGTCGGCGGCGAATAGACCGGCCAGCACCTGGAACAGCGTGCTCTTGCCGGCGCCGTTGGGCCCGAGCAGCGCGGTGAAGCTGCCGCGCCGCAGCTCGAAGCTCAGCGCATCGAGTGCCCTGCGCTCGCCGTAGCGCTGCACGAGGCCGCGCACGCACAGCGCGGGGACGTCCGGGCCGCCCGGTCCGCCCGGTCCGCTCGGTCCGCTCGGGCCTTCCGGGCCGCTACCAGCCATTGACGCTGCCGATGAACAGCCAGATCGACTCCAGCTCCTCAGGCTTGATCGTGCCCTCCCAGGCCGGCATCGCACGCGCGCCCTTCAGCACCGAGCGCGTGAAGCGCTCCTTGTCGTGCTTGGGGAAGGTGCGCAGGTCGTAGAAGGCGCTGCTGCTCACGACCAGGTTCAGGCCGTGGCAGCGGGCGCAGTAGCTCGTGTAGGCCCGACGTCCGAGGGCCACGCTCGGCTCGGCCGCGGCCCCGGCCGCGGCGGCAGCGGCCGGCGTGCCTGATGCGGCCGGCGTGCCTGATGCAGTCGGTGCGGTGGCCGCGACCGGCGGAGGCGCGGCGGGGGTGCCCGCCGCGCCCGTGGCGGCCTGCGCACAGGCCGCAGCCGGCGCGAGCAGCGCCGCGGCGATCGCCAGACGGGCGCCGCAACGCTCGATGAACCGCCTGCCGAGGCTCAAGGCATCAGCGCGAAAGTCCACAGCGAGCTGCCCGCCGGCATGTTCCCGAGCTCGGGGTCGCCGGCGAGCGCGGCGTACACGGTGGCCGCACCGCTGGTCACGGTGATGTACTGGCGGCCCTGGTGCTCCCAGGCGATCGGCAGGCCGCTGATGCCGGAGCCGGTCTGGAAGCTCCACAGCTCCTTGCCGTTCTTCGCGTCGTAGGCCTTGAACTGCCCGGTCTGGGTGCCGACGAAGACCACGCCGCCCGCGGTGCTGAGCACGCCGGACCAGTTGGGCGCCTTGGAGGGCACCTCCCAGACCTTCTTGCCGCTGGCCGGATCCCAGGCCACCAGCGAGCCGCGCAAGCCGTCCTCGGGGGCCGGGAAACCGCCGAGCTCGAGGCCCAGCCACCAGTTGGGGCCGCCCGGCCTCGACTGCTTGACGTACTTCACCTTCATGCCGAGGTTGATGGTGTTGAAGAACGCCAGCCGGCGGCCGGGGTCGTAGCTCATCGGCGCCCAGTTCTTGCCGCCGAAGGCGCTCGGCCAGACCTCGATGAAGTCGGTCTGCTCCTCGGTCTTGCGCAGCATCGCCGTCATCGGCGTGTCGATCGGGCGCCCGCTCGCGAGATCGATGCCGGTGGCCCAGTTGACCTTCTTGGCGAACTGGTCGGCCCGCAGCAGCTTGCCGTTGGTGCGGTCGAGCACGTAGAAGAAGCCGTTGCGGTTGGCCTGCATCACCACCTTGGTCGGCTTGCCTCCGACCGCCATCTCGGCCAGCACCAGCTCGTTCGTGCCATCGTAGTCGTACGGGTCGCCCGGCGAGAACTGGTAGGTCCAGACGATCTCGCCGGTGTTCGGGCGGATCGCCAGCACCGAGCCGATGTGCTTGGAGTCGCCGCCGCGCGACGCCGGGTTCCACGGCGAGCCGTTGCCGGTGCCCCAGTAGACGAGGTCGAGCTCGGGGTCGTAGCTGCCGGTCAGCCAGGTCGGCGCGCCGCCGTTCTCGGCCATGCCGGGCTTCCAGGTGTCGCCGCCGGGGTCGCCGGGGCCGGCGGTGGTCCAGCGGTGCCACTTCTCCTGGCCGGTCTTGAGGTCCCAGCCCTTCAGGAAGCCGCGCGCGCCGTACTCGCCGCCGCTGATGCCGGTGATCAGCGTGTTGCCGGCGATCAGCGGGGCGTGCGTCATGCTGTAGCCCTGCTTGTAGTCGGCGGCCTTGCTCTTCCAGATCTGCTTGCCGTCCTTCATCGACAGCGCCACGACCTGCGCGTCGAGCGTGGTGCGGTAGAGCACGCCGTCCAGCGCCGCGGCGCCGCGGCTGTGGATGCCGCAGCACAGGAAGCCGTTGATGTCGGCGGGCAGCTCGATCGGCGTCTTCCAGAGCTGGCGGCCGGCGAGCGCATTGACGGCGACCGTGTGCGAGTGCGTCGTCAGGTACATCACGCCGTCGATCACCAGCGGCTGCGTGCTGGCGTTGGCGCTGTTGTCCAGGCTGAGGTTCCACACCGGCACCAGGCGCCGCGCGTTGGCCGGCGTGATCTGCTTGCCGCCGGCGTGCCGGTGCTGCGCCCAGCCCATGCCGTACGTGGTGACGTTGCCGGGCGTGGCCGCGTCGTTGCGCAGGTCGGCCAGGGACTGCGCGGCCAACGGGGCAGCGGCCAGCGCGAGCAGCGTCGCGACGAGCCTGCGGGGGAGGCGGGAATGACTCATGGTGTCTCCTCGTGCGACGCCCGGCGGGTGCCGGCGTTCTTAGGCGAAGTTATGCCGCTACTGCGACCTTCGGGATCTCGGGTCTTGTACCAAGTGCCTGCCGGGCGCCGGGCCGCGCCGGGGGCGCCCCCCCCGGGAGGGAGGGGGGATGCGACGGCGTGGTCGCGGCGGGGACGAACCCGCCCGGGCGGCTGCCGCGGCCCACGACCCGCTCGAAGCCCTCCGACGCCGGGTTCACCGCAGCGTCACATGGGCCCACAGGTCCTTGCGCAGCACGGCGCGCAGCGCCTCGCGGTGCGCCAGGTCGTCGGCGCCGAGCCGGGGCGCGGTGCAGCGCACCTCGAGCTCCCGCACCACGGCCAGCTGCACCCGCCCGTCCTCGCGCGAGGCCTCGTAGTGCGAGCGGTAGCTCAAGGCGCCGCGGCGGAAGCTGATGCCCTGGGGCAGCCGGCCCTCGACCGCCCGGCCGGCCGGCAGCGTCAACCGGATCGTCTCGGTGTGGACCTCGCCGCGGCAGGTCTGCTCTTCCGGATCGAGGGGCAGCGTGTAGCGCCGCAGCAGGCTCGCCGACGCCCCGCGCGGCAGGCGCAGCAGCGTGGGCCCCGACAGATCCGCCAGCGGCTCGAGCTCGAAGCTCATCTTCACCACGAGCGCGGGGTCGTCGGCGCCCGAGACGACGTCGGCGCGGCCCGTGCCCCACTCGCCGCGGTGGGCCAGCACGCGCCCGACGAAGCGACCCGACCCCGCGTCGTCGGCCAGGTCGCGGCGCAGGTCCCGCAGCTCGGGGCCCCTCACGTACGTGAAGCTCGAGCCGTCGACCGAGCCGTCCTCGAGCATCACCATGTTCACGGCGGCCTGCGAGCCCTCGCGCTTCGGGTCCCCAACGGGGGTGCGGCCGAGGCGTCCGGAGCCGATGTGCAGCGCGAGCCTGTCCTCGTACTCGCGGGCGAGCACCCCCGCGGCCTCGCCGTTGGCGGGGTCCAGGTACTGCCCGGTTTCGGGGACGTAGACCATCATGTGGCTGAACAGGAAGTGGTTGGGCAGCGGCGGCATCTCGCCCAGCCCGGCGTCGATGAGCACTGCCTCGGCGCCGATGCCCACCGCGGCCAGCAGGGCCTGCAGCAGCGCCGACTGGTCCTTGCAGTCGCCGTCGCGGGTGTGCAGCACCTGCTCGGCCGGGAACGGGGACCAGCCGCCCCGCTCGCTGGTCAGGGCGACGTAGCGGACGTGGCGCCGCACCCAGTCGTGCAGGCGGCGCACGCGCTCGGGGGTGCTGCGGGCGCCGCGCGTGAGCTCCTGCGCATGGGCGCGGATGGCGGGCGTCACGGTCGCCATCGGCGCGGCGAAATCGCGATAGCGGTGCGCCAGCTCGGCCCACGACGCAAAAGTGCTGAGCGCCAGCACGGCCGCCTGGGCATCGGCAGGCGGGGCACGGCGTTGATCCTGCCCGCGTGCGGGCTCGGCGCCGGCCAGCCGGTACTCATGACGACGCCAGCCCCTCGCGTCGGCCACCAGCTCGCCGCCGGCCAGCCCGAGGCGGTGCACCCGCAGGGGCAGGCCCGGCTCGTGCGACAAGCGCACCACCCACTGCCCGGGCGCGCCGGTTGCCGCCGCATGGCGCTGCCACACGAAGTGGCCCGGGAACACCGGCGCGTGCTCGGCCCGCCAGTGCAGGTGCAGCCGGCTGCCCACCTCCACGCGCGGGAACACGACCACCCGCGAGCGCACGCGGCCCAGCAGGTCGAGCCGGTCGTCCTCGCTCCGCTCGCGCAGCAGGATGCGGCTGCGCGGCACGGCCCGGCGCTCGCCCGCGGGCGACTCGACCCAGGCCTCGAGCACCTCCAGGCTGGAACGATCGGCGCTGAAGCTCAGCCACGACTGCGCCTGGGCCTCGATGCCGGCCGGCGTGTCGATGCGAACGGTCCGCTCGACCGTCTCGGTGTAGTGGCCGCTGCGGCGCACCTCGAGCGACACCACCTCGCGATCGACGGTGAACCCGCCGGCGCGCGCCGGTGACGCGGCCTGCCCCAGCGCCAGCCCCAGGCCCAGCAGCAGCAGGCCCGGCCACCACGCCGCCGGCCACGTCGGCCGGGTGCGCCGCATCGTCACGGCGCGCCGCCTTCGGCCGCGTCGTCGTGCCGCACCGGCATGCCGTGCAGCGCCACCAGGTGCCGCCGCCCGTGCACGACCTCCCGGCTGCCCACGTACCGGCGCCGGAACGCGGTGCAGGCGCGCTCCACCAGCCCGGCGCCGCGCGCCCGGGGCGCGAAGGGCTGCGCCCGCGGCGGGGTGCGTGGGGTACGCGGGGTCGTGGCCTCGACCTCGCAGCGCGATTCCTCGGCGCTCCGTCCGGTCATCGTGGTGTGTCCTGGCGTGGTGCGCCGCGAGCGGGCGTGCGCCGATGATCGCTGCCGTGTGGCTCACGGGATGATCTGGATGGATCCACATCCCCTGCGATTGCGTCCTCTGTGCCGCATCGACGTTCGACGGCCTGTCGCAGCCCTCGCTCGGCATGCATCAGCCTCCGCAGGCGCATCCCTGCGGCCTCGAGGCCACGCTGACCGGCATTGCGCCTCGCACGAGGCGAATCCGACTCAGGGGCTGATCGGCCTTGCGCTGCGGGAAGTCAGCTTGGGAAGGCTGAAGGCCAGTGCCGCCAGCTGTGCGATCACGGGGCCTCCGATGATGCCCGGCGCCATCCGGTTCATCATGTACGCCAGCGTCACGCGCCGGTCCGCGTCGTTGATGACCATCGAGCCACCCCAACCGCCCCAGAAGCACACGCGGCCCGCAGGCACGTAGGGCACCACCTCGGGCACGGGCAATGCCCATCCCAAGCCCATGTTCAGTGGCACACCCAGGACGAGGTCGACGCCCTGGTGCTGCAACTCGAACACACGGTCGACGGTCTCCGGGCGCAGCAGCTGCATGCCGCCGCTTCGCCCGCCACTGGACAGGACCGACTGGATCTGCGCGACCGAGCGGGCATTGCCGTGGCCGCCCGCTGCACCGATGCCAGCCCGGCGCCAGGCGTCGGTGTTGGCTGCGGCCGCGTCGGGCAGCGGGCCGGTGAAGGTCTTGTAGACCACGCTGTTCGGGTCGAGCGAGCTGAAGTCGAAGGGCAGTGGCGGCGGGATCACCACCGGACTCACGCGCCGGCAGTCGGCGTCCGGCAGGCCGATGTGGAAGTCGGCCCGCAGCGGTGCCGCAATCTCCTGCGCGAAGAACCGGCCCAGGCTCTGGCCCGTGCAGCGCCGTACCAACTCTCCAACCAGGTGGCCGTAGCTCAGCGCGTGGTACCCGGTGGCGGAACCCGGCGGCCACCAGGGCGCCTGCGCGGCCAGCCGTGCCGCGGCGGTCTCCTGGTCGTACAACTGCTCCACCGTGATGGGAGCATTCCAACCCGAGACGCCCGAGGCATGGCTCATCACCTGGCCGAGGGTGACGCCGCCCTTGCCCGCTGCGGCGAACTCCGGCCACCAGTGGGCCACGGCCTTGTCGGGGTCCAGGACGCCGCGGTCGATCAGCAGCAGCGCAGCGAGCGAGGTCATGGTCTTGGTGGTGGACCACACATTGACCAGCGTGTCGCTGGCCCACGGCCGGGTCCGGGCCTCGTCGCTCCAGCCGCCCCAGAGGTCCAGCACCGGCTCGCCTTCGACGAACACCGCCAGCGACGCGCCGAGGTCCTGGTCCGGCCCCTGCGCCAGGCGCTCGGCGAAGAGATCGCGCAGCGGCTCGAAACCGGGGTCGCACCGCCCCTGAACGGGCGCCGCCGCGCCGCTGTCGGAAGGTGCGCTCACAGGTCGATGCTCACGCCCAGGCCCACGTGCCGAGGCGGCGTGTAGCTCACCTGACGCGCAGAGCCGAGCACCGGCGACGAGATGTTCATGCTGGTCAGCGCCGCCTTGTCGCCCACGTTGCGCACATAGCCGTAGACCTTCCAGCTGCCGCGAGTGGGGCGCAGGGAAGCCGACAGGTTCAGCAGGCCATAGGCCGACTGCATGGCGTCGGAGGTGTTGAACTCGGTGAAGTAGAACTTGTCACGCCAGACGTAGTCGCCGCGAAGCGACAGCGTGTAGGCGCCCACGGACTGGCTCCACTCCGCGTTCAGCGCGGCCTGGGCCCGTGAGACCTGGGCCAGCTGCTTGCCCGAAACGTTGACACGCACGCCCGGCGCATTGCGCAGGTCCACGTTCTCGAAGTTCGTGTAGGTCGGATCCAGCAGGCCCAGGTTCAGGCCCAGCGTCAGCTCGCGCACGGGCCGCAGCGCCAACTCGACTTCGGCACCATTGATCTTCGCGGCCGAGGCGTTGGTGAGAATGGCGGAGGCCAGACCCACCTGCGAGACCTGCATGTCCTTGTAGCGGCTGCTGAAGACTGCGCCGCTGAACACGCCACGCTGTCCGAGGAAGGCCGTCTTGACGCCCAGTTCCAGGCTCGTCACGGTCTCGGGGCGCACCGGGTCACCCTGCAGGCCACCGACGTTGATTGCACCTGACTTGAAGCCGCGCGAGGCACGCGTGTAGAGCAGCGTGTCCTTGGCCAGTTGGTACTCCAGGCCCACGCTGCCCGGCGTGCTGGACCAGCGGCCTTCCGGACGGGCGGCGCCATTCAGGCCGAAGGCGGCCACGGTCTGGTACTCGTCAGCCGACTTCGTGTCGCGGCTGGTGCGCAGGCCCGCCAGCAAGGCCAGTTGCCTGGACAGCCGCCAGCGCACATCGCCGTAGACGGCGGTGGAGCGCGTGCGCACGTCTCCGCCGAGGAGGAACTCCGCGCCGCCGGGCAGTGGCACGGTGACCGGCTGGCCCGGCACCAGGAAGCCCAGCGGGATCTGCGTCTGCACACGGATGTCCTGGCGCTGGTCGAACTGCAGCCAGGTTGCGCCCACGAGCCACTGCAGGGTGCCTTCGCCGGAGCCCAGGTGCACGTCGATGCTCTTGTCGGTGCTTTGGGTCTTGAACCGTGTGCTGGCGGTCAGCGCCTCCGTGGTGTCGCCGTCCCAGAACATCTCGGCCTTGCTTCGGCGGGTGCCAGCCACGACGCTGAGCGTGTTGTCGCCCAGCGGCAGGTCGTACAGCAGCTGCACGCCGTCCACATCGACGCGGTTGCTCGAACCCTGGCTCTTGACGATGCGCGGGTCGGTGCTGGGTGTGGCGCCGAACAGCAGCTGAGAAATCATCACCGGGTCCACGAGCAACTTGTTGGACGGGCCATCGTCTTTCTGGCGGTAGACGTTGCCGATGAGCCGCAAGCTGCCGCCGGTGCCCAGGTCGGCGCCAAGCTGCAGCCGGACTGCACGGGATCCCAGGTCGTCGAGCGCCTTCGCGCCCACGGTACCGGGCCCGCCGGGCAGCACGGGGCCCGATGCCCGCCCGGCTTCGGTGTTGCGCGTGAACCCATCCAGGTTCTTGATCTGGTAGGACAGGCGTGCAAGCAGGCCGCTGCTGCCCAGCGGGCCGGAGAGGAAGCCTTCGCTCTCGCGCCGGCCATGGTTGCCGACCACTGCGCCGAACCGAGCCTTGAACTCGGTGGTGGGCGGGGCCGAGACCAGATTGACCGCGCCGCCAGTGGCGTTGCGCCCATAGAGCGCGCCCTGTGGGCCGCGCAGCACTTCCATGCGCTGGAGGTCGAACAGGGCAATGTTGGTGCTGGTGGCGTCGGACAGATAGCTGCCGTCGGCATGCATGGCCACGCCAGGGTCGCCACCGGCCGTGAAGAACACGTTGCCAATGCCGCGGATGAAGACCTGTGACGCGCCGGCATAGCCGGTCGTGAAGCTCATGTTGGGCACCAGCGTCACGGCATCGGCCAGACCGGTCACCCCTTGCTCGGCCAGGCGTTGCCCGTCCAGCGCCGTGACGGCTGCGGGCGTGGTGTCCAGCGTGGACAAGCGCTTCTCGGCGGTGATCTCCACGCGCGTGAGGGTGTCGGCTGGCCCGGCGGTCTGGGCACAGACCCCGCCGCCCGAGACCAACGAGCAGATGGCGAGCGTCACGCGCGAGAGCGCGAAGCGGCTGTTCTTCATGACTGTCTCCTGGTGCGGCAATGCGCCGTTGCCTGGGGGCAGTCTTGAGGCCCGTGCCGGCAGCGTCTATCGCACCGAGGAACCCTTCCATCAGGATTCGGAACCTCGAGGGCAAACCACGAGGCGGCGCACAGCAACGCTTCCGCCGGACTTCAGCGGCGCTTGAAGGTGAAGGACGGATGCACCCCGAAGCGCTCGCGATAGGCGGCGGCGAAGCTGCCCATGTGCCCGAACCCCCACCGCATGGCGACCTCGGTGACGCTGCGGGCCTCGGCTTGCTGCAGCTCCAGGTGGACGCGGTCCAGACGCAGCCGGTTCATGTACCGCATGGGAGACACGCCCACGTGACGTTCGAAGCTTCGGGTCAGCGCCCGCACGCTGACGCCAGCCACGCGTGCCAGCTCGGACAGGGTGGGCAGGTCGGCCAGATGTGCGTGCATGTAGTCGCGCGCACGGCGCGCACTGTCCGGGAGCGCTTCGCCATCGGCCAGGCTGGTGCTCCAGCTGTTGGGCCAGGCCACCAGCAGCTCGAAGAGCACGCACTCCTTCAACGAGCGCTCGAGGCGCTGGGCGCCGGCGCCATAGCTGGGCAGTTCGGCCAACGCGCGCACCGCCCGGCACAGGGCAAGGCCGGCAGCGTGGCCACTGGGCACGGCGTCGACGAAACGGAAGTCGGCCATGCGCTCGCCCCCGGCCAGGTCCGTGCACGCCTGGCGCATGTCGGCATCGCTCACGCGCAGGTTCAGCAACTGCATGTCGGCCGACATCTCCAGTTCGTGAAGGCGGTCGGGCGCCAGCACCGCGGACTCGCCGGGCCCGAACACGCGGCCACCTGCCAGGCGCGCTACCCGGCCGGATTCCAGGAACGAGAAGATCCAGCCGGGATGCGACTGGGTCATGCTGGCAAAGGCCGGGGCGCCATAGCTCAACCGCGCGACATGAAGCCCTGCCAGCTGGAAGCCCTGCATGCGCATGTCGAGCGCCGTGCTGTCGCGCAGCCTCAGTGCGTGCTCGCCGTACAACCGGGCCATGAACTGCTCGGCCCTCGCCGGCACCTTCGTCTGGATGAGATCGACAAACCGCGAAGGCGGCGAAGTCGACACCAGCGCGTCGTTCATCCGGGGCGCCTCGCGATGCGATTCCATGCCAGTGTCCTCGGCAGGTGTGCCGGCTCGACGAGCGCGCCGCCTGGGCGTCCTGTGGCGAACTTGCGCAATCGTGGGCGGGCCGACCGCGGCAGACGGCAACCTTGCCATCATGGCCGCCGATGCGGCCTGCAACCACCGACCGGTGCGACCTCCACGCCCTGCCCGGGCCGCTCCGGCTGGAAAGCGAACGGCCATCACGGCGCGATGATGCCCGCATCTGCGGGGGGGTCGCCAGGCCTCGAGGCTCCGCAGGCTCGGCCGGAGCCGCTGGGCTGCGGATCGCCCGGCCCGGGAACGCCCGTCCGACACATCATGGCTTCCGTTGCCGATGTGGCTCATCGCGAGCGTGGGGGCAAGCGCAAGCTCGTCGGCCAGAAGGCGCCCCCAGGCTCAAGAACATCTGCGCGCCTCGGGTTCGTCTACAGGTGGAGCACCAGGCGCGCGCACTGGCGCTCTTCAACCCGGGCATCGAGAGCAGGCTTCGCGGATGTGACCTCGTCGCCCTGGAAGTCCGCGACCTTTGTCGTGGTGGTCGGCCGGCAACACGAGCCGTCGTCATGCAGCACGAGACGCGGCGTCCGGTGCAGTTCAAGGTGACCCAGACTACGCTGGACGCTTTGCAGGCGTGGATCGAGCATGCCGAGCCGAAGCCCGAGGACTTCCCGTGCCCAAGTCGTCTGCACGAGTCACCGCATCTGGGTACCCGCCGGCACGCGACTGGGGTCGCTGCTCGGCCGGCAGCGGTCGGACGGCTGCTGTCAGGAGTCGGGCCCGACTCACCCTCGCGGCCAGGAGCGGTCGTGAGGGAAGGTCTGGCGCGAACCGGTGTTCGTCGAGAAGGCAGGGCAGATCGACACGGTGATCCTGTCTGCCGGGCAGCACCAGGCATGGCAGGCTGCTCATGACAGGGTCGGCCTTGCCGCCCGCAAGACGGCCTTCGAGGCCGAGTTTGGCGAGTGGATTGCCGCCCAGAACGCCCGCTTCGAGGCACACGGCGTCCCGGGCGCAGACCTGCGCCTATGGTGATCGGTCGATGCCCCAGTACGACGTCTTTGCCAATCCGAGCAGCAGCGCGTCTGACGGCATCCCCTTTGTCGTCGTCATCCAGAGCGACCTGCTCGATGCGCTGGCCACCCGGTTGACCCTGCTGCCGGCGGTGTTCGATCCCGCGACGAGGGTGCCCATGGCGCCTTGTCCGGTCATCGTGGTCAAGGGCCGACGCCTGCAGGCGCTTGTGCGCTATGCCGCGCCCTTGCCTGCCAAGCTCTTGAGGCGACGCGTCGACAACGTCGCCGCGCAGGCCAGCGCTCTGGTGTCGGCAATGGATGCAGTGCTGTCGGGCATCTAGGTCATCCACAGTGGGCCGGCGGCCCTGCGCCAGCGAGCTCGGGCAGGCGACCGGCTCCTCAGGACCGGCAGCACCGATCCACGGGCGGCGGGAGCCGACGCTCGCCCCTGCGTGAGGGTCGCACGGGCTCAAAGGCCGTGCAATGCGCAGGCCGTCATGGCGATGAAGCTGGCCTGGTGCACGGGGTCCAGCCAGCGTGTCACCACGACCGCCTGCAACCCGGGCTCCACCCAGACCATGTGGCCGCCGGCCCCCTGCATGAACATCGCGTCTTCAGAGGCACCCTCGAACAGCCGACCCTCGGGGTTCAGCCAGAGCAGCCAGCCGTAGAACGGCGCGATCGCGACGGGCTGGCCCATGCGGCGCACCCAGTCCGCAGGCAGCAGCGCCCGGCCATGATGCATGCCGCCATCCAGCATCAACTGGCCCAGCCGCGCCAGGTCGCGGGCGCTGACCGTCACGCCGCCGCCCCAGTGCGTGCCACCGGGAACCGAGGGCAGACGCTTGCCGTCCAGCACGATCCAGGCGTCGCCATAGCCTTCCCAGCGGAAGGTGTCCTGGGCACCCAGCGGCTGCAGCAGCGCGCCCTGCATCACCTGATGCAGCGGTTCGCGGAACAGGTGCAGCAAGGCCAGCGAGAGCTGGTTGATGCGCACGTCGTTGTATTCCCAGTAGCTGCCCGGGGCCTGCAGGGGGCGGCTGCCGCCCTTGGGGCCGCTGGCGGGGCGCGGGTCGTGCGCCACCTTGCGCCAGCGGTCCACCTGGTCGGGCAGGCCAAAGCAGCTTCCCTCCCACTCGCTGGTCTGTTCCAGCAGGTGACGCCAGGTGATGGGCGCGTTGTGCGGCGTGTCGAAGCCGATGCCGGGCAGCTGTGCGGCCACCGGTCGATCCGCGTCGGGTAACAGTCCGCGCGCGTGCGCCACTCCCGCCAGCAGGGCCAGGCAGGTCTTGGCCACGCTGAACGTCTGGTCGGATCGGCCGGGCTGGCCCCAGCTGGCGATCTCGACGCCGTGCTGCCACACCACGCCGCTGCAGGGTCCGCGCTCGTGCACGGGGCCGCGCAGGCGGTTCCAGGGCGGAGGGTCGTCATGGTGCACGCCGAACCGCTGGGGCTCGCGCAGCGGATCGCGCGTCCAGGGCGTCTCGTGGGCTTCGGCGAAGGCGGTCGCCGCTGCCAGTGGGTGCGAAACAGGTGTGGGCATGGGTGGCAGTCGTCGTACAGGCCCGGCTCAGTGGCCTGGATCCGCATGCCACGCAGGCAGGCGCCAGTTCCGCACGACCGCAGCCGCACGCAAGCCCGTCGTCACCAGGGCAGCGAAGGTGAGTGCAACCCAATCCGGCATGGCCGCCGATTGCGCCGCGACCAACACCCACCCGCCGGCAAAGGAGCACACCGCATAGGGCCGGTGGTCATTGAAGGCGCGCGGTATCTCGTTGCAGACGACATCGCGCAAGACCCCGCCGAACACGGCGGTCACCATACCCAGCAGGACGGCCACGATCGCGGGCATTCCACTGTCGAGCGCAATCTGCGCGCCGCTCGCCGTGAACAGCCCCAGGCCGATCGCGTCGGGCCATTGCATCGCACGCTCCGTCGGCTCGAGGTGACGTGCGCGCATGAAGATCATCGCGGCGATGCACAGGGCCAGCAAGGCCCACAACCAGCCGGCGTGCTGGACCCAGAACAGGGGGCGACGGTCAAGGATGAGGTCGCGGACCGTGCCGCCGCCGAATGCAGCCAGGCCGCCGACCACGCAGATGCCCACGGCATCCAGCCGCTTTCGCGCACCCTCGATGACGCCCGACAGTGCAAAGGCGACCGTCGCCACGGCCTCGGCAACCACCTGAACCTGACTCAACACCCAGGGCGCGCCGCCTGTCATGGGGAACCGCCTCGAAGCACCGAAGCTTGGATCGTAGACCGCAGCGACGCCGGTGCAACGGGCTCGAACCAGCGCCGGACCTTCCCGCCCACCATGGCAATGCCCTGACCGACGCCGATGCACATCGTGCACAGGACGTTGCGACCAGATGTACGACACAGCTGATCGATTGCGGTGGTGGTCGGTCGCCCGCCGCTCACTCCAAGCGCAAGCGTGGCCTCGAGCCGCAGTGACCGCCTGATCCCGGGCCGGCCAGCGTGCGTCTGCTGTCAGGGATCGGGCCGGACTCGCAGTCCCGGCCAGAAGCGGCCGCCAATGACCGACGGCTCCTGGGCGGGCTGCGAGTGCAACTGTAGGCCGACCCAGGGCCTGCCTTCAGTGGAAGTCCTCCTCACGCTGATGGCGCGCACCGATGACGAGGACCAATTCCGGCGTACGAATGTCGAACCGCAGGATGTAACCCGCGGAGCCAAACGGGACGATCAGTTCGCGAAGTGTCGGGCGTAGGCCTACCTTGCGGTAGCTGTAGGGCGTCAACGCAAGAGCTGATCAGCAAGATGATTCAGCCGCACGCACCCGACGCAGAGGGCAAGGAGCGGCCTGAGAGGCGGCGCGAGCCAGCCTTTGGAGGATGGTTCGCAGGTCGAAGCGGCGGTTGAAGAGGTATTGCACTTGGCCGAGATAGCGATGGGCGTACTTCCGGAAGCCGAAGGCGTGGTAGGTGCCGGCCAGCGAGGTCTTGATGTTGCCCAGCACCGTGTTGACGGCCAGGAACGACGGATGCCTGGCGCTGGCGACGCCGCCGCCCGTGACGTGGGCCTCGTGCAGGAGGCCGGTTCCGTGCACGGCGGTCCAGCACCCCAGGCCGTCGGAGACGAGCGTGGCCGGCGCCGCCAGGGCCTGACCGGCGAAGGCCTGGATCGACTCCTTGGTGAAGGGCCGCTGCGACAGGCAGATGTAGACGGGCTGGCCAGACTCGGCGGTCTGGACGGCAGCCACGAAGGGAATCTTGTTGGGCGAGCCGCGGCCGGCCTTGCCGCCGTGGATCTCGCCACCGAGGTAGGCATCGTCGATCTCGACGCGGCCGGTGAGCTGGCGGTCGCCCTCGCGCAGCGTCATCACTTCCATGATCTTGTGCTTGAGCAGCCAGGCAGTGGGGTAGGACACGCCCAGGTGGCGCTTGAGTTCGAGGGCCGAGACGCCGTTCTTGGCCTGCGTCATGAGGTGCATGGCGAGGAACCAGCTGCTCAGCGGCACCTTGCTGGACTCGAAGACGGTGCCGGCGACCAGACTGCACTGGTAGCGGCAGCCGCTGCACTGGAAGTACAGGCGCTGCTGGCGGCGGAACTCGCTGTGCCAGCCCCCCTGGCAGCGCGGGCAGACGAAGCCCCCGGGCCAGCGCCAGGCGCGCACGAGATCCTCACACTGCTCCTGCGACCCATGCTGATCGAAGAACTCGGGGAGCGACAACCCCCGCTGGTACTGCACCGCGTTCTGCGCCATCACGACCTCCTGCAACGGAGTTCGCATCGTCGCAGCCAGGTGGCTCAGAAAGTGAGCTACTCGCCTCGGTGGGCTGAAGCATCTTGCTGGTCAGGTGAACACTTGCGTTCGCCACTTTGCATGCAAACGGCTGCGCAGTCGGTGCAAGGCGCGGCTCGCGCCCGAGCATGCCGATGCGAGCACAGGCTGCGCGCCGAACACGGCACCCCGTCGTACCGTCGGGCCGAAGGGGCAGTTCGATCGGGCCTGGTGTGCCGTGCTCCGGGAGGCCGGCTGTCCGTAGTCCCCCGGGGGGGGGCTGCGGCTGCTCGGCTTGGGGTCCCCGAATTCCAGAGAACCACGTTGAAGAGGATTTGACCATGTCCCTTACTCCAATTGATTCTAAGCAGCTACCGACAACGCCGGCAATGCTGGCGCAGCTGCCAACCGGCGGATCCAATGGGACCCTGCTAGCGCAAGTACCATCCGAAGTTAATCCTCTCGAAGCGGTCGGTAACCTCTTTGTCACTGCGGTGGCGATCTTGGGAGCGGCGGTCAATGCGGGTGTGCAGTACGCTCCGGAGTTGTGGAAGAAGATGACCGATACCCTGGCCAAGCTGGGTGCCTGGGGCCAGGGCGTGTCTTCGAAACTCCAGCAGTTCACCGAGCAGCAACAGAAGGCGTTCGTGGCAGCGGTTACAACCGGCCCGGTTCCGGCTACGTTGTCGGAACTGCGCCAGCGCGTGGAAGAGGCGGTGCGTACGGTTACTGCTGGCTCGTCCAATGAGCCGACTCAGGCTCGGCCCGCGCCAACCTCGCGCACGACGCCACCCGTGACTCCTCCCGAGACGCAAACTAAACCTGCGCCCCCGCCGACGCTGAAGCCGATCGAAAGTGCAGAAGATCCGCCCAAGGCGACGTCGACCCAAGCGGAGCGATCGAGGGCACAACAGGCAAACGCGACTAAGGCGCGGCAAGAGATGCAGTCGTACATCTCGAACCCGATCCGGTCCGACGTGGACCTGGCCACCAACTGGAACGGCCTGTCGTACTGGTACTCAGGCGCTTCCATCGGCCCCAGGCCAGATCTGCCGCCGGGCGTGTCGCTGACGTCGATTCTGAGAGAGGGCCAGAAGGAACTGCTCACCCGAAGGGTTGCCTCTCTGGAGGCAGCGATCCGCGGGCTCGACCGGAACGACCCGCAACTGCAGGGCAAGATCCGCGACATCGACACTCAACTGCGGCAGTTCCAGAGCTTCGTGGCCGGCAAGGGCCTGCCGAGGGCGATGCAGACGATGGTTGCCGAGCGCGTGGAAGCGCTACGCGGGATGCTGCGAGGCGTCGGGCAGATGGCTGCCGGCGACGTGGGCCGATCCGAGCAAGTTGCGGCACCTTCGCAGAAAGGCGAGCGTCCGGCGGCTGCACCGACGGAGTTGGAGGCCTCGGTGCTCCGCGTGGTGGATGCATCGAAGGCCGCTGCCGATGCGCTTGCTCAGGAGCAGTCGCTGCCAGCGACCGCGAGCCCGGAGCAGCGCAAGGCTGCGCACGAGGAAGCAGTGCGCCGGGGCGAGGCGCTGAGAGATCTGCTGGGCCGGCCGGAGATCGTGGGCTTGATGTCGCGCGGGCTGGTGGCGGCCGCGGGTGGTGCGCCACAACCGCCCGACGAACGGCCGCTGTACGAGATGCTTCTGAACGGGCTGGCATCGGCGCTGACCCAGAGCGTCGTGGACGCGGCGCAGCCGCTGGTGGGCGGGCAGCCGGTGCCGCTCCTGCAGCAGGTGCGCAATGCGCTCGAGGCGGGGTTGATCAGCATGGTGGTGCCGCAGGGCGCAGGCCTGACGGGCGCGGCGCTGGCCAACATGACCGAGGCGGGGTTGCAGTCCGTGTTGCGCGGCGACACGCCCGAGCAGACGGGGATGAACATGGCGCTGGGCGGGGCCCTGGGTGCGACCGTGCACGGGCTGCTGAGGCTGCTGGGCGGTGGACCTGGTCCGCGGCTGCAGCCCGAGGGGGGTGTCATGCCAGCGGACGGATCAGCTCCTGCGCCAAAGCCAAACGGGCCCGAGTCGCCCGTCGCCATCCAGGGCAGTGAGCCGCCGTCTCGCCCTCCCGCCGCAGGCGACGCTCCGGGATCATCGCCGGATCCGTCCGCCCGATCGGACGCTACGCCTCCGGGCCAAACGCCGCGCGGCGCACCTGTTCCCGACAGAGCTGGTTCTCGCTACGGATACGAGAGTGTCCAGTCGC
>Ga0209985_10001584_pt1 | contig 21948 bp, 10 predicted proteins | sample NOAtaG_FD_187305 | JGI IMG/M metagenome (GOLD analysis project Ga0209985, IMG submission 187305) | Freshwater lake microbial communities from Lake Erie, under a cyanobacterial bloom - NOAA_Erie_Diel6S_1000h metaG (SPAdes) (version 2) | ecosystem: Environmental > Aquatic > Freshwater > Lake ...
TCAGCTAAATCCATAGTCTTTTCTTCAGCGTAATCTCTCGCCTCTTGAACCGTCATTGTTTTTCTTGCATTTTCATACTCTCTGGCGTATATGGGCAAGGACAACATTATCGACAAAGCGTCAAAATATGCTGATGGTGCGGCACCAAGAGATATTAATGCCTTATTAAATTGATTCACATAGGCGTAAAAGCCTCTTTCGTCCGATGGTATGGACTTCACAATTGCGGCCGCATCAATCCTCGACCCGAGTCTCTCTTGCAACAAGAGTCCTGACTTCAATGAAGTGAATGAATCTCTAAGATCTGCTTTTCCGCTAATAAGCATCGAGAACCCGTCCAAGTAGTTGGTGATGCCGTATGAAAGGATTGGCCCTGGGAAAGAAGCAAGTTGAGAGAATGCTGTTGCAAAGTTGAAAAACATTTGTAGTCCAAGTCCCAAGTTGAGCCATTTCCCCAAAGCTCCTTCGGATGTCTTCTTAATTAGCCAACCTCCAAGGCCTACATCTTGTTGGCGGGAGGTTATGTACCTCCCAATGTTTTCCCTTAGTTCTTCCGTGGTGTTCTTCCCGAAATAAGACGAGATTAAGTCGGAGTTCTCTTTGTTGAAGACGGCCTGAAATCTCTTCAGTATTGGCAGCTTAGCCGCCGTGTTGCTCATCGAGTCAAAGTACTCACTGAGTTGTGCGTCGTAGCTCTTCACCTTTACTTTACCGCCAGAAACTCTCTCAATCATGAACCTGGACATTGCACTAACGGCGTTTACGCCGAGACCTTCGTCAAGAAGAGCGTCTACGTCTGGAACCTGATTGTTCATTTCAGATTCGACACTTGATGGAAAGTATTCTATCTCGGATGGAACCGAGTTGTTGTAGATTCTATTGAGTATTTCTCCAATGAAGTCGTCGTTTTTGTATTCGGACAAGTTGAGCGTTCTTGGATTTAGAAGCTCGGAGCTTATGTTGTTCTCCTCCATGACCTGTGCAGCTGTTTGAGCAGCTCTTTTTATTAAAGCCTGGTCATTGTTCATTAACTCCCGAATGTCATCGTTCTCCTTTAGATTAACGAAGTCAACGATGTCCCTCATGGATTGTTCGCTTAATCCAATCTTCCTTTCGCCTTTTCCGTCCTTCTTCAAGAAGTGCGGGTCTTTCATAAGCTGGTAAAAGAACAAGACGTTGTTGACATTCAGCTTTGTTATTTCTTTGCCATTCTGATCCTTAATGATGAGCTTCTCGCCATTAATCATGGGCGTTGAAAGCATGCGCCTTGTGTACGCGAATCGGTTTCCAAAAAAGCGACTTATTGCATTGCCCCTATTCTTGTTGAGCTCTGCATTAAGCCTTTTCTTTTGAAATGTTCCGGCCTTGACTTGATCTTGAAGTCTGTTGAAAAATTCAATCGTTTCCTGTGAAGGGGTTTTACCCTTTAGCTTGTCTAGGAGATAAATGAGCCCTCCACCAACGGTAGTTCTGTAAAAGTTCCTTTTACCGCGTTTTACGCTGTTCGGATTGGGGGCCGTTGTGGTTCCTCCAAACGTGGTCCGCTTATTAAACATGGATGACAGAATGTCAAACTCTTCAACAGAGTCAACAATGATTTCTCCATTATTGATGCTGACCTGGTTGGAGTTGTTTCCCTTGTTTTGCGACAAGAACTCTCTGGCCTCGTTTGCGTCCTTGAACTCAACAACAGACCTTTCGTTCTGGTTTGTTATAGCACTTTTGGCCGCTTTTTCATCCGCTGCTTTTTGATCAGTCAAGGACTTGATTAGCTGTCCTTGGTTAATACGGCCATCCTTGTAGGTCTGTGCAACTATTTCATTGTAGGACAAGAGTTGCTCGTCGCTGAGTTTTTTTACACCTCCAAGGGCCTCGATTTCTTCCCTTACTCCAATAAGGATGTCAGAGCTGGACTTGTCAAGCTTTCGTTCCGTCGTTAAGGACGAGATTTGCTTGAATATCTTTTGATCGCTTAGGAGCTTGGTTAGGTTACCCTGGAGCGTCGCTCTTGCCTCTTGGAGTTCTTTGTCAAGCAGAGCCTTTTTTGCTTTCTGTAGCCCTGAGTAGACCTTTGGGTAAGCCTTGACCACTTCTTTCGCCCAGACTTGCTTAGCAGCTGATACAACAGCTGCTTCATTAAATCCTTCAATGAGGTTAGCGGTCTTCTCCAGGAAGCCCTTGAAGGTCACCATACCGTTATCAAGCTCTAACTTGATGTACTTGGCTAAAGCCTTGAGGAAGGCGATGTCTTCCTTTGAGTTACCCTCTGGGTCAAATGCAATGCCCATCTTCTTGAGTCCGTCAAAGTACTTCTTTGCTGTCTCACGAAACTCTTTGCGTTGCTCTGCAATGGTTTTTGCGGTCTTGGCTTCGGGGGCTGTTTGTCCAAGTAGTTCATCAACTGCTTGAACAAGTTTTGGATTAGATCCATCTGCTTTGGCTTTGACGTAGGCTTCGGCAACAAATCTATTTGGGTCCACAATTAAATCGTCAATTTTGTCGCTTGGATACACGACAAGTTGCCAATTATTGCTAACCTGCATGCCGTCATACCCCATGCCTTTCATTATTTCAGAGAATAATTTGTTTTGATTTTCGGTCCCACGAACGGCTAGGTATCTAATTGCCTCTCTTGGATTTTCCTTTATGGACACCAATAGATCTTTTGCGTAATCTATAGCGTTAGAGTTTTTTTTCTGGTCAATAGCAACCTTCTGAAGAGATATTATTTCTTTTAGGACTTCGTTGTACTCTCTAGTATTTTTTGATTTAGCCAAAGCATCTTCTAAAGATAATATTTTTCGATCTATGCTTGATATTGATTCTGCATAGCGTTCTAACTCGGACAAAAATTCGGCATTGCTTGAAGACTTTTCTCCGTCTATAAGTTTTAGGTCATTTGAGTTTAAAAAAGTTATTTCGGCACCGTAGTCAAACGGTTTTGACGAAGCCCCAAAGTAAAAGCCATATCCGAGTTCGCCCCTTGAACCTCCTTTTATTTTGCTTACATCAAAAGACTTTATTTTTGAACTACCACCGTGCCAAATTAACCCTGATTTGGCATAAACGGAATACCTCTTTTGTCTATTCCCCCCATACTGATACGTATAATCAGGTGCCGCCCCCTCCAAAGCCCTCGCAGTAGCCTCTACCTGCGCCTCCGGCTGAGCCTTCGGTCTTCCCTTCAACACCTCGATCGACTTCTCTCCGTTCTCTACAGCTTGTAGTATCCTGTTGTATCCATCAATCACCTCTCCGTTGGATGAAACGATAGGCGGTACAGCTGCAGTAGTGCCTGCAGTCTCTCTCATCTCGCCTGCGGCGATGTATTCCTCCAAAGATGGATCGTTCTTCCGTAGTTCGTCAATGCTTGCCGTTTCCCGAGTGTAGTCTTCTGATGCAATCCTCCTAAGAGTAAAGTCGGAGAAGCCTTGGTCTGACTGCATTTCTGAAGCCATCCTGGCGACATCTTCGCCGGTCTCAACTTTAGTGTCTGGTTGCGCTTGTCTCAAATAGCTTGACACGTCTACCTCTTGTTTTGCCTTAGCAGTAGGTATACGAACATGAGCCTCGTTTCCGAAAGTATCATCGATCTGCAATTCTTCTACGGGAATCTTGAGTTTAACAATGGCCTTCCCATATCCTTCTGCTTGCCCAGTTTCTTTAGTTGAAAAGAACACCCCATCTTCTAGACCGGTCATTTTGCCCGATTCTTCAATTTGGCTTTTTTTCTCAGAGCTAGTCCTATGATAGACTGTGACCATCCCGTCTTCGTCTATTTCTGCTCCATTGTTGGATAATTCTTCCGAAAGGTCTTGTGCATTAAGCAGCGCGTCTCCGCTTAATCTTTTTGACAAACCAACACCCTCAACCGATTTTGGTCGGGCTTGTTGTTGGTTTTCGGATGGCGAAGAATCGGTCTTTATCGCATTAATCGATTTTTTGATATTTTCTATGTACCCATTCAGAACTTTTCCGGCATCTTGCGGCAGCATTCCTGAGAAGACGGAAAGATCGTCAAGGTCTAATTTAAGAAACTTTTCAACTCCACCATAAATGTCGTTTCTCAATGAATTGAAGATTCTGTTATTCCTATTTGTTATATAAGAAATTTCGCCTTCCAAAGAGGAAACCTTATTTTTCAGTTCTTCAATAGTTAGATTATTGGTGTCTATTTTTTGTCGTTGCCCACTAGGTTTAGTGGCAGAATCCTGTAGCGATGTTATCGTACCGACTCCCTGTTCTATGTTTCTTGCATAAGCCTTCAACATTCCGGCGTCGTCTTGCCCTACCGATTCTGAAAGCGCGGTAATGTTATTGAGCTCCTTTGTTACGTCCTTTCGGAATTTGTCATAAATAGATTTTTTCAATGATGCGATTCGGTCGTAACCTTTATTCTCTTCATCATTGAGACGATCTTCCAAAGAGGACACCTTATTTTTCAGAGCAGAAATGGTCGGCTCAGCGGCAAATTGATCCTCCAAATACTGCTCAAACTTAGCCTTCCCCCAGTCTCCATCAATCTTTGAACTGATGTAGTCCGATGCAGCCTTAACGGCCTGGGCAAGGCTTTGCCCGGCATCAATAGCGAGGATGGCTGTATCAATAGCTGTGTTCCATACGGCCTTCGCGATTGGCACAATACCAAAGGTCAAGTCAATGTTGGCTCCGCCTCCAGGCTTCGCCTTCAAAGAACGAAGTGTTTTCTTCAACTCCTCCTCCGCCGCATTACGCTCATCAGCCTTCTGTTGTTCAGTCTTCCTTGTCTTTTTGCCAGTAGCAGGAGGGGTTTCCCCCTCCTGTGCTACAGCAGGAGGAGTTACTTGCCCTTCTTGGCGCCCTTCTTCTTGAGGAACGGGGGTAACATCTTCTCCTTGGCCTCTCCCTTCTTGGGGGGCATTGGTTTCTTGCCGTACATCTTGTTCGGTTTGAGGTTCTACTCCGACAGCTGCAGGTGTCGTTCCTGTTCTCCCAAGGTTGGGAAAAGTCGTTACTTGGGTCGGTTGACCCTGTGTTACTTCTCTGACCGCTTCAAGGAACGCAGGCTGAGGAAATTCTTTCCTCCCAGCTTCCTTCAACTGAGCGGCAATGGCCAAATCCATTGATAACTCCGGATCGGTAATCGTGAACTCAAGGCCACTCTTGGAATCTCTGACCCTCACATTGAGGGATCCATCTCCTAGAACCTCTGGAGCAACAAACTCCAGGTTGTCAAATTCAAGGTCTTCAACAGGCGCTACTCCTTTTCGGTTTCCGAAGGAGACTCCATAGACTGATCTTCCTCCGAATCCGGGGATTTTTTTGACTGTGATTCTTCCTGCTCCTCTTCCTCCGATTCTGACTCCTGCTCCATCGAATCGGTCTCTTGAGACGACTGATTCTGGAAGGGGTCTTCCTTCCCTAGGAGTCGCAACAAGACCTGCAGTCTTTGTTTTTTCTCCAGTTTGCTCAGTTGTAGTAATTGTTGCGAATTCATAGCTTAATATGTTGTCAATTTGTAGCTCAACTAATTGAGAGAGAGATTGCTTTTCTTCCTCAGAAAGGCTTTCGGACTCTAAGATACGAGTTTGTTCGTCAATCATCTGCTCGACAACAGCCTCAATCTCAGTCATATCGATTTCCTCAGCATTCGTCATCCGTTGAGTCAATGGATTAAGAATGGGCTCAATTCTTTCAGAGACGACGTTTAAGACGTTTTGGTCTGATTCCGGTACCTGTGGCTCAATGTCCTGAGAAGTCTCGACAGGGGCCACCTGTGTGGCTGTGCCGGTGTCTGTCCGGGCTTGCTCCTCTTTGTAAATCTGGTCGATCTCTCCTTGAAGCCTGGTAATCTTCTTTTCAATAGTTTCTCGCTGTGAAGGCGATGTGCGATTGTTTATTTGACCATCAAGCCTGTCAATCTCAAGCATGTTATCAGCCACCTTCCTGGCATTGATGTCATCGAATTCTTGTGGTATCGACTCGTAAACATTCGACACCTTTTTTAGACGATCGGTGTTCTTCTTGTAAGCCTCTCCCTTGAACTTATCTTTGTTCTCCTCGAACAAGTCCATGACTGAATCTATGTCGCCCTTTCTCCCCACATGGTGATACAGGTCCTCTTTGAACCTAGCCCCGTTTGAAATAAAGCCTACACCGGCCAAGGGTGTTACCGCTATGGCCGTGTTTACGACGATGTCTTTGTAGTCAGAAAGCTCTGCCGGCCTGGGAGCAAATTGCTCCGACTGCTCAAGACCAGCCATTTGGTTTCGAACGGACTCATTAATGGCCTCTTGGGCCACTTGGTCGATAATCTCTTCGGTTATCTCAACGCCTTGAGCCGCAGCGAAAGCCTTGCTGGCCTGGTAGGCCCCACGAATGGCTACCTCAAGTCCCTTTCCTGAAGCCAAAGCCCTTACGGCGTTGTCCGCAAAAGACTTGGCCATTCCCAACTTAACAAACTTGTTAATGGGCACTACGTTCTCAATTAAGCCAGTCTTTAAGGAAGCCATACCAGCTAATGCGGCCCGTGTTTGCGGGTCTATTTTAGCACCGGTTTCAATAGCAGCCCTGTCTATCTCGTTGGCGTATTCGTCGTAGGTCGTTGCGGTAGTTCCAATTGTAGCCAAAGCCGTTTGTGCGACACGCCCGTAAGGCGTAGAAAACGCTGCAATAGCAGGGATCATGTTGAGACCTTGCTCAAAGATGAAACCAACGGCGTTGCCAACGCCTCCAGTAAAGCCTCCCTTTTTGGAGTCATAGGGGGCCTTAAATGCGGCCATACGGGGGTCCTTGGTCGAGAGTTGACTGTCCATTAAACCGGACTTCATCTTGTCGCCAATTCCAGTAGCACCAAGGGTGCTAAATAAGTCTGCGGCCACATAGCCAAGACCAGCACCGAAACGTGAAAGCGATAAAGCCGCCTTCCCGAAGAAATTGGTCTCTTCAATGTCTTGCGCTTCTTTGTTGGCTTCCTCGTTTAATTGGTTGAGCTCTTGCCCGTATTGATTGACTTGCTCAAGAAGCGGACTCGCCACTTGAAGCACTTGTTCGAATTCACCAAACAACGATTCGTATTGACTGCCGATTTCCTCAGCGCTCTGTCTTGTTTGATTGTAAGACTGCTCGTCCCCCATCGCCTCGTAATACTTCATCTTACCAAAAAGAGAAGTCAATTCTTGTCCTAAAATCTCTCTGTCTTGCTGCAACTGAGGGTCTGAAGACTTAGCCATAAAGTCGCTCCAAGAAAGCGGGGCGTCTGGGTATAGGTCGTTGTATTGCTCTTCAGCAAATCTCAAGTTTACGTCTAACGCGTTTCTTAGCGCAGAAGTCCTCGCCAACTTGGACTCTGATCCGACAGCTCCCTCTTGTGCTACGGAAGTGAAGTAGTCGCGAATGGATTCTACGTCCTTCTTTCCTTTTGTGAAATCAAGGATTTGCTTACCTTCAAGGGTATTTGAAAAGGTGGTTGGTAGGAACTCAATGTCTTCTGCCGGTCTTTGCGGAGCAGCCATTTCTCCACCAACAAAGCCTCCAGTAAAGGGAGGTAGCATTGGCGCCTCAAGACCACTTCTCCCACGTTGTGGAGCCACAGCGGTCCTAGATAAAGGCTCCGCTGTCTTTAAGTCTTCAAGAAGGTTCCCAGTTCTTTTGGCTATTCTGCCGACCTGGCCGTCAAAGATGACGTCGTCCTTGTACTGTGGGTTGTCTGTGATCCATGCTTGGACAAGTGAAACATCGTCAATGTTTGCAGCGTCTTGGCCAAGGTCTTGTCGCAATGCACTTGCAAGGTCTCTGTATTTTATTTTTGGCACGGCTATTTTTTATTTACGCCCCTCGACTTCATTAATTGCTCGACTGCGCTCATCTTTTGAGCTTGACGCTTTGTTGGAGCAATGCTCGCTCCTTTTGACGTCAGTAATTGTTCTGCTCTGTCATCCGGAAGAACGACGTATACCGCTTCGTCTTCGCCGCCTTGAGCCCTTAGATCTGCCTCAAACTTCTTGAGGTATTCAACCGTCCTCTTGGCTTCTGCAGCCATTTCCTGATTGCTCATATTGGCTTTTCTTTTTTTGAACAAGTTAAGCTTTTCTTGGTCAACCGCCTTTTTTATTGCAGCCTCTTCTAATTTCGGCTTGGCTGCAAATCCGGCACCAACAAAAGCTGTTCCTTCGATCCTAGAAGCGTTGGGGTCGTCAGCGCTAGTTACAGGAATCTTCTTGCCTTGCGCATTCGTATAGTATGGCATTTTCCTAACCTCGGTAACCGTCGGGTTAGACTGAATGACTTGCCCAGAATTGTTTACTGCGGGAGACATTAAGCCCTCCATCTTCACTGGGGAAGAAAGCTTGAGCGGTTGTCCCGACGTTAGCAAAGTTGGATCAGTGAGACCCGTCGTTGTACCCCTAACGTCCTCTGGTCTTGTTGTAACTCCGGCTACAGAACCAATAATCTCATCCAACCTTTGGAGTTTGTAAACATTGTCTGGATCGTTCATGAGTTGCTCACGCTTTGCCTCAAGTTGCTTAATCAAGCTTTCTTGATCCTTCCTGAACGACGCAGATTGAGCGGCACCATACTGCCGCCCTTGCTCCCCTAGTACTCCTCTGATTTTTGGCTCAAGGCCAGAGATTTCTTTAAGGAAACCTTTTTCAAGCCTCTTTTCTTCTTGTTCGGCCAACTTCAGTTCACGATCGGTCGCATAATCAAGGCGCTGTTGCTGCTGATAGGCCAAATTCGCTTCCCTTTCTACAAGTGCTGTCTGTGCAGCACCGGTAGAGATGGCCCTGGCTTGCTGTTGCAAGCCTTGTACGCGCTTACGGAACTCTTGGTTCAACGCAAAGCTCTCAGGTACGGACATGTCCACCTTGCTGGGGTCGATGCCGAACTCGGCAGCTTTGTTCACAAACTGATTCAGCTCGTCTACGCCGGCAAAGAACTGCGCTCTTGACTGCTCGTCAGCCATTGCCATGACATTGGGGTTCAAACCAAATTGTCCTTCACTGATCATCTCCATAGGCTGCATGGCAGCCCTGGACATCGGGTTAGCAGTGGCAGCACTTACGCCTTGGTTCATCCGGAACACCGGCACCTGAAATCCAAGACCAGCGGTCTGCTGGGCTACTCTAGGGGTAAGTTCAACGGCCATAGTATCCGCTTGGGTAAAAATTTAGGCGCAATGATTCGTCATATATTGGATGTCTCATAACGTAATATGGTGACGGCCCTGCGATTTGACGACTTCTTAATGATGGGGCTCGCATAATGCCCTGACGCATTGTTTCGCCACCACCAAGAGATTGGCCTTGAACCTCATCTATGTATGATGGTCCTCCCTCAAACCCTGGCAGTCCAAGCCTTGACATCATCGCTGCTTCAAGTGGATTGACGGCTCTTTGAATAGGGGCTGGTTGCGGTTGCGCATCCAACACTGGCTGACGCATCGGCCTGATAAAGGTCGAAAGACGATTAAGATCCGGAAGGTTCAATGTAAAGCCTTCAAGGCTTTTGGGATTTACGTACCCTCCACCTCTTTGCTGCATAGCCATTTGTTCAGCCATAGCGGCAGAGGCTAATGGCGTAGCCGTAGTTGGGGGTATTGATGCTGGAGTTTGAGCTAAGCTAGAAGGCGAAGACGCCGAACCAGCAGCCCCAGTAGTCGTAGATGGTACTTCAGCCGTTGGTGTGGGCGTATTCTTCAGCGCATTGTACATCCGGAAGTTCTGAATGTATTGCGGGATGTCCGCAACGGAAGCACCAGCTGCAGCGCCAATATTGGCTCTCTGCTGAGCAACGTCAGCCTCTAAGCCTTCCCTTTGACGGATGTAGTCCTGGAAACCGAGTTGGTAATCCATGGCTTCCAAGCTCCTCTGCTGTTGCATCTCCTGGTTTCTCATGTTAATCAACTGGTCCAGCTCAGCTCGGTTCCTTGCTTGCATGTTCATATCGGTAAGCAAGCCCTGCCTCTGCTGTGCAGCGGCATTCGAACTAACTCCCTGCATGTAGGCCAATCCTGCCCCACCACCCAGTCCTGCAGCGATCTGACGACCACGCTCCATCTGCCTGGCAGTCTGCTCATCGGCAGCTCTCTGATAACCCATCATGGGTTGGTCAGCCAATTGTTGCTGTTGGGCGATTCTTTGGCTCAGGAGAGGGTTTTGACGGAAAGCGGGTAGCGAAGGTCGCTGAATACCAGAAAGTCTTTCCTGGGCCCTCTTACGAGCTTGATTGGCCACTAGGGCCGATATAAGGTTGCCACCAATGTTGGCGCCCATTGACACATACGGGTTCACGCCCATACGGGCTTGTGCTGATTTGGCAAGTAACTCGTCAATTGTAGCCATTGTTAAAGAAATTTGAGGTATTCGGTCCTATTAGGCATAACATTCTTGCGCATATTTTGTATCTCGGAAAGATAAGCGTCCTGCCTGGCAGACGCCATAGCATCAGCAATGGCTTGGTTACGATCGGCCATCTCGGAGGCATACATCTGACCATACTCCTGCTCGGCTTGAGCTTCAGCATCCGCTTGTGCTCCACCTCCGAAGAGCGATCCAACGGCACCGCCTAAAGATCCGCCAATAGAGGCCCCTAAAGACGCGCCAGCCATCGTCCCTGCTCCAGGAGCAAGTAAAGATCCGGCAACGGATCCTAAAGCTCCGCCAATAGCTGTAGCCCAAGGACTGGCAGCTTGCTGCTTCTCTTGCTTGGCTTTAGCCCCTGCCTCCTCAATGTAGGAGAACTTGTTGGGCATCATAACGGGGTTGTATAGACTTGGATCCATTACCTAAAGACTTTTCTGAATTGATTGACGGCAGAGCGAAGGTTGATACCGGTTGACGTGTTGCTAAACCACAGCTTAATTGTGTGGTAAGCCCCTACCAGCCTCTTTCCAGTGCTCTCACGAATGACGTTTGTGCTACTCATGCCGAGTCTCGATACGATACCAGTGGTTTGATTGTTGGTGCTTGATGGCACAAGATTAGTGCTGTCGTTGTAAGCAGTTATGTTAAACTGACTGAATAACGACCGACTATTAATACCAACAACGTCAAGGACTTTTGGTTCATTTAAGTTCTTGTTGAAAACGTACTCGATGTTTGCGTCAACAGTTCTTAAATGGTTTCCGGTTAGAAGTGAAAGATAGCTGTTGCCACCTTTCCATTTATTAATGTGGATGTCGATAACTTCGTGGCTCGACTGTCCGCTATGCGTCTGAAGCATGTAGGTGCTGCCGTTCAAGTCAAAGATGTACAACGGCCTGTTTCCTATTTTGCCTCCATGACCATTGCCCTGCACGTCCCAATCAAGATTAGACATAAATGCGTCTAGCTTGACGCCATACGACAGCCACTTAATGACTTCTTGGTCCTCAAAGTTGTCGCCACTAGGTAAAGCCCCCATAATGTACAAGACCTTGTCAACGCGATCGTATGACATCTGAATCGTATGCTCAAGCCATGGGACGTAGGTCTCCGAGAAGTTCTCCCGGAAGTACTGCTCCATCCTTGACAGCGATACAATCTTGGCGCCATCCAATAGGTTTATGAGGACACCACGCTTGGTGTCCAAAGCGTAAACTCCGTTCTCCGTTGGAATCATGCAGCGGAGCAACTCAACGCCGTAGTTCGTTGTAAGGTACTTTGGAGGAGTGTTGTCGCTGATGTAGGTGCCGCCCTGTACGGCCAACGTAGAGTTGTCCTGGAGCGTCGTAAGCGACTTGTTGACGTATAGCAGGGAGATAGAGTCGTCCTGGCCGATGATGGGTTCTCCATCGTTGAGAAGAGCAATCTTGGTGACCTTGCCATACTTCTCATCCATGTCAAAGAAGTTCAATGCTCTGAACCTCGAGAAGCCATCCTGGTTAAGATCTGCACTACGCACATCTGAGTAGATGAGCCTGGCAGGATAGTTCTGTGATACGGACGTCAACCGGTTCTCGGAGAAGAACTTCTTAGGGAAGTTCTCAATGGAGTAGCCGAAGTTGTAGTTGTAAAATGCGTCTGCCTGGTAGTCGCCCACGCTTCCGGCGTTTGGCGTTGTCCTGTTGTAGTACGGAAAACGGTTCTTATCGGAATTGTAAAACGCATTAGCTTCACCTTCGGTGTACATCTCAATGTATTCTGGACTGGTTTTTGTCCCAGTTTTAAAGGCTCTTTGTGTGACTCCGGTCGGGAATCCAGTACAATAACCTCTAAAGTCAAAGTCAAGGCTGCCAACACCGCTAGCGGTAGGCAAATAATACCCGGGCACATTGTACTCGTCGTTGACCTTATATCGGTATTTTGAAATAAAGCAGTCTCCGCCCCATACGTCAAGCTCAATCCTTTGATTTGATCCAGTCACCGCGGCATAGGCTCCTGTGTGAATGTACTCTTGAATTTGGTTCGGATTGCCATATCTTGAGTCAGGCTTGCCTGCACGAAAGTTGGCCACATAGAGCGCTTGCTGGATGTCTGTAGTAGTATCTGAATATTGCTGAAACGGGTTCTCCCCAGGAGAATAAACAAATTCAACCCCACAGTCAACGTTTTCTACTGGAGCATGATTCATTAGGCTCCCAGGACTGTACACAACCTGCGGATAACCGGGTACTGCTCTAATGTTGTCCAGCAAAAAGGACCCAAGCCAGGTTACATTCATCAATGGATTGCCGTAAATTAACCCATTTCTCAATTGCTTAGTGCCGCCGGTTGGATTGTACTGGTTTAAGTATTGAGCAAATGCCACACTCGCAAAGGTGTTTGTTCTTCCAGAAACAAAGGAGTACGATCCGCTAACAATGGTCGACCCAGATACTCTCGGAATGTACCCAAACTGCATAGCATTCAGTGGGCAATAGTTCGCAGTGATTAGGTATAGCGGATCGTCCAAGAACTGGTTAAGGCTGATTGCCATTGTTCTTTGCGCTTCAACATTCGTTGAGTACAAGTTGGCCGTGCCAACATCGCTCATGTCTATGGACGAGTTCTTCTGCTGAGCAGTCAAGTCTGTTCCGGCTATTAAGTAGTTGACAGAGCTTCTCCCATCTCCCAAGCTAGCGCCATTGGATGACGCAGACTCGGGGGCATTCAACAAAATCTTTGAATTGCCCTTTGTAATTGGTATTAGCAATTCGGTTGTTGTCAACGATGACAAATTCAGCATCGTACGGGTGTAGTACGCAAAAGCAAGCGGATCGCCCGTAGAACCCAGTTTTGACAACACGTCGGCCGCTTTTTCTGAACCAACAAATGACGCCGTTTGCATTCCGTTCGCCTGAAGGAACGACTCTTGTATCTTTCTCCTATAGGTATTTATGTAAGTGCCCCCAGTTCCTGCAGAACTTTGGGTCCTCATGTTGATGTAGGTATTTGGGTACCAATGCAACTTGTGGTCAGTGCAGGAATATACCCTGGCCTCAACGTATCCTGTTGGATATGATATTGCCATGCCAGCCGACGTAACCGTAGATGTTGCAGTTGTTGGCGTAATTGCAGACAGCGTAAACCCACAAACGTCAACGATGTCGACGTTCATTGTGACTAGCTCAGGTGTCTTTATGATAGGCGATCCAGCGCTATTGTAGACATAATCAACCGCTGGAGCAAAAGCCTTCTTCCAAAGCATCCTGTTTTCAGGTATTGAGTTGATTCCCTGATATGCGGGGAATTTGTATGCCTCCTTGGTTACCCCACCGCTTGTTCCGGCAAATACGCTTAGCGCCTCCATATTCCTGGCCGTACCCATCTTGAGGCATTTCGGTCCCAAATAATCCAACTCCCCAATGCCGTTCGTAATCGTGTAGTCATTGTTTGTCGCCAGATTCTTGCCCGGTGTTGGCGTGCCAAGATAAAGACTCGAAGGCACAATGGGGCTTTGGTAAAGAATGTCACGGTCTCGGTCCATTCGAACAACGGCCATGCCTCTGGCCCATTCGGGGTGCCCAGAGACATCTATCCTGAGCCCCAAGGCTTGTGGGAGACATCGATAAGTCTCGTTAGATCCTGTGGCTGCTAAGAGCGAATAAGGGCCAAACTCGTTGTTGCCAGTACTTGTGATGCCAATGTGTTCCCTTTTTGGGAACTTCCATGAAAACTGGTCCGATGAATGATTGTACGCGTTGCCCTTTAGCGGCAACAAATCAACCGTACCACTAGCTGTAGCGAAACTGGGGTATGGAGCAAACACCTCTCCAGGTAGCGCAATAATGAGCGTCGTTAAGACAACTGAGACTATCTCTGTCTCAAATGACAAGCTTGTGCTGCCAACGGTCAATGTGCAGCTAACGGATTCACCCTCTACATATCCCGTTGGTCCAACAGGCCATGCCGTCCCTCTGGTTATGGTGATTAGATTTGCGTTGTAGTCGATTTTGCCGGTAGCGATTGACCCAGTAACCCGACTAAAGGTCTTAGGCGTACTTGCCGAAAAGTTCGAGAAGTTCAGCGGCTTTACTGGAGACCAGTTGCCGTATTGGTCGTGATAGGTTATTCCAAAACGATAAACTTCGTCACGGAAATAACCACGATAACGAGTGGTATTCAGCGGGTCTTCATAATCAACCATTCGGCGAATGGTCTTCGCCTCAATAATGTTGACCTCATTGTCCGCAATTCTGCGGTCGAAGTACTTGATGTTTCCAGCAAGAAGGCGATTGTCTTTCTCCACAATCGTTTTGACAGTTTCCACCGGCGCATCAGGCGCCGTAATCTCATCAATATCCAACTCAAACTCCGGCTCATTGCCAGTGTACGTCCCGGTAAGCGTTGTAGTACCAGTATTCGTGTTTGGAAACTCGTTTACATAAGCGACCAACTGCTGAACATATGTTCCGTCGTTGTTCTTAACAACAGCTATCTCTATCCTGTCATAATCAATTGACGTTTCGCCAGTTGATAGGGCTATGCTGTAACTGATGGACCTGGACGTTTGCTGACCTACTGCTCCGCCATAGTAATTGACTGTGCTTCCAGAGCTGTAAGACAGAGGGATAATGGGCACAGGGTTTGTGAACGTAGACCACTTTGTGTACGTGCTTGGAGACGTAGATGTTTGCTTTAGTCGATACGCCAATTGGTACGTCCCGGCCAATAGAGAGCCATCGTTGCCCAATCCAGTAATCGTCATTGCCATTGCAGAACTTGCGTCTGAAATGACATTGAGCTGATCTGCGGAAGAATAAGGAAAAGTGCCTCCTTGCCAAACATCTCTGTCCATTTGGATTTTCCTAAGCGTGTTGGAAAAGTCAGTGAAGTACACCGTCTTGTTCTCCCTGTCTTCAGTAAAAAACGAGTCAATGCTTGTTGTAGCAGAAAAGTTTAAGTCAGTACCCGTGTAGATGGTGTAGATGGTTCCGTCAGAAAAATTCCCATTTTGTGCGAAAAAGTAAATTCCGTGGTCGCTATTGCTTCCGCCGTCTTCGTCAACGTATGTGTAAACAACAAAGCCATCAACTGGCGTTCCACTCACGACCGCTTTAGCGACCGTGTATCCAAGGATGTTGATGTTCTCAATTGGATATCCAGTGTTTAGGTTTTGCGATTGAAGCAGCAAGGAGCTCCTGACTTGATTGATAATCATCTGCTCACCGGCAGATGTCAACTCAATGTTGGTTGCATCGCGATAGGTTTCCTCCGGCTGAAAGGCCGGAGAAAAGTCCCTGTGCATGCCCTTGAAGAATGTCTGACCCTCTTTCTTAATTTCCATTAATTGGGGGTTTTAGGCGTTCTAATCAATCGTTTTTGGTTGGGGAGCATGGTAAGCCACATGGCAATCGCGGCTTCAATCTCGGGCTTCTGAGGCTGGTTACGCTTCGACATAGCATCGGCCTTCAAGGTGACCCACTGCTGGTACAACATCTGGACCTCGCTCATTGGAATTTCGTTGCGCTTCTTGTAGCGCTCCCTCTTGACGAACATATATTCGATGTAAGCAACGATCGCCCTCAAGTAATACTCTGGTACCAACGGAGTGTTGTTCGCGTCCACAGGCATGGCGTAATAGCGTAGGATCACCTTGTCGTAGCCATTGCTGGTTACGGTACTGCTGAAGATTAGGTTGCTGCCTTGACGGCTCACGATGTAGTCCTTGTCGTACTGAGTTTGGTCGTCATCCGGAACATTCGACCAGTAGTTGGAATCAAAGAACGGATAGGTGACGTGACCACTAGCTCCTACCTGTATCGCAATAGAGTCGATGTACACGCAATTGCTAGGAATCGAATAGACACCACCAGAGATGGCGCCTGTGGTATTGGTCAAGTTCAAGGTCGTTAAACCAATGTCCCTGGTACCCTGGAACGCCCATTCATAGAAGAGAACCCGGTAACGGTCGTTCTCCATGCCCAAGGCAATCGCTGCGCTGCTGACGATCTCGTCGATGCTTACGGTATTGATCATTGCTCTTTAGCTTGTTCTAAGTTGGTGGATTGGTAAAGCTCTGTTTCTCGGATAGATATACCAGCTAATTGCAGAGATCTAAACAAAAGTTCGTTGTGGAACATCGCATCAATCTCTGGATTGACAATTGGTGCCGTCGTCTTGATAGCTCTTGGGAATACGATGACCTCTACGAGGTAAGACGAGCCGGTCACTGGGGCAGCAGGGTAAAACTCAATCTGCCCAAGGCTCGTTGTCCCCGATGTGCCAGAGGCATACGAAGACACGGCGTAGATGGCGCCCCTATTGCCGGCAACGGCCGTGTTAAACGTTCTCAGTCCTTTGTAGACATTCGTTGCCGCCCTGATAGACCTTACCATCTTGGCGCTGACATAATCCGTTGTAGAGCCTGTAGCGGCTTGTACCAGGAAGTCGACGACCTTGTAGAGAGATGTGCTACCGGTTCCCAGTGCCGAATTGATTGTCGAAAAGGTTATAGCGCTTACTCCGCTAGCAATACCGGTAACCGTCGCGGTTCTAAGCAATGTCCCAATACCCTGCTGAAATGCGTCTTCACGGCTGAAATCAAGAGCGTCAACGTCCTTTCGGTCCTGCTTCTTGGAAGGGAAAAGAATCTCGTCAACAAGGCTCAACTGAGCCGTATTGAAGAAGTTGTCTTTTTCAGTGTCCGTAAAGTAGGGCGATCCAACTTTGTCGCAAATGAGGTCAAACCTCGCACTTAATTCTGCTGCTGTCATTGGGCGTTGCTATCTTTCATTTAACAAACAATCCAACATACGGGTTCAAAAGAAAAGGGAGCCGAAGCTCCCTTAACCAATCCAATTAAAGCCCCTTTATTTATCAGTCCATTCTAAGTCGTCGTTTTCTGCAACCGTTAACACTTGGCCCGCGTTTCCTACGGCTAAGTTTTTCCATACGGATCCATCCCAATACTTGATGTCTCCCTTTGCGTCTCCATTGCTAAAGCCTGGACCAGCGGGACCTTGCGCCCCAGTTGTGCCAGATGGGCCTTGAGCCCCTGGGCTTCCTTGATCACCTTGAACACCTTTTACAGCTACTGGACACCACCATTGGCTACAACTCTCTTCTGTAGGTATGTTGTTCTGATTGTTGCTGCTCTGGGAAATAAAACTGCTACCAAAAGGCGTGTAGTACACAACATCGTTTTTTGCGTACACATAATTTGGGTCCCAAATGCCAGTCCACAACATTCCCGGAGGACCAAGCTGTCCAGGGGCTCCTTGGTTGCCTTGTGGTCCAGGAGGGCCAGCAGGCCCCGTGCTTCCGGATGCTCCCGGACTCCCAGACGCTCCAGTAGGTCCCGCAGGACCCGTGGCGCCATTCTCCCCAACCACTCTGCCGGCATTGACCAATCGGCCACTGACAAATCGCAGAATCAAGTCGTTCTGCTGGATGTAGGCCGTCTCTATCTCGTCAAGCTGTACTTGCGGTACAATGACCTGCGGGGTCTGAGTAGCCAAAAACTGAGCCACCCTATCGGAAGACGATCCAACATTCGCGGCTATTTCAACAGCGCTAGCATCTGGGTACCTTTCTCGGTACCTCAGAATGCGTAGCTCTGTATCCGTAAACGTTGATGGCATTACTTCTGCGGCCTCTTGGGAGTCATGTGCTTATTAAGCTCAGCCATGGTGATCTCTGGGCCTTGCTCCTCAACCGGTTCTTTAACCACCTGCTTGGGCTCCTCCTTCTCTGAATCTAAGAAGCCAATACGGCTCTCGATCATGTCCAAGACTTCTTTCTCGTTGACCAATTTGCCGATCGTCGAGTTCTCGTCCACGCCCAAGGTGTAGCTACCAAAGCGATACACGCCGTCGTTCGTTGTGATAACGCCACGGCCTACAGCCGTGCGTACCAGGTGACGCATACGGGCTTCCTTGTTCGGAATGTTGTACACCTTCAAGAACTGCTTTGGGTTACGCTCAGCATACGTGAGAACGCTCTCAAATGCTAATGTTTCGTCCTCCTCGTCGTAGAACATACCACAAAGCGACGCAACCTCCAATAGCCTGCGTCCCTTCAGCTCAGAAGCCAATGTGAGCGCCTTGGCGTTCAACAGCTTGTCCTCAATGCGCTGCCTGGACTCAACCTCCGGCTGAAGCCTCTTAAACAACGCGGTGCCATTAAACCATGGAGACTCCGGATTGTTCGGATGGTTCATCAAGAAGTCCATCAAATCTTTGTTGGCCTTGTGGACCAACATCGGTTCGTCCATGTTGAAGTGAAAGCGCTTGTAGCGCGTACGACCATCCGGAAGGATGGTTTCCGTCAAACGATGGACCTGTCCGTCCAAGGTCTTGTACTCCGAAAAGTGAAAAGTACTCCCGTTTCCTGCCTGCAGGAGGAAGAACTCAAAGTCGCTCTGTTTTACTGGCATTGTTTTGATTTTATGACACTATAACACCGAATGTTTGGATTGGTTCCAAAAAGAAAACCCCCGCCTTTCGGCGAGGGTTCTCCACGTAGAACCGCTGTGTTTAGGCAGCGTACAGCAAGCCGTGGTTGTTGGCGGCACGGAGCTCCACACCGATGGACGAGTAGAAGTCCACCGTGAATCCGTCACGTCCGTTAGCACGGGATGCAGAGGCGCCAGCTTCAGGAGAGGTGATACCTTCCTGGACGGTGCGCCGGAACTCGAGGCTTTGGCCAAGCAAGTCCTGCTTGTAGCGCAGGTTGATCAGCGGGTTGCCACGGTCGTCGGTACCCATGTTCAAGAACAACATGGCCTTGTCCCAGTTGATACCAGAGGTAGCAGGAGCAGGGAAGAGAGCCTCGTTGGCGAATGGGTAGTACAGAACGAAGTTCAAGATCTTGTCCATGAACTTGTACTTGGTGATGTTGATACCGGTCATGATGCCTTCGCCGGAGAACACTCCAAAGCTGATGCCGCCATTCAAGGTATAGTCACGCAAGGCGAACTGAGCGTCAGCATAGGCAGAGCTACCGCAAAGAACGGTAAACTCAGATCCTTGGCTGTTCAAGCACATCAGGCGAACTTGCTCGGCAAGGTCGGTCTCAGCGATGGCCGAAGAGTAGGTTCCTACGACACCGCCAGCAATGACGCGTGGGAGGATGCCGTTACCGCCCAATGGGTTGGTCAAGCTATTGACGTTACCGGTGGTTGCAGATCCATTTGACTTCGCGGCCAAGATGTACATCTCACGGTCCATGGCCATTTCCTGCATGGTCTCCATCTCGTTGATATAGTAGTAGGAAGATTCGCTGTCCGACTTCTTCACCCACTTCATGTTGGAAGCCTGGGTAGTCGAGCAAGTGACCGCACGACGCATAATGCCCAAGTACTCATTCACCTGGTTTTCTTCCCAAATACGGCCGCTAGGGCTGTTGGAGTATTCAGGTTGCAGGTTGTACAAGTGAGCGAACTTCATACCGGCAGACAAGTTGCTGGTGCGTGAGCCAAGGAAGTTGAAGTTAAGCGTTCCGGAAGCAGTTGCTCCACCGCCACCAGTTACCGCGGTGATTACGCCGTAAGCATCGTTTTCAAAACGAATGACGTCACCAACCAAGAAGGTTGCTTGAATACCGGTGCCAGAAGCGTAAGTCACGGTACCAGTCGTGTCGCTGGTAGTTCCCGTAGCGCCAGAGGAGGTGATGGCCTGGCGGAATTTGCCTTTCTCAAACCAGCTGAACACGTCGTTACCAACAACGGGGTTCTTGCGGCCGATACGGCTCAAGAGCGTAGTGATGGTGTACTGAGGGAAGCGATACGTGATGTAATCGCTGAAGTCGGGTTTTTGGATTCCACCAAAAACGTAGGTGCTGTCTACATTACCAGTTCTGATGGTATTGGGAGCAGCGTTGTTTGGGTTGCCTGTATTTACGTAAGCCATTTTGTTTTTTGTTTAAAGTTTAAAATAAAGGTTTTTCACCCTTCATCAACCTCTCAACTTCGGATTCAACAAGAGAAAGTGCCTTTCGTGGTGTAACCTCGGCGATGTTGGTCGTCTTTGGTCGGTCCACGTTGGACAAGTTTTGAATCACAGCGGCTTTTCCTGAGTTCTTGGCACTGCGTGTAGCGTACTCAAGCACCTTGTCGAACATCTCCAGCTTATAGGCGCTTTGCACCATCTTCTGGAAATCCGGTTCTCCACTAGGCTTCAGGAAGTGCTTAATCTGGAACTCAGTAGCTTTGGCTTTGTCGTTGTAGGTGGTAAGCATCTTTTCGATGCTCGCCCGGTCTTGGTCTTTGACCTTGACGCGATCTACACGCTCAACGCTCTTGATTGCTATTTTTAGGTTCTCGTCGTAAGCCCTTTGGCTCTGCTCCGCCTTAATAGCAATCTGTTGCTTCTGAGCATCCTGCTGCAACTTCAAGTCCTTTCGTATCCTCTTCGCGTTAAGGCGAATTTGGGTCTCGTCAAGGGAGGCCAGGTAATCATCGAGCTCCTCCTTCGAATCGAAGTCGGATTTCAGCTCATACGACAAAAGCTCCACATCGGGAACTGCATCGTAATCAAAGGAAGCCAAGCCCAGGTAACCGAGCCAGTCTCCCCCCTGCTTCATGATCTCGTTGGCCTCTCGAATCATATCGTTGGCGAAGACGGTCTTGGTGGATTCTTTCGTTTCCTCCAACTCCCGCTTGAGCTGCTTGAACTTCTCGACAAACTCCGAAGAGTCTTTCACGTCGCTAAGCCCTAACGTCTCAAACTCCGATTGATACTTGGTAACGAAATCATCTGTTACCGGCACCTCCTTGCCTTCGTCCAGGTCAATGTCGAAATTGAGGTCCTTTTCAGGGTTCTCAACTGCATTAACATTTTGATTGCCGTCTTCGTTTGTTTCGGGAACTTCGGGCTCATCGTCCGGGTCTACATCAACGTCGACTTGAGCCGGAGGCTCAGGCTCTGCAGGTGGTTCCACTTGCGCAGCAGGTTGGTCCACAATGCCTTGCGCTCTCAATGCAGCAAGTTCGTTTTCGTCACCACCGGGCGTAGCCGTAGGCGCGTTGCCCTCCAGCTTCTGGAGAGCCAACAATTCTAAATCTTCCATAAGTGTTTATTGGTTTTTTTGTTCTTTCAAAGCCTCCATAATGAGGTTGAAGTTCTGCTCCTGCTCCTTTTTGAGCATGTCGAGTTGAGTTTGTTGCTCCATGGTACGGCTCTTTAACTCTTCTCTTAACACCTGAAGCTGACCTTTGTTCTCGGAACGAGCGCGATCCACCTGGATTTGCTTCTCCGTGTCTCCCATAATCTGCTGCTGGACAGCCTGTTGTTGCATAGCCATCTGCTGCTCTTGGGCTTGCTGCCCTTGGGCCGCTTTCCGGTCCGCCAACGCCAGGAACTTCTTAACACTTTCCTTCGTGTCAGGGTTAAACAACAGAACCATGGCCTCAGCGATGCTCAAGCTGTTCGCTTGGACGGCTGCACTGACGAGCTGTTCGAACTTCTGACGGTTGTTCATGATGTCGTCAGAATTGACCTTCACGAAGATGCCATAGTCCTGCAATGGAATCTCGTCGTCCACCTCCATGATGTCAATGCCAATCTGAGAAACGATCGGCTCGTACTGCTCCTTGAGGAATGGGAAGATGGTCTTGATGTAGTTCGCG
>Ga0209985_10001585_pt1 | contig 21936 bp, 7 predicted proteins | sample NOAtaG_FD_187305 | JGI IMG/M metagenome (GOLD analysis project Ga0209985, IMG submission 187305) | Freshwater lake microbial communities from Lake Erie, under a cyanobacterial bloom - NOAA_Erie_Diel6S_1000h metaG (SPAdes) (version 2) | ecosystem: Environmental > Aquatic > Freshwater > Lake ...
GGGGCAAGTCTCCGCCATGGGCGCCAAGATGGGCGCGCTCCAGGGCACGTGGAAAGACCAGGAGCAGCAGAAGTTCGCCGAGGAGTTCGACCAGACCATGAAGGTGTTGGTCAAGTTCCTGCGCGTCTCCGAGCAGCATGTTCCCTTCCTCGTACGGAAGGCAGAGCGGCTCGAGGAGTACCTCAAGCAGCGATGACTTCCGAGATCGCCCCACGTTCTGAACTTTTCGCGGCGGGTTCGTTCCTGAAGGGCGACGGGCCCGCACTCGAGGTGCGCGATCCGGCAAGCGACTTTGTGATCGCGCGGATTCACACCGCGACCGACGCGCTCTGCATGAAGGCGGCTGACGCAAACGCGGCCGCCGCTTGTGCGATGCGCGCGCTGCCGATCGCCCGGCGGATCGACCTCGTGCGGACGCTCGGGGCCGCCATCCGCGGCGAGCGCGATCGGCTCGCGTCGATCCTGACGGCGGAGAGCGGCAAGCCCGTCCTCGAGGCGCGCGGCGAGGTCGAGTATGCGGCGACATTCTTCGACAACGCGGCCTCGGCCGCCGAGATGGCGGCGGGGGAGATGCCCGCGGCGAGGGCGCCGGACAGGCGGATCCTCGTGCTGCGCGAACCGGTCGGCGCGACCTTTGCGATCACGCCGTGGAACTTCCCGCTGGCGATGATCGCGCGCAAGCTCGCACCGGCCTTGGCGGCGGGATGCTCGCAGGCCGTGAAGCCCGCCGAGGACACGCCGCTTTCGGCACTCGCGCTCGCGCAGATCTACGAGCGCGTCGCGCGAGAACTCGGCGCCCCGTCCGACGCCTTCAGCGTGATCGTCGGCGACGCGCGCACCGTCGCGCGCGCATTCATCGATTCCCCGGCGACCCGAAAGCTCACGTTCACCGGCTCGACCGAGGTGGGGCGGATCCTCGCCGCACAGTGCGCCCCGCGGCTCATGCGAACAGCGCTCGAACTTGGCGGAAACGCGCCGTTCCTCGTGTTCGCCGACGCGGATCTCGACCGCGCGGTCGAGCAGGCAATGCTGACGAAGTTCCGCTTCATGGGGCAGACCTGCATCTCAGCGAATCGCTTCCTGCTCGATGCTTCGATCGCGGGCGAGTTCCTGTCGCGGCTCGAGGCGCGCATGCGCGGGCTCACGGTCGGAGACCCGCGCGACGAGAAGACGCGCATCGGACCGCTCATCAACGACGCAGCCATTGCGAAGGTCGAGCGCCATGTCGCGGACGCGGCGGCAGGCGGCGCGCGCATCCGTCTCGGCGGCGTGCGCGTGAGGGTGGATGGCTGCGCAGACCGATTCTTCGCGCCCACGATCCTCGAGAACTGCACGCCCTCGATGGCGTGTACCTGCGAGGAGACCTTCGGCCCCGTCGTCGCCGCGATGACGTTCGGAAGCGAGCGCGAGGCGATGGACCTCGCCAACGCGACCCACTCCGGTCTCGCGGGGTACGTGATGACCCAGGACGCCGACCGGCTGTGGCGCGTCGCGGAGGCACTCGACTGCGGCGTGGTCGGGGCCAACGACGGTGCGCCGAGCGCCGCAGAGGCGCCCTTCGGCGGCCGCAAGGACTCGGGCCTCGGCCGCGAAGGCGGCGCACACGGGCTCGATGCCTACGTGGACCTGAAGTACGTCAGCATCCGCGTGCGGCCGTGAGACCCGCTCTCGCGTGTCTTTGACCCGAGGTGTATCTCACGGAGGCACGGAGGCACAGAGATCACGGAGGGAACGTCCTCTGCACGGAGGGAACGGGCAGATAAGAAGGATGGGAGATATTGAAGAAGTTGGTCAAGGACCGCAAGGCTCTTCAATACGAAACGCTTCTTCCTCTTCTCAACGCACGCGGCGCGGGACGAACGGACTTGGCCTCCGTGCCCCCGTGCCTCCGTGAGAGAACTCCAATCGCGCGACTTCAGTCCTTCCAAGCATCGGCCAGCGCTGCGCTCGGCAGCGGCTTCTCGGAAACGGCCGGCGCATCGAGCGTCGGATCGATCTCGATCATCACCGATGCCAGCGGCCTCTCCGCAGAAGCCTCCGCCTGCGGCTCAAGCACCGCGCGCTCTGCAGCGGCCTTCGAAAGCCGTCCGTCGTGACCGACCTCGTCGAACTTGACGGCGACACGCTTGCTGACGCCACGCTCTGGCATGGTGACGCCATAGAGCTGGTGGCAGGCCTGCATCGTGCGCTTGTGGTGGGTGATGACGATGAAGTGCGACACATCGAGGAACGGCGTGAGCGCATGGCAGAAGCGCTCGACGTTCGCCTCGTCGAGCGCCGCGTCGACCTCGTCGAGAATGCAGAACGGCGACGGCTTCGACTGGAAGATCGCCATCAGAAGCGCGACGGCCGTCATCGTCTTCTCGCCGCCCGAGAGCTGGCTGATGACGCGTGGCTCCTTGCCGGGCGGCTTTGCGCGAATCTCGACGCCCGACTCGAGCCAATCGGTCTCGCCATTCTCGAGCGGGAGCAGATAGATGTCGGCGCTGCCGCCGCCGAACAGCCGCCGGAACATGCCGGAGGGACCGGCGAACGTCTCGCGCACGCGCTCGAAGGTTTCCTGGAAGCGCGTCTTGCTCGCGTCGTCGAGCTCGGTGATGAGTGACTCGAGGCTCGACTTCGCGCTGTCGATGTCGGCGAGCTGCTTGACCAATTCTTCGTTGCGGACCTCAAGCTGCGAGAGCTCGTCGATCGCGTCGAGGTTGACGTTGCCGAGCTTGCGGATCTCTTCCTTCAGATCGTCCGCCTCGGCCTGACCAGCGTCGCGGTCGATCGGCTCGAATCCGTCGGCGGCACGCTCCGCGAGATAGGCTTCGTACGTGGCGCGGAGATCGAGTTCGATCTCAGAGAGCGTCTGCTCCTCGATGCCCTCGCGACGCACCTCGAGCTCGCGCCGTGAGAGCTCCACCGCATGCGCGCTGCGCTCGACGCGCGTTGCCTCCGCGCGCGCGCCTTCCACGAGCTTCGACGCGGTCGCAACCGACTCCTGCGCCTCGCGAAGCCGCTCGGCCACGCTGGCGAACTCGGTCGAGATCGCGGCGAGCCCAGCCGACGCTTCCGTGAGCGCGACCTGACTTTCTTCGAGCATCGCCTCGGCGCGTTCGACGGCCGCCACACGTCGGACGACGCTCTCCTTGAGCGCGGACTCCTGCCGCGCCACTTCCGAGCGCCGCGACTCGATGTGCCGCTGCTCGCGGCGTGCGCCGTCGAGCGTCGCCTGCGCCTCGGTGGCGCGAACGCGCGCGGCAGCAAGCGCTTCGCCCGCCTCGAGAGCGACCGACTTCGCCGCCTCGAGCGCCTGGCGAGCCGCGTCGCGCTCTTTCGTCGCATCGACGAGATCGGCGGCGATCGATTCGAGCCGGACATGCGCCGCACGCGCCTCTTCCTCGCTTGCCTTCAGCCGCTCGATGAGATGCTTTTCCTCGCCGGCGGCCGAATCGCGCTGACGCTCGATCTGACGCATGAGCTGCTCGATGCGCTCGGTCTGGTGGACGGCGTCAAGGGCGGCGCGGCGAGCGTCGGCCAACTGCTGGCTCGCCGCGCGCGCGGACTCCTGCGCGGCCTTCGACTCGACGTCGAGCTGGAGCGACTCGAGCTCGAGTCCGGCGATCTGCGTCGCGAGTTCGTTCGAGCGCGCGTTGAGCTCCGCGAGCTCGGCTCGTCGCGCGAGGAATCCGCCGGCCGCGGCGTCGGCGCGGGCGGAGGAGTTCGCGATCACGCGTCCACGCTCGTCGACAAGCGCGCCGGAGCGTGTGCCGATGCGGCAGCCCGCGAGCGCGCCACGGCTGAGTTCGATCGCGCGCTCGATGGTGTCGACCACGAACGTCGTACCGAGCAGTCGCTCGGCGAGCCCGCGCACCCGGCGATCGACGCGGACGAGTTCGAGGAGAGGAATCGCGCCGGGGACGGCGGGCACGTTCGAAACCTGCGCCGCGCGGCCCTCGTCGGCCGCGAAGGCGACGCGCACCCGAAGCGCGAGCGCAGCCTCGGCGAGCTTCGGGAGCGACGCTGCGTCATCGGCGACGACGAGTTCGAGGAAGTCGCCGAGCGCCGCTTCCACGGCGTCCGCGTTGGAGCGATCCGTGTCGATCAAGTCTGCAAGCACGCCGACGACGCCCGCAAAGCGGGAGCGATCGGAGAGCACCGTCCGCACGCCGGAACCGAGGCCTTCGTGCGCCCGGCCCATCTCGTCGAGGACGCGGCGACGGCTCTCGACCGCGGTGCGCTCGTCGCGCACGGCTGCAAGCGAACGGGCGAGCGCCGACTGGGATTCATTGAGGCTGCTCGCAGCGCGGGTGCGCTCGTCGAGCTGCCGCTGGATGCGCGCGATCTCGTCGTTTGCGACGAGTCCGCGGACGACGTGCGACAGGCGCGATGCACGCAGCGAATCGAGTTCGCGCGCGAACGGCTCGATGCGCGCAGCAAGACGCCGCATCTCCTCGATGAGCGAACGTGAGCGGGATTCAAGCGCGGCGAGCCGCTGCGCCTGCGCTCCGCGCTCGCGCTCGAGCCGCGACGCCTGCTCGCCGACGAGATCGGCGGTGCGCTGCGCCTCGAACGCCTGCTGCTGCGCTTCCTGACGCCGCGCATTCTCGCGCACCGAGCACTGTTCGAGTTCCGCGGCCGAAACCGTGGCCCGCTCGAGCTCTGCGGCCGCGTTTGCGGCCTCTTGCGCCAAGGTCGACGACTCAGCCTCGAGCGCCGTGATCTGCGCGCGCTCTCCGGCAATGGCTTCCTGCGCCTCGCCGAGGGAGCGTCGGGCGAAATCCGCGCGCTGCCGCGCCTGCGCCTCGGTGCCAGAGAGCTCAAGGCGCCGCTGCTCGAGCCGATGCTGCTCGGTCTCGATCGTATGGCGCGCGATCTCTGCGTCCTGCTTCGAGTCCTCGGCCTGCGCCAACGCGGCCACGAGGGCAGCCTTCTCGCCTTCGAGCGCCTGCAGCTCGCCCGTCAGCGCGCGAAGGCGCTCCTCGAGTTCATGGAAGATGTCGAGCGAGAGTTCGCGGCGGAGAAATCGCCTGCGGGCGTCGAGCTCGCGGTAGCGGCGGGCCTTGTCGGCTTGGCCGCGCACGATGCGCAACCGCCGCTCGGTGCTTGCGAGCTGTTCGCGCGTCGCGACGAGGTTCTTCTCTGCGCTCTCGAGCCGACGCGACGCCTCGATCTTCCGCACGCGGAAGCGGGCGACGCCGGCCGCCTCCTCGAGGATCGCGCGCCGCTCGACCGGATTCGCCAGGAGCATGGCGTCGACCTTGCCCTGCTCGATGATCGAGTAGGCGTCGTTGCCGATGCCGGTGTCGAGGAAGAGGTCGCGGATGTCCTTGAGCCGGACCTTGCGGCCATTGATCAGGTAATCGCTCTTGCCGTCCGACGTCAGGCGCCGCGTCACCTCGACGAGATCGGCGTCGATGGGAAGCACGCGGTTGCGAACGAGGCGCCGATCGACCACGCGCTCGACCGGTTCGCCGGTCTCCGGATCGATCTCGCCGTCGACAAGCACCGCGTCTTCTTCACGACGCTCGATCGCAGCGGCGAGCTGCGGATTCTCGAAGCAGAGCGTGACCGACGCCATGCCCGCAGGCTTGCGCGCGGCGCTTCCGGCAAAGATGACGTCGAGCATGGCGCCGCCGCGAAGGCTCTTCGCACTCCGCTCGCCGAGCACCCACTTGATCGCATCGACGACGTTCGACTTGCCGCAACCGTTCGGCCCGACGATGCCGGTGATCGGCGCGTCGAATCGGAACTCGGTTGGATCCGCGAAACTCTTGAAACCGCTGAGAATCAGCTTGGCAAGCCGCATCGACTTTCGACCTCCGTGTCGCTCATCCGCGCCCGCGGGCGCGCATGCGCCGACGTCGCCTCACCACCGTCAGAAAGAAGGAACCCCGACGCAGCCGCACTGCATGCGGCCTTCGCCAACGCACCATCCTTGCTCGGCGCCGGAGTCCGGCGCACGTCGTGCGCCACGGGCTCCCCTCCTGGGAGAACGCCTCGGCGCACCAGATCCGCGAACACAGCGGATCAGCGCGGCACAGTATCGCGCCCCGGGGTCGGAAGATCAACCGGCGGGGGCGGTTCGAGCGACCCAAGATCGCTCATCCGCGGCGCATTCGGGTCCGGGGTCAGGCGAACCCGGTTCGGGTCGTCCGCCTCGTCGAGCGGCTCGAAATCCGGACGTTCCGCCGCCTCTTGCTCGGTCTGGTTGCGACGGATCGCGGCGAGAATCCGGTCCTGCTCCGCCTTGAAATCGCCCTTGAGATACCCGCGGCGCCACAGCTGGTGTATGGCGCCGATCGTCTCTCCGTAGGACAGCCCGAGACCCGGCATGGGGCGCTCGACGGTGGTCGTGTGGCCTAGGAACGGGATCAGATCGGCCAGCACCGGGCTTGCAAGCTGCAACTCAGGATTTCCACCGGCATTCGACCGGAAGAAGACCTGGAGCTCCTCGTCGCCGGCGTCGGCCTTGATCATGAGCCGGTTGCTCCACGCCGAGATCGTGAGGGGCCGCTCGACCGCCAGTTCCGAACCGAAGACGGCGATGGTGGGGCGGCCGCTCTGAACCACATACACCATGGGCGTCTCGCTTGGCACGACCGCGACATCGAACTTCTCGTCGATCGTCAATCGGCTGATCACCGGGTCGCGACGCTTGTAGAGCGCGTCGTAGGTCGCGAGGCGCACGTCGACCTCGGGGTCGTTGAGCAGCGGGCGAAGGCCGAGGTCGACGTCGGGATTGAAGCCCATGTCGCCGAGCAATTCGACTGCCTTGATCCGGTTCTCGATCGTCCCGGTCCGCGCGATCTCAAGGAGGGGACCAACCGCGAGCGGATCGTTGAGCGCTGCGCCAGCGCGAAGGGCGGCGAGGCGCGGCTCCTCCTCCGAGTAGGTGTAGAGATCCTGGATGATCGGCAGCGCACGCTTGCCGAGCGCCCGGAAGCGCCACGTCGCCGCCTCGGCCGTCCCCGGATTGGCGACGACGGCGCGGCGAACCGCGAGGGCCGTTGCCTCCGAAGCGGTGACGTCGAGCGGGAGATGCCGGACCAGCTGGATGAACTCCTCGGTCTTGCCGCTGAACGACGGCGGTACCGTCAGCTCGATCGAGTCGGCGTTCTCGCCGCGGGCGGTCTCGCTCGACTGGCGGGGCTCGCGGGGGAACGTCGAGTTGATGGCCGACTGGATCGTGCGCGCGCGCGTGTGGCTCGACGTCGCGAGCTTCAGCTTTAGCGGAATGTCTTCGGTTGTGGTGCCGCCATCGAGAATCCGGCCGACGAGTCGGTTCACGGCATCCCCGCGGGTCGAACCTGGCTCGACGAACGGATTGATGAAGATGTTGCCCTTCGCCTCTGCGGTGATGCGCGACTGGCGCGAACCGATGAGAAGCGGTCCCGGCCGGAGGTCGGTGGTGTAGAGGCGACCGCCTTCCAGGCTGGTCACATCGGAGCCTGGGAGCGCGCTGATCCGCACGTCGAACTTGGTGCCGCGGGTCGCGCCCGGCGGGATCACGCCTTCGATGATGACGATCGCCGTCTCATCGCTGTCAAGGAGCCGCTCGGGCGTCCATCCTTCGGGACTCGTGGCCGGATTGCCGATCCCGCGCCGAGCGAGTTCCTGGATCATCATCGCCCGCACTTCGGCAGGCATCAGCCGTCCGCCCGTGTTCTTCAAGCCGACGACAAGGCCGTACCCGCGCACGATCACAGGCTGCAGGCCAGCGACGGCAGTCTCGCTGGCGACCGTGCCGCGCATCATCGGGTCGACGTCCAACACGAAGTTGGTGGTGTCCGCCCTTGCCTGACGCGGCCGCTCGGGAACCTTCTCGATGATCTCGCCGCAACCGGCGATCAATGCCAGCGCGGATACGCCAAGACACCAGATCGCCCGGACGCGGGGCCATCCCGGTCGTCGGGCGGCGGCCGTCGGTCGAAGCGGATCGTCGCGATGTGATTGCAGGTTCATGCGTCTACTCTCGAGGTGAACTGCCACTTGCCACACGCCAGCTCCGACGCCAGCGGCACCACGGGAAGCGGGGATCCCGAGTCATCGATTCAGATGAGCGCTGCAGGACTCGAACCTGCGACACCCGCCGTGTAATGGCGGTGCTCTACCGACTGAGCTAAGCGCCCGGGGTTGCGAAGGATACCACGTCCACCCGCCTGCCTTCTCGGCGGGCCCGACGTCACTCGTGAACCGGGCCCCAGGCGCTCAGGAGGATGCCGAGGTCGCTCGAATCGACCGCGCCACCCCGGTCGAGATCGACGCGCGGGTCCGGCTCGCCCCAGGCGGAGAGCAGGATTCCGAGGTCCGCCGAGCCGACCTCGCCATCGTCGTCAAGATCGGGAGAGAAGGGAACCGGACAGACATCGGGCCACCCGTTGGCGTCGGCGTCGGCGCAGGTCGAGCCGGCGCCCTGCCAGCCGAGCCCGAGCGCCGCGGCGTCGGCGTCGGTTGCCACCAGACACACGCCCGCCGCGCACGTGGCGCCAAGGTCGCGGACGCAGTCGGCCCAATCGGGACGCGCGCAACCGGGGTTGTCGATCCCGAGGCGCGCCGTGAGCTCGCCAACAAACCCTTGGGCGAGCAGTCGCTGCGCGTGCGGGCGCAGGTGCGCGAGGTCCGCGAGGTACGGCATCCACGAGCCCGTCGCAGAAGGACCCCATCGGAACGACTCGAACGCGACTCGCGGCAGGTTCAGCGCAAGCACGTTCGGGTCCATCATGGCGATGTCGTGCGCGACGACCGGCATCCAGTCGAACACCGCGTGCAGGTCCGACGCGTAACCGATGCGAAGGTCGCTCGCGATGATCACGGGAAACGCCGGATCGCCCACCGCGGCGCGGATCCACGCGATGGCCTGCTCGGTGCTCGCGCGCCAGCCCTCACGGGTGACGCCGTTGCCAGCGTCGTTCGCCCCGTACTGCAGCACCGCGACATCCGGCGCCCATGCGGCGACGACCGGTCCGGATGCGCCATGCTCCTCGACGAGGTGCTGGAGCCGCATGCCGCCCTTCGAGAAACCCTGCACGAGTACACCTCGCTGCGCCGCTCGATCTCCGGTCCGGAAGCGAACGCCGACGACTTCGGGCGCTGGCGCCGCGCCGTGGCTCCAGAGCGCGAGTTGCACGTGGCGCCGCTTGCCAGACGAAAGCGGGGGCGTTGCGCACCAGACGAATGAGCCGGGCTGCGCATCGTCAGGCATGGCCAGAACCCCCGACGCAGCCACGGCGGCGGCCGGATCCGGAGCATCGGCGTCGGTCGGAGCGTTCGACCATTGGATCCCGATTGCGCCCTGGCGATGGCGAACGAGGACCTCGGCGATCCACGGGCCCGTCGCATCGAACCAAGGCCCGCCCGCAAGCGCCGGGTCGATCGTCCGGGAGGCGTCGTCGAGCAAGACGACGCGCAGGGGATCTGACGCACTCGCGGGAAGCGTCGCGGCGAAGACGCCCGGCGGATACTCGGACGGACTCCCAGCCGGCGCAGCGGTCGCGCTTGCGCCGACCGAGCAGAGCCACTGCGGTGGAGCGACGTGCGTGGAGTTGCCCACGAAGGTCGACTCGGACGCAGGGCCGTAGATCTTTGCCCACGCTGCGTTCAGGTGCGCGATGTAGTGCCCTCCCCAGCCGTTCGGTGCCGTCTCCTGCGAATCGCCGAAGATGGCGACACGCACAGCCGACTCGCGGGCCGACTCGCGAGCCGACTCGAGCACGCCTCGGAACCGCTTCGGCTCGAGCGCGCCGACCGTGGGCACATCGAGGAACGTGCGCTCGTCGGCGGGCGCACCAAGCGAAGCGGCGACCAGTCCTCCGACAACGCAGGCCGCGAAGGTCGCGGCAAGCGTGCAGGAACCACGTCGACTGGGCGGCTTGCGGGAAATCATGGAACCGTTCGCCTGATGAACATACCCTCGGACGGCGTCGAGTCCACGCAACGTCCGGCGCTTTCCCAGCTTCCCCAGCCGTGGAGGTCGGAGAACCCACTGCGGGCTCGCGGGCCGGGAACGGCAGCGCGCGGCCCGCACATTCCCGGGCGAGCGGCTATCGTCGGGTGTCCGTGTCTTCGCCGCGTGAACTTCTCCAGAAACTCGAGCACGTGCTGCCGGCCGATCGACGCGAACTGCGCGCCCGGATCGGGGGCATCGAGAAGCGGCTCCGTGACACCGGCGCAGCGGACGAGCGCGCCCTCGCGGCTGTCGAGAAGGCGATCCGCAGGAGTCATGAGGAGTTCGAACGGCGACGGGGGTTGGTCCCGTCCGTCACCTATCCGCCCGAGTTGCCTGTCACCGCCGCACTCGCAGAGCTGCGATGCGCGATCCTCGCGAATCAGGTCGTCATCGTCGCCGGCGAAACCGGCTCTGGAAAGAGCACGCAGCTTCCGAAACTCTGCCTCGAGCTCGGCCGCGGCGTCGCCGGCCGCATTGGCCACACGCAGCCCCGGCGCATCGCGGCCCGCAGCATCGCGCGCCGCGTGGCCGAGGAACTCGGCACGAAGGTCGGTGGCATCGTCGGATGCAAGGTGCGGTTCGGCGACGAAAGCGGCCGCGACTCGCTCATCAAGGTGCTGACCGACGGCATGCTGCTCGCCGAAACGCGAAGCGACTCGCGCCTCGACGCCTACGACACCATCATCGTCGACGAAGCACATGAGCGAAGCCTCAACATCGACTTTCTCCTCGGCTATCTGCGGCGACTTCTGCCGCGGCGACCGGATCTCAAGCTCATCCTGACGAGCGCAACGATCGATGTCGAGCGACTCTCGGCGCACTTCGGCGGGGCGCCCGTCGTCGAGATTCCCGGCCGGACCTATCCGATCGACATCCGCTATCGCCCGCCGGAGGGGCGCGAACTCGACGAAGAGGATCCCCGCATGCTCGACGCGGTGGCCCACGCGGTCGACGAGATCGACGCGGCCTTCGTCGAGCGGCCCGACATCCTTCCAGATATTCTCGTGTTCCTCTCGGGCGAACGTGAGATTCGCGAGGTCGCCGAGCACCTCCGCGGTCATGTCCTCAACCGCGAGTCGGGCACAACGCGCACGGAAGTGCTGCCGCTCTTCGCACGGCAGCCGCTCGAGGAGCAGGAGCGCATCTTCTCGCCGGGCCCGCTCAGGCGAATCGTGCTCGCGACGAATGTCGCAGAGACGTCGCTCACGGTTCCGCGCATCCACGCGGTCATTGATCCAGGATTCGCCCGCATTCTTCGCTACAGCGCCCGCTCGCGCGTCGCACGTCTTCCAGTCGAGGAGATCTCGCAGGCGAGCGCGCGGCAGCGAGCCGGGCGTGCCGGACGCCTCGGCCCCGGGATCGCCGTGCGCCTCTACTCCGAGGAGAACTTCAGCCGCCGCGCCGAGTTCACCCAGCCGGAGATCCTGCGCACGAACCTTGCGAGCGTCATTCTGCAGATGGAGGCGCTGCAACTCGGAAGGGCCGAGGACTTCCCGTTCGTCGATCCGCCGTCGGCCCGGCTTCTCGCGGACGGGCGCGCAACGCTTGTCGAGCTCGGCGCCTCGACGGCAGAGGGGCGGCTTACAAAGACTGGCCGCGCGATGAGCCTTCTGCCACTCGACCCGCGGCTCTCGCGGATGGTGATCGCCGCCATCGATGGGAGCGCCGCGCACCCGCTCCTTCCGCACGACATCGTCACCGTCGCAGCGGGACTCGCGGTGCAGGATCCACGCATTCGACCGGAGGCAAACCGCGCCACCGCCGATCTTCTGCACCTTCGCTTCGTCGATCCGCGCAGCGATTTCGCATCGTTCGTCAAGCTCTGGCGCGCGTGGCGGGCGGAGACGCGCGACGAGGGCGGGAAGGAGTTCGGCTCGAGCCAGAAGCGAAAGTGGTGCGAGCGAAACATGCTCTCCTACCAGCGCATGCGCGAGTGGAGCGACGTGGTCGCGCAGCTGCGCGAACTCTGCATGGAGCACTTCTCGGCGAGGGTCGGCGAGCCGGGCCCCGACATCGACGACGGCGCGTTTCATAGGGCTGTGATCGCCGGCTTCGCCTCGCATGTCGGCATGAAGACCGACAAGGGCGAGTACCGCGGGCCGACCGGTGCGCTGTACGCGCTGCATCCGGCGAGCGCGCTTGCACGTCGCGCGCCGAACTGGGTCGTTGCCGCCGAGATCGTCGAGACCACGCGGCGCTACGGCCGCATCGCCGGCCGCATTCAGCCCGACTGGATCGTGCGCGTCGCGCCGCACCTCTGCAGGATGACGCAGTTCGAGCCGCATTTCGTCGAGGAAACCGGGCAAGTCGCCGCCTGGGAGCGCACCAGTTTCGGCGAATTGGTGCTCGTTGCGCGTCGGCGCGTGCCGTTTGGCCCGGTCGATCCCGTCGGCGCGCGCAACGTCTTCATCCAGGAAGCGCTCGTCGGCCATCGCGGGCGCACCAAGGGCGCGTTTCTCGAGAAGAACCGCGCCATGCGTGCGCTGCTCGAGCGCGAGGAAGCCCGCGGCAGACGCCGCGGACTCCTGCTCGAGGAAGAGGCTGCCTTCCGCTTCTACGACGAGCGCCTCCCGAAGCACATCCACTCGATGCCGTCGTTCGAGTCCTGGCGCAAGGAAGCGGAAGCGCGCGATCCGCGCCATCTCTTCATGCGCGAGGACGACCTCCTGCGCGACGGAGCAGAGCGCGTGTCGGACGCGTCGTTCCCGCAATCGGTCGCGCTCGACATGCTCACCGTCCCGCTTGCCTACGAGCACGACCCCGAGGACGCGGGCGACGGCATCACGGCGCGCATTCCCGTCGAGGCGCTCGGTCTCGTCGATCCCGCGCCGTTCGAGTGGCTGGTGCCGGGCCTCTTCGCGGAGAAGGTCGAGGCGCTCATTCGAACGTTGCCCAAGCACCTTCGCGTGCGACTGTTTCCGATCGAGGAAGTCGTGCAGGGCGCTACCGAAGCGATCGCCTTCGGAAAGGGTTCGCTGAAGCGCGCGCTTGCGCGGCACCTTTCCACTGTCGCCCAAACCGAGATCGCGCCGGGCGATTTCCGTGACGAACTCCTTGCGCCGCACCTCAGCATGCGCTTCGAGGTTGCCGACGCCGATGGATCGATCCTCGCAGTCGGAAGGGACCTTCCCGCCCTCGCACGGGGGTTTGCGAGCCTCGCGCGCGATCGACTGCGAGCCTCCATCGATCACGCCACCGATCCCGTGGCGCGCATCGAGCGCGGACTCGTCGAGCGCATGCCCGACGAGCCGATTCCCGCTGAAATCGCCTATCGCCGCGCAGGCATCGCGCTGATCGGCTTCCCGGCGCTCGTTCGCGAAGGCGTCGGTGTCGCGCTTCGTGTGCTCGATCGGGGCGGTCGCGCGCTTGAGGAGCACAAGGCCGCAATTGCCGGCTTCGTCGCCGCGGAGATCCGCGAGGCGGTCGAACACCACGTCGCCTACGACCCGCTCTGCCAAGAACTGCATGCACTGGTTGGGTTGCGCGGCATCGACGACGTCGTGGGCTTTGTCGCGCGAAGCGTGGCTGCGCAGGCCGTCGCGGAAGCCGAATGCGTACCGCGCGACGGCGCTGCGCTTCTTGCGGTTGCGCGCGGCGCTGGCCGCGATCTCCACGACCGGGTCGCCCGTTCGATGCGCACATTGCACGCGACTTTGTTGGCGGCGGAGGAGATCGAGACGCGCACCCGCGGAGTCAAGCCCGACTGCGAGGGTGAACCTCGGGCCCGCGTGGCCGCGCGACTTGCCGAACTTCTGGGCGAACGGCTCGAGCCGCTCGCGCGCGCCGATCGCGATGGTGCGACGCGCCTTCTACGACTGACGCAGATGCTTGTGGCACGGCTCGAGAGACTCCGCGAGATCGGCACATCTCGCGACCTCGCCATCGACGACGAACTGGCGCCATGGCGTGCGCGCGTCGCGGAGGCGCTCATGTCGCCCTCCCGAAATCAGCGGGAACTCTGCGCGATTCGCGACATGTTCGAGGAAATCGAGATCAGCCGGTTTGCGCCGAACATGCCGCGGGCATTCCCAGCAAGCGAGCGGCGACTCGAGGCGATGCTCGGCGAAGAGTAGGCGGAAGCCTTCGCACGCACCAGAGCGAGCGAAAGCGAAGCGAGCCGCGAGCGCTCAAACAACGCGTCCCCAGCCCGCCGCGATTCACTCGCGGCGAGGCTGACCAGAGCGAGCGAAAGCGAAGCGAGTCGCGAGCGCTAAAAATCACGTCGCGAGCGCTCAAATCACGGCGGCTGCCGCAAGCAGCCGCCGCTATAAGTACGGCCGGAACTTCTCGAGCATGCCGAGTTCCTCGGAATGCAGCAATCCGCGGTTCGTGCCGAGGCGGCTCGCGGCAGGCGAATCGATCAGCGTGCTTGAGTCGGCTGGCGAGATCTGGAACAGCACCTTCCAGTCGAACTCTCGCAGCGCGTTCCGGTCGAACGTCCGCTGCAGCGAGGCGAGCGTGTCGCACATGACCACCACATGGACACCGGCGACAGGACCTTCGCGCACGATCCCCCCGAGCAACTTGTCGGGCGACGGTGGCGCATCGCCGCCGCCGCCAAACGAGAAGTCGTCCTCGTTCCGGCGGAGCGTGCGGTAGCGCTGCAACTGATGAATCAGCAGGAAGCGTCGCGGCCGACCCGCGTTCTCGGCACGTCCCGCCACATCCTCCGCGATCTCCGCAAGCTTTGCGTCGATGTCGCGGTATGCGACGAAGGTCGCATGCACGCCGTGCGCCTGTGCCAGCCGCGCGAGCGTGCCGTACTCGGGCGCATCGGCCGGAGTTCCATCGAGCACGTCGATGATCGCGTCGGGAGCCTCGCGCGCGATCGAGAGCATCATGCCAGCGGTCGTCGAGACGGCCTGATCGTCGCGTGGCGAGATGCACGCCACGTTCGCACCCGCGGCCCGAGCGAGGCGCGCGCACGTGGGATCCTTGATCGCGACCGCCTCGCCGAGCCAGAGCCGCACGTTTCCACGCGGATCCGGCTTCATGCCGCCGCGAAGCGCTGGATTCAGCTTCATCGGCGCACGCGCGTCGCCCTCGAAGATGATCCGCGGCAGCGCGTCGAACGTGCCCTTCGCCCTCCGCTCGACCTCGCCAAGCCAGTCGTCGCGCTTCTCGTCGGGGAGGAACGCAACCTGGAAGGGAGAGTTGCCCTCGACCCGTCCCCCGGCGTCGTTGTAGATGGCCTCGCCAGGCCGGGAAAGAAGCCGCGCGGCGAGATTCTCATCCGACAGGATCAACTGCGAATCGGCCTCGTTGCACTGAAGCGCGATGCGCACGCCCATCTGGCCCATGGTGCTGCGCGCCAGCGAGTATGCGCCGCCAAGGGTCTGCGAGCCAAGCAGCGCGTGCATGCCGAACGCGCGGCCCTGACGCACGAGCCTGTCGAGCAGCATCGCCGCGCCTTGCGCCACGCGGTCGTCGTCGAGGAAGAACTCCTGGAACTCGTCGATCACGAGCAGCACGCGGGGCATCCGCGCATCGGGCCGGATCTTGCGATAGCTCGCGATGTCCTGGACACCCGCCTCGCGGAAGAGCTCGCCGCGGCGCGTGAGCTCCGCGTCGAGGCCCTCGAGCACCGAGAGGCCGAACTCGCGATCCGACTCGATGGCGACCGCGCGCGCATGCGGCAGCGCATGCTCCGCGTAGGTCTTGAACTCGACGCCCTTCTTGAAGTCGATGAGCCAGAGCTCGACCTCGGCAGGCGAGTACCAGCAGGCAATGCCGGTGATGATCGCATGGAGCAGCGTCGACTTTCCCGAGCCGGTCTTTCCAGCGATCAGCGCGTGCTGGCTCGTGCCTTCGCCGAGAAGGAAGCTCTGGAGCCGCGTCGCACCGGCGCGGCCGATCGGCACGCGCAGGTTACGCGCGCTCGACATCGACCAGAAGACGTCGGGCTTCGGCGCGATCGCATCGAACGGCACCTCGACGCGCGCCGCGGTCTTGGCCTCGCGGCCGATCCGTGTGAGAAGCGGAATGAGCGACTCGTCGGGAAGGGGCGCGTCGAATGCAAGCGGAAGCGCGGCGTAGGGTCCGTTCGCGAAGCGGAATCCGCCCGCGCCGTCGGAGCGGATGACCTGGCAGCTCGACGCGAGCTCCTCTGCGGTGATGCCATCGGGCAACTGCGCGCGCGGGTCGCGGATGAGGATCACGTGCACGCCGCAGCGCTGGCCGGCGCGGAGGATCGACAGCATCCGCACCGCAGCCTGTTCGCTGAAGTTCGCGGGAAAATCCGCGCAGACGAGGAAGCGGTAGGGCTCCGCGATCTCGCCGGCTGCGTCGTTGTACGCGTCGATGTCGTCGAACTCGTTGCGCAGGTACTTCTGGATCACCGTCTCCATGTGCTCGGAGATGTCGACGAGCCGCTGCTCGATCGCACGGGGCTCGGTCCAGATCCGCTCGCCGACCAACTGCTCGAACTCGTCGCCGAGATGCATGAACGCCGCGAAACTCTCGCCGAGTCCCACCGGATCGACGAAGGTGAAGCGCGCCTTCGATGGCGGAATCGAAGTCAGCAGTCGTGCAAGAAGCGCATGCACCGCGGCGAGCGCCGACGTGCGGGCCTCCGGCGGCGTCTCGATGACGAGGTTCCCGCGAATCGGGAAGCCAAGCGCCGCCGGAATGTCGAAGCGCTGCGGCATCGGCACATGGAACGCGGGGTCAACCGGCAGTCCGCCAGGAAGCCCCGCGACCTCGACACGCATCGAGCCGAATCGGAACCAGGGAGCCCGATCGCGGGGAAGCCGAATCGAGTCGCCCCCCGACGCAGGCCAGGCCGGGCTCACCTCGCGGTCGATCGCCTCCGCCGCGCCAAGCGCATCGCGCGCTTCGGTGGCGACGCGGATCCACTCGAGCCGTGCGTCCCGCAGGCGCTCGACCTCCTCCTCTTCGAGGGCGGTCCGCTCGGCGGCCGCACGCGCCCGCTCGGCCGCATCGGCTTCGGTCGCCTCGCGCTCAAAGCGCGCGATCTCGGCGTCGCGAAGGGCGGTCGCCTCGCGCACGACCGCGTCATGCTCGTCGACGATCTGCTTCAGCTCGATCGCGACGGCCTCCTCGACGCGCTTGCGCCGGCGCTCAAGCGCGAGGGGCAGCTCGGCGATCGGACCGTCATAGCGCCGATGCGCGTCGGCCTCCTCCTCGCGCTCCGTGTCCTTGAGCCGCATGATCGCGATGCCCACCGCGTCGGCGCGGTCGCGGATGGCGCGGTCGCGCGCGGCGCGGATCCCGGCAAGGTCGGTCTGGAATGGCGCCCAGACCCGACGCATCGCCGCGGTGGCGATCGAGCGGAGCACGGCAAGCGTGACGACGGCGAGGACAAGGGCGACGCCAGACCAGATGCCGGCCATCATGGGCCAGCGGGTTTCGTCAAACAGCGTGGACGCAGCACCGATCACCGCCGCGCCGATGACGACGGCGGGTGCGAGCACGAACGGCGCGACGCCCGCGATCAGCCGCGCGGCGCGCGTCCGCTCGATCGCCTGCAGGTGCTCGCGGCCGCGCTCGAGCAACTGCTCGATCTCGCGCTCGGCGGGCAGTTCGCTCGGCGGCATCTCGGCGGCCGTGGCCTCCGGAATCGTCAGGCGACACGAGCGGATGTAGGTCTTCGCGCGTTCCTCGAGTTCCTGCGCCTCCGCGATGGCACGGGTCAGCCGCTCGTGCATCTCGCGAGTCTTTTTCTTCTCGCCGTCCTCCCCGGCCTCGCGCATCGCCTCGGCCATGAGGAGCGCCTCCTCGAGCGAGCGCTGGAGGAACTTCATCTCCTGATCGAAGCGGGCCTGCAGGTCCTCGAACGTCTTGTTGCGACGCTCCTCGAGGCTCTGCTTCCGTTCAGCGGCGAGGTCGCGGGCCTTGGTGATCGTGGCTTCGGCAATCTCGCGTGCGGCCGCAATCCCGTTGGTGCGGCGCTGCCTGACGTCGGCAATCGTGCGGTCATGCACGACCCGCGCCTTCTCCCGACGGGCCGCGATGTCCGCCTTCACCGAGTCAAGGATCTGCTGGCGCGCGACCATCGCGGCGAGGAGGTCGCCCACCCTCCGTTCGAGACCGAGCACAGGGTCGCGGTCGCCATGCGCGCGCAACCCGTCGAGCGTGCCTGCGTCGGCGCGCGGGGCCGAAGGAGAGGCGCGAAGCTCAGACGACTCGCTCTGCGGGGGCATCGTCTCAGAGTACCACGCCGGGACGCTCGCCACCGATGCGACCGCGCGAGAAAGGACTACGCCGCAGGCGACTTCCGACCGGACGGCGTGCGGAGAGTTCGCACGAACGGCTCGGCGATGCGCTCGGCGGCCCGGTAGGGTGAAAGCGTTCCCGGGGAACCGGCGGCGTCGCGGCCAGCATCCGGATGGATGGGCAGCGTGACCACGCTCTCCGGCAGGATGAGCCCGGCAACAGGAGTTCCCGCATCGATCGCGCTGCCGTCGCGGCGAGCAAGCGTCGCGGGCGCATTCGTCTCAGCATGGCGGTCGAGCGCCTTCAGCAGTTCAGCCTGCTTCGCCTCGGGCAACTTCTTCCAGTCGGCGCGTCCGCGGCACTTCGGGAACGCGCTGCAGCCAAGCCACGGTCCGCGCTTGCCCGAGCGCACGTTGCACACCTTGCCGCACTTCTCGCAGACGACGTCGGGGTCCTGCAGCGGAGGGGCGGACGGCAGCACGATGCGGTCCTTCTTGTCCAGGCGCACCACGTACTTCACGGCCGGATAGTTCGCGCTCGCAATGTACTTGCCGAACTTTCCGCTGCGCAGCACCATCGCCGAGCCATCGACCGGGCACACCATGTCAAGCGCCATGTCGTTCACGGGCGCGCCCTCGTCGTTCAGTCGCGAGGCGAAGTCGCACTCCGGGTAGCCCGAGCAGGAGAGGAACCAGCGTCCGCCGCCCACGCGCTCCTTGGTGCGCTTTCCGCACTTCGGGCAGCCGTACTTCGACCAGCGCCAGAGGGGCACATCGCGCATGCGGGCGAACGACTCCTCGAGGGTCGCGCCCTCGAGCATGCCCTTGATCTCGCGGAGGAGCGCACGCCAATCCTCTTCGTCGGCCTCGACCCGGTCGAGCCGCGCCTCCATGAGACGCGTGTACTCGTAGTCGAAGAGCAGGGGGAACCCGCCGACGAGGAGCGACACCACGGCCTCGCCGAGCGCGGTCGCGTAGAACCGGCGCGACTTCTGCTCGACGTAGCCGCGCTGCGAGATCGTGTTCACGATCGACGCGTAGGTGCTCGGCCGTCCGATGCCGCGCGACTCGAGCTCCTTGACGAGCGACGCTTCCGAGTAGCGCGACGGCGGGGCGCTGAAGCGCTGCAGCGCGTCGATCGAGACGCCCGCGAGTTCCTGCGACTTCTCAAGCTTCGGGAAGGTCGCTTCCTCATCGTCTTCCGCGATATCCTCGACGAGCTTCAGGTATCCGTCGAACACCACGACGCTGCCAGATGCGCGCACGACGGCGCCCGTCTTCCTGTCGCTGCGCTCGAGTCGCACGGTCGTGAGGTCGTACTGCTTCGGCGCCATCTGGCACGCGATGAATCGACGCCAGACGAGTTCGTAGAGCGCATACTGCTCCGCAGACAGCGACCCGCGCACCATCTCCGGGCGGCGCGATGGATCGGTTGGCCGAATCGCCTCGTGCGCTTCCTGCGCGTCCTTGCCCGACGCGAAGAAGTTGGGCTTCTCGGGCAGGTAGCGCTCGCCGTACTCGCGCTTGATGAAGTCGCGCGCCGCGTGGAGCGCCTCGCCCGCAACGTGGGTCGAGTCGGTTCGCATGTAGGTGATGAGGCCCACCGGGCCGCCGCCGATGTCGATGCCTTCGTAGAGGTTCTGCGCGATGCGCATCGTGCGGTCGGTCGAGAAGCCAAGCTCGCTCGACGCTGCCATCTGCATGGTCGAGGTCTTGAAGGGCGGCATCGCGCGACGCGACTTCCGCTCCGTGTCGATCGACACGACCTTGTAGGTGACGCCTGCTCCGACGCTGCCGGAAACCGAGCGGATGAACTTCGCTGCGCCCTTGCCGCGCGGATCCTCGCGAAGGGCGACCGACGCCCTCTCAAGTCCCGCGGCCTCGACGGCCGCCAGGACGACCTGCGACAAGTCGCGCGGATTCGCGCTGTCGGCCGCGGCTTCGAGCGCAAGCTCCTTGCCGGCGACCTCGACGAGCTTCGCCTCGAGCACGCCTTGCTTCCCGAGGAACGCGAGGCGGTCCTTCTGCGACGGGGCCTTGCCCTTGTCGTCGCGCTTCGCGAGGAAATCGGCAATCGCCTTCGCAATCGCGCCGCGCTTCGCCACGTCCGGGGAGAGGCGCACGAGGACATCCCACGACTCGCTCGGGATGAACTCGCGAATCTCCTCCTCGCGCTCGACGACGAGCCGCGCAGCGACCGTCTGCACGCGGCCGGCGCTCAGGCCGCCCTGGCGCATGAGACGCCAGAGGAGCGGCGAGATGCCGTAGCCCACGATGCGATCGAGGATGCGACGCGAGTTCTGCGCGTTGACCCGCGCCATGTTGATGGCGCGCGGATGCTCGAACGCTTCCTTGATCGCGCTCTTCGTGATCGCGTTGAAGACCACGCGCTTCGCGCTCGTCGGCTCGACATCGAGCACCTCGGCGATGTGCCAAGAGATCGCCTCGCCCTCGCGGTCCAAGTCTGTCGCGAACCACACTTCGCTCGCGTCCTTCTTGAGCTTGCGCAGCTTGGTCACGGTCTCCCGGCGGTCCGGCGTCACGACATAGGTCGTCGCGAAGCTCTGCATGTCGACGCCGGGAATGTCCATCGGCCTCGGCTCGGATGAAGCCGCCTTCTTGACGCCCTTCTTCGCAACCTTCTTCTTCGCGACATCCTTCGTCGCGCCGGCCTCGGTGCCTTCTGCGCTCTTCTTCTCCGCGCGCTCTGGAAGATCGCGGATATGGCCCTTGCTCGCCTCGACGTGGAACGCGCCGAGTTCCCTCAGGTACTTCTCGATGGTCTTGGCCTTCGCGGGGCTCTCGACGATCACAAGCGCTGCTCCGCCGGCGCTGGCGACAGCGCCGTCGTCCGACGTCGTGCCGGTGCGGGTGCCGGTGCGGGATCGGGTGCGGGGCGCGGCCTTCGAGGCGGCAGCGGACTTGCGGGAGGTGGTCTTCTTGGCTGCCATCGTGTTCCAGGGAGAGACTCTTCTCATACGGACGCGCCGCCGCCGTCATCGGTTCGAACGACTCGATCCGTTGAGCGGAGGGGAGGGGAATAGTGCAGAGCCCCCGCCGAAGTCAAGCGGGGACGGCGTCTCGATGGAGATTTTCGGCGCGCCGCGGCAGGCCTCCCGGGGGCCAAGGCGCGTGCGTGCGCACGCGTGTGCTCACGCGCGTGTGCGCATGCGCGCGAGGCGCGCAAGCGCGCCGCACACGCGATCCGCGAGTTCGGCGGACGTTGTCAACTCGTCGCACGCAACGGCGATCGACGGCTCGAGCGCCCGGAAGCGCTTCAACCACGTGCGTTGCTGCTTCGCGAGGCGACGCGACCGGATCTTGGTCGACTCCGCAGCCTCGTCGAGCTCGCGCTCGCGCGGCCGACGCGTCCCGTCGCCGAGGACCGCAAGGAGTTCCTCGTATCCGCACGCAGCCCGCGCCTGCGCGCAGAGCCCGCCGGAAGCGGCAAGCCGGGCGACCTCCTCGACGAAGCCCTGCTCGAACATCCGGCGGACACGCAGGTTGATGCGACGGTTGATGGCCTCGACGGGCCAGTCGAGCGTCACCGCGAAGAGGTCGGTTCTCCGCGGCGTGAGACCCGCCTCGTCCCACGCGGTGCGCCGATCGGTCGCGCGCCCGCCGGTCGCGTGCGCGATCTCAAGCGCGCGCGTGACGCGGCGACGGTCGTTCGGATGAAGCCGTGCCGCCGCGGCCGGGTCGATCGCGAGGAGCCGCGCGTGCAGTTCGGCGCTCTCGATCGACTCGAGCGATGCGCGGAACGCAGGATCGGCCGCGGGCGCCTCGTCGAGGCCCTCGAGAAACGCGCGAATGTAGAGGTTCGTCCCG
>Ga0209985_10001586_pt1 | contig 21936 bp, 20 predicted proteins | sample NOAtaG_FD_187305 | JGI IMG/M metagenome (GOLD analysis project Ga0209985, IMG submission 187305) | Freshwater lake microbial communities from Lake Erie, under a cyanobacterial bloom - NOAA_Erie_Diel6S_1000h metaG (SPAdes) (version 2) | ecosystem: Environmental > Aquatic > Freshwater > Lake ...
GCAAGTCCGACTACATATGCTGACGAAGTCCAGCGCGGTCCAACTCGCGAAGTACGGCATCAACGTCAATGCCATTGCGCCGGGCACCATTGACACGGCGTTGGCCCGCGGCGCGCTGGCGCCGGAGAAACTGGCTGAATTCGGCCAGGTCCGCATTCCCATAGGTCGACTGGGGCAGCCGCAAGATTTGGTCGGGGCCGTCGTCTTCCTGTGTTCCGACGATTCCGCCTATGTTCTCGGCCACACCTTGGTGGTAGACGGCGGCTGGCTGGCGTGAGAATGGCGAATTGCCGACAGTAGTTTCGAACCACCCGTTGAGGACTATTGACTGACGGAACCAGCGTGATGATTGGCCGGCGCCAATCGTGAGCTCGGTCCGATACCGGTTTCCGTGATGAGCACCTGTCGACCGGTCCACGCCTGGCCGAACGGCACTTTCGAGCCCCAGGTCAGGCTGAGCAGTTCGGCATGCCAATCCGGTGCGTAGGCGCCTGCGGATCCGAACATGGCCTGCACTTCTTCGACCGTGTAGAGCCAGATTCCGCGCAGCACGAAACCCAGGCAGCGTTGCGGGTGGGTCTGCCCATAGGCGAGCGCCAACGTGGTGCCCCATGAGCCGCCGAAGACCCACCAGCGTTCGATGCCCAGGTGCTCGCGCAGTTGCTCAATCTCGGACACCAGATGTGGCGTGCTGTTGCCGGCAATGGCACCGCTGGGCTTGGATCGCCCGGCGCCACGTTGGTCGAACAACACGGCGTGGGTGTGGTCCGGGCCGAACAGGCGGCGGTCTCGCTCCGAGCATCCCGCACCGGGGCAACCGTGCAGCATCACCACAGGCACGCCCTGAGGCGAGCCGACGGTCTCCCAGCAGAGCGCATGACCATCGCCTACTGTCAGTGACGGCAACTGGTTTCGCGGATTCGACCGAATTCAGTTTCCAGAGTGGACCGATCGTTCAGTCGAAGTACTGCCAAGGGCTCTAGTGGGTCGTGTGCGGATCTTCTACCCTTTCCTTGGAACGACCGCTTCGCTGCATAGAGTTGACGACCTGCCGGAAGCGTCCTCGGATTCCTCAGTAGCTGATCGCTCCAGCCTCTGCGAGCGGGCCAGTTCTGTGGCGGACCTCGACCGGAATCTGCGCCGGGACCGAATCGGAAATGGTGGCGGATGCGCTCATTGGCTCAAGACCAGGGGTCATCGTCCCAGGGCCACAACGGCCGCTGCAGGCGCTTGAACGGCAGCTGGGTCACATCGGCCACGCACACGCCGGGCGAGTCCAGCGTGAGGCTGTGCGGTGTGATGGCCTCGAAGTGCGCCTTGAAGTGCTGCGCCGACTTGACCAGGATGACGCGCTGGCGCCGAAGGTCAATGCCCAGGTCGGGAAAGATGGAAGGCCCATAGGTCTGCCACCGGTTCTCGGCTAGCAGCAACTCACCCTGCGCAAAGCGCAAAGCCACAGCGCGCCCCATCGGCACCACCGTGCTACCGCCGAGAACGATTTTTGCGGCCGGATCGATCGCCGTCACCGTCACGTCCAGGTCCAGTGGCGGTCCTGAAAGCGGACAGGCCTTGCCTCCGATGCGCATCGTCAGCCGGGCGCCCAGGCCCGCGTCAATGGCACAGCGCACCGCCAGCGGGTCGATGAATACGCCCGCGGCAATGCGGTCGATGCCGGCGTCGATCAGGGCCTTCAGGACATAGGTGGCGTCACCGGGCGAGCCGCCGCCGGGGTTGTCGGCCATCTCGGCCAGCACCAACGGACCATTCGCTGCAGCGTCCCAAGCGCTTGCCGTGGCCACCGCCTCGTCCATGGGGTGGACCTCGTCGGCGCACTGCCCGCGCAGTTCGAACAATTCCCGGCCCAGGCGCTCGGCCAGTTCGGCGCCGCGACGAGCGTCGTCGTCGGTGATGACGATCACCTGGGTGCCGAGAAGCGGGATATCGGCGCGCCGAAAGCCATGCACGATGCTGATCGAGAGTACGCCATCGCGTCCTTCCAGGCCGCGCATGCGCGCCACGAAGCTCTTCATCGGCTCGCGCTGCGTCTGGAACACATCGGCCATGCGGCAATTGAAGACCGAAGTCACCGGCCGCACTTCGCGCCGCGCGGTGCGCAGCAGCAGGTCGATCAGCTCGCGGCCGCGCGCCCGGATGTCGGTGTGCGGGTTCTCGCGGTAGCACATCAGGATCGCGTTCTCGTACATGGCTGGCGAGAGGTGCGAATGAGGGTCGAGCTCGGAGCCGATCACCACGCCGGGCCCAACGATGGCGCGAACGCGGTCAATGAGATCACCTTCGCAGTCGTCGTAGCCCTGCGCGACCATGCCGCCGTGCAGGTTGAGCGCAACGATGTCCACAGGCCCGGCGGCGCGCAGACGTTCGAGCAACTCGTCGCGAAGCGTTTCGTAGGCGTCGCGGCGAACTGCTGCGCCAGGGTGGGCTTGACAGTACACGCCACCCACCACGTCCAGGCCGAGCTCGCGGGCGTAGATCGCCATGTCGCTGCCGCGCACCGGGTCGAACACTTCATCGCCACGCAGCATGCCGCCTTCGTTGAAGTTCTCCAGTCCGACCGGGATGGGTGAGAACGTGTTGGTCTCGGTTTCGATGCCGCCAAAAAAGAGTCGCATGGTGCTCCTGGGTCTTGATCTGGTCAGCCCGCCCCGCCCAACCAGTCGCGCATGACCGCGACCCGGTCCACGCCGGGGGCGCGCGGTGCTTGCCCGGTGGCTCCGGGTGTTCGCGAGAACTGCGGGACCGGTCCCGGCTGCGGCACGCCAAAGGCCGTGGTCATGGCGCCGCGGGCCGCGTTGTGCGGATGGGCTGCCACGTCGTCGAGGTCGAGAACGGGACTGACGCAAGCGTCGCTGCCCTCGAAGTGCTCACACCAGGCTTGGCGGTCCCGCGAGCGAAACACGGCTGCCAGCCGCGCCTTCTGTGTGGGCCACAGCGCCGGGTCGTTCTGGGTGTCGAACAGGGATTCGTCGAGCAGACCGAGCCGCTCGCGCAAGGCCCGGTAGAAGGGGGGCTCGATCGCACCTACGGCCAGCCAGCGCCCGTCGGCGCATTCGTAACAGCCGTAGTAGTGCGCTCCGCCGTCCAGCCAGTTGGTTCCGCGAGGGCCGTTCCATCGGCCTTGTGAGCGCATCCATTGGAAGATGCCCATGAGCGCAATGCTGCCGTCGACCATGGCCGCATCCACGACCTGGCCACGGCCTGAACGCTGCGCCTCGTGCAGCGCAGCCATCACGCCGAAGAGCAGCAGCATCGAGCCACCGCCGAAGTCGCCCACCAGATTCAACGGTGGTACGGGCGGACCGCCATCTGGGCCGATGCTGGCCAGTGCGCCGGAGAGCGCGATGTAGTTGATGTCGTGCCCCGGCGCTGAAGCCAACGGCCCGGCCTGGCCCCACCCTGTCATCCGGCCGATGACGAGTTTCGGGTTGCGTTCCAGCAGCACAGCCGGCCCCAGGCCCAGCCGTTCGATCACACCCGGCCTGAAGCCCTCGACAAAGAGATCGGCTTTTGCGGCCAGTGCCAACACCGTCTGCACATCGGCGGGCCGTTTCAGGTCGAGGGCGACCGAGCGACGGCCGCGTGCCAGGATGTCGGTCGGGTCATGCAGCGCGTTCGGCCGGTCCACCCGCACAACGTCTGCTCCGGCATCCGCCAGAAGAGCGCAAGCGAAAGGTGCTGGCCCGAGCCCTGCGAGCTCCAGTACACGCAGGCCGGCCAGCGGTCCTTGCGTCATGGCGCGGGGTTCAGGCGGCCTTGCGGTACATGGTGACGACGCAGGCGCCGCCCAGACCCAGGTTGTGCTGGAGCGCGATGCGTGCGTCTTCCACCTGCCGCGCTTCGGCCTGGCCCCGCAGTTGCCAGGTGAGTTCGGCGCATTGCGCCAGCCCTGTCGCACCGAGCGGATGACCCTTCGACAACAGTCCGCCCGAAGGGTTGGTGACAACGCGACCACCGTAGGTGTTGTTGCCATCCATGATGAACTTCTCGCCGCCGCCCTCAGGGGCCAGGCCCAGGGCTTCATAGGTCAGGAGTTCGTTGGTGGTGAAGCAATCGTGCAACTCGCACACGTCGACTTCTTGCGGCCCGATACCCGCCTGTTCATAGGCCTGGGTGGCGGCGTTGCGCGCCATCTCGAAGCCGACCACGCGCATCATGCTGTGGCCCTGGATGGACTCCAGGGGGTCGGTGGTCATGGCCTGGGCCACGATCTCCACGGCGCGGCTGCTCAGGCCCTTGCGTCTGGCATAGGCTTCGGAAACGATCACTGCCGCCGCTGCGCCGCACGTGGGCGGGCAGCATTGGTAGCGTGTGAGCGGACCATAGATCTGCTTGGAAGCCATCACCTCTTCGAGCGTGAGCTTGTCGCGGAAGATGGCGTGCGGGTTGCGCGAGGCGTGATCGCGCGCCTTTACCGAGATCCGGCCGAAGGCTTCGTTGCTGGTGCCGTACTTGCGCTGATGCTCCTGCCCCGCGCTGCCGAACAGCAGTGCGGCCATGGGCACCTGGTCGTTCCATTCGATGGTCTCGTGGGCGTGGGCGAGTTGCTGCCCCATGATGCTCGGCCGGTCGGTGGCCGTGACTCCCAGGGCGCCGGGATTCATCTGCTCAAAGCCCACGGCCAGGGCGACGTCGCACACGCCGTGCGTCACCGCCTGGCGCGCCAGGAAGAGGGCTGTCGAGCCCGTCGCGCAGGCGTTGTTGACGTTGACGATGGGGATGCCCGTGAGCCCCACCTTGTACAGCGCCTGCTGGCCGCTGGTGGAGTCGCCATAGACAAAGCCGGCGTAGGCTTGCTGCACATCGGTGTAGTCCAGGCCGGCGTCCTTCAGTGCCAGGCGGGCGGCCTCGGCGCCCATGGTGTCGTAGGGTTCACTGGCGCCAGGTTTCTTGAAGGGCACCATGCCGACGCCGGCAACCCAGGCTGCAATGTTCGCCTTCGTCATCTTCAGTCTCCAACGTGATCAGGTGAGGGACTCAACGGCGGGCGCGGCCTGGCCCGACATCGCGCTGCGCATCAACGCCTGCGAGTAGTCGTGGCGGGGTGTGTCCAGCACTTCGGCTGCTGCACCTTGCTCGACGATCTGGCCGCGGTACATGACCGCCACGTCGTCTGCCAGATGCCGCACCACCGCCATGTCGTGGCTGATGAACAGGTAGCCGAAACCGTGCTCGCGCTGCAGGTCCAGCAGCAGGTTCAGGATCTGCGCCTGCACCGACAGGTCCAGCGCCGAGGTCGGCTCGTCCAGCACCAGAAGTTGCGGGCTGGCGGCCAGCGCCCGGGCGATGGCGATGCGTTGCCGCTGGCCACCCGAGAATTCATGCGGCTGGCTGCCCAGCGCATCGTGCGGCAGGCCGACCTGGTCGACCAGGCTCTCGGCCACGCCTGCGCTCGGCCGGCCGGCGATCAGCAGCGGCTCCGTGATCAGGTCGCGCACGCGCATGCGCGGATCGAGCGAGCTCTGCGGGTCCTGGAACACGATCTGCATGCCAATGCCGGCCTGCAGGCGGCGCCTGGGCGTCATGCGCGTGATGTCCTGCCCCAGGTAGTTCAGCGAACCCGCGCTCACCGGCGCCAGCCCCATCACGGCCTTGGCCAGCGTGCTCTTGCCGCAGCCGGACTCGCCCACGATGCCCAGCGTGCGGCCCGCATCGATTGACAAGGTCACGCCTTCAATGGCCGCCGCGCGGCGCGAGGCGTAGCGCACCGAGACCTGATCCAGTGCCAGCAGCGGGGCCGTCATGCGGACGCTCCTTCAACGCTTATCGGGTGGTTCAACCAGCATGCCGCGGCACCCGCAGACGGCAGCGCGACCAGGGGCGGCACGTCGCAGCAGCGATCAAAGGCTGAATCACAGCGTGAGCGAAAGGCACAGCCCGACGCGGCCGGCCCGCCAGCGGGCAAGGCGTTCAAGCGTGCCTTGGGTTGGAACCGGCCCGGCAAGCTATCGAGCAGCGCCCGCGTATACGGATGCTGCGGCGCATCCAGCACCGCAGCCGTGCGCCCGCGCTCGACGATGCGACCGGCGTACATCACGTTCACCGTCTCGCAAGCGCGCCGGATGACGCCGATGTCGTGTGAGATCAGCAGCACCGCCGTGCCGCGTTCTCGAGCCAGCGTCAGCAGCAGCGACAACACCTGGGCCTGCACGGTGACATCAAGGGCCGTCGTCGGCTCGTCGGCCACGATCAAGGCCGGCTTGCAGGAAAAGGCCATCGCGATCAGCACCCTTTGGCGCATGCCGCCACTGAGCTGGTGCGGCCAGGCGTCGAAGACCTCTTGGGGCGCGTCGATGCGCACGTCAGCCAACAGCCTCAGCGCCAGCGCCTTGGCGGCCGCTGCGTCGGGCTGGACGTGGCGCCGAATGACATCAACCAACTGGCGCCCCACGCGCAGGGTCGGGTTCAAGGCCGTCATCGGTTCCTGGAAGACATAGGCCATCTGGGACCCGCGCAGCGACGAGAGCATGGCCCCGCTCGCGCCCATCAGGTTCTGCCCACGCCACAGGATCTCGCCCGCGTGGGCTTCGCAGCCCCGGGGCAGCAGGCCGCCAATGGCATTGCCCAGCATGGACTTGCCTGAACCCGACTCACCGACGAGTCCCGCAATCTCACCTTCGCCCACCTGCAACGAGATGCCGTCCAGTAGCTTGCGCACCGAATCGTTCCGACGGGCAAGGACGCCCAATTCATTGACGACAAGTATCGGGTTTGCCATGAGTCGATGATGTATTGACCGAACGGTCGTTCAATCCTAGCATGAGCATCAGTTGTCGCCGAGAACCCGGTTGCGGGAAACGACGAATGACATGCCAGCCACACGCGCAGCTTGCAGCAAGAGGACCCGGTAGCCATGTTCGACGCCACAGACGGTCAAGCCTTTTGCAGCGACGCTGAGGCGCTTGGCGCAGCGCCCGTGTTGCGCGGGCTTGATCAGCCGGATCGGGCTGCTGAGCGTGCGCGCTATATCGCCGAGACCTTTGCTGCGCACCACCGCCCACTGCGGTCGTTTCTGGCGCGTCTATTGCGCAATGACGACGACATCGCCGACACGGTGCAAGAGGTGTTCCTGCGCATCGCGCAGTTGCCCGACCCGTCCAAGCTCGACCTGAACCCTCGCGCCTATCTCTTTCGCACGGCCGAGCGCTTGGTCATCGACCGCGTTCGGCGCGACACGTTTCGCCAGGCGCACATGCACGGCCCGCTCGATGAAATCGATGTCGAGCAGCTCAGCCCCTCGGTGGAAAGCCAAGTTCATTGGCGGCGCGCCATGGTGCAGATCGTTCAGCGCCTACAGGACGCTGGCGTCCGTACCGCGCAGGTCGTCGAATTGAGCTATTTGCACGACCTGACCCACCCAGAGATCGCCGACCGCCTGGGCGTGACCACCCGGACCGTGGAGCGCTGTATGCAGCGCGCACGGACGGCCTGTGAACCCTTCTATGACGCGGCCTGACCACCGCTCAACCCGGAGACCCCATGAATCAGCATCGATACACCCAGACCCCCATGGCGGCTGCGATCGGGGCCGCTCTGCTCTTGATGGCAGGAACTGAAACTGGACATGCGCAATCTGCCCCGCAATCACCGGCCGCCGACGAAACGCAGCCCCAGCAGATCACCATCTCGGCGCGCAAGCGCACTGAGCGCGCCATCGATGTGCCGCTGTCCATCAGCGTGATCAGTGGTAGCGAACTTCAGGACCGTGGGGCCATCCGCCTGTCGGAAGCAGCGGTGCCCAATGTGGTGTTTCTGGGCCCGGAGAACAATGCCTTGCCCAGCTTCTCCGTCCGCGGTGTGCAAAGCCAGAACCGCGCCAACATCGGCTTTGACAGCGGCATCGGCGTCTACGTCGACGGCATCTTCATGGGGCGCGGTGCGGCCTTCAACCTGGAAACCTTTGACATCGAGCGCGTCGAATTCCTGCGGGGCCCCCAGGGCACGCTGTTCGGCAAGAACTCGATTGCCGGCGCCATCAGTGTCGTGACGCGCGAGCCCTCCAAGAAGTTCGAGGCCACCGCAAGTGCGGACCTCGGCAGCGGAAACCTGCGACGCCTGAGCGGCTACCTCAGCACACCGCTGGGATCGGACGCCGTGCGGGGCAGTGTCGCGGTCTACTCGGGAAAGCGCGACGGCTACATGTCCAACGTGGCCACGGGCACCAAGACCGGCGACGAGGACGTGACCAGCGCGCGCGTCAAGCTCATGATCAAGCCTTCATCAGGCCTGGACCTGACGATCGCGGCCGACCACCTGAAGGACAAGTCCGTCGCCCCCTCTCCGCACATCCTGTCTGGCTACGGCGCGATTGCCGCCAGCGACGACCTGACGGCCAACGAGAACCTGCCCACACTGGCCAATCGCACCGTCCAGGGCGTTGGCGGCACCATCAACTATGACCTGGGCGGCGGGTTGACGCTGACCTCGATCACGAGCGTGCGCAAGCTCGACACCACAAGGACTGCGGACACCGACGTGGGGCCGTTGAACATCGTCGCGTCGGCCGGCACCTCGGCGCAGAAGCAGTGGAGCCAGGAACTGCGGGTCGCCACCAACCGCAAGGCGGCCCTGGAATACGTGGCAGGGCTGTACTTCTATGAACAGAAGGCCAGCGCGACATCTCTCAGCACCTTCGGGCCGGCCGCTCCGGTGCTGTCGGTCATCCGCAACACGACAGGCAACACGTTCGGAGACATCAACTCAAAGACCGCTGCCGTGTTCGGCAACGCCGACTGGAACCTCAGCGATCGTCTGACGCTGACCGGGGGTCTGCGCTACACGAGCGAGAAGAAGACCCTGGCCTACCAGCAGGTCGTCAACTTCCCGGCATTCCTGGCCCCGTCCATCCCGTTGGAAAACGACAGCCTGAGCACCAGCAACGTGACGCCCCTGTTGAGCGCACGTTTTCGCATCGACCGCGACGCCATGGTCTACGCCACCTACAGCAAGGGATTCCGAAGCGGCGGCTGGAACGTCGACAACATCACCGCAGGCGGCCCGACGAGCTTCAAGCAGACCCGATTCACCGACGAGAGCATGGCGAACTTCGAAGTCGGCATGAAGGGGTCGATGTTGGGCGGGCTCTTGAACCTGGGTGCAACCGCATTTCGCATGAATTACGACGACATCCAGGTCACGCAGCAGGTGCAGGTGCTGGGCGGCGGCGGCGCGGTCGTGGGTGTCGTGACCAACGGCGGCAAGGCCAGGAGCCAGGGCGTCGAACTCGAAGGTGTGCTGCGCCCGACGTCTGCACTGCGAGTCTCCGGCGGCGTCGGCTATGTCGATGCGCGCTACACCGACTACGTCGACACCAGCCGAGGCGCGCCGGTCAGCTTCAACGACAACAAGCTGAACAACGCGCCGCGCCTGACCTCCAACCTGTCCGTCGCTTACTCGCTGCCGCTGCCTGTCGGTTCGTTGACCTTGCGACTCGATGCCAGGCACACCGACGGCTTCTTCATCGGGCGCGAGAACCTCGCAACCCAATGGATCCCCGGCTATGACCTCTTCAACGGCCGCATCAGCCTGGCCGGCGAGAGCGGGCGGTGGGACCTGGCCGTCTACTCGAACAACATCTTCGACAAGCGCTACATCGTGGCGCAGGGGCCTGGTGGCTTTGCGGCACCCGTCGGCGCGGGCACGAACCAGACGGTCACCTACGGCCGCCCGCGTTCCTATGGCATCGTGGGGACCTTCACGTTCTGACGAAGCAACGCATGCGGGTATTCACGGCCACCCTGGGCACGGAGACCGACACGTCGTCGCCCATCCCCACGGGTTGGCGCGCTTTCGAAGACACCATGCTGTGGCGGCCCGGGCAGCACCCAGACCAGCCCACCGAAGCCACCGGGCCGCTCTGGGCCTGCCGTCGCCGCGCGCGCGAAAGCGGCTGGTCGGTGGTGGAAGGGACGTGCGCCTATGCGATGCCGGGCGGGCCGGTGCCTCAGCCGGTCTATGAAGCCTTGCGCGACGAGATCCTGCAGCAGCTGCGCCAGGCGCTGCCTGTGGACGTTGTCGCCTTGGGCCTGCATGGGGCGATGGTCGCCGACCGTACCGATGACTGCGAGGGCGACCTGCTGGCCCACGTGCGAGCGCTCGTCGGGCCACAGGTCGCCGTCGGTGCCGAGTTGGACTGCCATGCCCACCTGACGCAGCGCATGCAGGACGAGGCCGATGTGCTGGTGTTCTTCAAGGAGTACCCGCACACCGACTACGTCGAGTGCGGCGAACACCTGCTGGACCTGCTGGAGCGCACGCGCAGGGGCCAGGTGCGACCGCTGATGCGGGCCTTCGACTGCCACATGGTCGCGGCGATGCCTACCAAGCAGGAGCCGCTGCGAAGCTACATGGCCGATGTCCGTGCCCGGGAAGCGGGCGCCGTGCTGTCGATCTCGGTCGTGCACGGCTTTCCCCGCGGCGATGTTCCTGACATGGGCGCGAAAGTTCTGGTCGTGACCAACCACGACGCGGCCCTGGCCGAGCGAACGGCCCATGAGTTCGGCCACCGCCTCTTCGACCTGCGCGTGCAGTTGCGCACAACCCGGCCCGCAATGGCCGACACGCTGGACCAGGCGCTGGCCGATGCGGCGCGCCCGCAGATCTTGTTGGACGTGGACGACAACCCCGGCGGTGGTGCCGGCGGCGACAACACCGAGGTGCTGCGCCTGTTGCTGCACCGCGGCGTGAAGGACGTCTGCGCCGGCCCGCTGTGGGACCCGCTGGCCGTGCGCTTCTGCTTCGACGCAGGCGTGGGAGCGCGGCTGCGGCTGCGCATCGGCGGCAAGGTAAGCCTCGATTCTGGCGCGCCGCTGGACGTGCACGCCGAGGTTCTGGCGCTGCAACGCAACCACCACCAGCGCGTTGGCAGCCTGGATGCTCCGCTGGGCGACGCGGCGGCTGTTTGCTTCGAAGGCATCGAGGTCGTTCTGACAAGCGTGCGCGACCAGGCCTACGACCCCAGCTTGTTCAGCGGCCTCGGCATCGACTGCATGGCCCGGCGCTTCATCGTCCTGAAGTCGGCGCAACAGTTCCACCTGGGCTTCGATGCCGTGACGACGCAGGCGCGAGCACTGCGCCGTCCCGCGCGCGGACGCGATGCCTTCCAGCGTGTGCGGCGTCCGCTGTGGCCGTTGGACGAGGACTTCAGGCTGCCATGAGAACCAGACCCGTCATTGGTGTAACGCCCGACATCGAGTTCAGGCCCGACGGCAACCCACCGCGGGATTTCTACTTCGTTGACGCTCGCAACTTCGACGCGCTGCGCGAAGTTGGCGCGACGGCCATCATGCTGCCGCACGAAAGCGCCGACATCGACCGCTATCTCGACCTGGTCGATGGCCTGCTCGTCACCGGAGGGGGTTACCAGTTCCAGGTGCCAGCCCTGTTTCGCGACGATGGCTCCGAGCCCGACGAGAAGGTGCGGCGCATGCGCTTCGAGGCCGCCCTGATGCGGCGTGCGATCGAGCGCGACCAGGCCGTGCTGGCCGTCTGCGGAGGCTTCCAGCTGATGAACCTGCTCACCGGTGGCGAACTGGTCGTCTCGCTGGCGAACGCGCGGCCAGACTGGGCCCATCATCGCGGGGCAAGCTTCGCGCAGACCGAGCATGCCGTACAGCTGGTCACCGGCACCCGCCTTGCGGCTATCGCGGGCGCCAGCACATTCCAGGTCAATTCAAGGCACCAGCAGGGCGTGGTCAGCACAGGCCCGGGGGCGATTGTCTGCGCGTGGTCTGAAGACGGCGTTGTCGAGGCGATCGAAGTGCCGGGTAAGCGCTTCTGCATCGGTACGCAGTGGCACCCGGAGTTTCTCTTGAGCCCGCCGGAACGCAGTCTGTTCGAGGCCTTCGTCCAGGCGAGCCGCCGTTGATGCGCTGCTTCGCCGCCCTGCTGCTTGCCGCCGCCAGTCTGGCGGCCTGCGATGTCTCCGACATCCCGCGTGACCCGAAGCGCATCACGATGGCCGTCTCGCGCGACATCAGTTCGCTCGACCCGGCCGCCACCTTCATCCTGGCCAACCAGCTGGCGATGAACCTGGCCTACGAGAAGCTGGTGGTGGCCGAAGTGGCCGACGGCAAGCCTACCGGCAGGATGTTGGGGCAGTTGGCCGAGCGCTGGGAGACCTCGGCGGACGGACTGGTGTGGACCTTCTTCCTGCGGTCGGGTCACCGCTTCGACGACGGCAGCGAAGTCACTGCCGAGGCGGTGAAGTTCTCCTTCGAGCGCACGCTCAAGCTCAAGGCTCCGCCGTCGCAGTTCCTGTTCTTCCTTCGCAGCGTTGAGGCTGTTGCGCCGCATGAAGTGCGCTTCACGCTGCGCACGCCCGTGCCCTTTTTCCTGGAAGTGTTGGCCGTGCCCACGGCCAGCATCGTCAATCCGAAAGTGCTGGCCAAGGCCAACGGTGCCGACTTCGGCAGCCGCTGGCTTTCCACACGAACAGCCGGCAGCGGTCCCTACCGCGTGTCACGCTTCGAGAAGGGCCAGCGCGTCACGTTGACGCCGAACCCGCACGCCATGCGTCAGCCGGCCTACTTCACTGAAGTCAACTTCCTGACCGTGAAGGACGACGCCACGCGCGTCATCCAGCTGGCCAAGGGGGCGATCGATATCGTCGATCCGGTGTCAGGTGCATCGGATGCCTGGTTGGCAGCTCGGCCGGGCGTGGATGTTGTCACCGGCCCGTCGCCGACCGTCGCCTTCCTGCACATGAACAACGAGCGTCCGCTGTTTCGCGATGTGCGCGTGCGCCGGGCCGTTTCGCTCGCCATCGACCGCGAGCTGATTGGCAAGGCGGTCTACCAGGGGCGTGCGAGCCTGCTGCATGGGGTGTTGCCGGCCGGCGTTCCCGGGCACGACGCGGAGTTGCCCCTGCCCAGGCACGACCCTGAGGCCGCTCGCGCGCTGCTGCGCGAGGCAGGCGTTGCGCCGGGCACACCGGTCAAGTTCACCGTGGTTGGCGATGGCAGCGGTGCCTCGCCTCTGGCCCTGGCCATCAGCAGTCAACTCGAGGCCGTAGGCCTGAAGGTCGTCATCGAGCGGATATCGACTGCGGCACGAACCAAGATCATGAAAGGCGACTTCGACATCACCACGCAGTCGATCAACCTCGACTTTCCCGATCCGTCCATCGTCTTCAATTTCGTCTACAACTCGGCCATGATCGGTGGCGCCAACTTCCCGCGCTATCGCAACGCCAGCGTCGACAAGCTGATCGGGCAGGCCGACCGCACGATCGACCGCGCGGCCCGCGCCGCGCTGTACCAGCAGGCGCAACGCATCGTTCTCGACGAAGTGCCCACGATCGTCCTGTTCCAGCTTGACTGGCAGCGTGCCATCGGCAGCGATATCGAGGGCGTTAACTACAACTTCTCACAGCCGACCTTCTACAACTTCGAGAGCATGCGTCGTGAGGGCGCGAGAGCGAGCGCGAGAGCGACTGTGCAGTGAGCTGGACTGGTGCCGAAGGATCGCACCGGTTGGCGACGAATCGCCCTGTTTGCCGCCAACCGGTACGGGCACTCCGCTACGGGTCCTCTTTCGGGGCCACGGTCCGGATCCGACCGACCGCTTCGGGGCGGCACGTTCAGGGCAAGGGCTGTCGGCTCAGGGTCGTGTGCAGGCCATGCTCCGCTCTGCACGAACGCCCGCCGTCAGTGGCGTTGCTGACTTTGGGCGTGAGCCGCTGCGCGAGAGGTGCCTACCGCTTTGGCCGAGCTGAACTCTGCGAGCGCTGATTCAGGTGTTGGATCGCATAGTCCAGGGTCACATCTCCGGCGACCTTCACGGACTGTCGGGACGAGCTACACACCCGGGAGGTACAGGACTCATTCCCGGCGCCTTCCGTTACCAGGACGAATGTCGGGATCATCACGATCCCATAGCGATCGAACGATTCCGGATCGATCTGGACGGCAACGCGGCGGCCGCGGATTAGCGCCTGCATGCGGTTCACCGTGTCGCGGATCGATCCATTGATCAACCCCCGCAGCACGAGCGTCGCGCCCGCCCGGGCAGCCTGATCCACCAGCCGCTGTAGCGTCGCCTCCGGCATCGCGAAGCTCACGAAGATCAGCACCTTCGGCCCTGCTTTGCCCGGCGTCATCGCCGCTGCCTGCGAGCCGTTCTCCACGTCGAAGCCCTTGGAGATGGCCTCTAGGTCGATGGGCATACGGGTCACCGGCTGCGGCAGGTTCTCGATGCGTGGTGCGCCAGGAATCGGCACCCTCGCCAGCTCAGCCTCGGTCGGCATCCGATGCTGCCGGCGCGCGCGCTCGATGTCGGCGTCGGTCACGCTGGGTGGCGTCGCCGGGGCACCCAGCACGCTGCCGGCAAGAAGGAGCACGGCGACTCCCGCGCCGAGCGTGCGTCCGGTGGACGATGCCCTGTCAGTAGCCCACACAGCAGTTCCTCTTCCGAAACAGCATGAACGCGAAGTCCTCGCCGCGCACCGGGTACTCCTTGCCGGCGCCCCAGACGATGGTGCTGCGGCCGAAGGGTTGGCAGCAGCGCCCGCCGTCCTTGGCGGTGTTGGCCACCGGATAGGTCAGCTGGGTCTTGTAGGCAGTCTTGTCCATGGCCGGCAGGAAGTAGGGCCCGCACAGGCCCGGCCGGCCATGCCAGCCCCAGGCCAGCAGCTCGCGGTGCATCTTGGCCGTCAGCCGCTGCGCGATGAGCGCCGCCGTCCGTACCCCGCCCATGTGGTAGGGCACATGGCCATCAAGGGGGTAGATGCCGCCCTGGCAGCCGGCGCACCAGAACATCTCGGCGATGCCGAAACCAGCGGTCGCGGCCACGCAATCTGCCGCGCAGGCTGCCACCGCCACCGGATTGGCGAACAGCACGGCCTCAGGGTTGAGGATGAGGGTCAACTCATCGTCGTTCCACAGCGGGTCCACCTCGGTCAGGTAGGCCAGGTCGAACGAGCCCCGCTCCAGGCACGGGAAGTCGGTCACCACCTCCAGCCAGTACAGCACCGGGTTCACGTAGAAGTGCGCCTGGTAGAAGCTGCCACCGTCGCCATCGCCTTCGGGGCGCGTGAACCGTGCCGCTGCCGGCGCCGGGATACCGGGGTCGAGGTCGATGCCGCCCAGCGACGCCAGGCAGAACGGCTTGCGCACGGCTTCCACGTGCCGGGCCGGCTCCCAGAACCCGATTGACAGGCCGATGGTGGGGTTCACGCCGCAGCTGCAGACCGGGTTCGACGGGTTGGGGATGTCCTCCTGGCCATCGAAGTTGGCGATCGTGGCGCTGCCGATGCTGATCGGCAGGATGCAGCTGCAGCAGATCTCGGTGATCGGGTTGGGGAAGCGGCCGGTGCAGGTCAGGCTGTCGGCGGCCTGCGCGGGCGCCACCCAGGGCAGGGCGGCAGCCAGCAACGCGCGGGCAAGCACCTGGCTGGCCCATCGTCGAAGCGCGGGCATCCTCTGTGCGGCAAGCCAGCGGATCAGGGAGGGCAGGTTGGTCATTGCACGAGCACCTCGTCGACGCGCAGGCGCATGCCCTCCTGCGAGACCATTGCGGGCACCTGCCTGATGCCGAAGCGGCGGGTCAGCGTCCCCTGCTGGTCGTAGTACACCGGCACGCGCCAGGCCTTCATCAGGTCCAGGTACGAACCACCGGTCAGGATGGGCTTGACCTTGCCGTCGTAGCGCGCGATCAGCTGGCGGGCCCGAGCCACCTGTCGCACGTCACGGGCATCGAAGAACAGCAGCCGCTTGGACAGCGACACCACCTCCAGCGGGTTCTTGCGCGTCCCGGCCGGGAACAGCAGCCGGCCCTGGGCATCGACGATGTTGCGGTCGAGCGTGAAGGTCGGATCGATGGTCCAGGACCGTGCAGTCTCGGTGCTTCGTACGCCCTCGACCGGAGCGGGCTGGCGCACGGCAGCAACACCGCGGTTGCGGGCCTCGTCGATCAGCCGCTGCAGCTCACCCGTGCGTTCCTTGTCGCGCAGGCGTTGCTGGATGAACTCCAGCAGGTGGGGCTCGGCAATGCCGTAGGTCGGGCCGATGGTCCCCAAGTCCACGGCGAGGGCGGCCGTGCTCAGGATCGTGGCGACGACCGCCAGCAGGCACCGAGTGACGCGCGCCGGGGCGCTGGTGCAGCCTGCCTGAGGCAGTGACATATCGAACTTCACCTTGCCGCCTTCCGGGGGCATGAGACTTGCGCGCCCAGCCGAGTCAGGCCCGGCCCGTCCTGTAGGTGGCTGGCCCGGATCATCGCCATGAGCAGCGGATCGCCGTCTCCTTCCGCCATCGCCTGTCGCAACTCGCGGCTCGAAAGACTCCGGCGGCACCGACGCTCGTGCGCCTTGAGATAGGCCTGCGCCCCGTGGTGTGCCGCAGGGGAGATCTGCTGGAGCAGCGCAAGGTAGTCGGCCATCGGCACGTCGCCCGTGACAGCCGGCTCGGACGATGTCTGCGCCAGCGCCGGCAAGGCCATTGCGAACGCAGTGAGGGCGACAAGGGAGGCCAAAGAGGCCCGGGAGGTCGATCGGGCCACGTGACGGAGCCCCGGCCAACGCAGCTTCGGGTGCGGATCCACGGCAGCCACTCAGAACAGTGGCACCACGGTGCCCAGCACCTGCTCGGCCCGCACGAGCCCGCTGCTGCTGTAGCGCGAGTCGAACGAGTCCGGGCCGGTGCCCTGCACGTAGTAGTGGCCCGGCGGGATCACCGTCGGCGCGATCGGCTCCAACGGGCGCCGGTCGAAGGCCTGGGTCTTGGCCGTGCCGACGACGACACCGTTGACCGACACCGTGCGGCCGGACACCGTCACCACGTCGCCCGGCAGGCCGCGCACGACCTTGAAGAACGGCTGACCGTCCAGTCCCGGGTAGGCGGCTCGCGCCTCGCCCGCAAACGAGAAGATGACGAACTCGCCGCGCTGCAGTGGATGCTCGCCGTGCTGCAGCCATGCCACACGGTACGGCAGGCTGCCCGTCCAGTTGAAGAGGACCGGCACGCGCGGCGTCGGGTCGATGAAGAGCCTTGTGTAGGCGAAGGCCCAGATTGCGAAGACGGGCAGGTAGAGGTACCAGCGTCGCCGCATGTGCGCCGCAAAGTCGATGGCCTGGGTCTGAAGGCTGCGGTTCATCGGGCCTCCTCGGAGTCATTCCTGCGGGGTGACTGGGGATGGCCCAGCTTCTGCTGCAGTAGTGCCGTCAGATCGACGGTCTGCGGTGTCCGGCCGGCCACGGCGCTCTTCAGCACCACCAGGCAGGCGCAGTCGCGCGGCAGTTCCTCGAGAGCGGTCGGCAGCCGCTGCGAGAAGCTCCGGGCCAGCGCAAACGCCTTCTCGCGGTCGGCGTCGGTGGTGGCGCGGGTCAGGAGCTGGGTGAACTCGGCCTCCTTCTGCCGGTACACCTCGCCGACATCGACGACGCCGACCCGCTGGGCCGGACGCACCACCACACGGTCGTAGGCGGCCAGCGTGCCCAGCACGATCAGCAGCGCGAATGCCGCGTGCAGGAGGATGGGCGCCGTGCCCACAGGCCCGGCAACGGGCTGCTGGGGTTTCGGGCCCGGACTGGCGCTGGCGTCGACGTCCATGGGAGCCTCGCCAGGGTCACACCGTGTGCCCGCGCCGCCGCAGCAGTTCGGTGATCGCGTCGTCGATGCTCAGGCCCTGCGCCCGCAGCTCGTCGATCGGGGCGTTGTCCTCCAGCTTGTTGGAGAACAGCAGGTGGGTCGCCGGGTCGAGGATGTTCCGCGCCACGCCTTCGCCCACCGGCGATGAGATGTAGACCTCCGAGAAGACGCCCGGCTCCGTGCGCAGCGAGTTGAGCAGCCGCTTCTTAGGCTCGTCCATCGACAGCCGCCCCTTGCGGTCGAGCATCTCGATCGACTCGGGCTTCTGCCGCAGCAGGAACACCCAGTCCGAGCAGTTGAAGGCCGCCTCCATCTGGGCCGAGCCGTAGTAGTCATCGGCGCTCTGCGTGGCGGTGCCGAGCGATCCGCCGTACGTGCGGGCGCGACGGGCGGCTTCCTCGACCACGGCCGCCTTCACGGGGTCGTCGGCGCCGATGTCGCCCAGCTGCTGCTTGAGCTCGTCGATGAAGAGCACCTTGCGCCGGTTGCGCGTCAGGTACATCTCGCCGGTGATCTGGTGCAGCAGCAGGATGTTGACGACCGCATGCAGGTCGGGCCGGCGCTTCAGCTCCTCGTTCTCGATGACGACGAAGTCGTTGCCGAAGTCGATGCTGTTGCGCCCCTCGAAGAAGCGCTCGTACTGGCCGCCGCGCGCGTAGGGGTTCAGCATCACGGCCAGGTCGCGGATGCGCGGGTCCTCGCGAACGCCCAGCTCCTCGATGGTGCCGGCCTTGAAGGCATCGCGCAGCGCGGTCACCGTGAGCGCGTTGCCGTGCTCGCGGAACAGCTTGATGACCATCGCCGAGATGGCCTTGTACTGGACCTCGTCCAGCGGCCGGGACATCGAGGCCATCTTGGAGATGGCCGGCACCAGCATGTCGATGTCCTCGTTGATGTCGACGATGTGCGTGAAGGGGTTGAGGCAGATGTCGACGTCGGGCCGGAACTCGATGTACGTGCCCTTGGCCTTGCGGCACAGCTTCTCGAAGGACCGGCCGAGGTCGAGCATCCACACCTTGGCGTCGATGGCCCGGTAGGACCACGCCATCTCGTTCATCAGCACCGACTTGCCTGACCCGGGCGCGCCGATGATCGCGAAGTTGTAGTTGCCCAGGTCGTTGTCGAAGATGTCCAGCGTCATCAGCTGGCCGCGCCGGCCACCGAAGACCAGGGCCGGCGTGCGCGTGCCGCGCCACTCGGCGATCAGCGGCGCCAGGTGGATGGCATTGGCCATCGTCTTGCGCGAGACGCGGCGCATCTTGGCCAGGTCCTTGTGGAAGGCCTCCGACAGCGTCATCGGCAGGCTGGCCAGCAGCGCCTGCCGGTGCATGTAGACATCGGCATTGAGCTGGAAGCCCCGACCGCGCCAGATCGCGTTGGCGGTCTCCTGGGCGGACACGGCCTTGTCGGGCGGCGAGAAGATCGCGAGCTGGTGGTACAGGCTCACCAGGCTGCTGCCCACGTCGATGGCGTTGGCCGCCGCGGTCCAGTCCTGCAGCTTCTTGCCCACGTCGGGCATCACCTCGGCCATCTTGCTGCGGGCGTTCTGCGTCGCACGCACGTGGTTGGCCGTGACCACGGACTTCATGACGTTGGGGTCGAGCACGTGCACGCCCATGGTCAGCAGGAAGGGCGCGCTGTACTGCAGCGCCGGCTGCATCAGGTCGCCGATCAGCGAGCCCATCTGCCACAGCGCGAAGCGCTCGGGGAAGGACTTGATCGAGTAGAAGCGTGCTTCCAGGGATCCCTCGTGACCTTCTTTCCAGAGGGTCAGGCCGGCAGGGTGCGGGTCCTGGATGGTGTCGAAGTCGACGATCTGGTCGCGGATCTCGCGGCCGTCGTCGTAGTGAAGGTTGGGGGCGTCGGTCTGGGAGACCCGGTCCGGGTTGGTGAACAGCGCGCACCAGTTGATCAGGTCCGCGGCGTCGCAGACACGGCTGGGCAGCGACGCCGAGCGCAACGTGGACGCCATGGACTCGCGCAGTGCGACCAGCTCGTCGCGCCGGGTCAGGTCGCCGGCCTGTTCCACGCCGCCGGGCACCGACACGCTCATCATCAGCCGGAAGTCGCGGATCGTGTAGTGGAAGCCGGTGGTCAGCGACTGCTGCGCACCGTGCAGCAGGTGCCCCACACGCTGCCGCGCAAGGCGGTGGAACAGGTTGTCGTTGCGCGCCGGACGACCCCAGTGCTTGGCCTTGTCGGCCTGGTCGGCATCCTCGACGCGCAGGTTGGCATAGCGGCGCAGCTGCTCGCGGATGTGCGGCGAGGCGAACAGGTGGAACTGGATCCCGGTGGCTGGCGGGCAGGTCGAGTACAGCGAGATCAGCACCTCGGCCATGCGGTCGTCGGCACCCGACTGCGGCATCAGCTCGAGCATGAAGCCCAGGCTGTCGCGGTTGACGAAGAGCTTCTCGTCGGCGAGGTAGGCCGAGTACGGCAACCAGGACGCGAACTGCTCGGCCGGCGTGTCGGGAGGCGAGCCCAGGCCCAGCCAGCCCAGGCTGCCGGGGCCGGAGCGGCTGCCGCCGGGAGAGGCGGCGGATCGGGTCGAAGTGGTCTGGGCGAACGGAGTGGGCATGGCGCGTGCCTCGCAGGGATTGCCGGAAGAGGTGTCAGGTCAGTCGTTGGGTTCGTTGCCACGCGGATCGACGGGCATCTGCGGCCGGCCCGCCGGAGGTGTCAGGCCGGGCAGGGACAGCGATCCGGTGGGTTGATCTGTCCGACCGGACTGGTTCGATGTCCTGGGGTCGCGCGACTCGGTGGCGCCGCCTGCAGGACGTGCGGTTGCGGGCGGCGGAGGCCGCAGCGGTGCATAGGCATCGCGGATCTGCCGTTGCGCGTGCTCGACGAGCCACTGGCCGTCGTCGACCCGGACGTAGACGTAACCCTGGTCGTGGAGGTCGCGATCGGCGTCTTCCCAGGGCTTGAACCAGAGCCGCAGGATGCGGGCCGAGGACCGGAGCGGCATGGTCGTGGGCGAGGGCGGCGTCGATGGCGAGACGGCGATGCGGGAGGCCGCCGCGCCTGCAGCGCCCGCCGCGGCTGCGCCGTTGATGCCCGCTGTCGGGCGCGGAGCTTGCGGCGCGCCCGGGCTGGCAGCCGCCGTTCGCCGCTGAATCGGCAGGTTGTTCTGCACGGCATTGGCGTAGGTGCCGGAGACGGAGTCGCAGGTCACGCCGTCCGGGGCCTTGCAGGCATAGCTGGAGCTGCCGCTGAGACCGCTCATGCTCATGCAGCCGCTCAGCACCCAGGTCAGCAGAACCGACGCCGCGGCCAGTCCGGCGGGTGGGGCAGCACGCGATGTCGGAGCTGCGTGAAACACGACGGCGGGCTTCTTCATGGCTTGCCCCCCGCCGTCTGCGACACCTGCTTGAGGCGAGCGAGCAACACGGTCCGGTCGACGTAGCCGTCGGTTCGAGTGCCATCCGCCCAGACCAGGGTGGGCGTGCCCTGGACGGCGAGGCGTTGCGCGAGCGCGAGGTTGCGGTCGAGCGGGTTGTCGCACTCGGCGGCACTCGGGGCTGCCGGATCGCCCGCCGGCTTGAGCAGCGAGGTGTCGCCCTGCAGCATGAACTGGTGCCAGGCTTTCTCGCGGTCCGCCGCGCACCAGATCGAGACCGGGCGCGCGCGGCCCTGGAAGGGCACGAGGAAGGTGTAGATCGTCACGTCGTCCAGGCCGGCCAACTCGGGCTCGAGCCGGCGGCAGAACGAGCAACCCGGGTCGCTGAAGACGGCGATGCGACGGTGCTCGTTGCCACCGCTGCCTCGCACGGTCTTGATCGCGTCCGCCAGCGGCAACTGGTCGAAGGCGATGGGCGTGTCGTGAGATGGCATCCTGTCGGCCTGCGCCGAGGGAACGCCCGCGCCGGGCGCCTGGCCTACGTGTGCAGCGACGTTGGCCGCGCGAGCCAGTCGGGGGCCGGTGAGGTCCTGCATGGTCTGGGTGTCGAAGACCCGGCCGAAGATGAAGTAGCGCGGATTCCGCGGCGACACGTAGGCCACGTTGCTGTTCATCCAGACCTCGTACAGGCCGGCCACGGGCGAGCGCTGCACCTGCGTGAACTGCGTGCCGGGGTGTGCCTTGCGCAGCGCGGCCAGCAGCCGAGCCTCGTCGGAGGCGGCGGCGCGGGCGTGGCCTGCAGCAAGGGCCGCCAGACCGGCCACGACCCAGGCCGCGGGCCGGAGGTGCCGGCGTGGAGCACGCGGGGCGGGGGAGGAAATGGCGAAGCCAGGCGAGGGCTTGTCAGTCGTTGGCATCGTCGGAGGCCTCCGGGTTGCTCGGTCGGACTGCAAGGGGCGCGGCGGCAGCGGTGCTCATCGGCACGTCGATGCGGAC
>Ga0209985_10001592_pt1 | contig 21895 bp, 17 predicted proteins | sample NOAtaG_FD_187305 | JGI IMG/M metagenome (GOLD analysis project Ga0209985, IMG submission 187305) | Freshwater lake microbial communities from Lake Erie, under a cyanobacterial bloom - NOAA_Erie_Diel6S_1000h metaG (SPAdes) (version 2) | ecosystem: Environmental > Aquatic > Freshwater > Lake ...
TTCAAGGCGCGCAAGCCGATCGGCATGTCGGGCCCGGACACCTGGCACTTCCACCATTGCAGCCCGATGACGCTTGATGCGGAGGATCTCACCGAGCTCAAGCGCCGCATCGCGCGCGTCGAGGAGTTTGTCCGCCTGCTCGGAGACAAGCACGGCGGCGAGAGCGCCCCGCCGTCGCAGCGCTGCAACCACGGCATGGTGATCCGCATCGAGCCGCTCGGAGAGCATGTGCTCCCGCAGCCGCATGTCGAGTTCGTGTCGACGAACACGATCAGGGAACGGGGAACCATCCGTGGCGTCGCGCACGACAGCCTCACCGCGCGCGAACGCCAGGTCGCGCGCGCGCTGCGCGACGGACATCCGCGCGCCGAGGTCGCGCGACGGCTCGGCATCGCTCCGCAGACCGTGGGAACGCTCTGCAAGCGGATCTTCAAGAAGCTCGGCATCCGACGCGCCGCGCAACTGCACAGTTTCGAGCTGGCCTGAGGGCTTCGACCGCTCCCCAGCACGCCACGCCACGCCACGCCGCCGTACCCTTTCGAGGGTATCGATCGACGCTCCTCCATCACCTCGCTCCGATGGCCCTTGCGAGGGGCCGTGGCGGCGGCACACTCCTTGGAGTCCATGGCCTGCGTCGGCGGCTTGCGTCGGTCACCGCATGGCGGTGGCTCATCGCAGTTCGTCCGACCAGGAAGCGCCCACATGACCACAGTCCTTCGTCCGCTGACGCCGACCGGCATCGCAGCGCTCATCGTGCTCTCGTCCGTCACCCTCGCCACAGCCTCGGGAGGACCCGTCGACGAGATCCAGCGCGGCCGCGCCGATCTCGCGGAGGGCGCTCCGCGCGTCGTCGACCGTGGCACGCTCTGGCTCGCGCCGCGCGAGACCGAGAAGTCGCTCGGCACCGCCGAGACCGCGTCAGCCACGCGGCCGCCGGACTCGCGCCAAACGGCGGCAGCGGCACGCGAGTTCTCGTCGGTCCCGCGCTCCGCAGCCGCGCCGAACACCGTCGGCCGCGGCATCTCCAATCCGACGCTGATGATGCTCGGCGCTGCTCCGAGCTGGCCGAACTTCGGAGGAAACGCCCAGCGAAACGGCCGCTCGGGCGGCGCAGGTCCGACCACGCCGAACCTCCTGTGGTCGAATTCGAGCGACTTCTCGATCATCTCCTGGCACCCGGTGATCTCCGACGGGCGCGTCTACGCGATCCGGCAGTCGGGCTTCCCGAGCAGCACCTCGGCCAACGATGTGCTGATCGCGATGAACCTCGAGACGGGCGCTGAACTCTGGCGCACGGTCGTTCCCTACGGCGGCAACCCGGCGACGGAGTGGATCGCCTATGTCGCGGGTGCGAGCGACGGACGCGTCTACGCCGCCCGCGGCGGCAGCGGGCGCGAGACGCCCGTCTACGCCTTCGATGGCGCGACGGGAGCACTGGTCTGGGCCTCGACGCACCTGACGCTCGCTGGGCCGCAGGACGGCGTCGTGTTCACGACGAACGGCGACCTCATCGTCGGCGACAACCTGCGTCTCGCACGGTTACGCGGGACGAATGGATCGACGGTCTGGTCGATCAACCGCCAGTGCTCGGTGAGCGGCAACTGCGGCGCCGCGATCGGCCCGAACGGCGTCTTCATCGACATCCCCTCTCCCGATGCGTCGTTCTCGCAGGCGATCGCGAAATACGACCTCGAGACGGGCGCGTTCCTCTACCGCACGGCGCCCATGACGGGCGCCACGGTGCAGAACGCCCCGTTCCTGTCGCTCGACGGATCGACCGTCTACCTCGCGCGCACGCAGAACAACCAGGCAACCGACTTCCTCTTCGCCTTCGCCGACACCGGCACGGCGCTCGAGCTCCGTTGGCAAAGGCCGATCCGCTGGACCACCTCGCACGAGCACGGCCTCGCTGCGGACGGCTCCATCTACACCTTCCTTCCCAACGGTGAGTTTGTGCGGCTCGACCCCGGCACCGGCGCCGTGACCGCAAGCGCGGGCGTGCTCAGTCCACTCGCATCCGCGATCTCGCCGCGGACAGCCGTTGGAACCAACGGCTCCGTCTTCGTCTCGAACGGCTGGGCGAACAACCCCGCGCTCGAAGGACGGGTCTGGGCCTTCAATGCCGATCTCTCGAGCAATCTCTTCACGCTGACGCTCGACCGGCCGAACTCGGGCGGTCCCTCGCTCGGCGCGAACAACACGCTCGTGGTCGCCGACCGCGTGGGCCTGCGCGCCTATCGCAGCGCCACGCCGCCCTGCCCCGCGGACCTCGATGGAAACGGCCTCGTGAACGGACCCGACCTCGCGGCGCTCCTTTCAGCGTGGGGAGGCCAAGGCGTGGGAGACCTCAACGGCTCCGGGACGGTCGACGCCGCGGACCTCGCGGTGCTGCTCGGGGCGTGGGGCAGCTGCAACTGAGAACCGATCGGCGCAGGGCCGGCGGACCTCGGACCCCGGTCCTCCGCCGAACACCGTACCCATTTGAGGGTATCGCTCGACGCTCCTGCGCCGCCTCGCTCCAATGGTCCTTGCGAGGTGCCGTGGCGGCAGCACACTCCGTTGGCACCGCACTCCAGCGGGCGCCAGTTCCCACGAAAGCACACGGTCCGACGAGAACACCCGGCCCTACGAGCCCACACCATGCGACGCGCACACCTCTTCACCGCCGCAATCTCCCTCCTCGCCCTTGCCTCGACGACGCTTGCCGACTGGTCGAACCTCGGCGGCAATCCCCGCCGCAACGGCCTCTCCAGCGCGATCGGACCGCAGAAGCCGGTGCTTCGCTGGTCGGGAGCATCCGAATCGCTCATCTCGTGGATTCCGCTGGTCGAAGGCAACCGCGTCTTCAACATCCGTCAGACGGTGGCGCAGAACCCCGTCATCGGCCCCGGCGACTCGATCCTGTACGCGCTCGATCTCACCACGGGCGCGGAGCTCTGGACCTATGACTTCCCGTGGGAGTCCGGCGACTGGACGACCGTGCTCTACGGCGTGAAGAACGGGCGCGTCTATCTCGGCCGTGCCGACGACGGAGCCGTCTTCACCTCGGCGATCCACTGTCTCGATTCGGCCACCGGCAAGCTGCTGTGGGTCTCGCCGTGCGACACCTGCGCCCCCGGCCTCTACGACGGCTCGGTGTTCGCGCCGGACGGCGACCTGATCGTGGCCGCCGGGCAATGGGTGCGCCGCATCGACGCCGAGACGGGTGAACTGCTCTGGAGCACGCCGCGCCTGTGTAGCGTCACGAACTCCTGCGGGCCGACGCTCGCGGGGAACTCGATCTACATCGACGAGACCTTCAGCGGCTCACAGCGCCTCACCCGCATCGACGCGACCACGGGCGCCCGGCTCTACTCAAGCCCGACCGTTCCGGGCCTCGTCACCCAGACCAAGCCCTTCGCCGGCACGAACGACATCGTGTTCTATCCGGTCTACACGGGCGGCGGCCCGACCGTCGATCGGCTGTACGCCTTCCGCGACACCGGCACGGCGTTCCAACTGCTCTGGTCGCGCCCCTCGACGGTCTTCCAGGGCGAGCACGCCGTCACCAACGACGGCGGCGTCATCCTCATGAACTCGCAGGGTCGGCTCGAGATCCGCGACCAGGTGACGGCCGCGCTGCGGTTCATCAGCACCGAGGTCGTCGCGGCCAGCCCGATCTCGCTCACGATGCCGCATGTCGTGGTGGACGCGCAGGGCACGATCTTCTACGGAAACGGCGGCTTCCCGGGCAAGGTCTTCTCCTTCAACCCCAATCTCACGCTGCGCTGGTCGGTCGAGGTGCCGAACCTCAACCAAGGTGGTCCGGTGCTCGCGGGCGACGGCACGCTGCTCATCGCCGGCGTCGGCACCGACTTCCGAGCCTACTACGACCCGGCATGCGCCCAGGCCGACCTCAACTGCGACGGCTCCATCAACGCCCAGGACCTGGCCGCGCTGCTCAGCGCGTGGGGCGGATCGGGCACCGGCGACCTCAACGGCGATGGCACGGTCGGCCCGCAGGATCTTGCGATCCTGCTCAGCGCGTGGAACTGACAGCGCTCAGCGCGTGGAACTGACAGCGCTCAGCGCGTGGAACTGACAGCGCTCCCGCGGCGCGCGTGAGATCGCCTCGCGGATGTAGGCGCGCGCGCCGGCAACGGCCGCCTCGAGCGCCTCGCCGCGGGCGAGCCGCGCGGTGATCGCAGCCGAAAGCGTGCAGCCCGTGCCGTGCGTGTGGACGGTGTCGATGCGCTCGCCGGGGAACACGGTCACGCGCCCGTCGGCCAACAGGAGATCGAGCGCACCGTGCGCGAGATGTCCGCCCTTCACGAGCACCGCACGCGGCCCCATCGCGTGAATCGCACGCGCGGCGCGCTCCATGCCTGCGGGGTCGTCGACCGCGAAACCCGTCATGCGCGCGGCTTCGGGCAGGTTCGGCGTCACGAGCGCCGCATGCGGCAGCAGCCGCCGCACGAGCGCGTCGACCGCGTCGTCGGCCAAGAGCGGCAGGCCGTGCTTGCTCACCATCACGGGGTCGACGACGAGCGGAAAGCGGAAGCTCCGCGCGCGTTCGGCGACCGCCTCGATGATGTCGGCGCGGCCAAGCGCGCCCGTCTTCGCCGCGCGCGGCGGGATGTCGGACACCACCGCGTCGATCTGCGCGCCCACGAACGCGGGCGCCACGAACTCGATCCCCGCGACGGTGCGCGTGTTCTGCACGGTGAGCAGCGTGATCACGCTCTCGCCGTACACGCCGTGCTGGTGGAAGGTCTTGAGATCGGCCTGGATTCCGGCGCCGCCGGAGGGATCCGAGCCCGCGATGGTGAGTGCGACCGCGGTCATCGTGCCTCCTCGACGCCTGGCTGTTCGGGCGTCATCCCGAAGATCTCGGCCACGAGATCGGCCATCCGATCTTCGCGACGGGCCATTCCCGAGTGCCACGCGAGGCGGTCGCCGCGCACCTCCGCGCTTCGGTCGACGCGAACGCCCCACATCGGTTCGAATCCGGCGGTCTCCATCGAGTACCGAGCGTCGAACAGGATCGTCGACTGCGAGTCGCCGAGCGGCCGCGCGAGCACGAAGCCGTCCGCGAACGATGCGAGCCGAGCGAGCCGCCCGTGCTCGTCGCTCCCCACTTCCGCGAGTGCCGCGATGTCCGCGACCGGCAGCGGCGTGCGCCCTTCGCGCACGGTCGTCTCGCCCCAGAGCGGAAGCCGCACCGAATCGGCGCGCATGAGGCCTTCGGGAGTCCGGTAGAGCGACCGCCAGAGGATGAGGTTGCCGAGCGTCGGCATCGCGCGGCCGTGTTGAATCGTGTCGCCGCGCGTCGCGGCCAGTTCGCGCTGGATCGAGAGCGCGCGCTCGCGCTGCACGAAGCCAAGTCCCGTGTACGCGGCGACGAGCGCGAGGGTCGCGGTCGCGACGGAAGTCCGCCGCATGAAGAGCGCCGCCAAGAGCCCGACGAGAAGCGGCAGCGTGATGAACGGATCGACGATGCTCAGCGCGTCCCACGCGGTGCGCTCGGCGATGAACGGCCACCAGAGGTGCGTGCCGTAGCTTGTGAACTGGTCGAGGATCCCGTGCGTCAGGCATCCGACCGCGCCGGCGAGCAGGAAGAGCCACGGCGTGTCGCGCCAGCGCGGGACCGCAAGCAGCGGCGCCGCGGCAAGCGCCCCGAACAGCGGTGCCAGCACGATCGCGTGCGTGAAGTGGCGGTGCAGCTCGAACGGCAGCGCGGCATCGGAGACGGGCGCCAGGAAGATGTCGGCGTCGGGGATGAGGCCGCCGACGAGGCCCGCGACCGCGGCTCGGCGCCCGATGCGGCCACCGAGGACGGCGAAGGCGGCCGTCGCACCGAGCAGACCGTGTGAAACCGGATCCATGGGCGCGAAGGATAGGCTCGTTCGCGGCTTCAGGCCGAGCCGGGCGTTCGCTTCGCAAGCACCGTCGCGCGTGCAAGCGGCACCGCCAGAAGCGCCCCGGCGACCGGCGCCGCGAGGTACACCCAGAGATCCTTGGTCTGCCCCGACACGACCGCAGGCGCGAGCGAGCGCGCCGGATTCATCGACGCTCCCGAGATCGGGCCCGCGAACATCGCCTCGAGCGCGACGGTTGCGCCGATCGCGATTCCGGCGGTGATCCCCTTCTCCTTCGATCCGCTCGAGACGGCGAGGATGACGAGCATCAGGATCGCGGCGAGGATCGCTTCAAGCGCGAACGACTGCCCGGCGGAACCCGCCGGCAGCGTCGCGCCGAGCGTCTCGCTTGCGGGGAAGAGCGCGCGCAGCGTGAGCGACGCCGCGAACGCCCCCGCGCACTGCGCCGCGATGTAGGGCGCGAGATCGCGCACGGGCAGCCGTTTCGCCGCACAGAACGCGATCGATACCGCAGGATTGAAGTGCGCGCCCGAGACATCGCCGAAGGTCGAGATCATCGCCATCACGACGAGGCCGAAGACAAGCGCCACGCCGACATGCGTGATCGCGCCGCCCGACGCCGCGTCGATCACGATCGCGCCCGTGCCGGCGAAGACGAGCGCGTAGGTGCCGAGAAACTCCGAGAGAAGTCGCTGCATGGCGTGGTTCCGTCCGTCAGGCGCGCCGCACCGCCGTCACATCGAGGCTCGTGATGTAGTCGCTCGGCTTCGAGCCCGGCGGCAAGGCCGCGACGATCTTCTGGTAAAGCGGGTCCTCCCAGTTCGTCATCGCGTCGATGTACTCGGGCTTCGAGTAGAGCACGATGTCGGAGAGCCCGGCGGCCTCGGCCTGGGCGCGCGTCTCCTCGACGAGCACCGCCCCCGCCACGCAGCCGACGAGCGCCTCGACATCGGCGCGCACCGCGTCGGGAAGCGGCTTCAGCAACGCAAGGTCGGACACCGCCACGCGCCCGCCCGGCTTGAGCACACGCGCGACCTCGCGCCAGACGCGCGGCTTGTCGGGCGAGAGGTTGAGGACGCAGTTCGAGATCACGACATCGACGCTCGCGTCCGCGACGGGAAGGTTCTCGATCTCGCCAAGGCGGAACTCGACATTCGCGAGCTTCGTCTGCTTCGCATAGCCCTCGATGTTGCGGCGCGCCTTCGACACCATCTCGGGCGTCATGTCGACGCCGATCACGCGGCCCTGCGCGCCGACCTTCGCACCCGCGATGAAGCAGTCGAAGCCGCCGCCCGCGCCGAGGTCGAGCACGGTCTCGCCCGCGCAGAGCGAGGCGATCGCCGTCGGATTGCCGCAGGAAAGGCCCATGTTCGCGCCCTCGGGCGCGAACGACAGCTCGCGCTGCGAGTAGCCGATCGCCTGCGCGAGCTGGTCGGGCGTGAAGGTCGCGGGGCCGCAGCAGCCGCCGCCCGGCGCGCAGCAGGACTGAGCGCCTGCGCCGATCTGCGCGGCGCTCCAGCCGCCGGCGCGCGCGATTCCCGCGTAGCCCTCGCGCACCTGGCTGCGCAGCGAGTCGTCCTCGACCGCCTTCACCGCCCCGCCCTGCTCGAGCGCGGCCGGCAGCCGCTCGATGAACGCGCGGATTTCGTCGCGCACGCGGCGGTAGTGCGGCATCGCCTCGTCGTCGTTCGCCGCGCCCTTTGCAAGCCGCGGCGGATCGTCGAACCCGACATGCACGACGCGCGCACCGGGGAAGACGGGGCACGACTCGTGCGCCGAATCGCACACGGTCACCACCACATCGAACGGAACACCGATATCTTCCGGCCGCTTCGATGCATGGCCCGAGATGTCGACGCCTGCCTCGCGCATGGCGCGCACGGCGAGCGGATTGAGCCCGTGCGGGCTCGTTCCCGCGGAGTAGGCGTCGATCTCCTTCGACTTGAGCGCGCGCGCCCAACCCTCGGCCATCTGGCTCCGGCACGAGTTGCCGGTGCAGAGGAACATCACGCGCATCCTTCGATCAGCAGCAGCCACGGCGACCTCCTTCGGAACAGTTCTTGGCATCGGGCGCACACTCTTGAATCGCATCCGCAAGCGCGCGGAACTTCGCGGCGACCTCGGCGTAGCGCACCGCATAGCTCACGGTGCGGCCGCTGCGCGAGGGCTCGACGAGCCCTGCGCGCGCGAGCGCCTGGAGATGCCGCGACACGACCGAGAGATCGACCGAGCAGCACTCCGCGACCTCGCCCACCGAGCAGGCGCGGCCACACTTCGCGACGCACGCGAGGAGCCGCACGCGCGTCGGGTCGCCGAGCGCCTTGAACAGCGCGGGCTCGAGCAGGCCGTCGACAGGACGGCAGCAGGCCGCGGCCTGGCGCGGGGTCTTGGGCCGCCGGGACGGAAAGGATTGCTTGCGTACTTGCACCATGATGCAAGTATAGCGGAAATCCGCTGCGGGAGGGCATCGTGCGCATGCGGTACGCTGCCCCGATGTCCGCACTTTCCGACAACCTCGCGCGCAACCTGAACGACTTCGGCCTCCTCGTGCTTCGCCTCGGCATGGCTGGGCTCATGCTCACCCACGGCTACCCGAAGGCGCAGAAGCTCTTCGCCGGCGGCGAGATCCAGTTCGCCGACCCGATCGGCGTGGGCGCGACCGCGTCGCTCGCCCTCGCGGTCTTCGGCGAGGTCGTGGCCCCCGCCTTCCTGATCGTCGGATTCCTCACGCGCTGGGCGGCGATTCCCGCCGCCGCGACGATGGCGGTCGCCGCCTTCGTGGTGCACTGGAGCGATCCGCTCGCAGAGAAGGAGCTCGCGCTCCTGTACCTCGTCGGGTTCGTCGTGATCTTCTGTGCCGGCGCGGGCCACTACAGCATCGACGGGCTGCGCGTGAAGCGCGCCTCCTGACGCATCATTGCGGCGCGGGCGCGGGCGCGGGCGCGGGCTCGGGCTCGGGTGCGGGCGCGGGTGCGGGCGCAGGCGCAGGACCGACCGGCGGTCGCACCGTGCGGTCGGCGATCCACGGAATCCCAAGCGCGCCGGGCTCGATCTGCATGATGAGCGTTCCCTTCGGCTCCGCGGCCGCGTAGTCGCCGTAGTCGACCTGAACGCGCCGCGGCGCGTCGAAGCCGATCGGCCGAGATGCCGGCGGGGCGAGATTGATGTAGTAGTCGGTCGTCTTTCCACCCCGGCGCTTCCGTCGCGTCACCTTCTGCTTCGACACGATCTCGCAGTCGACCCTGACCGGCGCGCCGCCGCGCGCGTTCGCATTGATGTCGGACACGACCGAGACGCCCGTGACGGGCAGCGCGAGCGTGAGCAGGATGCCGCTCTCGACGAGGATGCGGTGCGCGCGCGAGGAGCCGCGCAGAAATACGACGATCAGTCCGAACAGCGCCGCCATCGCGAACGCGGCGGAAAGCGTGCCGAGCCAGAGGAGCCGTCCGTACTCGAAGTAGCTCCAGCCGAAGTCGTAGGACAGCGTGATCCACGACGACGCCGCGTATCCGAAGATTGACCACACCACGGCCTCGACGATGATGAACCGGAGCGCGAACGGCCGCGGCATGTGCACGCGATGGCCGTCGCGGCGCTCGAGGCACGACAGCGACTCCGCGATCTCGACGAGCGGCGCGAAGTCCTCCGGGCCAGGCTCCTTCTCCGCTTCCTTCCGCATCCAGAGCACCCTGCCGTCGGAGCGGATGCGGTCGTATCCGGCGTCGAGCGCGGCCAGGATCGCCGCCCGCGCGCGCGGCTCGAAGGTGAGGATGTCATGCAGGCCGAGATGGTCGCACGCGACATAGATCTTCTGGTCGAAGGAGGAGTCGCCCGTCTGGACCTCGTCGGAAAGCCCGAGCCACTTGAAGAAGTGGTCCGTCTGCGATTCCTTGTGGAAGTCGAACACGAACCCCGTGTCGAGCCCGACGCCGAGACGGAATCCCGTGATCTTTCCGCTCTTCGTCTTCGAGACCGACTGGTAGGCCGCGCGACCGCCCGCGATGCCCGTGGGCTTGCCGCGCCAGGTCGGCGAGAGGAACCGGATCACACCCGCGCCGATTGCGATGAGCAGTCGAATCACAAGCCACATGCGCGCATCTCCTTGGACGACCCGCCGGAACCGAGGCGGAATCGGCTACGGCAGACGGCAGCCATGAGGAATTGGGCGCCATGGGCCCGCGTGAAATGGAAGGCGCCCCGGCTTTCGACCGGGGCGCCTTCGCTCTGGAGAACACGGGTGGCCGGGCGGCTGTGCACTCAGCCCGTCCAGCCCGAGAGGAGGACCGAAAGGTCCGCGGCGCCGACGAAGCCGTCGGCGTTCAGGTCGGCAGCGCCCGACTGGCCCCACGAGGAGAGGAGCACGGCGAGGTCCTGCGCGTTGACGCGGGCATCGCAGTTGAGATCGGCGGCGATGCAGCCGGTGACGATCTCGATGCTCGCGGTGGTCGCGGCGCCGGTCTCGTCGACGAACTCGACGGTGAGCTGCGAGCCCTTCGCCGACGCGGGGATCGTGTAGGACACGACCGCGACGCCATTCTCATCGGTGATCGCCTCGCCGACGGCCTGGCCGTTCACGCGGGCCGAGACGCTGTAGCCGACATTCGCGCCCGACTTCGTCAGGCTCGAGACCGCGAGCTCGACGGTCTCGCCGCGCTCGCCGCTGACCGTCGACGACTGGAGGAAGCCCTCTTCGATGTCGAGCTGCCAGAAGCCGCCGACCGAGAGAGCGCTCACGCCGTCGGTCGCGCCACCGAAGACCATGCCGTTCATGCCGACGGCGCTCGGGAACGCGTAGCGCTGGCCCTCGGGCATGGCGAGCGGCGTGAACTCGCCGTTCGGCCACGCGGCGGCCTTGATCTGGAACTCGCCGGCCGCGCCGGAGCCGTAGTAGTAGCCCGCCGCGATGCCGTTGCGGCCCATCGTGGTGCCCGCGCCGCCGAACAGGCCGGTCGGAATCGGAAGCACGCTCACGGCGCCGTCCGTCCCCACGATCGCGGGCGCGCGGCTCGAACCACCGTCGAAGTAACCGTTGATGAGAACGCCGCCCTGGTTGTTGATCGAGATGCCCTTCGTCTCGAGACCGTCGCTCTGCACGAACGCGACGCCCTCGGAATCCCAGCGCAGCGCGGCCGACGGCGTGGCGACGGGCGCCTGGATGGTGCCGGTGATGACGCCCGCCGAATTGATGCTGTTCGCGAAGCTCCACAGTTCGCCGCCGCCGACATCGAACGGCGGAAGCGCAAGGACCTCGAGCTCGCGGTCGACCCAGCGCGCCGCGCGATACTCGCCGTTCACGATCACATTGCCTGCGATCACGCCGGACTCGTTGATGTCGACCGCGAACGCGCCTTCACCGAGGTCGGGAAGCTCGATGCGCTCGCCGTTCGACCAGAGGACCGCGATGCCATAGATGCCCGCGGGCTGGAACTCGGTGCCGACGATGTCGCCGTTCGAGTTGATGGCGACGGCGTAGCCGCCGTTCACGGTGGCAAGCTCGACGGGCTGCGAGGTCGCGGTCGGCCAGATGACCGGAACATAGGTGCCAGGCCCGCCATCGACGCGCACGGCTCCGACGATGACGCCCGAGGCGTTCACATCGGAGGGCGAGCAGCCGAGGCCGAAGTCTGCGAGTTGCTGGAAGGGAACATCGGACATCGCCGATGACGAGATGGCAGCGACAGCCGCCGCCACGAGGGTGGAAGTCATCCGAAACATGCTGTGGGCTCCGAGTGGGAGTGCGTGATTGCTGGCTGGTGAAGAGATGACCGCCGTCGCGAGCCAGACGCGTCGACAGTGCGCGGCTATTCGCGCGCCTCTCCCTCCGCGATTCTCTGCAAGAACGAGATTTCTTCGTTTTTGCTTGCGCGAACAACGGTGCCGTTGCGAGGATGCGCGCGCAACACCACACCCATGTCCACCGAAACCCTCGCCCTGCTCGCGTCGCTTCCCCTGATCGCCCTCGGCGCATGGATGGTGGTCCGCGGACGCCGCGGCCGGGCGGTCCCCGGCGTGCGCGAGTGCGCGCGATGCCGTCACGAAGTGGATCCGGCGGCAAGCCCGACCGCGTGCCCCGAGTGCGGCAACGATCTCACGGCGCCGCGCGCGGCCAGCAACCGCCGCATGCGATCCATGGCGCTCACCGTCGTCGGCGTGTGGTTGCTCTCCTCCGGGCTGTCGGGCGTCGGCTTCGGTCTCTGGCAGAGTCTCTCGAAGTCGAATCCGTGGCCGAGCCTTCCGACAGGCGTGCTTTCGCTCGTCCTGAGCCACGGCACGGAAAGCCTCGCCGACGAGGCCGCGGCCGAGTTCGCGACGCGACTTTCCGCGAACGCACTCTCCGATGCGGAGACGCGCTCGCTCGCCGCGGAGATCGTGGAGCGCATCGAGGATCCCGACCGCGCGTGGAACCGCGCGTGGGATCCGCTCGCATCGATGCTGCGCGTGCGCGGCCTGATCCCGGACGCCACCTGGGGCGAGTTCTTCGCGCGCGGCATCGATCTCGCGCTGCTCGCACCCGAGAAGGCGCGGTCGGGCTCGTGGATTCAGCACGGATTCACGCACTCCACCCGCCCATTTCAGTTCGGCCAGCTGCGGCAGTTTGTCGCCTCGATGCGATTCACGCTGTCGGCCCTCCGGATCGGAGGCCAGGACATCGACTACAGCCGAAGGGTTGGAATGAATGGACAGATGGTGATCGACGGCGGCGGCGGATCGATGGTCACGCAGCTCTGGCTTCCCGAGATCACGCCCGGACCGAGCATGATCGAGGCCGAGTTCCGCTGCGAGATCCTCGACGGCGGCCTCGATTCCGACAAGGTGCTCGTCACGAAGACGCTGCGGCTCACGAAGCCCATCACCATCGTGGGCAAGGACGATCCGATCCTCGAGGTCGTGCGCGATGCAAGCCTCCGCGAAGCGTTCCGCTCGGCGATCACCCTCCGCAGCGCCAAGGTCCGCCCGTACCCGAACAAGCGCTGCATGGTCGACCTCTCGTTCGACATTGGCCAGACGCCGGTCGGCGCCGCGTTCCGGGTGTTCCTGCGCAGGCGCGACGGCGGCGCGTCGCCACGGGAGTTTGAGCTCCTGCCGCTCGCGATCACCGGCGCGAACCCCGTCCCGAACCGGGGCCTGGCGGGATTCGTCGATGAGTTCGCGCCCGGCCGCTACGACATCGTGCTGCGTCCCTCGCTCGAACACGCGGAAGTGGAGGTCGGCCTCACCAGCGTCTGGCTGGGCGAGGAGATCGTGATCGAGGATGTCGAGCTCACGCCCGTCGAAGTCAGTGAGCCTGCTTCGCCTTCGCCGGAATGAGCACGCTGAGCACCGTCGCGAGCGCGAGGGTCGCGAGCACGATGATGAGCGAGAGCGTCGTGTCGATCTTGATCGACTTCTGCGGCTCCATGCCGATCACATCGAGGTACGGCGGCACGCTGAGAAGCAGGAGCTTCACGCCGACGAACGCGAGGATCAGGATGAGGGCGGGCTTGAGGAAGCGGAACTTGGAGATCAGGGCCGCGAGGCAGAAGTAGAGCGCGCGCAGGCCGAGGATCGCGAAGATGTTGCTCGTGAAGACGATGAACGGGTCGGGGGTGATCGCGAAGATCGCGGGGATCGAGTCGACCGCGAAGACGAGGTCGGTCACCTCGACGAGGACAAGCGCGAGGAAGAGCGGCGTGATCGCCCACTTGGCCGACAGCGACCCGGCCGGCGGCGGATCCATCGTCTCCTTGCCCGTCGCCGGATCCTTGCTGTAGGTCGGCTTGAGGGTGCGCTTCGTGAAGAACTTCTGGCCGTCGTAGAAGTCGACGGTCGGCAGGAACTTCTTCGCGAGCTTGACCGCGATGTTCTGCGAGGGGTCGTCGTTCCCCTTGATCAGCGCCATCTTCAGCGCCGTCAGCACCAGGAACCCGCCGAACACGATGAGGATCCACTGGTACTTCAGGATCAGGCCTGCGCCGATCCCGATCATGCCGCCGCGCATGATGAGCGCGCCGATGATGCCCCAGAAGAGGACACGGTGCTGGTACTTCGCAGGCACCGCGAAGAACGCGAAGATCAGCGCGATGACGAAGATGTTGTCCATCGCCAGCGACTTCTCGACGACGTAGCCGACGAGATACTGCTTCGCCGCCTCGGCTCCCGTGACCTCGCCCGAGATGATGATGGGCTGCTCAGGCACCTGCCCCGCGAGTTCGTGCGTGTTGTAGCGCGGCGTGTCGAGGCCGAGCCCCAGCCAGTGCGCGTCGTAGGCCTTGTAGACGAATCCTGCGAACGCGATGCCGCAGGTCAGCCAGATGACCGACCAGGTCGCGGCTTCCTTCATCGAGACTTCGTGCGCCTCGCGGTGGAAGACGCCGAGGTCGAGGGCGAGGAAGACAACGACAAGGCCAACGAACGCCACATACGCCCACATCTTGAGGGAGGCGGGATTGGCGGCGGCCGTCGTGGCCGTATCGGTGGCGAGGAGGAGGAGTTCCGTCATGGGTGTCCTTGGGTGGGCGCGGATAGTAGCAGCGCCTTGGGGCGCGGCTGACTCTTGTGCGTCCGCATGGAAAGCCTATCGAGGACTGCTGCGCACGAGCTCGATGCCGGGGTTCAGCATCACGATCCGTCGCTCTCGATAGAGCGCGCCGATCGCCTGCTTGAAGGCCTTCTTGCTTGCCCCGAAGCGGCGGCGGATCTCGGCCGGGTCGCTCGAGTCGTCGAGGTTGAGCCGTCCCCCCACCTTCTCGAGCTCCTCGAGGATCTGCCTCGCGAGCGGCGCCACGCGCTCGTAGCCCGCGCGGTCGAGCGAGAGGTCGATCTTTCCATCTTCGCGCACTTCCTTGATGAAGCCGCGCATGCGCGCGCCGATCTCGAGCGGCGCGCCGACGGTCGAACGGTAGATGAGGCCGCGGTGGGTTCCCTCGACGATCGCGTTGTAGCCGAGCGTCGTCTCCTCGTAGACGAGGAGGTCGACCTCGAGCCCCGCGCGGTACTGCGGCCGCTCGCGGCTCAGGTGACGCGAGACGAGCGCGCTGGCGATGATGCGGTCGGTGTGCTGGTCGAGCATCACGCGCACCACGACCTTCTGCCCGACGCGCACCGGCGGGTCCTGCTCGCGGAACGGCAGCAGCAGGTCCTTCGGCAGCCCCCAGTCGAGGAACGCGCCCGCGCGGTCGTGGATGTCCTTCACGCGCATGCACGCGAACTCGCCCACGCACGCGAGCGGCGTGTCGGTGGTCGCGACGAGCCGGTCCTCGGAATCGCGGTAGAGGAAGACATCGATCGTGTCGCCCTCGCGCATCCCCTTCGGGATCATGCGCCCGGGCAAGAGGATCTCGCCGAGTTCGCCACCGTCGAGGTAGAAGCCCGACTGCGTCTCGCGCACGGCTGCGAGCGTGTTGATGGAGCCGAGTTTCGCCATGGATCGATAGGGTACGGCATGGCGGCGCAACGAAGGCGCGCCTTCGGGCGTACCATGCGCGAACCATGCCGATCGCGCCGTTTCTTGCCCTTCTCGCCGTCGCGGCCGCGCAGCAGGCGACGGCCCCCGCTTCGACGCCGCCCGTCGCCGCGAAGCCCGCGGGCATGGTCTGGATCCCGGGCGGCGAGTTCACGATGGGTACCGACGACACGCGCTCGTTCCCGAACGAGCGGCCCGCGCATCGGGTGAAGGTCGACGGCTTCTGGATGGACGAGACCGCAGTCACGAACGCGCAGTTCCGCGCGTTCGTCGAGGCGACCAAGTATGTCACCGTCGCCGAGCGCGCCGTCGACTGGGAGGAGCTCAAGAAGCAGGTCCCCGAAGGTACGCCCAAGCCGCCCGACGAGATGCTGAAGCCGGGGTCGCTGGTGTTCACGCCGCCCGACCGCGCGGTCGACCTTCGCGAGATGGCGAACTGGTGGACCTGGACCACGGGCGCGAACTGGCGGCATCCGCAGGGGCCGAGCTCGTCGATCGACGGCAAGGACAACCTTCCCGCCGTGCACATCGCGTGGGAAGACGCGGCGGCGTACGCGGCCTGGGCGGGCAAGCGCCTGCCGACCGAAGCCGAGTGGGAGTTCGCGGCGCGCGGCGGCAGCACCACGCGCTACCCGTGGGGCGAGGACTTCGTCCCGAAGGACGGCCCGCATGCGGGCGTGTTCATGGCCAACACCTTCACGGGCGAGTTCCCGCACCGCAACACGAAGGAAGATGGGTTCGCCCTCGTCGCGCCGGTCCGGAGCTTCCCGCCGAACGGCTACGGGCTCTACGAGATGGTCGGCAATGTCTGGAACTGGACGGCGGACCTTTACCGCGCCGACGCGCATGTCGAGCGCCAGAAGGCGGCGAAGGAGTCCCCCGAAGGCTGCTGCATCAACCCGCGCGGACCGGTGACGAGCCACGACCCGTCCCGCCCGGTTCCCGCCTCCGAGGAGCGCGTCACCAAGGGCGGCTCGTACCTCTGCAACCCGAGCTACTGCGAGAGCTACCGCGCGACCGCGCGGCGCGGGATGCCGCCCGACACGGGCACCGAGCACATCGGCTTCCGCTGCGTGAAGGATGCGCCGCGGCCCGCAGCGCCAGCCGCGGCGGCATCGCCCGAACCGCGCTGAGCCGAGCCGAATCCCGCGGAGGGTGCGCAGACGCCCGACGCATCGGGCTCGGGCCCACGCCCCACTCCCGCCCTTTCGCGGTTTCTTCCCCGGTCGCGTGATAACTCAGCGTGGCTCGCACGCATGATGGCGTCTCTGGAGATACCCATCATGAAGAACCCATCGATCTCGCGCTGGCTCATCGCCTTTGCAGGGGCCATCGTCGCGCCCCTTCCCGCATTCCTCCCGTCCGCAACCCTGTCCGCGTTCATCGCGACCGTGCCCGCCGCATCCGCGGCCGAGGCGCAGGTCGTGCCGCATCTCTTCGAGGCGATCCCCGGTGAACGAGAGTTCAGCGGCGTGCTCGTCGCCCGCCCGCTCCAGGCCGACACCGCCGCCGAGCGCGGCATCACCGGCGTCGCCTACGCCCGCGCGCGGACGCAGGCCGAGCGCGACCTCCGCGCCATCGGCATCACGCGCCACTTCCCCGAGGTCGACGAGTTCCTCGTGAAGGTGCCCGAAGGCGAGACGGAGAACCAGGTGATCGCGCGCCTCATGGCCAGCGGCAACTTCCAGTATGTCGAGCCCGACTGGACCGTGTTCCCCGTCGCATGCCCGAACGACGGGCAGTTCAGCCAGCAGTGGCATCACGCGGCGAACCGGCTCGGCTCGTGCGCGGCATGGGACCTCGAGACGGGTTCGCCCGACATCGTGGTCGCGATCTGCGACACCGGCATCCTCGCCACGCATGAGGATCTCCTGCTCCACAAGCGCGACGGATTCCATGTGCCGACGCAGACCTGGGAAAGCCAGGGCGGTCCGATCAACGACATCAACGGCCACGGCACCAACTGCTCGGGCAGCGCCGCCGCGAACGGCAACAACTCGGTCGGCGTCGCCGGCATGGGCTGGAACCTCGGCCACCGCACGATGCGCGTGACCGACAGCGCCGATGGCAGCGCGTCGATCTCGAACCTCACCCTCGCCGCCCGCACCGCGGCCGACGCAGGCGACAAGGTCGCGAGCGTGAGCTACAGCGGCGTCAACAGCTCGACCGTGTTCACGACCGGCGACTATGTCCGCTCGAGGGGCGCGCTCCTCGTCTGGGCCGCCGGCAACAGCAATGTGAACCTCAGCGGCAACCGCGAGGACAGCGTGATCGTCGTCGGCGCGACCGACCAGAACGACGCCCGGGCCTCGTTCTCGAACTACGGGACGCTCGTCGATCTCTTCGCGCCGGGCGTCAGCATCCGCACGACCGCGCGCACGGCGACGAACGCCTACGCCAATGTGAGCGGCACGAGCTTCGCCTGTCCGATCACCGCGGGGCTCTGCGGCCTCATCTGGTCGCGCAACCCGTCGCTCACCCCTGCGCAGGTCGAGTCGATCCTGCGCTCGGCATGCGTCGACCTCGGCACCGCGGGCGTCGACGGCACCTTCGGCTACGGACGCATCAACGCGGCCGCCGCGATCGCCGCGACTCCGCCCGATGCGCCCGACACCACGCCGCCGGCCGCGCCGACGGGACTGGTCGGCACCGCCGGCAACGCGCGGGTGGACCTCGCGTGGAACGCGTCGCCCGAAGCAGACCTCGCGGGCTACGCGGTGTTCCGCTCGACCGACGGCGTCAACTTCTCCGAGATCACGACCGCACTCCTGACGACGCCATCGTTCGCGAACACCGGGCTCGTGAACGGCGTCACCTACTCCTACTTCGTGGTCGCCGAGGACACCGCGGGCAACGCCTCCGCCGCTTCGTCGGTCGTGTCGCGCACCCCGACCGCCCCGCCGCCGCAGCAGACGCTCTTCACGGACGGCTTCGAGTCGGGCAACCTGACCGCGGGCGGCTGGGTGATCCAGAGCACCAACTCGTTCGCGTCGACCGCCGCCAAGTTCACCGGCGCATGGGGCGCGCGCGTGCGCCGCACCTCGTGGATGGAGCGCAGCATCAGCACTGCGGGCTACAGCGCCATCGAGCTCCGCGTCGCCCGCCGCACGGCCGGCTTCGAGAGCAGCGAATGGCTCTACATCGAGTGGTGGAACGGGTCGGCGTGGTCGGTCGCCGCGCAGGTCAGGCCGACGGCGTTCGAGCAGGTCGTGCTCTCGCTGCCTCCTGCGGCAGGCAACCTCGCGAACTTCAAGATCCGCTTCCGCACCAACGCCAACCGCAACGACGAGTGGGCGGATCTCGACGCCGTCGAAGTGCGCGGCACGCCCAGCAACTGAGCGCCCCGGCGCAACGGACTCTCTCATTCTCTCTCTCGGGCCCGTCCTGGTTTCAGGGCGGGCCCTTTGACTTGGGGCGGTGAACGGCGCCGTCACTCCGCGCGCTTCGGCGGCAGCATCGTGAGCTTGGTCGAGTCGACCCGGAAGACCGCTTCGCCCTTCGTCGCCCGGAGTTCGAGCACCAGTTCGACATCGGCGGTCTCTTCCGCCACCTCGAACTCGTAGACGATCTCGGCATCCTGCGTGCCGACGAGCGGCTTCTCGCACGCGCCGCCCGAGATCCGCACGCCTGCGCCGGCCGTCGGCTGGCCTTCCTCGGCGATCGGCTCGACGCCGCCGGTGCGCGCCGCGACCTCGAAGCGGTAGCGCCCGCGCGGCAGCAGCAGGTTCTTGCGGAACCCCGCCACACAGCGGCCGCTCGGCCCCGTCGCGATGCGGTACCACGCGCCGTCGCGCCCCTTCGCCGTCTCGACCGTCGCGTCCTCGACCTCGGAGAAGCTCAGCCATCCCTTGATCGCGCGCTCGCGGCCGGGACGGAACTCAAGCGGCTTCGGCTCCGGGGCGGTCGCCTGCGCGCGGAGGCTCTGCTCGCGCGCGACGAGCCGGTCGACGAACTCGCGCGCGGACACCGCCTGCTGCTCGGCGACCGCCGGGTCATGCGCCCGCAGCGCGACCTGTAGGCGCTTCTGCACGACCTCGAGCTTCGGCACGAGGCGCTTGGCGCTGAACGAGCCGAGGAGGCGGGACACCTGCCTGCGGTAGTCCTTGCGCCAGTCGGGGTTCTTCATCACGGTGCTGGCCACCACGCCGCGCGGCGTGTCGAGGACCGACGCTCCCGGATCCTGGAAGGTCTGGTCCATGCCGTGCAGCAGGAACACCGCCTTGCCGCGCGCATCGAAGAACAGCCTGTAGTTGTTGGTGTTCAGCGAATAGCCGTCCCAGTGCCCGAGCATCATCTCGAGCGCCATGAACCTGTGGAACTGCGGCAGATCGACGAGCGGACCGACCGCGCTCCACCGCGCCTTGAAGTCGCTGCCCGAGACGGCGGCGGCGAGCGCGCGGAGGTCGGCGCGGGCCGCGTCGCCCTCCGGCTTCTTCCCGTCGACCCGCTTCGACTCGTCGAGCTCGAGTTCCGCGTCGATGTCCTGGCAGAACCCGCCGTCGTAGAGATTGCCGTTCGGATCCTTGAAGTTGCGCGCGAGGAAGTGCTCGTCGAACGACTCCTTGAGCACATAGACCCCCATGTCGCGCTCGCCGACGAACACCCTCGCGTGCGTCACGCGCGCGTGCGGGTAGTCCGCGTCGCGGAGGATCTCGGCGGCGGTCCACTCGGAAAGGAGCGACGGATCCTGCACCGAGTTGTTCAGGTGGAACTTCTCGAGGCCGTTCCAGCGCGGCGACTCGCCGAAGCGGTCGACATCGACCGTGAACGCGGGGCGTTCGTCGAACGCCTGCGAACTGCCCGCCGAGCCCTTGATCTTGATGCCGGCGTTCTCGGAGACGGTCTCGCCGTCGACCACGAGCCGGAATCGCGCGTAGGTCCGCGGCTCGCTGCGCAGGCCGTCCGCCGACTCGGGCGGCAGCTCGAGGCGGATCGTCGGGATGACGCCCTTCTTGAAGAATGCCTCGGACTCGTCGCGCTTCGACTGTGGTGCGGCCGCGGCGGGAAGCGCCGCGAGGAGGCAGAGCGTGGCGGCGATTCCACCCGCGAAGCGGCGGAACAGAGCGGCGGCTGGCGCAGGCGGAGGCACGGAGGCACTATACGGACGGGGGCGGATCGGATGATGAAACCGCGGGTCCGCGCTGCGGAACGAGCGCGGACCCGCCCGAGGCGGCTACCCTTCGCCTCCCCCTTTGGAGACCAAGAGACATGGACAATCGCCAGATCGAAGCCATCGGAGCCATCTGCGTCATGGCCGCCCTCGCGGACGGATCAACGAGCGCCGCCGAGCGCGAGCGCATCGAGGGCATCTTCAAGGGTCTGTCCGATGGCGGCGACGAGGGCCGTGCGCTCGCGGCCGCGTACCGGCGCGTGATGATGAAGCAGACCACGCTCGAGGCGGAGTCGCAGGCGCTCGGATCGCCCGAGGCGCGCGCCTACGCCTACGAGATGGCCGTCGCCGTGTGCGATGCCGATGGCCGCCACAGCGACGCGGAGGGCAAGTTCCTCGATGGACTGCGCGGCTCGCTCGGCGTCTCGGGTGCCGAGGCGGCGACCGTGCTCCGCGACGCCGATGAACTCGCGGAGATCGAGCTCGCGACCCCGGTGGCCGCGAAGGCCGCCGCCGCGACGGTGGCGGGCGCGGGCGTGGCCGCAGGCGTCGGTGCCGCGGGCGGCGCGATTCCCGCACCTCCCGATGCGCGCAACATCTCGGCCGAAGTCGACTCGAGCATCCTGAAGTACTCGATCCTCAACGGCGCGCTCGAACTCCTTCCGCAGGGCCTCGCCACCATGGCGATCGTGCCGCTCCAGATGAAGATGGTGTACGGCGTCGGCAAGGCGTACGGCGTGTCGCTCGACCGCGGACATATCAAGGAACTCATCGCGACCGTGGGCGTCGGCATGACCTCGCAGGTCGTCGAGGGCTTCGCGCGCGACCTCCTCGGCGGACTCGCGAAGAAGTTCCTCGGCAAGACCGCCGGGAAGATGGTGAGCACCGCGACGGGCGCCGCGATGAGCTTCGCCACGACCTACGCGCTCGGCCAGGTCGCCAAGCAGTACTACGCGGGCGGCCGCAAGCTGTCGTCGGTCGATCTGCGCGCGCTCTTCAGCCGCGAGGTCGAGCGCGCGAAGGGCCTGTACACGCAGCACAAGCCGCAGATCGAGCAGTCGGCGCGCACGCTCGACCCGCGGCAGATCCTGTCGATGGTGCGAGGGGCGTAGGTTGAGCGGTCGCCGCTGCGGCGGCTCCCGTCATTGGAGCGGTCGCCGCTGCGGCGGCTCCCTCTGGTGCTAGGAAAGGGTTGAGCGGTCGCCGCTGCGGCGGCTCCCGTCATTGGAGCGGTCGCCGCTGCGGCGGCTCCCTTTGATGCTAGCGATGCGGAGCGGTCGCCGCTGCGGCGGCTCCCTTTGGTGCTAGGGATGCGGGGCGTGTTCGCGCGGGCTCAATCCGTCTCGCCGTAGATCGCGGCCCAGTCGCGGGCCATGTCGACGACCACCCAGCCGCGGGCAGGCGCCTCGTCGAGGCCGCGCGCGAGCTTGCCGACATGCGAGGCGCGGTCGTACGCCCACTCGCGCGTCGCATCGGTGTGATGGA
>Ga0209985_10001593_pt1 | contig 21893 bp, 21 predicted proteins | sample NOAtaG_FD_187305 | JGI IMG/M metagenome (GOLD analysis project Ga0209985, IMG submission 187305) | Freshwater lake microbial communities from Lake Erie, under a cyanobacterial bloom - NOAA_Erie_Diel6S_1000h metaG (SPAdes) (version 2) | ecosystem: Environmental > Aquatic > Freshwater > Lake ...
TCACATCCAGATAGGCCCTGGCCGTCAGCGCTCGGATCAGCGGCGCCCCAAGGGACGGGCCCTCGGCGACAAGATCGTCCACCCAGGCGTCCTCGCTGCGCCGGATCCGGAGCGGATCCAGGGCTGGGTTCATGTCCTCCGGATAGAGCCGGCCCGAATGGGGCGAGGCGAACACCAGGGGCGTCGCCGGCCGACCGGCCTCTCCCGCCGGCCAGCGGATGTCGAAGGCTGTGGACATCTGCGGATTCGCAGCGGACGGGCTCATGGCGACATAAGAGTCCCTCTTGCCTGTCCGGGTCAAACGGGCTTGAGGTGGGAGGCTGTGGATTTTGCTGTCTGCGGACAGGACGTCGAAAGGGAGTGGACCGGCTCTGTCGCACAGCGTGAGGTCGGGTTTAGATTCGATTACCCGCCTTCATGTATCGAAACAGGATTCAGGTCGCCCCAGGAGGCTTTATGCCCAGAATTCTCCTCGCCGAAGACGACGACTCCCTGCGTGGCTTCCTGGCCCGCGCCCTGCAACGCGCGGGTCACGAGGTCGAAGCCTGCGCCGATGGGACAGAGGCCGCCGCCCGCATCGACCGGGACTGGGACCTCCTGCTCACCGACATCGTCATGCCGGGCATGGACGGCGTTGAGCTGGCCCGCCTGGCCGCCGAGCGTCACCCCGGCCTGCGCATCATGTTCATCACCGGCTTCGCCGCCGTGGCCCTCAAGGCCGAGGAGACCGCCCCGCCCGGCGCCCGGGTCCTGGCCAAGCCGGTCCATCTGCGCGAGCTCGTGGTGGAGGTGGAGCGGATGCTGGCCGCCTGAGCCGCGACGCTCCCGGTCTTTGGCCGCTTGCGCCGGGCCCGCCCCGCCGGTATATCCCCGCCTCCGCTTCCCGACCGGGAAGCCGACCCCGGACGTGTAGCTCAGCGGTAGAGCACCTCGTTGACATCGAGGGGGTCACAGGTTCGATCCCTGTCACGTCCACCATTTTCCTGAGAAGCTTTTTTCCCGGCTCATCCCCCCCGGGTCCCCGGGATCCCGGCCCCGTGTCCCAGGAGCGGGAGCGGCAACATCTGCTCGGCGGCGAACTGGGGCGGAATGTCGGCGTCGGTCGTGCGCACCTCCTCGCTCCAGTCGCGCCACATGTCGGCCTGGGGCGGATCAAGGCGCGTCTGGTCGAGGTCCGTCTTGCAGAAGTCGTACAGCAGGGCCTGCCGGATGTGGGGGGGATCGGAGAGATTGCGCCCGGCCATGTGGCCGAGCCTGTGGTGCCAGAAGACCACGTCCCCCGCCGCCCCGTGGCAGTCCACGGAGGGAGTGTCGGCCTCGACCTTCCCGACCTCCTCCAGGTAGGCGGGGGGATAGAGTATGCCCTTCAGCGACGGCAGGTGCGGGTAGTAGGGCGCCCGGGCCTGGTCGTACTGCAGCTGGAAGAGGGGATAGAACCTGCGGTGGCTGCCGGGCCAGACGCGGAAGGCCCCGCTGTCGGCCGGGCAGTCCGACAGGAGGCAGACCACGCCCAGGTGGAAGGGATGGCCGTCCGTGTGCAGGTGGTCCCCGGCGCCGGCCAGGGCCTCCCGCTCCGGCAGGGTGGCGTAGATCCCGCGGACGCCCTCGCCGAGCTGGGGGTCGACCGGGCCTCCCGGCCAGGCGGCGCCCCATGAGCCCATGGGCTGGCCCCCGACGCGGGGAGGACGAAGGCTCCCTGCGCCCAGCAGCTGCTCGGCCCAGCCCTTGAGCGGGGCGTTCCAGACGATGTCGACCAGGGCCGCCTCCGTCCCCGCCGCCCGCAGCTGCCACCGGCTGCCGCCCAGGGTCAGCAGGGGATCGTCCGAGGCCTCCGACGCCGGAACCGGCCGCCAGGTCTCCGGGTCGTCCCGGCGGATCGAGGCGGGCGCGGACTCCCACATCCGGTCCAGAGCCCTGTCGCATCGGGCCCGGTCGATGGCCCGTCGCTTGATCAGGTAGCCATGGCGCTTGAAGAAGCTGATCTCGTGCGCCGCCAGGGGCGTGGGGTCGAGGGTCATGATCGTTTCTCCGGAATACGGGGATATCCCCCGGCCCCCAGGCCGTTCACCAACACCGGCGGTCCGCGAACAGGGCCGCGAAGTTGCGGTGGTAGGCGTTCGCCTTCAAGGGCTCCCCCACCCCGCCCAGGGTGCGCTCGTAGCGGCCGATGGGATCGGTGACGGCCGGGAGCCAGTCCGCGGGCTCCATCATGTGGGTGTCGGCGTCGAGGATGAGCAGCCGATGGGCGTAGGGCATGGCGTGTCCTCCAGCCCGTCCGCCTTCAACGGCGCCTGGGCGAAGACAGTATTCCCCGAAATCCGGCGGATTGAAAAGCCGGCGCTCAGGATTTCCGGGCGAGGGCCACCACCGCCTCGGCGGCGCGGTCGAGGTCCGGACCGCTGACGGCGGTGAGATCGATGCGGCCAAGCTCCGGGCGCTCGTGCTGGCGCGAGGACCGCCTGTAGGCGGGGTCGTAGTGGGTCTCGACGAGGCCGAGGGCCACGGGCTCCAGGTCGCCGGCCTCCAGCAGGGCGCGCCATTCAGACAGGCGCCTGGCGCCGGGCTTGCTGGGCAGGCGGGAGAGCAGGGCCATCAGGGCCTCCACGTCCCCGGCGGTCTCGGCATAGACCCCGGCAAGGTAGGCGGCGCGGGCCTCGGGCGGGGCCTCCAGCCGGATCGAGGGGGCTCCGGTCATGGCGGTCCAGACGGCGGGGGGCACCATGCGCTCGCCCACCTTGCTGGATTCCGCTTCGATCACCACGGGCCGGGTGGGGTCGAGGGCCTCCAGGGCGCCGAGGAGCCGGCTCTCGAACATCTTCTGGGCTGGTTGGAGACGGCCGGGCAGGGCGCCCAGCAGCGAGCCCCGGTGCTCGGCCAGGCCCTCCAGGTCGAGGACCTGGACCCCCAGGGCGGGCAGGCGGCGCAGCACCTCCGTCTTGCCGGACCCCGTCGGTCCGTCGAGCACGACGGCGCGGAAGCCGGGGGGCGAATCGTAGAGCCAGGCCGTCACCTCCCGGCGATAGGTGCGATAGCCGCCCGCCAGCACGCCCACGCGCCAGCCCACCTGCGACAGGATGTGGGCCATGGCGCCGGACCGCATGCCGCCCCGCCAGCAGTAGACCAGGGGCCGGAAGCCGCCAGGCTGATCCGCCAGGGCGCCCAGCAGGTGTCCGGCGATGTTTCGGGCCACATAGGCGCCGCCGACCTTGCGGGCCAGAAAGCGCGACTTCTGGACGTAGAGGGTCCCGACCTCGGCGCGCTCGGCATTGTCGAGGACCGGCAGGTTGACCGCGCCGGGAACATGGTCCTCGGCGAACTCGCCCGGGCTGCGCACGTCGATGACCATGTCGAAGCGCGCCCGGGTCGCGGCGTCGGCGGAGGCGACGGTCTCGGGGCCGCTCATGCGACCGGGTCCGCCTGGCGCAAAGGGAAATCGGGGGCGCTGGTCATGGGCCGCTGGTATACACCCGCGACACGGCGGTCTGAACAGGAGGGACGGGGCATGGCGGAATCCGGCGGAGCGGCGGAGGGCCCGGTGCGGCTGACCAGCCTGGCCCACGGCGGCGGCTGCGGTTGCAAGATCGCGCCGGGCGTCCTGCAGCAGATCCTGGCGGGCGCCCCCCAGGCCGCCCCCTTCGCCAGCCTGATGGTCGGCACCGAGACCTCGGATGACGCGGCCGTCTGGCGGCTGAATGACGAACAGGCCCTGATCGCCACGACCGACTTCTTCATGCCCATGGTGGACGACCCTCGGGATTTCGGTCGCATCGCCGCCGCCAACGCCCTGTCGGACGTCTACGCCATGGGCGGCAGGCCCATCCTGGCCCTGGCGGTGGTGGGGATGCCCATCAATGTCCTGCCGGTGGAGACCATTCGCGGCATCCTGGCGGGGGGATCGGAGATCTGCGCCGAGGCGGGCATTCCCATCGCCGGCGGCCATTCCATCGACAGCCTTGAACCCATCTACGGCCTGGTGGCCCTGGGCCTCGTCCATCCCGACCGGGTGATGACCAACCGCGCCGCCCGGGCGGGGGACGAGCTGATCCTGGGCAAGGCCCTCGGGGTCGGGGTCCTGTCGGCGGCCTTCAAGCAGGGGCGGTTGGACTCGGCGGGCTATGCCGCCCTGGTCGGTTCGGCCACCCGGCTCAATGCGCCGGGACCGGACCTGGCGGCCCTTGAGGGCGTCCACGCCATGACCGACGTCACCGGCTTCGGACTCCTGGGGCATGGGCTGGAGATGGCCCGGGGGGCCGGTCTGACCCTCCAGATCGATCCCCTCGCCCCGCGGCTCCTGCCCGGCGCGGAGGCCCTGGCCAGGGAGGGCGTGCGGACCGGCGCCAGCGTGCGCAACTGGGACAGCTACGGCGCCGAGGTACATGGGGCGGAGGCCCTTGAACCCTGGCGGCGGGACCTCCTCAGCGACCCTCAGACCAGCGGCGGCCTTCTGGTCGCCGCTGCGCCCGAGGCGGCCGGCGCGGTCCTGGCGCATCTCCTCGCGGCAGGCTTTGACGCCGCCCGTGTGGGCTGTTTTGTCGAGGGGCCGGCGCAGATCCGGCTGGCGCCCGGCGTCTGAGGTCTCAGCCGAGGTCGAGGACCCCGGCGACCTGCGGATCGGCCAGCACCTCCGCGGGCGGTCCACAGCGCAGGATCCGGCCGGCCTCCATCACCGCCAGCCGGTCGGCGAGGCCGGCCGCCTCTTCGAGGTCGTGGGTGACGAGCAGGATGGGCGGTCCTCCCGCCTCACGCAGGGCGGCCAGCTGGTCGCGGACCCTGCGCCGGGTGCGGCGGTCTACGGCAGACAGGGGTTCGTCCAGGAGCAGAACCGAGGGCCGCCGCGCCAGGGCCCGGGCCATGGCCACCCTCTGCTGCTGACCGCCCGAGAGGTTGGCGGGCTTGCGGTTCTCGAGGCCCGATAGGTCCAGGGCCGCCATCAGCCTGTGGGCCTCCTCCCGCCCCTGCTCCCGGGGCAGGTCGCCCATGGCCATCAGGATGTTCTGCAGGGCGGTCATGTGCGGCAGCAGGGCGTAGGCCTGGAAGACCAGGCCTGTGCGCCGGCGGAAGGGCGGGATGAAGATCCCGGCGGCGGTGTCAAGCCAGATCTCGCCGCCGCAGGCGATGCGCCCCTCTCCCGGACGGATCAGGCCGGCGACCACGCGCAGGAGGGTGGTCTTGCCGGCGCCCGACGGTCCGGTCAGGGCGAGGATCTCGCCGGGCGCAAGGTCGAGATCGGCGGCGACCTGCGCCGGACCGCCGCGGCGGAAGGACAGGCTGAGGGCAGGTTCAGCGGTCATGGCGCGCCAGCCGCGAGCCCAGGGCCTGGACGGCGATAATGGCCACCACGGAGACGGCGACCAGGGCCGCCGCCAGGACACCGGCTCCTGCGTCGTCAAAGGCCTGGACCTTGTCGTAGATGGCCAGGGCCGCCGTCCGGGTCTCGCCCGGAATGGAGCCGCCGATCATCAGGACGACGCCGAACTCGCCCATTGTGTGGGCGAAGGTGAGGATGAATCCGGTCAGGACCCCGGGCCAGGCCAAGGGCGCCTCGACGGTCCAGAAGGTCCGCCAGGGGCCAAGTCCGCTGACCCAGGCGGCCTCTCGGAGCTCGGGCCGGATGGCCTCGAAGGCCCGCAGGGCGGGCTGGACCGCAAAGGGCAGGTTGGCGATCAGAGAGGCGGCCACCAGACCCTCGAAGCTGAAGACCAGCCCCTGGCCGAAGAGGGCGGTCCAGGCCGCGCCCAGGGGCGAGGCGTCGCCGAGGGCCGCCAGCAGGTAGAAGCCGAGGACCGTGGGTGGCAGGACCAGGGGCAGGGCGATAATCCCCTCCAGCACCGCCCGGCCGCGGCGCACCTGGTAGGCCAGGGTACGGGCCACCAGGACGCCGATGGGCGCCAGCAGGCAGGCGGTCCACAGGCTCAGCTTGAAGGACAGGGCGAAGGCGACGGCGTCCAAGGGTCAGACGTCTCCCTCAGGGGCCAGGCCGAAGTCCCTCAGGACGGCCCGGGCCGGGGGTGAGGCCAGGAAGTCGAAGAAGGCCCGACCTTCCCGGCTGGCGCCGCGCAGCACGACGGCGGTCTGGACCAGGGGGGTGTGAAGGGTCGGATCGATCCGGCCGTAGGCGCCGGCCCGCGCCAGCTCCGGCCCCAGGGCGAGGGACAGGGGCAGAAGGCCAGCGTCGGCGCCGCCGGTGAGGGCGAAGCGCGCGGCCTGGGCGGCGGAGTCCCCCAGGACGAGGCGCGGCTCCGCCAGGGTCCAGACCCCGAGGGCCGTCAGGGCTTCCCGGGCGGCTCGGCCGTAGGGCGCATGGTCCGGGTTGGCGATGGCCATCCTCCGGATCCGGCCGTCTTTCAGCGCCCGGACCAGCTCTGCGGACCCGCCGGCGGGGCGCACCCTTGACCCCTTCCGGGCGAAGAGCACCAGCCGACCCTGCCCATAGACCCGGCCCGGACCCTCGGCGCGGCCCGACGACACCAGGCGGCGCGCGAGGCTGGCCTCGGCGCTGAGGAAGACCTCGAAGGGCGCGCCCGCCTCGATCTGGCGGGTCAGGGCGCCGGAGGACCCGAAGGTCAGCCGGACCGGTCCGCCCCCGGCGCGCCGGAAACGCTCAGCGATGACGGGCAGGGCGCCGGTGAGGTCCGACGCCGCCGCGACGAGGGGGCCTTCGGACGCCCAGGCCCGGGTCGGCGCCAGGGCGATCAGGCCGGCCAGGGTCCGCCGGGTGAGGGACACGCGAGCACTCCAGTTTGAGGTGGGAAGCTATCGACCCAGCGTATTCGTCTTCCCCGCCGCACGAAAGCACGGGCGCGTGCACCCTGAGGTCCCGGTCAGGGCCGCGACTTCTTGGGCAGGGCGGCGACCTCCTCCGGAGTGAGACGCGTCAGCGTCTCCACCGAGCATCGGGACACGCCAATGGGATTCTTCACCAGGACCGTGACGTCGATCGCACCGCAGATCGCGGATGAGCCCCGGCTGTCGAGGGCGATCTTGTGTTCCCAGTCGAGCTCGGGACAACGCCCCTTCATGTCGAGCCTGTAGACGTCCTTCGCCCGGACCCGAAGATAGAGGGTCTTGTCGTCAGGGGCGGCGAAACCGCGGATGTCACGGTTGAAGAAGCAGCTCTTCTGGGCGGCCTTGCCGTCCGTCTTTTCGGGCTGGGGCTTGGGTTCGGTCTGGGCCAACGCAGCCGCAGACAGACCCAGGGTGGCCGCAGTGACCAGTGCGAGAGATCGAAACATCTCAGGTCTCCTCGGAAACAGGGGGACCATAGGACACGGGAACCGCGGCGGGAAGATGACCATCCGGGCCTTCAGGCCGCCGAGCGGCGCGCCGGGTCCACCTGGGCGGCGAGGTCGCCGGGAAGCGGCGAGGTCGCGCCGACGGCCAGGGCCGCGACGTGTTCGCCCAGCAAGGGCGCCCAGGTCAGGCCCCGGGATCCGAGTCCTCCGAGGACGAAGAGGCCCGGCGCCTCCGGGACGGCGCCCGCCAGGGGCAGGTGGTCCCGGGTGGTGGCCCGGACCCGGGCCCGGCCGCCCAGCGCCGCCCCGGCCAGGCTCGCCGCGAGGGCCGGCCGCGCCTTGGCGAGGCTGTCGAGGTTGGCCCGGTGGTCCTCGTCGGTGAGGTCGGTGGAGACCTCTCCCCGCCGGAACGTAGCGCCGAACAGGAAGCCTCCAGCCATGGGCGCCAGGTAGCCGCCCCAGCCGGCGGCGCGAGGCGTCTCAGGGTCCGGCGCGGCGACCCAGCTGACCTGGCCGCGTACGGGCAGGATCGGCGCCGCCCGCCAAAGGTGTCGAAGGTCTGCGCCGGTCGCGAGGATCACGGTCCGGAAAATCTGCGGCTCTGAGGGGCCCGACAATCGCCAACCGCCATCGGTCGGCTCCAGGCTCTGAATCCGTGCGGCGGAAGGCGCCCTGCACCAGGCCTGGAGGACCCTGCGGGGGTCGAGGCTGAGCGCACCGGGCTGGTCGAGGCCGGCCCGGTCCGTGACCTCTCCGAGCCGCGCCGAGGCTGCCGCCGGATCGAGGAGCCTGAGGGTCCCTTCCGGGAAGAGGTCCGAGGCGGCGATCCGGGCGAACCGCCCGGCGTCCCGGTCCGTCGCCGCCAGCTGCAGGACCCCCCGGGAGATTACCGCCCCGGGGAGCCCCGCGTAGATGTCGAGGGCGCGCAGGTAGGCCTGGGCCGCCAGCCGGGCGACGGGCCCCAGGCCGGCGTCGAGGCGCGGGGTCACAAGGCCTGCGGGGTTCCCGGAGGCGCCCGCTCCGGGGGCCTCGGCCTCGAACGGGACGGCCTCCACGCCCAGGGCCAGAAGGGCCCGACGGACCGCCGCCCCGGCAATCCCGGCGCCGATTACCGCGACAGGTCCGGCCGGCCCGGGGTCTCGCCCCTGTCCGGGAAGAACGGCTTCCAGACGTTCGCGCTTGCGCCCATGACCGGGCGCGCGACGGACCTCGAACCCCGCCGCCGCCAGCCCGCGGCGGACCTGTCCGGCGACGGTGAAGGTGGCGGCCCGGGCCCCCGCGGCGGACCGTGCGGCGACCGCCTGGAGGACCTCGTCCCGCCACATGTCGGGATTGAGGGCGGGAGCGAAGCCGTCGAGGAACCAGGCGTCCGCCCGACCTTCCCACTGGGCGAGGGCCTCCCCCACCTCCATGAGGGCGAGGTCCAGGCTGGCGCGGGACTCCGGCAGGTCGATCCGGTGGAAGCCCCGGCGCTTTCCGGGCCATTGGGCAAGGAGGAGCGCCGCCAGGGGCGCCAGTTCCGGCCAGGCGGCGAGGGCGCGCGCGGCGTCCTCGCGCGGCATCAGGTGGGCCTCGACGCTGAAGACGTGCAGGCGCCCGCCTTGGGGACCCTCCCTGCGCCAGAGGTCCAGCAGGGCCAGGATGTTGAGGCCCGTCCCAAAGCCCAGCTCGGCGACGGTGAAGCTCCGGCGTCCCGTCCAGGCCGCCGGCAGGTCGCATCCCTTCAGGAACACGGCCCGCGACTCCGAGAGACCATCGTCGGCTCCGAAGTAGGCGTCGCCGTAGAGGGACGAGCGCGGGCGTCCATCCTCGGTCCATTCGATCGGCGCATCGCCCGGGCTCATGCGCCGACCTAGTCCCGGCGCGCGTCCGGCCGCAAGGGGCATCCTTGTGGGTGCGTCGGCGATCCCGAGGCGCTAGAACAGCCCCAAGGGGAGGCCGTTCGTCCATGACCAGCACCGTTCCGGGATTCGCGTTCCGCCGCCTGCGCTTCGACCTTCCGTCCGTCGGAGGCTACGGGAACGCCATCGAGATGGGCCCCCAGGACCGCCCGGTGGACATCGTCTTCTCCCATGCGAACGGCTTTAACGCCCTGACCTACCGCTCGATTCTCGGGCCCTTGACCGACCGGCTGAGGATCGTCGCCGTCGACCAGCGCGGGCATGGCCTGTCCGGCTTGCCGCCGCGCCTCGAGGACCCGGCCCGCAACTGGTACGACCTGGTTCCCGACCTGAGGGCCGTGCTGGAGGTCCTCGAGATCCGCGACGCTGTGCTGGGCGGGCACTCCATGGGCGGGACGGTCAGCCTGATGGCCGCGGCCGAGAGCCCCGGCCGGGTCCGGGGCATCGCCCTGTTCGATCCCGTGGTCATGCCACCCGGCTTCGCCGCCCAGAACGGGAACCGACCGCTGAACACCGACAATCCCCTGCTGCAGGGCGCCCTGCGCCGGCGTGCGGTCTTCCCCAGCAAGGCGGCGGTGATCGCTTCCTATTCCGGAAAGGGCGCCTTCCGCGCCTGGCCCCCCGACATGCTGGCCGACTACGTGGAGGACGGCTTCCACGACACGCCGGCTGGCGAGGTGGAGCTGAACTGCCCGCCGGCATGGGAGGCCTCGAACTTCGCCAGCCACGGCCATGACCCCTGGCCGTCCTTCGACGCTGCGGACGTTCCCATCCGCATCCTGAAGGCCGAGACCGGCTCTACCTGCAGATCGGACGGCCACGAGGCGGCCCTCACCGCGTCTGGCCGGATCCGGCTGGAGGTCATCCCCGGGACCACCCACTTCCTGCCCATGGAGCGGCCGGACCTGGTCCGGTCGACCCTCCTCGACCTGGTCGGCTAGAGACCCAGTCCGGGGATGGCGCGGCTGCGGAACTCCGCCTGCGCCGCTTCCGAGATATCGACCACCTTTCGGGCGTCGAGGTCGAAGCTGATCACCACGGCCTCGGCGCTGGCCCAGGGCTTTCCGGAGACCGGGTCGACCATCCAGTGAAAGACCCGGCGGGTCCGAGCGTTGCAGTCGGCGAAGCCGGAGCGGACCTCCACGTGCTCGCCGGCGAGCGGCCAGCCATGGTGGACGACCCGGTACTCCAGGACCGCGCCGCCGATGCGCTGGGGCGGATCGCCCGGCGCGGCGTCCGGCCCCGGACGGGTCGGCCCGAACAGGCGCGCCACCCCGTCGGACACCCGGCCAATGAACATCTCCGGGCGCATCCGTCCGAAGACGTCGAGCTCATCGGCGCGGACGGTCCCGAGGCCGATCCGGGTCATGCCCGTCCGCTCGGCGAAGGCCAGGTTCGCCCCGCTCTCGGTGACCGGCGACAGGTTGATGCTGCGCGGGGCGGCGAAGTCCGGGACCTCTGTCATGAGGGCTGCACAGGCGGTGCGGATGCGCTGCGGCCAGGGGAAGGGGCGCAAGTCGGACGCCGTGGCGTGCTCGGCCCGGAGCCGGAAGGTGGCCGCCGGCGTTCCATCCGCGTGGCGCAAAACCAACAGCAGGTCGGCGTCGGTCTCCCCCAGGGCGACCACGCCGCCCGATGCCCAGAGGCAGGCGCCCGCCCGGGCCTCCCGCAGGAACCGCATGTGCAGGTCGCGGATGACGAGGGTGGCGCCGCCGCTGCGGGCGAAGGCGTCGGGCATGCCCATCAGGCGCGTCAGGCCCGCCAGGGATTCCATCGCCTTGGCCACCCAGAAGCGGACGTTCAGATGGCCCATCTCGTCGCATTCCCAGGTGTTGACGCCGCCGCTCCACACCTCCACGGTCCTGTCCAAGCTGTTCGTCCCTTCGCACTCCCGCAGCGCCTGCGCTGCGTCCGATTCCCCGGAGGTTACGTCCTGACGCCCGACCCGGCCAGTTCAGACGCCGAAGCGGCCCGGCGCCCCGGGCCCTGGACGCGCCTGACCCACGCCCTGATCGCCGCCTCGGTCTTCCTCCTGCTGCCCAGCGGCCTGCAGATCTTCAACGCCCACCCCGCCCTCTACACCGGTGAGGTTTCGCGATTCGACTCCCCCTGGATGGAGATCGGCGCGCGGGAGAGGGGCGAGGCCATGCAGGGATACCTGCGGATCGGCGGGCGCGAGTTCGACACGACGGGCGTCCTCGGCTGGTCCGGTCCTCCGGGGGCGGCCGAGAAGCGCGCCTTTCCCGCCTGGGCGACCCTGCCCGGCTACCGCTCCCTGGCCACCGGCCGGAACTGGCACCTGGCGGCGGCCTGGGGGCTGGGCCTTGGCCTGACCGCCTACCTGATCGCCGGCCTCGCGGGCGGGCGCCTGCGCCGCAGCCTGGTTCCGACCCGGGCCATGCTGGCGCCGCGGGCGGTGCTGGCCGATCTCGCCGCTCACCTGACCCTGCGCCTGCCGGAGGCTGGCGGCTACAACCTCCTCCAGCGACTGGCCTATCTGAGCGTCGTGGTCCTGGTGCTGCCGGCGATGATCGTCTCGGGGCTGGCCATGTCGCCCGCCGTTCATGCGGCGGCCCCCTGGACAGGAGATATCTTCGGCGGCCGCCAGTCCGCGCGCTCGGCGCATTTCCTGGGCGCCTGCCTCCTCGTCCTCTTCATCGGGGCGCATCTCTTCATGCTGCTGCTCCACAAACCCCTCCGGCGGCTCCGGGGCATGACGCTGGGCGAAAGGGAGACCCGACCATGACCGCTTCGCGCCGCACCTGGCTGAGGGGACTGGCCGCCGCGGGCGCCGCCGCCCTGGTCTCGGCCTGCGACCGGATCGCCGGCGACCCCGCCGTGCGCGCCGGGCTCAGGGGCGCCGAGCGGCTGAATCTGGGTCTGCATAGGGTGCTCTTCGACCGGCGGACCCTGGCCCGGGAGTACTCCGACAGCGCCATCTCCCCCGACTTCCGCGCCAACGGCTCCATCGATCCGGCCGATCCCGCTTACCGGGCCCTGGCCGCCGGCGGGTTCGCGGACTACCGCCTTGTCGTGGATGGCCTGGTGGAGCGCCCGCTGTCCCTGGACCTCGCCGCCCTGCGGGCCCTGCCCTCGCGCAGCCAGGTCACCCGCCATGACTGCGTGGAGGGATGGTCCGCCATCGCCCGCTGGACCGGCGCTCGCCTCGCTCCTGTCCTCGACCAGGCGGGGCTGAAGCCCGAGGCGCGCTTCCTGGTCTTCCACTGCTTCGACACCCTTGACCCCGAGGCCGGCGAGGACGGGCGCTATTACGAGAGCATCGACCTGGTGGACGCTCTGCACCCCCAGACCCTGCTGGCCTACGAGATGAACGGGGCGCCGCTCAGCGTTGCGCACGGGGCGCCGGTGCGCCTGCGGGTCGAGCGCCAGCTGGGCTACAAGCACGCCAAGTACATCCGGCGCATCGAGGCGGTCGCCGACTACAGCCACATCTCAGGCGGCAAGGGCGGCTTCTGGGAGGACCGCGGCTATGAGTGGTACGCGGGGATCTGAATAACCCCCGCGCCCGGCGCCGGATCAGCCTGCCTTCGTGAACAGGTCGGCCCAGCGCCGCCTGCGGCGGGTCTTCCAGAACCCGCGGTGCCAGGCGTCGGAGGCGATGAGCGGCACCACGGTGCTGGCCTCGGCGAACACCATCTGCTCCCAGGTCACATCCACCTTGCCCCAGGAACAGGCCTCCTGGAGGGTCGACGACGAGCAGGCGCCGTCCCGCACGTCCGCCACGGTGATCTGGACGGCGTACTTGTGCATCTCGGCCTCGTGGCCAAGGATCTCGGCGCAGACGACGGTGTCCTGGGCGAAGTTCTTGGGCACCCCGCCGCCGACCATGAAGAGGCCCGTGGTCCCGGCCGCCAGCTTGATGTCGGTCAGTTCGCGGAAATCGGCGATGGAATCGATGGTCAGGTAGGGCTTGCCCGCCTTCATCCGCTCCACCTGGTGCTTGACCAGGCCGAAGCCGGCCGAGGAGTCGGTGAAGGCCGGACAGAAGATCGGGACGCCCTCGCGGTAGGCGGTCTCGATCAGGGAGTCCGGCTTGCGCGCATTCCCGGCGGCCAGCCAGCGCCCCATCTCGAGGATGAACTCGCGGCTGGAATAGGGACGGGGCTCCAGCATGTTGGCGATCTCGTAGATCGCCTCGTCGCACTTCTGGAGCTCTTCCTCGTCGATGTAGGTGTCGTAGATACGGTCGATGTAGAGCGCCCGCAGGTCGCGGTCGTCGACGTTCGACTTGGCCTGGTAGTGGCGAAAGCCCAGGGCCTCGAAGAAGTCCATGTCGATGATGGAGGCGCCGGTCGAGACGATGGCGTCGATCATCCCGTACTTCACCATGTCCCGGTAGATGTGCATGCAGCCGCCGGCGCTGGTGGAGCCCGCCAGGGTCAGCCAGGTGGAACAGTCGTCGTCCTCGAGGGACATGGACCAGATGTCGGCGGCGCGGGCGGTGTCGCGGCTGGTGAAGCTCATGCCGCGCATGGCGTCGATCACCGGACGGGCGTCATACTGGTCGATGGCCACGTGCTCGACCTTGGTCGACAGCAGCTCTTCCTTGCGGTTGGTCTTCGGGGTCTCAGCGTTCATTCTCTTCAGGTCTCCGGAGAGGTGAGCGCCCGTCGGAAGGAACAGGGCGCGGTCGGGACGGAGCGACCGACCGCGCCGGGTGACTTCCGGCCCGCGACTACTTTTTCCGCCGCTTGCGACCGCGCGTCTTGGAGAAGCGGACCACGTTCTGGAGCTCGCTGCGGGGCGCCGGGATGGAACGGCGGGCGAGACCGAACATGGACGCGGCCGGGGCGTCCTCGCAGACCACGGCGTCAATATCCCCGAAGCCGTTGAACCGGGTCGCCATGGTCACGCCGTAGGCGCCCAGCATGCCGATCTCAATGAAGTCGCCCTCGCCCACGTCCTCGGGCAGCCAGAAGGGCCCGGGCATGTGATCTATCGCGTCGCAGGTCGGACCGTAGAAACGGAAGGGCCTCAGGGGTCCCTGCATCTCGCGGACCTCGCCGCCGGTCGACCGGATCGCCTTGACCGGGAAGGGCCAGCGCGCGTGCGCCGCGTCGAACAGGCCGCCATAGGCGCCGTCGTTCAGGTAGAGGGCGTCGCCCTTGCGCAGTTCCACGCAGGTCAGGATGGAGGAGGCCTCGGCCACGAGGGCCCGGCCGGGCTCGCACCAGAGCTCGGTGGTCTCATGCACCATCATGTCGGCGAAGCCGCGCTGGATGGCGTCGAAATAATCGTCCAGGGCCGGCGGGGTCATGCCGGGGTAGATGGACGGGAAGCCGCCGCCGACATCGACCACGTCCGCGAGAACGCCGGCGCGCACCAGGGCGCGCGAGGCCTGGGCCATGGCGGCGTTGTAGGCTGTCGGACGCATGCACTGGCTGCCGACATGGAAGGAGACGCCCATCAGGTCCTGGGTCGCCCGGCGGGCGGCCAGTAGCAGGGACGGGGCCTCATGCGGGTCGACGCCGAACTTGCCGGACAGGGAATAGGCCGCGCCCTCCGTCTGCACGGCCAGCCGCACGATCAGGTTGAGATCGCGCGCGCCCTGCGTCGTCTCGAGGATCTTCTCGAGCTCCTGGTGGGAGTCGAGGGCGAAGGTCTTCACCCCATGGTCGAAATAGGCGGCGCGGATGGCCGCCCGGCTCTTGACCGGGTGCATGAAGGCCAGCCGGGCTTCGGGCGCATGGGCGCGCACGAGCTCGATCTCGGGAACCGAGGCCACATCGAATGCGGAGACGCCGTTCTCCGAGAGGGCCTTGATGACCCACGGAGATGGGTTCGCCTTCACCGCATAGAAGACGTCGCCCTTGAAATTGTCCTGGAACCAGTGGGCCGCTAAGGCCGCCGCAGCCGGCCGCGCAATGGCGACGGGATGCTCAGGCGACCGCTCACGGACCAGGTCCAGGGGCGTATGGTACGTCTGCACCTCACGCAACCCCCAAAGGATTGTTGAACCCAATCCGGCGTTAGCAGCGCTTTTGAGGACATCGGGTCCGCCGGAGCGGAGCGCATTAGGGCTTCAGGCCCCCCGTGTAAAGGGACAATTCGCGCCTCCGGCCGGTCCCCCTCTGCTGCAGGCTGGACCAGCGCCGTAGCGCCGTGCGAAGAAGCGCCGGCAGAGGGTCGCCGGGCGACCCCATCGCGGAAACGGGGACAACGCCACTCATGGCCGAGCAAGCGGTTCTGTCGATCCGGAACGTGTCGCGGACCTTCGGGACCCGGCGGGCCCTCGATGACGTCTCCCTCGACGTGCGGCGGGGGGAGATGATCGCCCTGATCGGTCCTTCGGGCTCAGGCAAGTCCACCCTCCTGAGATCGATTTCCGGCCTGCAGGTGATTGATCCGGGCGCCGGGGTGATCGAGGCGTTCGGGGCCCCGGTCCAATCCTCCGGCAAGTTGTCGTCACGCGTCCGCGAGGCCCGCATCCGGATCGGGTTCATCTTCCAGCAGTTCAACCTGGTCGGCCGCCTCTCTCTGTTCACCAACGTCGCCCTGGGGTCGCTGGGCCGCATCCCCTTCCTGCGAGGGCTTCTCGGCGCCTGGCCCTCGGAGACCTCCGCCGCGGTGATGGCCGCCCTCGCCCGCGTCGGAGTCGCAGAGTATGCGGCGCAGAGGGCCAACACCCTGTCCGGGGGACAGCAGCAGCGAGGGGCGATCGCCCGCGCACTCGTGCAGAGAGCGAAGATCATCCTGGCGGACGAGCCCGTCGCCTCTTTGGACCCGGTCTCGGCCCGCAGGGTGATGGAGATTCTGCGCGACCTGAACCGGACGGACGGTCTGACCCTGGTGGTCACCCTGCACCAGGTGGACTACGCCCTGCGCTATTGCGACCGGGTGGTGGCCCTCAAGGCCGGTCGCATCGTCTATGACGGACCCGCCGAAGGCCTGGACAAGGACCGGCTGATCGACATCTACGGCCCTGAATTCGAGGACGTCTTCTGGGAAGGAGCCCCGAAATGACCCCCAAGGCCCCATGGAACCGCCGCAGCCTGCTCACCTTCGCTGGCGCCGCCGCCCTGGCCGGGTGCGCCCCCAAGGCGACCCCGCCGTCCGACGGCTCAAGCGGCGTCCTGAAGTTTTCCATCGTGGCGCCTGAGAGCGCCTCCAGTCTCGAGACCTTCTGGCGGCCGATCATCGCCGACATGGAGAAGGCCACGGGGTTGAAGATCGAGCCTTACATCGGCGCCAATTACACCGCCCTCGTGGAGGCCATGAGGTTCAAGCAGACCCACTTCGGCTGGTTCACCAACCTCTCTGGGCTCGAGGCCATCCGCCGCGCCGACGGCGAAGTCTTCGCCCGGACCTTCGACCCGGGCGGCGACGACGGCTACAACTCCGTGATCCTGGTCCCGTCCAAGAGCAAGACAACGCTCGAGGACATCCTCCGCTGCGACAAGACGCTGAACTTCGGGATCGGCGACGCCAAGTCGACCTCGGGGACCCTGGCGCCCAAGACCTACCTGTTCTCGCCCAAGGGCATCGATATCCAGACCTGCTTCAAGACGCTGAAGTCGGCCAATCACAACACCAACCTGGTCGGCGTCGCCAACGGCGTCCTGGATGCGGCCACGGGCAACTCCACCAGCCTGCGCCTGCAGCGTGAGCGCGACGTCGAGCGTGCGGCCAAGGGCGAGCCCACCCTGGGCGACAAGGTCCGGGTCGTCTGGACATCTCCGCGACTGCCCGAGGACCCCATCGTCTGGCGCAAGGACCTGGACCCGGCCATCAAGGAAAAGCTGCGCCAGTTCTTCCTGACCTACGCCCAGGGCGATGGGCCCGAGCCCGAGCGGCAACGCGGCCTTCTGGCCAAGATCTCCATTGGCGGCTTCAAGCCGGCTGACGACAATCACCTCCTGCGGGTCCGCGAGATGGAGGCGACTGAGAACCTGCTCCAGGCCGAACGCGGCGGGGATCCCCGCCGCATCGCCGAGGCCCGCAGGGCCCTGGAGGTGGTCAAGGCCGAGGAGGCCGCCCTTCAGGCCCGCACCGGCCAATCGGCGGATGCGACCTGATCCATGAGCCAGGTCGCCCCCGTCTCCCTCGCCCCGCCGTCGAAGCCCTTCGGCCAGAAGGTCTTCGACTTCGTCCTCTGGGGGGGCATCATCCTCCTTCTGATCTCCTCCTTCGGGTCGGCGGAGATCGCCAAGTTCCCGCTGCTGTTCTCCAATTCCGAGAACATGCGGCAGTTCGCCTCCGGCTTCGTGAACCCCGATTTCTCCAACTGGCGCGACCTCATCGAGAAGATGTGGCTGACGATCCAGATGGCGATCTGGGGGACCTGCCTCGCCATCCTCTTCGCCGTCCCCATGGGACTGCTGGGCGCGCGGAATGTGACGCCGTCCTTCATCCAGCTGCCCGTGCGCCGGCTTATGGACCTGATCCGCTCCGTGCCGGACCTGGTCATCGGCACCGCCTTCCTGGTCGCCGTCGGACTGGGCCCCTTTGCCGGGGTCATGGCGTTGGCCCTGAACACCGGGGGCGTGCTCGCCAAGCTGTTCGCCGAGGCGGTGGAGGCTATCGACAAGGGCCCTGTGGAGGGCGTACGGGCCACGGGCGCGTCCCGGCTGCAGGAGATCGTCTGGGGCGTGATCCCCCAGGTGGCGCCGCTATGGACCTCCTACGCCCTCTACCGGTTCGAATCGAACAGTCGCAGCGCCACGGTGCTGGGCCTGATCGGCGCCGGCGGCATTGGCCAGATCCTGTTCGACAGCATGAACAGCTTCAACTACTCCCTGACCGCCGCCATCTCGATCGTCATCGTCGTCGCGGTGACCCTGATCGATCTGCTCAGCCAGACCATCCGCGCCCGGCTGCTCTGACCCGGGAGTCTCCCGGAGGGCGGGCGCCTGGCTTCATGCCTGTCGCAGAGATGTCATAGAACTGTCACGGATGCGGACTAGGGAGCCGTCACGAAAGCGTCGCAAACCGGCGTCGCCCGCCCCGACCCGGAGAGCCTCCGTGATTTCCAGATCTTCCCGCCGCGTCGCCGGCGTCGTCGTCCTTGCCCTTGCAGGACTGATGTTTCTGCCCGCAGCGGCCGGCGCCGCCGAGATCGCCGGCGCCCAGGTCCGCCTGAAGGGCCGGCTGCTCGTCGACTCCGTCAACCAGGTGGTCTCGCCTACCGGGTCGCCTGAGGCCCGGATCGACCTCGTTCGCGTTCGGCAGGCCTTCCTGGGGCTCGACGCAAAGTTCGGCGACCGTCTCGCCCTCCGGTTCGAGGGGGGCGCCTCGAACAATGACGCCTTCATCTGGGACGAGGCCGCCCTTGAATACAGGGCAAGCCCCAGCCTCGTTCTGTCGGTCGGCAACCTCAAGGCCTCAGGGCTCGAAAACCTGACCTCCACCAAGGCGATCTCCTTCCTCGAGCGGGGCCCCTTCGGCGACCTCGTCACCGACCCCTTCACGAGCTCCGTCCAGGCCCGGCTCAACGCCGGGGCTCTGGTGGCGACCCTCGCCGCGCAGGGCGACACCTTTAACAATCTGGGCCTGGATTTCGACGGAACGCCCGCGCCGGGCGCCCGGGACCGCAGGGCCGCGACCCTCCGGTTCGCCGGTAGCCTTCCGGCGGGGGAGGGGGGTCGGCTTCACCTCGGCGGCTGGGTCCGGGCCCGCGACTTCGGGGATGCCGCGCTCCGCAGTTACGCGGCTCGCCCCGGGACTTCGGCCGGCAAGTCCGGCGACTGGCTGGGCTCCGGCGCCCTCTCAAAGGGCGACTCCACGGCGGCCCTTGAGGCGGCCTGGATTTCCGGTCCCTTCTGGGTCCAGGCCGAGACGGCGCGGCTTCGCGTCGACCGCAGTCCCCGCGCCCCCGCAGGCGGTGATCCCGTCATCACCGCCGGCTATGCTTTTGCGGGTTGGAATGTCACGGGCGAGGTGCGCGGCTACGACTCCCAAAGGGCCCTGGTCATGGCGCCCAAGGTGCGCAGTCCCCTTTCGAAGGGCGGCCTGGGGTCCCTGGACCTGCTTGTCCGATATGACTTCGCCGACCTCACGGATGTGCGCGACTCGGCCGCGACCCCGGCCGGGGTCCTGGCCGCCCGGCGGGCGGGCGACTACCGCGGCGCGACGCTCGGCGCCGTCTGGCGGCCCGAGCCCGGCTACCGTGTTATGCTGAACGTCTCCGAGGCCCGGGTGGACTACGCCCGGCCTCAGGCTGACGTGGAGATCCGCCAGTTCCAGATCCGCGCCCAGTACGAGTTCTGAGCCGTCGCCAAACTGTCACACAACCCGGTTAGACAGCCAGCCTTGTCTTCGCTCACGCGCAGCCCGGCCGTCCTGAAGACCGGGACCTTCCGATCCAGGAGACCCGTCCCATGACCCAACGCTTCCTCCCCGTCGCCGCCGCCAGCCTGGTCCTGGCTGCAGGCCTCGGCGCCGCTCCCGCCCACGCCGCCCGCGACTATGTCTGGGCCGCCGGGTCGTCGACGGTGTTTCCCTTCGCGACGCGGGTCTCAGAGCAGTTCGCCCGCAAGACAGGGATGAAGGCGCCCAAGATCGAGAGCCTGGGCACCGGCGGCGGCATCAAGCTGTTCTGCTCGGGCGTCGGCGACGGCTTCCCGGATATCGCCACCGCCTCGCGTCAGATGAAGCGCTCCGAGTTTGACGCCTGCGCGGCCAAGGGCGTGAAGGACATCATCGAGTTGAAGATCGGCTTCGACGGCATCGTCGTGGCGCTGGACAAGGACGGCCCCGACTACGTCTTCTCCACCAACGCGCTTTACCTCGGCCTGGCCTCTAAGGTCCTGCGCTACGGGAAGTATGACCCCAACCCCTACAAGACCTGGGCCGAGGTCGGCTCGGGCCTGCCGCGCAGCCGAATCCTCGTCTATGGACCGCCACCGTCCTCGGGCACCCGCGACGCCTTTGTCGAGCTGGCCATCGAGGCGGGCGCGCTGAAGTACCCGGCCAACAAGGCTCTGAAGGAGAACGACGAAAGGCGCTTCAAGGAGATGGTCCACCCGCTCCGCAAGGACGGCTGGATCGACGCCGGCGAGAACGATAACGCCATCGTCCAGACCCTCACCAAGACCCCCGGGGCTATCGGCGTATTTGGCTGGTCCTTCCTTGAGGAGAACATGGACAAGGTGAAGGGCGCGCCCGTGAACGGCGTGAAGCCCTCCCTGGCGTCCATCTCGAATGGCTCCTACCCCCTCTCCCGCTCGCTCTTCATCTACGTGAAGAAGTCCAATCTGGGCGTCACCAGGGGCCTGCGTGAGTATGTAGCCGAGTTCGTATCCGACGCCGCCACGGGCCGCGGCGGTTACCTGAAGGACCGTGGACTGATCCCGCTCCCTGCCGCGCAGCATGAGGCCAACAAGGCCGCCGTCCGCACCCTGACCCCGATGGGCCGACCCGCAGCCTGACCCGCAGCCGTCCGCCATTGGCGCCTGCGCCGCAGACCTCAGGGTCTGCGGCGCTTTTCTTTGCGGGATCGGGGCCGGATCAAGCCTCGTCGCGCCGGCGCCTCAGGCGGGTGAGGCGGCGCAGGCGGCGCCAGAACCGGGTCTTCTCGGGCTCTGGCCAGGGCTGCAGGTTGCGGACGAAGTCCTCGGCGCAGGCCCTCCAGGAGAACCCCTCGGCGAACCTGCGCACGACGGCGCGGTCGAGCTTCAGGGCCTCAAGACAGGCCTCCCTCAACCCTTCGGTGGCCGTCAGGGCCAGGACTCCGGCGCCGGACCCCGGGATGATGTCGATAGGCCCGGGCGCGGGATAGGCCGCCACCGGCGTACCCGTCGCCATGGCCTCCAGGATCACCAGGCCGAAGGTGTCGGTCAGGGAAGGAAAGACAAAGACGTCCGCGCCGGCGAAATGGGCGGTGAGGTCGTCCCCGAAGCGGGCCCCGCGGAAGACCGCGTCCGGATACCGGCTTTCCAGCTCTTCCCGCTGGGGTCCATCGCCCACCACGACCTTGGAGCCTGGCAGGTCGAGGGCCAGGAAGGCCTCGATGTTCTTCTCCACGGCCACCCGGCCGACGGACAGGAAGATGGGACGGGGCAGGCCCTCGTAGACGTCGGGATCCCCGGCCTGCAGGGGACGGAACTGCTCTGTATCGACGCCCCGGGACCAGGCGGTGATGTTCCGGAATCCATGCTGGGCCAGTTCGTCCCGCATGGTGGGCGTAGCCACCATCAGCCGGCCAGACGGCTTGTGGAACCAACGCATGTAGGCGTAGCCCGCCGACAGGGGCAGGGGCAGGCGCGCCGAGACGTATTCCGGGAAACGGGTGTGGTAGCTCGTGGTGAAGGGCAGCTTCCACTCCACGCAGATCCGCCGGGCGGCCAGGCCGATCGGCCCTTCGGTGGCGATATGGATGGCCTCAGGCTCGAAGGCCTTGAACCGCTCGCGGACCGGTTCGTAGGCCCCGACGGCGACCTTGATCTCGGGATAGGTCGGCAGGGGGAAGCCGCGGAACTGCTCCGGGGAAATCACTTCCACTGTGTGACCCATGGCCTGCATCTCGGCGATGACCCGGGTCAGGGTGCGCACCACCCCGTTGACCTGAGGCTCCCAGGCGTCGGTGGCGATGAGGATCCGCATGGGCCTGCGGCCGTCGATCTCCGTACGAACGCTCTCGCGGACCCGGCGCATGGAGGGTTTCCGAGGCGGCAGCCCTTCGGTCTGGAGACGGGCCCAAAAGGCGCCCATAAGGGAGTCGCGGGTGGGGAAGTGGCGGTAGACCGTGCGCTCGCCCACCCCCGCCAGCCTGGCGATCTCGGAATAGGAGGCCTCATCCAGC
>Ga0209985_10001597_pt1 | contig 21821 bp, 22 predicted proteins | sample NOAtaG_FD_187305 | JGI IMG/M metagenome (GOLD analysis project Ga0209985, IMG submission 187305) | Freshwater lake microbial communities from Lake Erie, under a cyanobacterial bloom - NOAA_Erie_Diel6S_1000h metaG (SPAdes) (version 2) | ecosystem: Environmental > Aquatic > Freshwater > Lake ...
CGCTGCGATGTCTAAAATGTTTAAAGCAAATCAGCGCTTACTCAAAGTGCAATCTGATCTGTTAAATATTGAAGGCGAATTGCGGGAAGCAAATGAATTATTAGAAAGGCGCATTGAACAGCGTACGCTCCAATTACAAAAAACGATCAAACGTTTACAAAACGAGGCGGCGGATCTTCAGCAAGCAGAAATACTGTTGCGAGAAAGTCAGCAGAGATTTTCAGCGATCGCGGACAATGTCCCAGGAGTTGTCTATCGCGCAGTTTTGCATCCCGAGGGTAGAGTCTCAATGCCTTATATTAGCCCACGCACTCAAGAAATATTTGGCATATCCGTTGAAGAATTTACTGAGCATTTGGAATGGGTGTTTGATATGGCTCATCCTGAAGACCGCGCAGCACTGAATGAGAGGGTCAGACTATCAGCCGAAGCACTGATGACTTTTGAACATGAATATCGAGTCTCTAGCTTCTTTAAGAAAGTTAAATGGGTGCGAATTATTTCTCAACCTCATCGTAATCAAAAGGGTGATACGGTTTGGGATGGTGTGATTATTGATATTAGCCATCAAAAACAAATTGAAGAATCCCTTCGCCAAGCCGAAGAGAAGTATCGCAGCATTTTTGAACATGCTATTGAAGGCATTTTTCAGGCGCAAACGGATGGATGCTATATCAATGCTAATCCTGCCCTTGCAAACATTTATGGCTATGAAACTCCTACACAGCTATTAAATGAAGTTGCAACTGATCCATGTCGGCTATTCACAGAACCAGAACGTTATCAAGAATTTCTGCACCAAATTGAAATGGAAGGTTCTGTGACAAGTTTTGAAGCTCTAGTTTATAAGAGCGATCGCAGTATTATTTGGGTTTTGATTAATGCTAAAGCTAATTTTGATGAAAAGGGAAATTTTATTTCCTATGAAGGACTTGTTCAAGATATTACAGAGCGAAAGAAAACAGAACAAGCCCTCAAAGCCGAGCAAGAGAAGTCTGAAAATTTATTACTCAATATCTTGCCAAAAGAGATTGTTAATCAACTAAAGAGCGGAAATAATGCGATCGCGTCAAGATCGGATAATGTTTCCATATTGTTTGCGGATATAGTGGATTTCACAGCTCTCTCAACACAAGTTTCACCAAATGACTTAGTGACTATGCTTAATGGCATCTTCTCCTCTTTTGATATACTTGCTTATCAGTTGGGATTAGAAAAGATCAAAACAATTGGTGATGCTTATATGGTAGTCGGAGGCTTGCCCACCGCTCGCTCCGATCATGCTGAAGCGATCGCTGAAATGGCTCTAGCTATGCAAAAAGTAATTTCCAATTTTAAGCGCGGCGATGATACTACTTTCAGTTTGCGGATTGGAATTAATACGGGGTCTGTTGTGGCTGGAGTCATTGGCATCCGTAAGTTTATTTATGATCTCTGGGGCGACGCTGTTAATGTCGCTAGTCGGATGGAATCTCATGGTTTAGCAGGATGTATTCAGGTCACACAGACAACCTACGAGTTGCTCAAAGATAAGTATAGCTTCTGGCATCGGGGCAAAATATTTATCAAGGGTCGGGGCGAAATGGATACCTATATGTTGCTTGATAATAAGTCTCAACCAAAGCCAGACGTATTGGAATGAAGCAAAGAAGGGACACAAAGTGTTTCTTCTTCGTTATAGCGATCGCGATATTAAGAGAATCAAAATTCTTGTTAAAAGTAATGCTTTGCCTCACTTTTAACAAGAATTTTGGTTCTCGTTTCGGCGCAAAGCGCTGTAAATTACGATAGCTCCAAAGATTTCAGAGTTAAATTTTATCTGAGCTAACCATGACAACGATCGCTTACCTTGGTCCCGCGGGTACATATTCGGAAATAGCAGCTTTGCAATATTTACAGCTTAGCCATCCAGACTTAGAGCTTGATCCTGCACGGATGTGTTCCTATCCCACAATCCCTCAAGTCATTAATGCTGCTGAGCGTGGCAATGTTGATATTGCCGTAGTCCCGGTGGAGAACTCAATTCAAGGAGGCGTAACCATGACCCTTGATAGTCTCTGGCAATCGGAATCTTTGCAAATCCAACAAGCGATTGTCTTGCCGATCGCCCATGCGCTGATTACCCATGCTCAAGAGCTTGCCGATATAAAAGTTGTCTATTCCCACCCCCAAAGCTTAGCCCAGTGCCAACAATGGCTCGAACTTCACTTACCAAATGTTCAACAAATAGCCACTGACTCCAACACCGATAGATTACATAGTGTCGCTGAAGATGTGACCGTGGCTGCGATCGCCTCACAACGTGCCGCTGAAATTTACAACTTACCAGTTCTGAAATTTCCGATTAACGACCAGCCTGATAATTGCACCCGTTTTTTAGTCTTAGGGCGCACCGCACCCACGACTAAAGGCACACATTCATCGCTTGCCTTTAGTCTCAAACGCAATATGCCAGGAGCTTTAGTTAAACCTTTATTAGTATTCGCCGATCGCAATATTAACTTAAGTCGGATTGAGTCACGCCCCACCAAGCGATCGCTAGGCGAATATATTTTCTTCCTCGACATCGAAGCCCCCATCGATGATCCTAACTTCAGTGAAGCCTTAAAAGATCTCCAAGAGGTTACCGAAAATCTTAAAATTCTTGGTAGCTATGCCATTACCTAGAGCGCAAAGCACTGTAAATAAAAAGAGGGCGCTAAGCGCCCTCTTTTTATATTTTGGATTGAGCCAGACGCTTATTTCGCATTAATACATTTTTGCCTTCATTAGTTTGCTCAATTACTAATAGAGGTGTTGGTTTAGCAGATTGATCCCAACTGATTACCGCTAGTCGTCCCTGAATCGTAGGCTGCCAATTCCGATTTTCATCGGAAGCAATCACAAAACTTTCTAGTCCAGTCATCAACTCCTTGAGAATACTTTGTGAGCCATTAGAAGGAATTTTTGCTAGTTTGACATGTATCCGAAAAAGTGTGCGAATTTGAGAATTATCATGGTTTTCAGGTTGGTAAGCCACATCAAAAACCACATCAACTTTTCGAGCATTTCCACTATCTTCTGCGGTTGGCATCAATGCAGGCGCAACTTTTTGACGCAGATTTAATTTTATCTGAGCCAAGATAATTTCACTAAAATTTGGCTCTCCCATTCTCATACTGAGATAGTCAAGATTGAAATCGCGAGAATTAATCAAATCGGGATTGCGCTCATTCTCATCAATAGTATGTAGCGCTAATTTAAGCTTTTTGCCAAGTTCGTTAGTTTTCAACCTTTCAATCTTCAATAGTTGTCGGGTCTTTTGCAATTGCCAGTAATGATAGGCGATCGCGCCGAGCCCTCCCCATATCAAGACTAATAGTAAACTCACGCCAACTGTATTTTGCAGTGGCAGAGTTGATTGCTCGATCGCTCCTAGAACACCTTCGCGATCGCTGGTTTTCACGGATATCAAAGTTTTTGATGCGTATAGCAATGTAAGCTTTGCTTAGGACATAAAACCCAAAAGATGGCAGAGCTTCGCTCTGCCATCTTTTGGGTTTTGAATTGTCCTATCTATCTCTTACGTTGCTATACAACATAGCCAAGCCCCAATCATTTAAGTCGAAATATCAGAAAGCTAACTTTCTTTTCATTACCCTGTTATTACTATTCCCTCAAAACTCCAGAAAATTAATTAAAAAAAGATGAAAAGTAGCGTAAAGCGCTACTTTTCATCTTTGATATAGCAATAAAAAGTTTGCTTAGGACATACTCCCTTCCCACCAAAGAAATATACATCGAAAACCAAAAATTAGCGTTGCGGCACTTTGCGCCGCAACGTATAATCCGTCACTGGGAAGGGAGTAAAACCCTAAATAAAAGTGACGGCGCGAAGCGCCGCCACTTTTGTTTGGGGTTTTGATTTGTCCTAGACATCTCTTTTATACCAATTCACGAAAGTGAGACAACAATTTTGTGAATTAGAAACTAAAACTAGTAAGGGTTTTAAAATCAAGAAATAGCGTAGCCATTTCTTGATTTGGTATTACTGCTATGTACCAATTCACAAAATTGTGATGACGTTTCTGTGAGTTAAAAACTAAACCCAGTGAGAGTTTTGGTATTTGAGTGCGCTGCACTCAAATACCAAAAAATCATTTACAAGTGTTGCCTTGCAACACTTGTAAATGATTTTTTGGTTTGTTTAATCAGAAATTGCAGCAAAAGAGAATAGGATGCAAAGCGTCCTAATTCTCTTTTAATTAACTTTTGTCAGATTTGCAATTTTCCACTTGCCACCTTCAAAAATTAGCGTACAAATATATCTACCCCTTGATGGCTGAGACTGCGTGCGATCGATTTTGCCATTGACATACAGTGTCGGACTCTCAAAAATCTCCACAGTTATATTTGCTTGATTATCTTGAATACCAAACGATCCTGCGCGGCTGACCGTAAACTCCCCATAGCTATAAAAAGCATTATTGCTCTGCAACCAATCGATCGACCCCTTGCGCTTTTCATAAGCCTCACCTGTTGTTAGTTCTGCAAGCAATTGACGATCAAAAGGTGGGGCAAACATCTGGTTTTTACTAGCCACCAAATTATTCACGATCGCAACAGCATCAGCCTCAGACAAAGGCTCAATCGGCACTTTAGGAGAAACTTTAGGCGTAGGAGCCGTTGCTTTGTCTGTAGGAGAAGGCGTTGGACTAGCCGTAGGTTCAATAGATGCTTGTGGACTAGCTACAGATGTCGGGCTAGCACTTGGGGAAACAGCAGCATTGTTAGAAGACTTAGGAGAGGGCTTCTCAGCAATTGGTTGAAGATTTGGCTTTTGAGTTGCAAGCACCACACCGATCGCGATCGCAGTGGCAAAGGCTCCACCCCAGATAGCAATCCATAATCCTTGCTTACTGCGATTACTGCCATCATTACTGTTGGATTGTGGCGCATAGGCTTGCACAGTTTGCGGAGATAGTTGCTCAGGTGCGGGATGGCGATTTACAGCAACAGCAGGAATTGGAGCAGTTGGAGCTGGCAATGGCTGGATCGGTTGATAAACTTCTGTTGCAGGAATAGTCGGCTGACTGTTGGACAACAATTCCGTACCCAAATCGCTATTATTTACGATGTTATTAACACTGACAATGGTGGACTGAAGCCCATTTGCTGTGTTAATCAGTGGTTGATTTGGTAATTGACGATCGCCTAATTTTGCCAAAAGCTGACGAATTTCAGCCGCAGATTCATAGCGATCTTTGTAGTGATAGCGAGTCATCTTAGCTAGCAAATCGACTAATCCCGACTTGTTTGGGACAAGATGCTGCCAAATTAATTCCCCCGTTTGATAGTCTTCTTGCAATTCACGGGGCGGTAAACCTGTCAGGGCTTGAATGCAAATTACCCCGATCGCATATAAATCACTGTTTGGTCGCGGTTTGCCTTGAGCTTGCTCACTGGGCATATATCCCAAAGTACCGATCGCTACTGTCGCCGCCGTTTGCCCCTCTTGATTAAGCTGCGTTTGCACCTGCTTAATCGCGCCAAAATCGATCAGCACCAACTTGCCATCCGATCGACGACGAATAATATTATCTGGCTTGATATCACGATGAATTACGCCGTGGCTATGGGTATATTCGACAATGCTTAACAAGTCATCCAAGATCTGCAAAACTTGCTGGTCACTGAGTCGATAACCGCGCACTAGTTCTAGCTCTAGCGATCGCCCCTCGACAAACTCCTCTACCAAATAAAACTCGCTTGCCTCCTCAAAATAGGCAAGTAAACGCGGAATGCGATCATGACTGCCTAACTGAGCAAGAGTTTGTGCCTCACTAGTAAATAATCGACTTGCGACTTTTAGATATTCGCGATCGCTACTAGCAGGTTTGAGATGTTTGACTACACAAAGAGGTTCATTCGGTATCCGCGTATCGTGGGCTAGATAAGTATGACCAAATCCACCCTCACCCAACTTGCTAACTATGCGGTAGCGTCCATCAAGTAATTGACCAATCATGATTGACTCCATCTCTGCAATAAATATAGCAACCGCCAAGGCAGTTAAGACATAAAAACCCAAAAATTAGAGGACGAGCAAAGCTCGTCCTCTAATTTTTGGGTTTTAGAAGGTTCGTAAATTTCATGCTTCACGATTTAACGACACCTTGGTTTATGATGGATAAGCTGTAATGCCTAATAACTGAAATTAAAGTGTTAATGTCAAAAAAATGACATAGCGCATGATAGGTATATAGCTTTTTAGAGATAGTTTGTAGACAAGGACTAGTAAACTGCTAGCCGAACCAGTTGTTTTGATGATTTATGGCTAGATACACTCAACATTTCTTAGTTGAAATCGCTCCCGAAAACCTACATTCAACGATTCTTAAAACGTTGGAATCTTGTAGCTTGGTAATTACCTATGAAACCGATGACTATGTAATTGCTCAAGAAATAGAGACGAATGCTTCATTCGCTAAAATGGTGACGGTAGAAGTCTTGATCCATCGTTCTGAGATTGAAGGTAACCAAGCAAAACTGACTAGCGTCACCAAAAATGCCGAGTTGCCCCTGCGGATTAATAATCACTGTCACAGTATCTCTGATCTCGTTTCTAAAGCATTCTGTGACAGTCCAGAATGGAAGCTATTAGAAGTTACCTCAGGCTATTAGACAGTATTAATGGGAATAAATGGCAAATTATTATCGTGTCCTCGCTGAGAATCGGCAAGCTAGATTTAATTATGAAATCCTCGAAACCCATGAAGCGGGTATCGAGCTACTTGGTACTGAAGTAAAAGCAGTCAAGGGGGGGCAAGCAAATCTAAGAGACGCTTATGGGATTGTGCGTAAGGGGCAGATCATGCTGCTAAATATGTATATTCCGCCACACCGTACTACCAGTGTGTATTTTAACCATGAGCCAACGCGCACTCGCCGACTACTATTACATAAGGATGAAATCCGTAAGTTAATAGCTGGAGTGCAGCAAAAGGGTTTAACCTTAGTACCGCTAAAGGTTTACCAAAAAGAGGGCTGGATTAAAGTTGATCTGGCTGTTGTGCGTAACAAAAAATTGCATGACAAACGCGAAGACATGAAAAAGCGCGACGATAAACGCGAAATCGAACGAGTCATGAAAAATCATTAAAGTCAACAGACTTGCTAACGATTAAATATTGCTCATAAGACTTGTGGTAGTTTAGAGAAATACAATGTACTCTTGTTGACCCAAATTAAGGCGATACATTTCAGCTCTAGAAATTAAAAAGTTATTATGTCTGCGCCATCTCAATTTGCTATCAATCTTAGTGAAAAATTCCCAGAAGATTTAACGAATTCGCCTATTCTAGAGGCTGTAATTCATTGGGAGGCTCCTGCCAGTCAACCTTTAGAGCAAATATCATTAAAGGAAGCGCTAACCAAACATTTGCCTGAATACCCCACTATTCAGACTCAGTATGTCACAGAAGCTAAAATAATGGGTACGCCTGATGACACGTCTCAATTCTCACAGCACACACAATGGAATGGCTTTAGGCTTGAAGATGATCGAAAAAATTATGTAGCCCAATTTACGCATACTGGAATTGCTTTTAGTAGGGTTCAATCCTATGAAAGTTGGAAAAACTTTAAGAACGAAGCCTTGCGAGTCTGGGATGTTTTTGTAGAATTAGCCGAGCCAAAGACGATCCGCCGATTAGGGGTTCGATTCATTAACCGAATTCTTATAAAACAAGATGAATCAATCTCAACCTATCTCAAAAGTGAACCATATAGGCTTTCTGGATTAGAAATCTCTCCAAAATCGTTTTTTTACCAAGATACTTACCAAGTTGCTGGTTATCCCTATCAAATTAACTTAGTTCGTACTATTCAACCCAATCAAACTGGATCAGGAAGTGAGCAAGCGTTGATTGTAGATATTGATGTCTTTACAAATGAAGTTTCTAGTATTCAAGAGGATTTAAACAAACAACTTGCTGAAATGCGTTGGCTTAAGAATAAAATATTTTTCAGTAATATAACTGATACCGCCTTAAATAATTTTGGGAGTTAAGTCATGATCACAGCCATACGAGGAAATACAGAAACTGCTGCTTATATTGATGAAACTACCCAAAAGCAAAAAGGTTACTTTGACCAGTCTGTAGTTTTGGGGAAGCAATCAGCTTATAACGAACTATATGCCTTTTGGAAAGAATGTCAATTACCAGATTGGGATGGTTATAACGCCCTTGCAGTTCAAGAAAATACTTTATTTAATGCTTACTGGTTTATTGAGTCACTACCTCTAGGCTACCCCTTACCATCTGTTGGGGCTGAACCAGATGGTCATTTAACTCTAGAGTGGTACAGTAATCCGCGCTGGATACTGTCAGTTAGCATTAGTCCCGAAGGGATGTTGTATTATGCCGCCCTTTTTGGTGCTAGATCTGAGCGGGGATCAGATCATTTTTGTGGAGAAATACCCCAACCTATCTTGGAATTGATTAGAGAAGTTAAAGGAATAACGGTTTAAAGAGCATGATCGATGCTAATCATGTACCTGATGTGAGTGAGGATGAAATCTTAGCTAGATATGCAATGCAAAGTAACCATTTTCGCAGTAGCGATCAAACTGCAAAGCCTGAACTGTTTATGCCACATCCTTATCAGGAATTATCTTTAACTCGATATCTCGATGCAACCATTGAAGAAGTGCTGGCTTTAGGTGAGGAAACAGCTAGACAGCTAAATAAAACTTTTTATGGCAGGGCTGACATTCAGGCAATTAAATGTAAAGTTGGGTCTTTGCAGGTAGTCAAAGACCCAACATCAGAAAATCCCAATCATGCAAATATTCAAGGATTTCCTCTTGATAAACTAGAGCAGAAGGCAATCGCACTGGAACTAGCTGCTGATGCCAAATTTTATCTAATGTAAATTTAATGGGTTGCCATCATTTCTAGCTCGTAGAGACTTGCGTACAAACCTTGTTTGGCGATTAGTTGCTCATGAGAGCCAGCTTCAACCACTTCGCCTTGCTTGAGTACGAGAATGCGATCGACATTGCGAATCGTCGATAGACGGTGGGCAATGATGATTGTGGTGCGATTAATCAAAAGTCTATCTAAGGCTTGCTGAATCAAAAACTCGGTACTGACATCAAGGCTAGCTGTTGCTTCGTCTAGAATTAAAATTCTAGGATCACGGATGGCGGCTCTGGCAAATGCTAATAATTGCTTTTGTCCACCAGATAGATTCGTACCGCGCTCGCGAACTTGAGTTGCATAGGCTTCAGGGAGATCTTGAATGAAGCGATCTACATTCATCAGTTCGGCAGCTTTAACCACTTGCTCGATCGCATAGTCTTCGCCCAATGTAATGTTTTCTTTGATATCGCCAGAAAACAAAAAGGCATCTTGCAAAATTACACCCACACAACGTCGTAATTCCGCTTGGGTAATTTCGCGAATATCGATGCCATCAATTAAAATTCTGCCTTTAGTTGGTTCGTAAAGACGCGATAACAGCCTAATAATTGAGCTTTTACCAGCGCCTGTGGGCCCGACTAGGGCAATTTTTTCACCTGCTTTGAGGGTGAAGGTAACATCCTTAAGGACATACTCATCAGGCTTGTAACCGAACCAGACATGGTCAAAGCAAATTTCGCCAGTGCCATCAAGGGGCAAAGTTTTGGGATATTCAGGATCGCGAATTTCGATCGGTTCTTGCAAAATTGCGTTGATCCGTTCAACCGCCGTAAATCCTGCTTGAATTGTGGTGAATTTCTCGGCTAGTTGACGAATTGGGTCAAAAAGGCGTTGAGAGAATAAGACAAAAGCAGAAAGCTCGCCAAAGGTGAGATTCTTTTGGACAATTTGTCCACCGCCTAACCACAGCACACCAGCGATCGCAACTAGAGCAATCCATTCCAGTGTTGCGGATACAGCCGAGTCATGAAAAACCGTGCGGTTTACCTCAGCTACATATTGCTCATTGACTTTGAGGTGTTGAGCGGAGTTAAACTTTTCGCGGCGAAATAGCTGAACGATACTCGTGCCAATAATATTTTCTTGGAGAATTGAGTTGAGTTCTGACAAGCGATCGCGAGCTTTGAAATTGGCTTTGCGATACTCGTACTGAAAATAAACAATTAAGCCCGTAACTGGGATAACCATTGCTAAAAGCAATAGAGCCAAATCCCATCGCAACAAAAACATAAATAACGCGATTGTGCTGATCGCGGCAAAATCGCTAAGCACACCGACTGCACCAGTAGCAAATACGTCACCTAGTGCTTCAACATCACTAGTTAAGCGGGTAATCAACTTGCCAACAGGTGTGCGATCAAAAAAACTAGTAGATAAGGAAGTAACGTGCCGAAATAAATCAGTGCGAATATCCGCCGTAATTTTTTGTCCGACCTCTTGTACCAAGTAGCCCTGCCAAGACTGAAACGCAAGACGGACTGCGATCGTCAAGAGAATGACTAAGCAGATCCACCGCAAACCCAACAAATCGCCACTTTTAATTGGCCCATCGATGCCTTGCTGTACCAGAATTGGCTGGACAGCGCTAGCGATCGATAGGGGCACAAGTAAAAGTAGAGATATGACAAGCTGTTTAGAATTTTTCTTTGCGTATGGCAATAAGCTCAACATCAATCGCCAGTCATTACTTTTGACCAGCTTTGAAGGTTGAGATTTGGCAGAGCTAGGGTTGGAAGTGTTGATCACTATTCGAGATCCCTGTTACCTGGGTTGCGAGATGGATCGCTATTGAGGAAGCCAAATACGAACAAGCTGATAAAGAATATGACAGTGATATAAACCACTATTTTTAAAGTGAGCATAAATAAATAATCTCCGTATAAATATCTAAGAATTTATCCTATGTTCAATCTTATAGGAAAAGATGGGAATTCCTTATACTTCCTTAAGATTAGCTATTTGCTGTTGAGTATAAATACTTGATTTTGGGTTTGGGAAAAATCAAAACCCAGGAATTGATTAGCGGCGCTCCGCGCCGTCAATCAATTCCTGGGTTTTATTTCCTAAGCTTTGCTTAGTCTTAACCTTAAAATCTTTTATGACTGCAAAACTTGTCCCAAAAGTTGCGATCGCTCGATATATACGGATACTTGATAGGCGATCGCCTTTAATAGTTTTTCATCTAAAGCTGAGTAAGCTAGGGTAATTTCTTGAACATTCTCGGCTGTAATTGAAATATCTTTAACTTTACGATTTATTAACTGAAAAACCCCGATCGTACTCTTTTGCCAATCAAACATGGGAACTGCCAAAACTGAGCGGGTGTGATATTCAATATCACAATCAAACGTCTTATGGTGCTGATATATCGCATTATCTGGTAAATCATGGGCATCGGATAAATTTAGCGTCTCGCCCGTCATCGCCACATAGCCGACGATACTATCTTGATTTAGTGGCACTGCAAAGTTGACTAGCGATCTCTCAGGCTGTGAATCATTTTGAGCTACTTCAAAGCAGACTGTATGCACTGGGGCAGAGCGATCAATTAGATAAATACTACCTGCGTCACTTGCTGTCATTTTGCGGGTTGTCGTTAATGCTGACTCTAAGAAAGCTCGTAAGTCATTAGTGCTAGATAGAGACACTGATAAAGCCAACAGATCATCGAGCAGGCATTTGTAATAATGCAACTGCTCTAAGCCCTGAGGATTGGAGGGGGAAATATCTTCAGATGTTTCTGATTGCCAGCCTAAATCAGGAGTCATGGATGTTGCCAATATCTTTAATAATGTCCCGCTCAGCACAAATAATACCAATCCTCAAAAATCGCAAAGCTATATTGAGAATCAAAAAACCTTACTGGGTTTGATTTTTAATTCTTGAAATAGCATAGTCACACCTTCGAGAACTTTTATAAAACAGAGTTTAGGGAATTTAGTGTTAGCTGCATAAGCTACCTGAATAATACTAACCCAAGTTGCTACCTATCAAAAACCGTCTCAAAACAAGTTAAAAACAGCCTATCTAAGTGCTAAACAACGCTTTTTTTGTATAAAAATCTAGCATTTTTATTTTGATTTTAGTTTTGGATGAATAGGTAGCAACTTGGGTTACTAGCAAAATCAACTCAGAAAAACACTAAAACCAAAAATTGCTCAGTAATTCTCATTATCAAAATCTGGTTTTTGAAAGCCCGATTATAGTGGGCTTTCAAAAACCAGATTTTGTTGTTCCCAGCGCCTTTGGCGCTGGGAACAACAAAATCTGGTTCATAATGAGAATTGCTGGAAATAGATGGCAGTGCTTTGCGCTGCTGTCGATTTCTTTAATCTTCGTCATCATCAAATTGCAGATCATCAATGGGGTAGACATCTGGCCAAGCTGACGCACCATGCTCGTAAACATCAATACCAATGAGATCGGCTTCTTCATTAACTCGAAGTAGTCCTACAGCTTTAAGTAAGCCAAACATGATAAAGGAAAAAACAACCGTAAACATGATGATCGCAGCTACACCTCCGATCTGGACTCCAAGTAGGTCAAATCCGCCTCCCAACAATAAGCCAGCCTTTTTATTCATCGTTAAGGCTGGGTGTCCAAATAAGCCAACAGCTATAGCTCCCATCATGCCGCAAGAACCATGCACGGCAAATGCACCGACAGGATCATCAATTTCAAACCACTCAATAATGTCTACAACAACGAGGACAAGTACTCCAGCGACTAAACCGATGAGAGCTGCAGCCCAAGGCATGATGTAGGCACAGCCTGCGGTCACTCCGACTAAACCTGCCAGAGAGCCATTTAGTCCACAGAATAAGTGCCACTGTTTAAACCGAAAGTAAATATAAAGCATGGCTGCGATCGCACCAGTCGAAGCAGCTAGGGTTGTATTTACTACAACCAATCCAACTAGTCCAGTATTACTTAGTGTTAAAGCTGATCCTGCATTAAAGCCATACCAACCAAACCATAAAATCATTGTGCCAATTGTGGCATAGCCAAGGTTATGAGCTGGGGGAATTTGTCCCCATACGCGATCGGGGCGTGGACCTAGTAAATATGCGCCAACTAGAGATGTCCATCCCCCAACGGTATGGACAACAGCACTACCTGCAAAATCATGAAAGCTAAGTTTGTTTAGCCATCCGCCATTGTTCCAAACCCAATGCACGACGACAGGATACATGAACGCGCCCATAATAAAGGCATAGATTAAATCCCCTTTAAATTCTGTACGTTCTGCCATAGCACCTGTGGTGATGGTACTAGCCGTTGCCGAAAAAGCAAACTGAAAGAAGAACAGTGTCAATGTATTGATTGGGGCAGTAGAACCGCCTGCGCCCATTGCATATTCGATCGCACCATTATTTAGCGTAAAAGCATTACTTAAAAAGAATCCGTCTATTCCCAAAAATCCATTGCTGGTCGTACCGAAGGCGATCGCAAAGCCCGTAGCCCACCATGCTAAAAGGGTAATTGCCGCATCAATAAAGTTTTCGGCAAGAGTATTGACAACTCCTGTCTGTCGGACTAGCCCTGCCTCCAGCATGGCAAATCCACATTGCATAAAGAATACTAAAAAACCTGTGATTAGTACCCAGCTAGTATCAACTGATAGCTTTAGCTCATTTGTGCTTTTAGTCAAAGACTCCAATGTCCCTGTCTCGATCGCATGGGCAATCGTCGGTGTAAATGCAGCAAATATCGCTGCCCCAATTGCGATCGCCAAAAAACGCGCCAAATAATTCTTTCTTTTTGTTGTGACTTTTGCCATGATTAGATCCATACACCGCTATTTAGATTATTGAGCATTTTTAAAGTTTGTCTTGAAGATTTTCGATTGATACTCCCTTCCCACCAAAGAAATAGCCATATAAAACCAAGAATTAGCGTTGCGGCGCGAAGCGCCGCAACGTCTAATTCTTCAATGGGAAGGGAGTAGCTAAGTAATTGTTCATAGTTAAAAAAGTAGGACTTACGCAAAAACGCCATGAAAGCCTCATTTTGCCGTAGGGGCAATTCATGAATTGCCCCTACGGCTCGTTCTTTTGCGTAAGTCATAAAAAGCTGAGTCAAAATCTATATCTCCTACTGTGAAAGCGTCATAGATTGGGGGGATATTTAATTGTGCCTAGCTACTTACAACACCAACAAGATTAATCATCGCAGGATGATAATTTGATCAGGTGATGCTTTTGGTAAAGTTTGATTCCCCTAAGGCCTATTAAATATCTCAGCATAATTAAAGAACCAGAGCCAAAATGTGTATCACCCGCAAAGCGAATGGTAGAAATTTTGAGGATTTTATATTTAATTGTGCCTATGTAATTAATTTAGTCGCTTATCCCCTTATCAAATTGTTAGAAATTAATAGATAAATAACAGCAAAGTTAATTTTGCTAATAGACGTATGTTTAGCCCTGCGTTCTTATACGTTTAAAGGATAATCTGTGAAAGTATCGATAAGTACAAGTCAAACTTGTGGGATTACAACAACAGACTGAAGCTCTGCCAATATGTGTGCTCACTGTCACAGTAAGAATGTTTAACGATCGCAGTTTCTTTGTGAGCTGAGTCACTACTAAAAACCGAAAAAAGAATCATACTCTACTCACTAGCGACGTATCTACATAATTTCTCCCCGCAAGAATGCCTCCTGCGGGTTTTTTATGTCAAAAGATAGAAACTGCGCTCTGCTAAGTATCTATCTTTTGGATCGTAAACAATTCGTTACAATATTGTGTAGAAACTTAATCTAATGCAAAAACAACGCAAAAAATATGTACCTAACATGGCTAGACAGTAACTCTTGGCTAATCGAGATTGCAGGCAAACGCATTTTGCTTGATCCTTGGCTAGTTGATGCGCTGATGTTTGGTAATGCTGCGTGGTTTTTCAAATCTGAGCGACGGACACCAAGAGAAATCCCCAAAAATATTGATTTGATTTTACTGTCACAGGGCTTGCCAGATCACGCTCATCCCGCAACACTTAAACAACTCGATCACAAAATTCCTGTAGTAGGTTCACCGAGTGCTGCCAAGTTGGTTAAGGAACTGGAGTATACACAAATTACTGCTCTTACCCATGGGGAAGTATTTAGCATTCCCAATCTCCTAGAAATTAGGGCTGTTATGGGTTCGCCTACAGGACCAAATACCTTTGAGAATGGATATATTTTGAAGGATCTTGTGGAAGGAACTTCTATGTATTACGAACCACATGGCTATCATGCGGCGGCAATTCAGGAATTTGCGCCTGTGGACGTGGTGATTACACCCACGATTGATTTGAAGTTGCCTCTCATTGGTACGGTTATTAAGGGACAACAAGGTGCGGTGCAGGTTGCAAAGTGGCTAAAGCCTCAAGTAATATTGCCCACTGCCGCAGGTGGTGATTTGACCTATAGCGGTTTCTTGCTAAATATCCTCAAGGCGGAAGGAACGATGGATTCTTTGCGATCGCTATTTACAGAAAACAATATTTCCACACAAGTGATCGAGCCTAAACCTTGGGAACGCTTTGAAGTCAAGCTCCAGAAATTAGCCGTCACATAAAAAAGGGAGCGCTAAGCGCTCCCTTTAAATCTTTAAAAAAAAGAATGAGCGCTGGGCGATCATTCTTTTTTTGTTTTAGAACTTGACTGAAGCAGTCTTCTTTTCGGGTATCTTCGTATATTCTGCAACGATTTTGCGAAACTCTTCCCCGTCTAAAGTCTCTACATCTAGCAGAATATCGACTAGGCGATCGCACAAGTCACGATTTTCTTCGATTAAGCGCTTGGCTGTGTAGTAGCAGTTTTGGGCAATCTGACGAATTTGACGATCAATGCGATCACCTAGTTTGACTGAATAATCATTTTGAGGCATCATATTACGTCCTAAAAAGACTTCGCCACTTTCACTTTCGAGAGCGCCTAATCCTAAATCTGACATCCCAAACTGCGTCACCATCAATCGTGTAAGCCTTGCAACTTGCTGGAAATCGCCAGATGCACCTGTGGTAATTTCGGCATCGCCAAAGACTACTTCTTCAGCAGCTCTACCACCAAGCATCATTGTAATTGTGTCGAGAATTTGCGATCGCGATTCTAAACCATATTCTTCATCGGGGACACCTTTAGCAAATCCACCGATACCACCAGAGCGAGGCACAATCGTAATTTTATCCAGCAACGATGCATTCTTAAGTAAAGTCATAACTAAGGCATGACCAACTTCGTGATAGGCAACCAGACGCTTTTTGGAGCTATCGAGCATTGGCTTCATGGTTAAACCAATGGTAATGCGATCAATCGCATCAGCAATTTCTAGTTCACCAATCGCCTCTTTGTAACGACGAGCCGCTAGGATTGCTGCCTCATTTAATAGATTTGCCAAATCCGCACCTGCAAACCCAGGAGTCAAACGGGCTACTGACTCAAGTGATACATTTTCCTCAAGTTTTTTATTGCGGGCATGAACTTTGAGGATTTCTTGACGACCTTTATAGTCAGGATAGTCAACTGTAATTTGGCGATCAAAACGACCTGGTCTTAGCAAAGCGCTATCCAACACATCAGGACGATTAGTTGCAGCAACCACAATCACGCCCGAATTACCTTGAAATCCGTCCATTTCCGTGAGCATCTGGTTGAGGGTTTGCTCACGCTCATCGTTGCCGCCACCGATGCCCGATCCACGTTGCCGACCAACAGCGTCAATTTCATCAATGAAAATGATACATGGAGCATTATCTTTAGCTTTTTGGAATAAATCACGGACGCGGGAAGCCCCCACACCGACAAACATTTCGACAAATTCTGAGCCTGACAGCGAGAAGAATGGAACTCCCGCCTCCCCTGCGATCGCCTTGGCTAATAAAGTCTTACCTGTACCTGGAGGTCCAATTAGCAATACGCCCTTGGGAATTTTTGCGCCAACTGCCGTAAAGCGATCGGGCTGTTTAAGAAATGTAACAACTTCCTGTAATTCTTCCTTTGCCGTATCAATCCCCGCCACATCTTCAAACATGATCCCCGTTTTTGCTTCGGGCGAGAATCTTGCCTTAGTCTTGCCAAAGCTGAGGGTCTGTCCAGGCCCTCCAGGAGCATTGCTGAGGCGGCGTAACACCATTAGCAATATAAAAATCAGTAGCATTGGCACAAAAAATGTACTCACCAGTTGCCAAATTAAAGTTGGCTGCTGAGGAGCTTTCACCGCTGTATCGACACCATTTTCGCGTAATGCCTTCATTAACTCGGTATTGCCATCACGGGCAATTAAGTCAACCCTGACCCTGCGCCCACCATCTTTCAAAACTGCTTCCGCCGCTAGACCATTGCTTTCTAAATCGATTTTTTGAACTCGATTTTCTTTCACATTTGCAAGCAGTTCGGTGTAGCTGATGGTCACAACGCTTTCAGTATCTGTTTGCGCAGATACTGGTAAGGTGGTTGTGACACTTTGCAATATGGCTAAACTTACGACCGTTGTTTTGACCCGTCGCCAAAAGTTGGCCAAAAAGATTTTTTTTCCAGAAGACATCACTGCCTGTCGCTCCTTATTGCCCCGTCGATGCGGTAATCGGTTGACTTAACTATGTAACTAGTCTAATGCATTAGCTCAATACCTGTCATACAGATATATCAATGCAAGAGATAGCTTGGACACATAAAACCTGCATTGCACTAAAATCCAGAAGAATAGTTGCGGCGCAACTATTCTTCTGGATTTTAGTGCAAGCTTAACTGGCGACAGCTAGATGAAAACTTTATTCAGAAAGGAAAAATAATGAATTGGATTGCTGACAAGATTAAGTGGATTATGATTGTGGATTGGTTGCTTACCTGCACATTGTTTTATGCAGCGATCGCACCACAATCTGCACTAAATTCTTTCTTTGGCGCTTCTATTGAAGGTCAACTTTCTGAAATCATTGTCCGTAATTGGGGTGCTTTAATAACTCTTGTGGGAGCGATGCAAATATATGGGGCATTTAACCCTCTAAATCGTTCATTAATTGTGGTTATTTCAATTATTAGTAAGCTGACTTTCGTTAGTTTAGTCCTGATTTACGGTAGACAATATCTTGGTCAAGCAGGAACTGCGATGATAATTGATTTGGTAATAGTCATACTGTTTATCATTTATATGATTAGCGATCGCCAAAAAGTCACCAATAAAATATAGCAACCGATAACCCCCAAAAATTAGAGCGGTGCTTCGCGCCGTTCTAATTTTTGGGGGTTTATGTTAAGAAGCGTAGCAATTTTAGAGAAAGATAGATTTACTTCATATTCTCTATAGCGCTATGAGACAATTACAATAAAATACACGCAAGCAACGCTACGCATATTCATATCCATGAACGCCACAACAAATATTCAGCCATTTTCTGCCGACGATTTTGCCAATGCCCTCGCCGAACATAACTACGAATTTGCCGTTGGGCAAACGGTGAAGGGCAAGGTTGTGTCAGTTGAAAGTAGTGGCATTTATGTCGATATTGGCGCAAAGTCTTTAGGTTTCCTCCCCATTGAAGAAGCAACTCTTAGTGGTGCTTCGCGATCAAATAATGATGCTTTCCCGATCGGTAATGAGTACGAATTTCTGATCATTAGTAGTCAAAATGCTGATGGTGAAGTGAAGCTATCGGTTCGCCGTTTGTTATTCAAGCAAGCTTGGCAGACTCTCCGTGATTACCAAGCAGAGTCGAAAGTCTTTGAATGTCGGGTAATTGGCACAAACAGCGGCGGTGTAATCGTCGATTCTGTCGGTTTAAGGGGCTTTGTGCCGCGATCGCATCTTTCTGACACTTCAGATCTCGCGAAACTGATTGGCAAAATGTTGCCTGTGATGGTTTTAGATGCCGATGAGACTCGCAAAAAGCTCGTGCTATCTAATCGCCAAGCTGCCAAACTCGCTGCGATGAATCAACTTGCTAAGGGACAACTGATTACAGGTCGAGTGTCTAACATTCGCCCTTTTGGGGCTTTTGTCGAATTTGCTGGAGTCTCAGGGCTTTTGCATGTCAAGGAGATGAGCCAAAAGCCTGTCAGCGATCCTACTCGCGTATTTCAAATCAATGACACAATTAAGGCTGTCGTCGTCGATATCGATGAATCACGCGATCGCATTGCCCTGTCTACCAAGATCCTTGAGCTTCATGCTGGTGAAATGCTGGATAACTCCGCCCAAGTCTTTGCTGAAGCCGAAGAGCGCCTCGAAAAAAATATCAGCAAGCTCTGGGAAGCCTAATCTAAAAAAAGAAGATGACGTTTTGCGTCATCTTCTTTTTGGTTTTTTTAATTTTTTCGTGAGACTAATCAATTTTGAACTTAGAATATTAGCAGTCATCAAAATATTTAAAACTAAGTCATCAAATTCAAAATTTATGGAAACTAATTTTCTTGGTCTTCTTGCTACAGTCCTAGCAATATTTGTACCTACTGTCTTCTTGCTGACGCTATATATCCAAACATCTAGCCGAGAAGAAGGTCAAAGCAGCAAATAGAAAAAATCACAGCCATAGGGCTGTGATTTTTATCCAAAAAAAGGAGAATGGTAGCGCAAAGCTCTACCATTCTCCTTTTTTTGGTTTCATGCAGCTATTTTCGTAAGTCGCCAAATTGGATCTTGCTTTGCTAAAAAAGATAATTAACCATAGCAAATAAACCTTTTAAATCAGAAATGTTAAGGGGGGCAGGGTGATGCATAAAAATGATACTGCTGAGTTTGTCGATGGGTTCACGATCACTCTGGATAGTGGTTTGTGACATTGAAGGTTTTCCTAATGCGATCACCATTATATTGATTATCGCGCATGGCGAACGCCTATCAGGACTTCGGTAAGTCGATCGCTCAAACGAGTTCTCCTGTCCAAACTTCAGATATGGCAAAATCTAAAGTTGTATAATGGTATCGCAATTTGGTAGCAAAAATTATGCGATCGCCGATTCATATTTTCTCAGTTGCGGAATATTTAGAAGCAGAGAGTAAGAGTGAAGTTCGCCATGAGTATTTGGGTGGTCAGATTTTTGCTATGGCTGGGGGGATCAAGGCTCACAATATCATTACTTTAAATATTGCTAGTCGTTTACGTTCTATTTTGCAAGAGAATTGGACAATGGAAGTTTTGGGAAGTGAGGATACTTTAGTCTTAAATTCGATAAATCTATCGCTAACGATGGCAGATATCTATGAGGATATTTTCTAAATCGCCTGTCAGTGAATCTACAGTGCGATCGCTCAAGCACACTCTTCTATCCAAACTATTGAGCATATTTTTGTAAAAACTCTCTTGGGGTGAGACATTCAAACTCTTCTGTTTGCTCGACAAGGGCGCGAATTAGTTTGTAGTTTCTCGAAACAAAACATTGGGCTTTTCCTTGCTTGGCGGTGAGATAAACTCCTGCATCTTCACGGGGAATGATGCCAGCATCAGAGATCGCTTGAATATCTTGGTCGGCTACAAATATAAAATCTATTTGTAATTGCTGCCAAAGCCTTGCTAATAGACCACTTGACCAGTCTTTGTTTTGTAGGCGTTTACCAACTCGTAGGATTTGATCGATCAGTTCTTGGGAGAAAATAACTTTGGTCTGCTGATCGCTATTTCTATCAGATTCCAGTAGGGATAAAATTTTGCATTCATCGCTTTCTAGATCGAGCGCTCCCAAAATAAAGATATTTGTGTCGAGAAATATTGAGTTTGGCAAACTAGGCATTGTTTTTACCGTCATTAAGCCTTTGTTCTCTTTCGGTTGCTAATTCCTGTTTTACTTCCTGAATTAGATGCATTATTTTGTCGGGTGAGTCGTAGCCAGATTTTGTAAAGAGTTGACGTGACATTGCTGCTAATCCTTCGGCTGACAAGTTCTCTCTGCGATCGCTAATTCCTATTAAAGCTTGAAACATTTCCAAACTTAACAAGACTGCTTTTTGCTGACCTTCTTGGACTAGAGTTATGGCTTCGCGTTTAGATGTTGCCTGTTGGATTAGCTGAGAAAGCTCTTGATTATCGCGAACAGTTGCTTCTAGCATAGTTTTCACCTTTTGAGGACAATCATAATTTTATTTTACCTGCGATCGCCTATCAGCACATCTACAATGCGATCGCTTAAATTAAGTTTTCTATGTTAGGTATTGACAAGACTGGTAGCAAGAGAGTTGATTCGATTTCTTCTCGGACTTGTTCGCTTATGTTGCTGCGGTTCATGCACTCAACAAGGAGGAGATTGGCTTCGTAATATTGATTGAGAAGTTTTATTTGCTCTTTAGTAAATTGCCAATCATGACCGATATTGCGGTAATCGATACATACTTGACGCAATTCCTTTGTCCATTGTTCGTAATTTGTTTTCCACCAATTACAAAACTGTCTGAAGTCTTCATCAGGATCAGGGCAATCATTTTTTAGTACTTGCTGCAACACATGATCGCTAAGTCCATAGGCATAATCTATAGTCTTAGCCAAAGAGAAATCATCAGATCTATATTCAATGTAGTCTGGAAATTGAGAAAGATTAAGAACATGAGCAAGAGCGTAGTCTAGTTCAAGAGAATTATCGAGATTACCTTTAGATGCGGAATTATCAAGTCCAAACAATAAGGCAATTAGTGACGTTTTCTGAGTGCCGAGACGAATAACTCTGAAGGCAACACTAGAGTAAAATGCTCGCACAGCAACATTCTTATGATTGCATTGCACAGAGTTTGTTTTTTGTTCCACCCAAGTCAAAAAAGCCTGTAAATTGTCATCATGTATTAAGATTGGAGACTGTCAAGCATTTTGTGTAAAGTCTAGAATCTAGATGTGGAGACGATCCTCAAAGAGGATGGCAAAGCGATTAAGAGCAGGCTTCCAATC
>Ga0209985_10001600_pt1 | contig 21792 bp, 20 predicted proteins | sample NOAtaG_FD_187305 | JGI IMG/M metagenome (GOLD analysis project Ga0209985, IMG submission 187305) | Freshwater lake microbial communities from Lake Erie, under a cyanobacterial bloom - NOAA_Erie_Diel6S_1000h metaG (SPAdes) (version 2) | ecosystem: Environmental > Aquatic > Freshwater > Lake ...
GCAGCACGGATTCGAGCACCAGCCGGATCGACACAGGCAGGCGCTTGACTGCGGGATAGGTCCTGGCCAGTTGCGGCAGCGAGTAGAACTGCGCCGACTGCTTGCCGACCTGGATGCTCTGGAGCGTGTTGTGCAGGTTGTGCATGAGCGAGAACCCTCTGTGGTTAGGCGGAGCTGCGGCCCCGCATGTTCTAACGTTTGAGCCGGATCTGGACGTCGTACAGCAGGCCCTTGTCGTCCTGACAGGTGCCGCCTGCCGAGCCAGACGACCCGAGGCCGCGGAAGTCGCAGCGCAGGCCGCTGCCGTCGGTTGCCTGCAGCAGCGCCTTGGCCGAGGCGCCTTCGGCGTTGTCGATCACCACCGGCGCGGTGCCGACACCGACCGAGCCGCGTCGGCCCCAGCCCACCCCGCCGGTCACGTAGGCGGTCGAGCGGCTGGACGAGGTGGTGACCCAGGTCCCGGTGTAGACCTGATCGTCGATCCGGACGGTCAGGCTGGCTTCGCCGCCGGCGCTCTGCTCGACTGCCTCGCCGAAGTACAGCTTGCCGCTGGTGCGCGGCATCAAGGTGAGCTGGTAGGTGGAGGCGCAGCCGGTCAAGACGGCGGCGACGGCCAGCGCCAGGGCGGGGCGAATCAAGGTGCGGCTCATGGAAGCTCTCCTGGAGTCCGATGGGATGCCAGATAGACCATCACGTTCGAAAAACGTGCCCGCTATCGCGTCCGAGTCGGGTCTTCTGCCGTTCCGCGAGCGCGTCAACGAGCCATCAGGTCGACGAACTCGTTGACCGGGGTAGCCGCCAGGCGCTTGGGGTCCATACACAGGTCGAGGACGGCCTGCGCCTGCTTTTGCGCAAACACGCGCGCCAGGTTGGTCTTGAACTTCTCGACCAGCACCGGCATGCCCTCCTTGCGGCGACGCTTGTGGCCGATGGGGTACTCGACGACGATCTCCTTGAGCTTCTTGCCGTCGGTGAACTCCACCGTCAGGGCGTTTGCGATCGAGCGCTTCTGGGGATCGTGGTAGTCCTTGGTGAACTGCCGATCCTCCACGCACTCGATCTTCTCGCGCAGCTTGTCGATGCGCGGATCGGCGGCAATCGAGTCTTCGTAGTCGGAGGCTTCCAGGCGGCCGAAGATGATCGGGACCGCCACCATGTACTGGATACAGTGGTCGCGGTCGGCAGGATTGTTGAGCGGCCCCTTCTTGTCGATGATGCGGATGCAGGCCTCGTGGGTGCGGATCGTGATCTTCTTCACGTCCTGGTCGGTTTTGCCGAGCTTGCGCATCTCCCGGTGGATCGTCATCGCTGCCTCGACTGCGGTCTGCGAGTGGAACTCGGCCGGGAAGCTGATCTTGAACAGCACTTGCTCCATGACGTAACTGCCATAGGGCCGCTGGAACTTGAACTCGTTGCCTTTGAACAGTACGTCGTAGAAGCCCCAGCCCTTGGCGGTCAAGACCGAGGGGTAGCCCATCTCGCCGGACTTGGCGATCAGCGCCAGGCGCACCGCGCGGCTGGTGGCATCGCCGGCCGCCCAGCTCTTGCGCGAGCCGGTGTTGGGGGCGTGGCGGTAGGTGCGCAGGCTCTGGCCATCGACCCAGGCCAGCGACAGGGCGTTGATGATCTCGTCCCGGGTCAGGCCCAGCATCTGTGACACCACGGCGGTGGACGCGATCTTCACCAGCACCACGTGATCGAGGCCCACTTTGTTGAACGAGTTCTCCAGCGCGATGCAGCCCTGGATCTCGTGCGCCTTGATCATCGCTGTCAGCACGTCATGCACCGTCAGCGGCGGCTTGCCGGCCGCCACCGCGTTGCGGCTCAGCCAGTCGGCCACGGCCAGGATGCCGCCCAGGTTGTCGGACGGATGGCCCCATTCGGCCGCCAGCCAGGTGTCGTTGAAGTCGAGCCAGCGGATCATGGCGCCGATGTTGAAGGCGGCCATCACCGGGTCGAGCTGATACGGCGTGCCAGGCACCTTGGCGCCGTTGGGCACGATGGTGCCCGGTACGACCGGGCCGAGCATCTTGGTGCACGCCGGGTACTCGAGCGCCTCGAAGCCGCAGCCCAGCGTGTCCATCAGGCAGTAGCGCGCGGTGTCGAACGCCTCCTTGCTCTTGACCTTGTAGTTCAGAACGTAGTCGGCGATGTCGACCAGCACCTTGTCGGGTTTCGGTCGGACGTTGCTGATGTGGCCGCCCATGGAGGAGTCCTTTCTTCGTTATCTGGTTTCGGAGTACGGGTAAGTCTGCCGCTGGCAGTCCGCGCTGGCGACTCGTGCGGCTACGGCTACTTGCGCTGGGCGATGGGTACGAACGCGAGGTTCTCGGGCCCGGTGTAATTGGCGCTCGGGCGAATGATCTTGCCGTCGGTGCGCTGCTCGATGATGTGGGCGCACCAGCCGCTGGTGCGCGAGATCACGAACAGCGGCGTGAACATCAGCGTCGGCACGCCCATCATGTGATAACTGGTGGCGCTGTACCAGTCGAGGTTGGGGAACATCTTCTTTTCGCGCCACATCACCTCCTCGACGCGGGCCGAGATGTCGAACAGCTTCATGTTGCCCGCGTCCTGCGACAGCCGGCGGGCCACTTCCTTGATGACCTGGTTGCGCGGGTCGGCGATCGTGTAGACCGGGTGGCCAAAGCCGATGATGACCTGCTTGTCGGCCACGCGCTTGACGATGTCGGCCTCGGCGTCGTCCGGGTCGTCGTAACGCCCGATCGTGTCGAAGGCGAACTCGTTGGCACCGCCGTGCTTCGGCCCCTTGAGCGCGCCGATGGCGCCGGTCACCGCGGAGAACATGTCGGAGCCGGTGCCGGCGATGACGCGCGCAGTGAACGTGGAGGCGTTGAACTCGTGCTCGGCATACAGGATGAGCGAGGTGTGCATGGCGCGCACCCACAGCTCCGATGGCTTGCGCCCGTGCAGCAGGTGCAGGAAGTGCCCGCCGATGGACTCGTCGTCGGTCTCCACCTCGATGCGACGGCCCGAGTGCGAGAAGTGGTACCAGTAGAGCAACATCGAGCCCAGGCAGGCCAGCAGCCGGTCGGCCAGGTCGCGCGCTTCGGCCAGCTTGTGGTCCTGGCCTTCGGGCAGTACGGCGCCGAGGGCCGAGCAGGCGGTCCGCAGCACGTCCATCGGGTGTGTGTTGGCCGGAATGCACTCGAGCACGTCCTGCACCGCCGCCGGGATGCCGCGCAGGGCCTTGAGCTTGCGCTTGTAGGCGGCCAATTCGGCCACGGTCGGCAGCTTGCCGTGCACCAGCAGGTAGGCGATCTCCTCGAACTCGCAGCGCTCGGCAATGTCCAGGATGTCGTAGCCACGGTAGTGCAGGTCGTTGCCGGTGCGGCCGACCGTGCACAGCGCGGTGTTGCCGGCGGTGACGCCCGACAGGGCGACGGATTTCTTCGGTTTCGGCGCCGCCGGTGCGGCTGCTTCGGTCATGGCCTCGATCTCCCTTGCTCTACTTCTTGCGGGCGAACAGCGCATCGAGTCGCCGCTCATAGTCGTGGTAGCCGATCACGTCGTACAGCTGCATGCGTGTCTGCATGGTGTCGACCACGTGCTTCTGCGTGCCATCGCGACGGATGGCGGCATAGACGTCGTGCGCCGCCTTGTTCATCGCGCGGAACGCCGACAGCGGGTACAAAACCATCGCCACGCCGGCGCTGCGCAATTCGTCCACGGTGAACAGTGGCGTGGCGCCGAACTCGGTAATGTTGGCGAGGATCGGCACCTTCACGGCAGCGGCAAACCTGCGGTAGGCGTCGAGATCCTTGGCGGCCTCGGCAAAAATGGCATCGGCGCCGGCTTCGACGCACGCGACCGAACGCTCGATCGCCTGGTCCAGACCCTCGACGGCGATGGCGTCGGTGCGGGCGATGACGAAAAAGTCGGCGTCGGACCGGGCGTCCACGGCGGCCTTGACGCGGTCGACCATCTCGTCGGCGCCGACGATCTCCTTGCCCGGCCGATGGCCGCAGCGCTTGGCGCCGACCTGATCCTCGATGTGCAGCGCGGCCGCGCCGAACTTGACGAGGCTCCTGACCGTGCGCGCGATGTTGAACGCGCTCGGGCCGAAGCCCGTGTCCACGTCCACCAGCAATGGCAGATCGCACACGTCCGTGATGCGGCGGACGTCGGTGAGTACGTCGTCCAGCGTGTTGATGCCCAGATCCGGCATGCCGAGCGAGCCGGCCGCCACGCCGCCGCCGGACAGGTAGATCGCCTTGTAGCCGACCTGCCGGGCCAGCAGGGCGTGGTTGGCGTTGATCGTGCCGACGATCTGCAGCGGCTCTTCTTCCTTGAGGGCGGCGCGAAACCGAGCGCCGGGAGACGGTTGAGCCATCATGAGTCCTTCCGGTCGGGTCTTCCTGCCTTGATCCTTCCTGCTTCCTGCTGGCGGCTGCTCTTGCCGGGGTGCGCGCGCGTTGGGGTCATGCTGCGAGGCCCGACCCGCGCTGCCGTGGTCGCTCTCAGCCGAGCAGGTGCGCCACGCCGTCGCGCTCTTCCAGCAATTCTTTCAGCGTGTGGTCCATCTTGCTGCGCGAGAACTCGTCGATCGGCAGGTCCTTGACGATCTCGTACCGGCCGCCGCCGCAGGTCACCGGGAAGCCGTACATGATCTCCTGCGGGATGCCATAGCTGCCGTCGGAAGGCACGCCCATGGTGACCCACTTGCCGGCCGTGCCCAGCACCCAGTCGCGGACGTGGTCGATGGCGGCATTGGCGGCCGAAGCGGCCGACGACAAGCCGCGCGCCTCGATGATGGCCGCGCCGCGCTTGCCTACGGTCGGGATGTAGGTGTCGCGGTACCAGGCGTCGTCATTGACCATCGGCTTGGCGGGTTGGCCGGCGATCGTCGCGAAGCGCAGGTCCGGGTACATGGTCGGGCTGTGGTTGCCCCAGACCACCATCTTCTCGATGGCGGCAACCGGCTTGCCGGTCCGAGTGGCCAGTTGCGACAGCGCGCGATTGTGGTCCAGACGCAGCATCGCGGTGAAGTTGCGCGCGGGCAGACTTGGGGCCGACTTCATGGCGATATAGGCGTTGGTGTTGGCGGGATTGCCAACCACCAGCACTTTGACCTCGCGGCTGGCGACCTGGTCGAGCGCCTTGCCCTGCGCGGTGAAGATCTGGGCGTTGGCCGCCAGCAGGTCCTTGCGCTCCATGCCGGGGCCGCGCGGACGGGCGCCCACCAGCAGGGCCACCTGGGTGTCCCGGAACGCGGTCATGGGGTCCGAGTGGGCCTCCATGCCGGCCAGCAGCGGGAAGGCGCAATCGTCCAGTTCCATCATCACGCCCTTGAGCGCCCTTTGCGCCTTTTCGTCGGGGATCTCCAGCAACTGCAGGATGACGGGCTGGTCCTTGCCCAGCATTTCGCCGGCGGCGATGCGAAACAGCAGGGCGTATCCGATCTGGCCGGCGGCGCCGGTGACGGCGACGCGGACGGGCGCTTTGCTCATGGATGTCCTCCCGAAGGATGCATTGAAACAGGCGAATTCCGTCCGGCCCGCAACAGGACGGCGCGAACCGGCGCAAGGCCATTCCGGCGCGGCGCAAGGCCGGCCCGGGCTTGAAGGCGCTTGCGCGGCTGGCAGACGGTCATGGTGCGGTGGCGGCGGCGGGGTTGCAGGGGGCGGGCGGGCTGGGCAGGGACCGGGAAAAGGAACCAACGGACAACCGGCTGAGCGAGTATAGTCCAACTCTTATATAAGACATAAGAATCCTCGAAGCTCCGCCGGGGCTCCGATTCGCTTCCGCCGATGCCCGATCCTGAACTGTCTACCCGCGCGCCGGCCACCGAGCGGCCGGCTGGGCGGTCGCCCGCCGACCGGGCGGTCGACAAGGGTGCCGTTTTTGCGCCGTTGTACCGGCAGATCAAGCAGTTGCTGATGGCCAGCCTGGAGCAGGGCGAGTGGAAGCCAGGCGAGTTGATTCCATCGGAAATCGAGCTGGCCGCCCGCTTCCAGGTGAGCCAGGGCACGGTCCGCAAGGCCGTCGACGAGCTGGCTGCCGAACATCTGCTGCTGCGGCGGCAGGGCAAGGGCACCTTCGTCGCCACCCATCATGAGCCGCGCGCGCAGTACCGGTTCCTGCGGCTGGCGGCCGATGACGGCGCGGCGGCGCCGGCGCACAGTCGGTTCCTCGAGTGCCGTCGCCTGCGCGCCAGCCGGGAAGTGGCCGGCCGGCTGGAACTGAAGGCGGGCGACCCCGTGGTCTCGATCAGGCGCCTGCTGCTGTTCGAGGCCACACCGGTGGTGCTGGACGACATCTGGCTGCCCGGCAACGTGTTCCGCGGCCTGAGCGCCGAGCGTTTGTCCAGGTACCACGGACCCTTGTACGGACTTTACGAGAGCGAGTTCGGTACTCGCATGATCCGCGCCGAAGAGCGCATCCGCGCGGTGGCGGCCGGCGACGTGGCGGCGCAGTTGCTGCACGTGGACGTGGGCGTGCCGCTGCTGGAAGTCGAGCGCTTGTCCTACACATATGGCGATCGCCCGGTCGAACTGCGCCGCGGCCTGTATGTCACGACCGCCCATCACTATCGCAACACCCTGACCTGAGGTTGCAAGTCACGGCCGCTTTCATGGGCACTTCGATTTTGTTCGCTGCCGCAATTTGGGGACAATACGTTGCCTCGTGGCGGGCGCAGTTCACCAGGAAGACGAGAGACTCATGAGCACCCCACCGACCCACGCTCTGGCGGCACGGAACCGTCGGCAGTTCCGCAACATCCATGTCACCCAGATCGTCCGGTACCGGCTGCCGCCATCTGGCTGGGTGTCGATCCTGCACCGGGTCAGCGGTGCTGCGCTGTTCCTGCTGTTGCCGCTGCTGCTGTGGCTGTTCGACCTGTCGCTGATGTCCGAGCTGAGCTTCGCGCGCCTGCAGGAGGCGGCGTCCCACGGGTTCGTGAAACTCGTCCTGCTCGGCGCGATCTGGGCCTTCCTGCACCATCTCGTGGCCGGTGTGCGCTACCTGCTGCTCGACCTGCAGGTGGGCATCGACAAGAGGGCGGCGCGCAAGAGCGCCATCGCGGTGCTGGCGATCAGCCTGCCGCTGACGCTGCTGGCGGCGCTGCCGCTGTTTGGGGTGGTCTGATGAGCGCGACGTGCCGTCTCAAGCGCGAATTCCCCCTCGGGGGGACAGCGCCCCGCAGGGTCGCCAAGGGGGCAACATGAGCCCGCCGGGTCGCCCCAAGGGCGAATCCCCGAGCGCGCAGCGTGAGGGTAGTCCAGTGAGTACGCGTTCGCAGATGGATACGCAAGGCATCGGCGTCGGCCGCCTAGTGGTCGGCGCGCACTATGGCCTGTCCAATTACCTGTTGCAGCGGCTGACCGCCGTGGTCCTGGCGGTCTACGTGCTGCTGCTGGGCGGCGTGCTGCTGTTCACGCGCGACCTCAGTTACGTCGGCTGGGCCGGCCTGTTCGCCCCGCTGTGGATGAAGGTGGTTTCGCTGATCGCCATGGCTGCTTTGCTGTACCACGCCTGGATCGGCGTCAAGGACATCTGGATGGACTACGTGAAGCACACCGGCGTGCGTCTGGCGCTGCTGACGCTGACGGTGCTGTGGCTTCTGTTCTGCGCGGTATGGTCCGTGCAGATTCTGTGGAGAGTGTGATGGCCTCGCCATCGAAGATTGCGAGAAGGAAGTTCGATGCGGTGATCGTCGGTGCTGGTGGTGCCGGCATGCGCTGCTCTCTGCAACTGGCCCAGGCGGGTCTCAGTGTGGCCGTGCTGTCCAAGGTGTTTCCGACTCGTTCGCACACCGTGGCCGCCCAGGGCGGCATCGGCGCCAGCCTCGGCAACATGACCGAGGACCAGTGGCTCTGGCACATGTTCGACACCGTCAAGGGTTCCGATTACCTCGGCGACCAGGACGCCATCGAGTTCATGTGCCGCGAGGCGCCCAACGTGGTGTACGAGCTCGAGCACTTCGGCATGCCGTTCGACCGCAACCCCGACGGCACCATCTACCAGCGGCCCTTCGGCGGCCATTCGGCCAACTTCGGCGAAAAGCCGGTGCCGCGCGCCTGCGCGGCCGCCGACCGCACCGGCCACGCGCTGCTGCACACGCTGTACCAGCGCAACGTCGCAGCGCGCACGCAATTCTTCGTCGAGTGGATGGCGCTCGACCTCATCATGGACGCAGACGGCGACTGCGTCGGCGTGATCGCCCTGGAGATGGAAACCGGCGAGCCGATGATCCTCGAGGGCAAGGTCACGGTGCTGGCCACCGGCGGCGCTGGCCGCATCTGGGCCGCCAGCACCAATGCCTACATCAACACCGGCGACGGCATGGGCATGGCGGCGCGCGCCGGTATTCCCCTCGAGGACATGGAGTTCTGGCAGTTCCACCCGACCGGGGTGGCGGGTGCCGGCGTGCTCATCACCGAAGGCGTGCGCGGCGAGGGCGGCATCCTGCTCAACTCGCGGGGCGAGCGCTTCATGGAGCGCTACGCGCCAACGCTCAAGGACCTGGCGCCGCGCGATTTCGTCTCGCGCAGCATGGACCAGGAAATCAAGGAGGGGCGCGGCTGCGGTCCGGACCAGGACCATGTGCTGCTCAAGCTCGACCATCTCGGCGCCGAGACCATCATGAAGCGGCTGCCGAGCATCCGCGAGATCGCCATCAAGTTCGCCAACGTCGATCCGATCCGCGAGCCGATCCCGGTCGTCCCGACCATTCACTATCAGATGGGCGGCATTCCGGCCAACTACCACGGCGAGGTCGTGGCGCCCAAAGGCGGCGATCCGAACGCCGTCGTACAGGGGCTCTACGCAATCGGCGAGTGCGCCTGCGTGAGCGTGCACGGCGCCAACCGCCTGGGCACCAATTCGCTGCTCGATCTCGTGGTGTTCGGCCGGGCCGCCGGCAACCACATCGTCGAGAAGCTGCGGCAGTCGCCCCGGACCCACAAGGACCTGCCGGCCAGCGCTGGCGAACCCACGCTGGCGCGGCTGGCGGCCCTCGATGGCCGCGCCAAGGGAGAGCGCACGCAGGACGTCGCCGACGCCATCCGCAAGACCATGCAGGCGCACTGCGGCGTGTTTCGTACGGGCTCGCTGATGCAGGAAGGCGTAGCCAGGATCATGGAACTGGACGAGCGCCGCAAGCAGGTGGCGATCGACGACAAGTCCAAGGTCTTCAATACCGCCCGCATCGAGGCGCTGGAGCTGGACAACCTGATCGAGACCGCCAAGGCAACCATCGTGTCGGCCGAGGCGCGGCGGGAAAGCCGCGGCGCGCATGCGCGCGACGACTACCCGGAGCGCAACGACGCCGAGTTCATCAAGCACACCCTGTTTTACTCGGAAGGAAACCGCCTGACGTACAAGCCGGTCAACATGAAGCCGCTCAGCGTCGACACCTTCCAGCCCAAGAAGCGCACGTTCTAAGGCTCCGCAATGACCGCCACCTCAACGCCCGAAACCTCCGCCGTCACGCTGGCTGCCGGCGGCACCCGCGTGGTCCGCTTCGAGATCTACCGCTACGACCCGGACCAGGACGACAAGCCCTACATGCAGAAGCTGGAGGTGCGGCTGCTGCCGACCGACAAGATGCTGCTCGATGCGCTGATGCGCATCAAGGCCGACTTCGACGACTCGGTGGCGTTCCGCCGCTCCTGCCGCGAGGGCGTGTGCGGCTCCGACGCCATGAACATCAACGGCAAGAACGGGCTGGCCTGCGTGACCAACCTGCGCGACCTCAAGGAGCCGATCGTCCTGAAGCCGCTTCCCGGGCTGCCGGTGATCCGCGACCTGATCGTCGACATGTCGCAGTTCTTCAAGCAGTACCACTCGATCAAGCCCTACCTGATCAACGACACGCCGCCCCCCGAGAAGGAACGGCTGCAGTCGCCCGCCGAGCGCGAGGAGCTCGACGGCCTGTACGAGTGCATCCTGTGCGCCTGCTGCTCCACCAGCTGCCCGAGCTTCTGGTGGAACCCGGACAAGTTCGTCGGGCCTGCCGGGCTGCTGCAGGCGTATCGCTTCATCGCCGACAGCCGCGACGAGGCCACCAACCAGCGCCTGGACGACCTCAACGATCCGTATCGGCTGTTCCGCTGCCATACGATCATGAACTGCGTGGACGTATGCCCGAAGGGACTCAACCCGACGCGGGCGATCGGCAAGATCCGTGACCTGCTGGTCAAGCGGGCCGTCTAGCGGTCGGTTTCCGGCGTCCGGCGCAACCTCGCCAAAGCATCATGACCCCCGCATCCGCGCTCGACGCTCGACCTTCGACGCTGGACGATTTGGCGCTGCGGCGCCTGCGCTGGAGAGCGCGCCGTGGCCTGCTCGAGAACGACCTGATCATCGAGCGCTTTCTTGCCGCGCATGGCTCGCGAATGACGCGCACGGACCTGGACGCCTTCGCCCGGCTGCTGGAGCTGCCGGACAACGAACTGCTCGACCTGCTCCTGGCGCGCAAGGAACCGGCCGCAGACGTCGATAGCAGCTGTGTCCGTGCGCTGCTGGGCCGTCTGCGCGCCTGCTAGACCGAACGACATCCGAGAGGGGAAGGAAAACCGCCATGGGGCTGCCGCAACCATCCGACAAGGCCACGCTGAGTTTTAACGACGGCACGCCGCCGCTGGAGATCCCGATCTACAAGGGCACGGTCGGGCCCGACGTGCTCGACATCCGCGCGCTGTACAACAAGACGGGCAAGTTCACCTACGACCCGGGTTTCCTGTCGACGGCGTCGTGCAACTCGACCATCACCTACATCGACGGTGACAAGGGCGAGCTGCTGTATCGCGGTTACCCGATCGAGCAACTGGCCACCCGGTGCGACTTTCTCGAGGTGTGCCATTTGCTGCTGTTCGGTGAGCTGCCCGACGAGAAGCAGAAGGCCGACTTCGTCAAGCGCGTGACCAATCACACGATGGTGCACGAGCAGATGCAGTTCTTCCTGCGCGGCTTCCGGCGCGACGCCCATCCGATGGCGGTGATGACGGGGCTGGTGGGCGCCATGAGCGCGTTCTATCCGGACTCGATGAACCTGAACGACCCGTGGCAGCGCGAGGTCTCCGCGATCCGGCTGATTGCCAAGCTGCCGACGCTCACCGCAATGGCCTACAAGTACACGGTCGGCCAGCCCCTCATCTATCCGCGCAACGATCTGTCCTACACCGGCAACTTCATGCGCATGATGTTCGCGGTGCCGGCCGAGGAGTACAAGGTCAACGACGTGCTGGTGCGCGCGCTCGACCGCATCTTCATCCTGCACGCCGACCACGAGCAAAACGCCTCGACCTCGACGGTGCGCCTGTGCGCGAGCTCCGGCACCAACCCGTTCGCCGCGATCGCCGCCGGTGTGGCCTGCCTGTGGGGACCGGCGCACGGAGGCGCCAACGAGGCGGCGCTGAACATGCTGTACGACATCCAGAAGAACGGCGGCGTCGAGCGGATCGGCGAGTTCATCGCCAAGGTCAAGGACAAGAACAGCAGCGTGCGGCTGATGGGCTTTGGCCATCGCGTCTACAAGAACTACGATCCGCGCGCCAAGCTGATGCGCGAGACCTGCCACGAGGTGCTCGGAGAACTCGGGCTGCAGGACGATCCGCTGTTCAAGCTCGCGATGGCGCTGGAAAAGATTGCGCTCGAGGACGACTACTTCGTCAGCCGCAAGCTGTATCCGAACGTCGATTTTTATTCCGGCATCGTCCAGAAGGCGATCGGCATCCCGGTGCCTCTGTTTACGGCCATTTTCGCGCTGGCGCGAACCGTGGGCTGGATCGCACAGCTCAACGAGATGATTGCCGACCCCGAGTACAAGATCGGCCGGCCGCGGCAGTTGTACGTCGGCTCCACGCAGCGCAACGTCAAGCCGATCGGGCAGCGCTGACCGCGCCCCGGGCGCACGGCGGGTGCTAGCATTCAAACTGACCTGCACCAGTGCCCGCTCCGGGACCGAGGGAGCGATTGCGTGCAGGTTCCGATGTGCGAGCCGGAATCCGGGGAGCGCATTGTCGGGCCGGCCGCAGTCCGTGGCCGCTCCGAGCCTGTGCGACGAGAAGCTCGTTGACGAAAGGTGAAACAGCATGATGCGTCAGTTCCAGGTCAACTCGTACCTGTTCGGCGGCAATGCGCCGTACGTGGAAGAGCTGTACGAGAAGTACCTCGACAACCCCGGCAGCGTGCCCGCCAACTGGCGCGCCTACTTCGACCAGATGCAACTGGTGCCGGCGGCCGATGGATCCCCCAACTCGCCTGACGTGGCGCATGCGCCGATCGTCGAGTCCTTTGCCCAGCGCGCCAAGCTCGGCACGCTGCGGCCCTCGGTGGCGCCCACCGACCTGTCGGTCGCTCGCAAGCAGGTCCATGTCCAGTCGATCATCGCGGCCTATCGCTTTCTCGGCAGCCGCTGGGCCGATCTCGATCCGCTCAAACGGCAGGAGCGGCCCAGCATTCCGGAACTGGAGCCCGGCTTCTACGACCTGACCGAAGCCGACATGGACACCGTCTTCTCCGCGGCCAACACCTACTTCGGCCCGGAGCAGATGACGCTGCGCGAACTGGTCAAGGCGCTGCGCCAGACCTACTGCGGCACCATCGGCGCCGAGTACATGTACATCTCGGATCCGGCCGAGAAGCGCTGGTGGCAGCAGCGGCTGGAGTCGACTCGTTCCACGCCGGGCTTCAGCGCCGAGCAGAAGAAGCACATCCTCGACCGCCTGACTGCCGCCGAAGGTCTGGAGCGCTACCTGCACACCAAGTACGTCGGCCAGAAGCGCTTCTCCCTGGAGGGCGGCGAGAGTTTCATCGCTGCCATGGACGAACTCATCCAGCGCGCCGGCAGCACCGGCGTGGAGGAAATCGTGATCGGCATGGCGCATCGTGGGCGCCTGAACGTGCTGGTCAACACGCTCGGCAAGATGCCGGCCGACCTGTTTGCCGAGTTCGAGGGCAAGGCCGCCTCCGACCTGCCGGCCGGCGACGTCAAGTACCACAACGGCTTCTCCAGCGACGTGTCGACGCCGGGCGGCCCGGTACACCTGTCGCTGGCGTTCAACCCCTCCCACCTCGAGATCGTCAACCCGGTAGTCGAGGGCTCGGTGCGGGCCCGCCAGGAGCGGCGCGGCGACGCCAAGCGCGCCAAGGTGTTCGCCGTGCTGGTGCACGGCGATGCGGCCTTCGCCGGCCAGGGCGTCGTCATGGAGACGCTCAACCTCGCGCAGACGCGCGGCTACCGCACCGGCGGCACGATCCATATCGTCATCAACAACCAGATCGGCTTTACCACGTCCGACCCGCGCGATGCGCGCTCTACGATCTACTGCTCCGACGTGGTCAAGATGATCGAGGCGCCCGTCCTGCACGTCAACGGCGACGATCCCGAGGCGGTCGTGCTGGCCACGCAGATCGCGATGGACTACCGGCAGGAGTTCAAGAAGGATGTCGTGCTCGACATCATCTGCTTCCGCCGCCTGGGCCACAACGAGCAGGACACACCGGCGGTCACGCAGCCGCTGATGTACAAGAAGATCGGCGCGCACCCGGGCACACGCAAGCTGTACGCAGACAAGCTGGTGACGCAGAGAACGCTCGCGGATGCGGAGCCCGACGAAATGGTCAAGGCCTACCGCCATGCGATGGACGAGGGCCGCCACACGGTCGACCCGGTGCTCACCAACTACAAGAGCCAGTACGCGGTCGACTGGTCGCCATTCCTGAACCGCAAGTGGACCGACCACGCCGACACCGCAGTGCCGATGGCCGAGCTGAAGCGGCTGGCCGCGCGTCTGACTACCATTCCGGACAGGTTCAAGCTGCATCCGTTGGTGGAAAAGGTGGTGGCCGACCGGCGCGCGATGGGCGAGGGCAAGCTGCCCGTGGACTGGGGCATGGCCGAGCATCTCGCGTTCGCCTCGCTGGTGGCCAGCGGCTACCCGGTGCGGATAACCGGGCAGGACTCCGGCCGTGGAACCTTCACGCACCGCCACGCGGTGCTGCACGATCAGAACCGCGAGAAGTGGGACTCCGGCGCCTACGTGCCGCTGCAGCACGTGTCGGACAAGCAGGCTCCGTTCCTCGTGATCGACTCGGTGCTGTCGGAAGAAGCCGTGCTCGGCTTCGAGTATGGCTACGCCTCGGCCGAGCCCAACGCGCTGGTTGTCTGGGAGGCGCAGTTTGGGGACTTCGTCAACGGCGCACAGGTGGTGATCGACCAGTTCATCAGCTCGGGCGAGGTCAAGTGGGGCCGGCAGAGCGGCCTCACGCTGATGCTGCCGCACGGCTACGAGGGCCAGGGCCCGGAGCACAGCTCGGCGCGCCTTGAGCGTTTCCTGCAGTTGTGCGCGGACAACAATATGCAGGTCTGCCAGCCGACCAATGCGGCGCAGATCTTCCATCTGCTGCGCCGGCAGATGATCCGGTTGTTTCGCAAGCCGCTCGTGATCATGACGCCCAAGAGCCTGCTGCGGCACAAGGACGCCGGCTCGCCAATGCAGGAATTCGCACGCGGCGAGTTCCACACCGTGATCGGCGAGGTGCAGCCGATCGAAGCCAAGAGCGTCAAGCGGGTGCTGGCCTGTTCGGGCAAGGTCTACTACGACCTCGTTAACGCGCGTAAGGAGCGCGGCGAAGGCAACGTCGCGATTCTCCGCATCGAGCAGCTGTATCCGTTCCCGCACAAGGCGCTCGCCACCGAGCTCAAGAAGTACCCCAACCTGAGCGAGATCGTGTGGGTCCAGGACGAGCCGCAGAATCAGGGCTCCTGGTTCTACGTGCAGCACCACCTGCTCGAGAACATGGCCGAGGGCCATCGACTTGGCTACGCCGGACGCACCGCCTCGGCCTCGCCTGCGGTGGGCTACTACGCCAAGCACAACGAGCAGCAGAAGGCGCTGATCGACGCGGCCTTCGCCAAGCTCAAGGGTCTGGTCCTCAACAAGTGAATGTGACCGGCGGCGAGCTGGCGGAGGCTGGCCGCGCCGGCGCGCCAGCCGCGGCGCTCCGCCTGACCGTCGCCCTCGCTCACCCCGCAACACTTTCCTGCGAACAACAACATGTCCATCGTTGAAGTCAAGGTTCCGCAGCTGTCGGAGTCCGTCGCCGAGGCGACCCTGCTGCAATGGAAGAAGAAGCCCGGCGAGTCGATCGCCGTCGACGAAGTGCTGATCGAGGTCGAGACCGACAAGGTGGTGCTGGAAGTGCCGGCGCCTTCGGCCGGTGTGCTCGCCGAGATCGTCAAGGGCGACGGCAGTACGGTCACCTCGGGCGAGCTGATCGCGCGCATCGACAGCGCCGGCAAGGTGGGCGCCGCGGCCCCGGCCCCGGCCGCTGCGACCGTGCCTGCCCCTGCCGCCGCGGCGCCGGCCGCCAGAACGGGCGGCGCCAAGAGCGACGTGGCCATGCCCGCAGCCGCGAAGATGATGGCCGATGCGGGCCTGGCTGCCGGTCAGGTGGCGGGTACGGGCCGCGATGGCCGGATCACCAAGGGCGATGTCATCGGCGCCCTGGAGGCCGGTGCGAAGGCGCCCGCGCCGGTGGCTGCGCCGGCGACCGCTCCGGCTGTTGCCGTGCCGGCGGCCCGCCCCGCCTTGCCGGAGGTGAAGGCTCCCATCGACCTGGGCGCCCTGTCCAACCGCCCCGAGCAGCGCGTCCCGATGTCGCGCCTGCGCCAGCGCGTGGCCGAGCGCCTGGTGCAGTCGCAATCCACCGCCGCCATCCTGACCACGTTCAACGAGGTCAACATGCAGCCGGTGATGGACATGCGCAACCGCTACAAGGACAAGTTCGAGAAGGAGCACGGCGTCAAGCTCGGCTTCATGTCGTTCTTCGTGAGGGCGGCCGTGGCGGCGCTGAAGAAGTACCCGGTGGTCAACGCGTCGGTGGATGGCAATGACATCGTCTATCACGGCTACTTCGATATCGGCATCGCGGTGGGTTCGCCGCGCGGCCTCGTGGTGCCGATCCTGCGCGACGCCGACCAGCTCTCTTTCGCCGCGATCGAGAAGAAGATCGCCGACTTCGGCAAGCGCGCCGGCGAAGGCAAGCTGGGACTCGAAGAGCTGACCGGAGGCACGTTCTCCATCAGCAACGGCGGCGTATTCGGGTCGATGCTGTCTACGCCGATCATCAACCCGCCGCAGTCGGCCATCCTCGGCGTGCACGCGACCAAGGAGCGTGCGGTGGTGGAGAACGGGCAAATCGTCATCCGGCCGATGAACTACCTGGCGCTGTCGTACGACCATCGCATCATCGACGGCCGCGAGGCGGTGCTGTCGCTGGTGGCCATGAAAGAGGCGCTCGAGGACCCGGCCCGCCTGCTGCTGGAAGTCTGATGCAACGATGAGTACCGCCGACGAGATTGCCAAGCTGCACGAACTGCTCCGGCAGGGGGCCCTCACGCAGGACGAGTTCGAGCGGGCCAAGGCCGGACTGCTGGCGGGCGTCGGCGCGCCCTTGACGCTCAAGCCGTTGCGCCTGTCCAACGGCGACCGCTGGATTGCCGGCGTCTGCGGCGGCATTGCGCAGGCAACCGGCGTGGAGTCCTGGATCTGGCGCCTGCTGATGGTTGGTGGGCTCTTTCTCGGCGGCGCCACCGCGCTGCTGTACCTGATCCTCTGGATCTTCGTGCCGCGCGCCATCGAATAGAACGAGCCGCTCGCCCGGCCAAAGGAAACACCCGATGAGCAAGAACTTCGACGTCGTCGTGATCGGCGCCGGTCCTGGCGGCTACATCGCCGCCATCCGCGCCGCCCAGCTTGGCCTGTCGGTTGCCTGCATCGACGCCTGGACCAACGCGCAGGGTGGTCCGGCGCCGGGCGGCACCTGCACCAATGTCGGCTGCATACCGTCCAAGGCGCTGCTGCAGTCGACCGAGAACTACGAGCACGCCAGCCTGCACTTCAAGGACCACGGCATCCAGATCAAGGGCCTGGAGCTGGACGTGGGCCGGATGCTGGCGCGCAAGGACGGCGTCGTGAAGCAGAACAACGACGGCATCCTGTACCTCTTCAAGAAGAACAAGGTCAGCTTCTTTCATGGCCGCGGCGGTTTCGGCGCCAAGGTGGAGGGCGGCTACGAGGTCAAGGTGGCGGGCAACAGCGAGGAGGTACTCGTGGGCAAGCACGTGATCGTTGCCACCGGCTCCAGTCCGCGCGCGCTTCCGGGCGCGCCGTTCGACGAGAAGCTGATCCTGTCCAACGACGGTGCGCTGGCCATGGACGAAGTGCCGAATCGGCTCGGCGTGATCGGGGCCGGCGTCATCGGCCTGGAGATGGGGTCGGTATGGCGCCGCTGCGGGGCGGAGGTGACCATCCTCGAGGCGCTACCGGCCTTCCTCGGCGCGGTCGACGAGACCATCGCCAAGGAGGCTCACAAGGTCTTCACCAAGCAGGGGCTGAAGATCCATCTGGGCGTGAAGATCGGGGCGGTCAAGGCCGACAAGAAGGGGGTCAGCATCGATTGGACCGATGACAAGGGCGCGGCGCACACGCTGGCCGTCGACAAGCTCATTGTCTCCATTGGCCGCGTGCCCAACACCGGCGGCCTGAATGCCGAGGCCGCGGGGCTCGCACTGGACGAGCGCGGTAACGTCAAGGTGGACGAGGCGTGCCGCACCAATCTGCCCAACGTCTGGGCCATCGGCGACGTGGTGCGCGGGCCGATGCTCGCGCACAAGGCCGAGGAGGAGGGCGTGGCGGTGGCCGAGCGCATTGCCGGCCAGCACGGGCACGTCAACTTCAACACCATTCCCTGGGTCATCTACACCTCGCCCGAGATCGCCTGGGTCGGCCAGACCGAGCAGCAGCTCAAGCAGTCCGGGCGCTCCTACAAGGCCGGATCGTTTCCGTTCATGGCCAACGGACGCGCCCGCGCGCTCGGCGACACGACCGGCATGGTCAAGTTCCTCGCCGACGCGAAGACCGACGAGATACTCGGTGTGCACATCGTCGGTCCGATGGCTTCGGAACTGATCAGCGAGGCGGTGGTGGCCATGGAGTTCAAGGCGAGCGCCGAGGACATCGCCCGTATCTGTCATGCGCATCCGTCGCTGTCCGAAGCCACCAAGGAAGCGGCGCTGGCGGTGGACAAGCGCACGCTCAACCTCTAGCGGCGGTCGCACTCAGGCCGGCGGCACCGAATGGGCTTCGCCCGGGCTCTGCGCGAGGCGCGCGAGGCGCGCGGCTACACGCTCGACGCCTCCCAGCAGGCGGCAGCAGACCGGCTGCAGCGCCTGTACGACGAGTGGGCAGGGTACAAGGCGCGGCGCTCCAACGCCGTGGCCAAGCTGCTGCGGCGCCCGCCGATACCGCGTGGGATCTACCTGTGGGGTGGAGTCGGGCGCGGCAAGAGCTTCCTGATGGACGCGTTCTTCGCCAGCGTGCCGCTGGTGCGCAAGACGCGCGTCCACTTTCACGAGTTCATGCGCGGCGTTCACCACGAGCTGGAGGAGGTTCGCGGCACAGAGAATCCGCTCGACGAGGTGGCTGCGCGCATCGCCCGCCGGCACCGGCTGATCTGCTTCGACGAGTTCCACGTATCGGACATCGCCGATGCGATGATCCTGCACCGGCTACTGGAGAAGCTCGTCGAGCTGCGGGTCGGCCTGGTCATGACGTCCAACTATGCTCCGGACAGGCTGTATCCGGACGGCCTGCACCGCGACCGGCTGCTGCCGGCGATCGAACTCATCGAACGCGAACTCGACGTGGTCGAGGTCGATGGCGGCATCGATTATCGTCAGCGTGCGATGGAGCGGATCGACGTCTATCTGACCCCGCTCGGCGAGCCCGCCGAGGTGCGCCTGCGCGCGGCCTTCGAGCGGATTGCCGAGGCGGAGGACGACGATCCGGTGCTGCTGATCGAGGCGCGCCAGATCCGTGCGCGGCGGCGCGCCGGTGGCGTCGTCTGGTTCGACTTCGCCGTGCTGTGCGGCGGCCCGCGCTCGCAGAACGACTATCTCGAGATCGCAGCGCGTTTCCACACCGTGATCCTGTCGAACGTGCCGCAGATGTCGGCCGGACAGTCGTCGGAGGCGCGCCGCTTCACTTGGCTGATCGACGTGCTGTACGACCACCGCATCAAGCTGCTCGTCTCGGCTGCCGTGCCCCCGGAGCAGCTTTACACCGCCGGTGCGCTGGCCAACGAGTTCGTGCGCACCGCCTCGCGGCTGACCGAGATGCAAGGTCGCGAATACCTGGAGGCACCGCGCCGCGCGGTGCTGCAGGGGGCCTGATGCGACTCCGGCTTGTCTTGCTGGCTGGTGGGTTGGCCGCAGTGCTGACCGCCAACGCCAGCGTGGGCGCCACGGCCGAGGACATCACGCGGAGCTGGCCGGCGGGCAGCATCCGGACGGTCGAACAGGCCGAGGCGGCCCGCAGCGCGGTGCGCGCCGTCGAGATTGCGGCCGAGCAGGCCTGGCGTGAGGAGCAGGCGCGCTGCGAACGGACCTTCTTCGTCAACCGCTGCATGGAGAACGCGCGGCGCAGCCATGCGCTGGCGCAGCAGCAGGCACGCCGCGTTCAGGTGGAGGCCGGCGAGGTGCTGCGGCGGGCCGAGGTCGAGGAACGACGCCGCCAGCGGGCCGAGCACGAGCGGGCAGCGCGCGAGGACGAGGAACGGGCCCGCGCGGCGCGTGAGCGGGCGGAGGCCGCCGCGCAGCGGCAGCGCGAGTTGAATGACCCCGCCAGGGCGGCGGGCCGGGCGGATGCAGCGGCCGCCAACCAGGCCCGCGCGGCCGAGAGCAGCGCCGAGTCACAGCGCCGTGCCGGCGAACGCGCCGCGCAGGCGCTGGAGCGCCAGCGCAATGTGCAGCAGTTCGAGGAGCGGCAGCGGCGGGCGCGCGAGGAGGCCGCCCGTCGCGCTCAGGAGCGTGCCGAAAACGAGCAGCGCAGGGCGCGCCGGCAGGCCGAGCGCGAGGCCGAGTCGAAACGGCGAGCGGAAACTGCAGCGCGTGCCGCAGCGGCCAGGAAGGACTGACGTACCCGCCGCCGCGGCGTGCTTCAGGCGCGCGGTGCCGGCTGTGGAGCTTCGAGCTTGACGATGGCCAGAGACAGATTGTCACCGCGCCCCTGCGCGCGTTCACGGGCGATTCGGATCAGATGTTCGGAGGCCTCGCGGGGGCTGAGCTTGCTCAGAAGTGAACCCAGCTCGTGGTCGTCGAAGTAGGCCCAAAGCCCGTCGCTGCAAAGCAGAAACAGGTCGCCTGCCTGCAGGTCGGTTGCCTCTCCCAGGGTGAGTTGCGGCTCGCCCGCAATGCCCAGGGCACTGACCACGACGTTCCGGTATTTCTGAGCGGCGATTTGAGCGGCCTGCTCGCGTCCTTCGGCGGCTAGCCGAGCCGCATACGAGTGATCGGCTGTTCGATGCACGAGGCGGTCCCGCCGAAAGAAGTAAAGGCGGCTGTCCCCAGAATGGGCCCACACGGCATGATTGCGCTTGACGATGAGCGCGACCATCGTGCTGTGCGGTTCCTTTTCGCTAGAGATGGCGGTCAGACGAACAACGGTGTGCGCCTCTGCGGCAATCTGCTGCAGCAATGGGGCCAAGGCGCTGTCCGCCTCGCCGGTTTCCTGGAACAGGCTGTCGGCCGTGCGGACAACCTGATCGGCAGCCATCCGGCCACCGGTGCGCCCACCCATGCCATCGGCCAAGACCGCCAGCAGCGCGCCCGGGTTGCGCCGGCTCGTAACGATGGCGACGCGATCCTGCTGCTCCGGACGATCGCCGATGTGCTCTGCGGTACAGGCGCTGACCTTGAACAGGGTCACGACGAGAAGAGAAGAACCATTGAAAGGAGTCTATCAGCGCGTCTTGCCGCGCTGCCTGCCCAATTGGCCGCCAATCGCGTTGCGATTCCGGCGCTGTCGACGGCCGACGCCCAATCACTGTGCCGGACACGATACGGATCGAGCAATACATCATCCCTCGAAGTGTCAGTACCCGCGCCGGATTCAGCCCATGGTTGCGACAACCCGAGGTCGCTACCGCGTGCGGCGATCGCTGGGGGTGGCTGTGCGCTGCTAGCATCCTCTCGTGTCGACTCCGTGGCGGCACCCCGCTGCCGTCATGACTCCCGAAGAGATCAAGCGCCGCCTGATCGAGCTGCGAATCGAGCATCGCGACCTCGACGAGGCCATCGGTCGTATGGCCGGGCAGAGCGGCAGTGACGAGCTGCGGCTGCGCCGGCTGAAGAAGCGCAAGCTGCAGATCAAGGACACCATCGCGTTGCTGGAGATGCGTCTGGTGCCCGACATTCCGGCGTGATGACACGTCCGCGGGGGCCCGCCGCGCCAGTGGTGCCGCCGGTCGACGACCCGGTGACGAGGACGCGCGCCGAGGTGGCCGCGGCCTTCGCCGCGGACGGAGCGCTCGCCGGCACCATTGCCGGCTACAGCGCGCGCGACTCCCAGCGCGACATGGCGCTGGCCGTGTTCGATGCCATCGCCGAGCGCGGCACCCTGGTCGCCGAGGCCGGGACCGGCACCGGCAAGACCTTCGCCTACCTGGTCCCCGCGTTGCTGGCCGGCGGCAAGGTGCTGATCTCCACCGGCACCAAGGCGCTGCAGGATCAGGTCTTCGGCAAGGATCTGGCGGCGGTCACGCGCGCACTCGACGTCCCCGTGAAGCTGGCGCTGCTCAAGGGACGGCAGAACTACGTCTGCCTGCACCGGCTGCAGCGCGCCGAGGCCGAAGGATTGCTGCCGTCGCGCCAGGACGCCTGGCACCTGCGCACGGTGGCGCGCTTTGCGGCCACGTCGGCCACCGGCGACCGCGCCGAGCTGGCAGAGTTGCCGGAGACTGCGGGCATCTGGCCGGTCGTCA
>Ga0209985_10001603_pt1 | contig 21777 bp, 17 predicted proteins | sample NOAtaG_FD_187305 | JGI IMG/M metagenome (GOLD analysis project Ga0209985, IMG submission 187305) | Freshwater lake microbial communities from Lake Erie, under a cyanobacterial bloom - NOAA_Erie_Diel6S_1000h metaG (SPAdes) (version 2) | ecosystem: Environmental > Aquatic > Freshwater > Lake ...
ATCGGTGTAAAACCGATTATCTATTGTCCTTGTAAAATGTACAACCAACATTTGGAAACGGTGTTGAGCGATGAATACATGTTGTGGATTGCCGATTATCGCAAAAATCCTCCTGGCTGCAATTGGACGTTCTGGCAAAAAACAGACCGTCATCGTTTGGATGGTATTGCAGGGAATGTGGATTACAATGAGTTTCGGGGAGATATTCGTGATTTACACGAAATACTGATCGACTAATTTCGCGGCGACTGAGGTCTCCATCCTCTTAAAAATTCACTCACTTCCATTTTCTTCTTTCCTTCAAATTGCAGCGAAAGAATGTTGTACCAACCATCGGTTGTTTTAAAAGACAAAACGGTTTTCCCGTCTGTTTTCCAGTCACCCACCTTTCCCTCTGAATCATCGGTGGCGATTTCTCCAAAATACACTTTCAGTTGTTTGTCTTCTAAACTAGTCCAGGCACAGGGAAAGGGCGACATCCCCCTCACGAAATCATGAATGGTTTTACTGGATTGCTGCCAGTTTATTGTAGCGATTTCCTTGGACAATTTGGGCGCAGCGCTCGGTGTTACTCCTTTTTCAATCCAATGCGACTGAGGTAAGGCCTGTGCTTTTCCTTCCGCGATGAGCGATAGGGTGGAGCAGAGGGCTTCCCCTCCAATCACCATCATTTCGTCATGAATTTCGCCCAAAGTGGCCTGGGGAGCAATGGGAAAAGATCGTTGTTCAATGATATTACCCATGTCAATTTCTTCATTAATGAAAAATGTGGTGACTCCTGTTTCTTTCTCTCCATTGATGATGGCCCAATGAATGGGTGCGGCTCCGCGGTATTTTGGGAGAAGGGAACCGTGCAAATTGATAGTGCCTTTAGGCGGCATCTGCCAAACCTCTTTGGGCAACATGCGAAAGGCCACTACCACAAACAAGTCGGCATTTAGATTTGCGAGCTGTTGCAAAAAATCTGGATCCTTGAGTTTTACGGGTTGAAGAACGGGAAGGTGATGGGAAAGGGCAAAATCTTTTACCGCTGAAGTCATCAACTTTTGACCCCTACCAGCGGGTTTATCGGGTACTGTAACTACACCTACCACCTCAAAGCCTTTTTCTAGGATGGCTTGCAATGAGGCCACGGCAAAGGCAGGTGTGCCCATAAAGACGATTTTCATTCCCTTCATGCCGCAAAGATGCATCCTTTTTTTTATCCCCTAGGCATTCGCATTACCTTTGCTTCATGGATGAGGAAAAGAAGAATGCTTTGCGAGATAAGCTCAATGCCATACACATTTGGCCCAGTGTGTACATGTACAAATTTATTTTTGAAACCGATCATGATAAATTGATCCAAATCCAAACCATTTTCGGTGAAAGTGCTCAATTCATTAAAAGGGAGAGTGCCAACGGAAAATACACCAGTTTAACCATTAAAGAAATGATGTTAGACGCTGATAGCATTTTTGCTCGTTATGAGCAAATGGCGGCAGTGCCCGGTATCATCAGCTTGTAATATGTCGCAATTATATCTTTTTAGAAATGTATTGTTGGTGTCCTTGATCGCCATTTTGATCTACATCATGTACAAAAGGCTCATTCATCTGTTGCAAAGGCAGCATGTGCAAGCCAAATATCCTGCTTTAGATACGGAAATGCATTGGGTTGAAAATGTAATCAGTATGTCTTTGGAATTGAAGATGAAAATGAATGTAGAGGTGGTGGTTTTTCGAGAAAATGGTGACCCTGTTAGAGAGTTACTTCGTCAAGAAAATGCCTTGGGCAAAGTGGAGTGGTCCTTTGATACAACAGGTTGTGTGCCTGGAAAATATTATTTTGAAATCATCACCCCTAACGAAAAGGCACTTCGCTATTTTCTAATTGATTAGCATGACTCCGCTGGCTGAACGAATGCGTCCTCAACGAATGGCTGATTATATCGGTCAACACGCATTGTTGGGTGACCACTCTCCATTGCGCAAGGCCATTGAATCCGGTAGAGTACCCAGTATGATTTTATGGGGACCTCCAGGCGTTGGTAAAACCACCTTGGCCAATGTTATCGCCAATACCGTGAATAGACCTTTCCGGGCCTTGTCGGCAGTGAGCAGTGGGGTAAAGGAAGTGCGAGAAGTAATAGAAGAGGCCAAGGGAAAAGGGTTGTTTCAAAATGCAACCATTCTGTTTATCGATGAGATTCATCGATTTTCCAAAAGTCAGCAAGATGCATTGTTGGGCGCTGTGGAAAAAGGATGGATCACCTTGATCGGTGCGACAACGGAGAATCCTTCTTTTGAGGTCAATCACGCTTTGCTCTCAAGATGTCAAGTCTATCCATTGGAGGGACATACCAAGGCGGATTTAGAGAAATTATTGCAGAGAGCTATTGCAGAAGATGTCATATTAAAAGACAAGAGAATCATCTTGCAGGAGACCGAGGCCTTATTGAGATTCAGCGGTGGGGATGCCAGAAAGTTGCTCAATATCTTGGAACTATTGGTCAGCACGGAAGCGGAGGAATGGATCATCACCAATGCAATGGTGCAAGAATGGATGCAGTCTCAGCCTGTTCATTATGACAAGGACGGGGAGCAACATTATGATATCATTTCGGCTTTTATCAAAAGCATCAGGGGCAGTGATCCGCAAGCGGCCGTGTACTATTTGGCGCGCATGATTGCCGGCGGGGAAGATCCCATGTTCATCGCCCGACGATTGATGATTTTAGCGGCGGAGGACATCGGATTGGCCAATCCCAATGCCTTGTTGTTGGCCGATGCAACCGCCCGAATCGTGCATCAAATTGGTATGCCCGAAGCGCGAATCCCACTGAGTGAATGCGCCATTTATTTGGCCACCTCTCCCAAGAGCAATAGCGCGTACATGGCCATCGATGCGGCATTGGACAAAGTGCGAGCAACAGGCGATCTACCTGTGCCGCTCCATTTGCGCAATGCCCCCACCAAACTGATGAAGGAATTGGGCTATGGTGAGGCATACCAATACGCACACCAATTTGAGGGCAATTTTATTTTACAAGAATATTTACCCGAAGAAATTTCGAACGAGGATTTTTATGTACCGGGCAACAATCCTAAAGAATGGGAAGTGAAAAACTGGTTGGAGAAAAAGTGGGGTAATTTTAAAAAATCAACATGAGCAGAAAAACACCGGTCATACAAATCAAAGAAGGAAAAGAATCTTCTCTTCGACGCTTTCACCCATGGGTGTTTTCAGGCGCCATATCAGGAGTCACCGAAATGCCCCAAAATGGAGAATGGGTAAAGGTGGTGGATAGCAAAAGGAAATTTCTCGGCGCAGGTCATTATCAAGAAGGTTCCATCAGTGTACGCATTCTGAGCTTTCAAGATTTACCTTGTGATGATGATTTCTGGAAAATGAAATTAGCCAATGCTTGGAAAGTCAGACAGACAGGCATCGGACTTTCTTCAGACACCAATATGTTTCGTTGGGTGCATGGCGAAGGCGATGGTTTGCCGGGCCTCATCATCGATGTCTATGATACCGTGGTGGTGATTCAACCCCATACTTTGGGCATGGAACAAAATGCTGAGCACATTGCCAAGGCAGTGGAGAGTGTGTTTGCTGAGGTAAAGGCCATTTATTTAAAACCCTCAGAAAAGCAACTCAACAGTACACCTCGATATTTGATGGGAGAAAAAATAGATGTGGAATGCAGAGAGCATGGGATTCGTTATGCGGTGGATTGGGAAACGGGACAGAAGACGGGATTTTTTATCGATCAAAGAGAGAATAGAAAATTATTGGGAACTTTGGCAAACGGAAAAAAAATCCTCAACACCTTTTGCTATTCTGGAGGATTTTCGCTGACCGCTCTCCAAGGCGGAGCCATTCATGTGGATAGCTTGGACAGCTCGCAACAGGCCTTGGATTTGACCTTGCAGAATGTGGAATTGAACAAGGTGGACAAGGCCAAACACCAAGTCATCAAGGCGGATGCCGTGGAATATATCAAAACGGTGGCCACCGACTACGATATCATTGTCCTCGATCCCCCAGCCTTTGCCAAACATCTGAGCGCGCGTCACAAGGCGGTGCAGGGATACCGAAAAATCAATGAAGCAGCGATTCGTAAAATCAAGCCCGGAGGTTTGATTTTTACTTTTTCTTGCTCGCAGGCCATCGATAAAGAAACGTTCAAAGGCGCGGTCATGGCCGCTGCCATTGATGCGCGCCGTCCTGTGCGTATTTTGCATCAATTGCATCAGCCAGCTGATCATCCCGTCGGCTTGTTTCATCCAGAGGGAGAATATTTAAAAGGATTAGTAATCGAAGTTCAATGATCATGAGAAAAAAAATAGTAGCCGGTAACTGGAAAATGAATTTAGTGGCATCGGAAGTAGATGCCTTTATAGCACAATGCGAAACGACACCTGATGAGGTATCGGTGATGATAGCCCCTTCAGCGTTATACCTGGAACGCATGTTGTCTTTAAAGTCAAAGGGGCTTTGGATAGCAGCACAAGATGTGAGCATTCACGCGAAAGGAGCCTACACGGGTGAGTGCTCAGCTGCGCAACTTCAATCCATGGGGGTACAAGGTGCTATCGTCGGCCACAGTGAACGCAGGACCTATCATCAGGAAGACGATGTACTCATTGGTAAAAAAGTGGTGGCCTGCCTTAATGCCGGTATTACACCGGTGTACTGTTGTGGCGAGACATTGACTGAGCGCGAAAGTGGGAAACACTTCAGCATTGTGGAGCAACAAGTATTAACTGCATTACAGGATCGCACAGCGGAAGAGATGCTGAAGATCGTCATTGCCTATGAGCCGGTATGGGCCATCGGAACGGGAGTTACGGCCAGCAATGAGCAAGCGGAGGAGATGCATGTGTGGATCAGAAGTTGTATCGAAAAACAATGGGGAGGAGCTGTAGCCAACCAAATTCCTATTCTGTATGGCGGTAGTGTCAACCCCGGCAATGCCGCGGCATTATTCGCTTGTCCCAATGTGGATGGCGGTTTAGTGGGCGGTGCCAGTTTGAAGAATGCGGATTTTGAAGCGATCATTCAAGCAGCAAGGGCATGAATTATATCGAAGTCAATTGGAAAGTAGCTCCGGTCATTCCCTTCAGGGAAATCCTAACGGTGTATTTGGCTGACATTGGTTTTGAAAGTTTTGTCGATACAGAAGATGGTCTGTTGGCTTACATCCCAATCGATTTGTTAGCAGAAGAAAATTTACATCAATTGCAACAGACCATGAAGGATATGGAATCTGATTGTTCTTTTTCATTGCAAGAAATTCAACAACAAAATTGGAACGCAGAGTGGGAGAGTCAATTCAGTCCCATTGAGGTGAGCGCGGAGTGTCGCGTGCGCGCTCCTTTTCATGAGGTGATACCGGTGAAATACGATTTGATCATTGAGCCCAAAATGAGTTTTGGAACAGGACATCATGCCACTACTTTTTTGATGTTGGATCAAATGTTGAAGATGGATTTTTCAGGCAAGGCGGTGTTGGACATGGGCAGTGGAACGGGCGTGCTGGCTTTTCTAGCGGAGAAGATGGGCGCAGCGCGCATCGATGCCATCGACATTGACGGTTGGGCCTTTGAGAATTGCGTGGAGAATGCGGAGCGTAATGGTTGTCATAAAACACAAGTTATCAAAGGCGGGGCCGAGCAGATTCAACAGCAGTACGATGTCATCATCGCCAATATCAATCGCAATATTTTAGTGCAAGATGGCCAAGTGTATATGGATCATCTCATGCTTGGTGGAACGCTTTTATTGAGCGGTTTCTATGAGGAGGATCAATCCATTTTAAAGGAAGCATTCTCGTCCTTGCGTTTTATACAATCCCAAGTGAAAGACGGTTGGTGCATGATGGAGTTGAGCAAAGATGAGCATTAGAATTTTTTATATCATAGCGTTCATCGGGTGTTTTCTCACTTCGAAAACCCAAACGGTGATTCCCGATTGGGGACCTGCTTTTTTGCAAAATGAAGTAGCCAAGATCAAGGTCACCATCCATCCGGATTCCATGCTTTTGCTTTTGAGTGATGCCTATTTGGGCAATGGTCATGAATTTCCCGCTACTGCCACCTATGAGACTTCTGGTGGTATTGAATCGTTGGGTTACATTGGTTTTAGAACACGCGGAAATACTTCGTTGCAAGCGGGCAAGAAATCTTTTAAAATCGATTTTAACAATGGCTTGGGAACATGGAATGGTTTGCATGAATTGAATTTGAATGGCAGTCATAACGATCCCTCGATGATCCGAGCCAAGCTGTGTTGGGACGCCTTGCGACATTTTGATTTGCCCGGATCGCGCGTGTCGATGGTGGAATTATATGTCAACGAAGAGTACAAGGGGCTCTATTCCAATGTCGAATTCATCGATGATGCTTTTACCGATTTGTACTATAACAGTCCATATGGGAATATCTGGAAATGCCTGTACCCAGCGGATTTGGATTATTTGGGCAATGACCCTCAATTGTATGCTGCTTTAACTCCATGGGGTACGCCTTGGTATGAATTGCAGAACAATACGGAATTGAATGATTACAGCGCCTTTTCGCAATTCGTGAACATCTTGAACAATTCCTCCAATGCGGCTTTTCCTTGTGAGATCAAAAAGGTGTTCAATATCGATCGGTACATCCAATACTTGGCCATGGATGTCGTAACGGGCAATTGGGATGGGGGAGCCTACAACAAGAATAATTTTTATTTGATCTTCAATGATCGCACACGGCGGTTGGAATATCTACCTTACGATTTGGATAATACGCTAGGAGTGGATTGGTTGGGGGTCGATTGGTCCCAACAGAATATCTACAATTGGGATGGAAGCAACAACCTCATTCTGTACAATCGCATCATGAACACCAATGAGTTCAGGACACTCTATGCGCATTATGTCGATACCTTTTCGCAGTATTTGATTTCCGATGCTTTTACGGCACATGCCCAGTCACTGCGCGATTTAATTACCCCTTCGGCTTTGGCGGATCCTTATCGCACCTTGGATTATGCATTTGACGATGCGGATTTTCTCAATGCCCTGGATTCAGCTTGGGGTGGCCATGTGGATCAGGGAATCTTGACGTATCTGCAAGCGAGAACCACCAGCATAGCATCTCAATTGCAAGTCACCACATGGCCCTTGGGAATTTGGGAGGTGGTATCAGAAGACAACGGACAAGAGGCGGTGTTGAGCGCGTTGAGCGCGGGGAATGACATTGCGGCGGCTTATCGTTGGGAGGGAGAAACAGCCTGGCAATCAACGATGATGCAGGTGGTAGATACACTCGGTGATGCGCAAAGGTGGCAGCTCACCATGTCCATCGCCGATACCAATGCGACATTGGAATGGTTCCCTTATTCATTATCGAGTGGATTACCGGCATTGCCCTGTCAAACTTGGCGGGTGCATTTTGGTTTGGATTCGCTGGGAATGATGATCAATGAAGTGGCCCCCAGTGGCACCAACGCTTTGGATGAATTTGGCGTGAGTGAAGACTGGGTGGAATTGTATAAAGTGCCCGGCAGCAATTTTTCGTACAACAACGTTTGGATCACCGACAATCCCCATCAGCCCAACAAATGGAAGCTCAGCAATATTCCGTCCAATGAAGGGAACTTCATTAGGCTGTGGGCCGATGATGATGAGGAAGAGGGTATTTATCATTTGAATTTCAAACTCTCGGGTAGCGGTGAATTTGTCGGCTTATCGTATTTGGATTATGGTGCGTGGCATTGGTTGGATTCGTTGTCTTTCCCTGCAACCGTTTTCAATCAAAGCTGGGGTAGGGCAGTGGACGGAGCGCAGCCGTGGGTGCATTTTGTCACCACTACACCAGACGCCAGCAATCAGAGTGTAGGAGTAGAAGAGTCGCAAGCGCTCACGGTCCAAGCCTATCCCAATCCCATGTCGGAGGGATTTTATTGGACAGGATCCTCCCAAGTGCAAGTGGTAGATGCCTATGGACGAGTGGTGGCCCAGCAGTTGCGCGTTGGTTGGAACGAGGCGCAATCATGGTCATCCGGAGTGTACACGATTATAGACACCAACGGCCACGTGCACCGGGTGATGAAGTGGTGATCTCTATAGGGCGGTGCCCCTCTCTCGGCTGAGCCGAGACGGGTCGGGCTTTACGCTGTATCTTTTGGCTATCGCCAAAAGGATGCCGCTCCAATCCCTCACCGGGAGGGTGATGAGGTGAAGGAGTAGCGAGAGCGGACAATATCTCCCCTCCTACCGCGCAGCGGAAAGGAGGGGTGGCTTGTCTCGTCTCGGCTCAGCCGAGACGAGACGAGACGGGGTGGTTTTTTCAGAGTGAGTAGCGATGCTTCGCTACAGAGCGGGAGCGGACAACATTTCCCCTCCTACCGCGCAGCGGAAAGGAGGGGTGTCTCGTTTTAAACGAGACGGGGTGGTCTTTTCAGAGTGAGTAGCGATGCTTCGCTACAGAGTGAGAGCGGACAACATTTCCCCTCCTACCGCGTAGCGGAAAGGAGGGGTGGCTTGTCTCGTCTCGGCTCAGCCGAGACGAGACGAGACGGGGTGGTCAATTCAGAGCGAGTAGTGAGAACGGACAACATCTCCCCTCCTACCGCGCAGCGGAAAGGAGGGGTGTCTCGGTTTAACCGAGACGGGGTGGTCATTTCAGAGCGGGTGCGAGAGTGAGAGCGGACAACGTCTCCCCTCCTGCCTGAGCAGAGCGAAGGAAAGGAGGGGTGGCTTGGCGCAGCCAAGACGGGGTGGTCTTTTCAGAGCCGAGCCGAGACTGTCCCCTCGGCTGAGCCGAGACTGTCGCGCTCACGAAGTGAGCATTTTTCCCTTATATTCGCTTTATAAATTTCAATACCATGAAAAAATCCTTGTTTCAAAATGTAATCTTAATGGTTACCTGTTTACTCATCACCCCGTCCCTTCTCGCTCAATCCCCTCAAGGCATCCCCTACCAAGCCGTGATGCGCAATGCAGATGGATCGGTGATGGCGAATAGTGCTGTGAGTTTGACTTTTATGATCCATGACGGCACTGCCAATGGAACGGTGGTGTATCAAGAGAGCCATTCACTCACCAGCAACGCCCAAGGATTGGTGAGTTGCGTTGTGGGCAATGGGGTTGTATCAGAAGGCAACTTTGCTCAGATTAACTGGGGCAGTGGAGCCAAGTTTTTGCAGGTGATGATGGGTAGTGTGGATTTGGGTACGCAGCAGATGTTGAGCGTGCCATATGCGTTGTATGCAGACAGAGTAGGAGTGAGAGTGAGTGCGACAGGGGATACTTTGGTAATAGGAAATAATAGCGTGATTGTGCCAGGGGTGAGTGCAGCGAATCCCATAGCTCTCTATTCAATGGGTAGTGGCGTGACCGATGTTGACGGCAATTTTTATCCGAGTATCATCATCAATGGACAAGAGTGGATGCAGCAGAATTTGGCAGTAACCAAGTATAGAAATGGAGATCCTATTCCCACAGGATTGAGTGATGCTACTTGGTATTCTACCACGAGCGGGGCTTATGCCATTTATAACAATGATGTGGCCAACAATACCTTGTATGGCAAATTGTACAACTGGTATGCAGTGAATGATAGCCGAGGTGTTTGTCCCACTGGATGGCATGTGCCAAGTGATGCTGAATGTACTACATTAGCAACCAATTTGGGAGGAAGTTATGTTGCCGGAGGCAAAATGAAGGCCACCTCGGGCTGGAATTCCCCCAACACCGGCGCCACCAATGAAAGCGGATTTACAGGCCTCCCTGGTGGTTACCGCAACAGCAATGGGCCATACACCAACGTTGGCTACCGCGGCGGCTGGTGGAGTAGTACAGAGTACTCTAACGTCGCTTGGTACCGCAGACTAGAATACGGCGTTTCCGATGTTTACCGCAGCAACAACAATAGGCATTACGGCTTAAGTGTTCGTTGCGTCCGGGATTAGAGGGAGACGAGTGATGAAGTAATGTGGTGATGAAGTCTCGAGAGCGGTGATAGTATCTCCCCTCCTACTTTTGTGTAACAAAAGAAAGGAGGGGTGGCTTGGCGCAGCCAAGACGGGGTGGTCTTGTTTCAAGATTTCTTAGCCATCACCTTTCTCTATTTTCCATATATTTGAAAAAATCCTTGAAATGAAAAAATATTTCCTCCAAATTATAATCTCAATCGTCTCAGGTCTCCTCATCACCCCATCCCTTCTCGCTCAATCCCCTCAAGGCATCCCCTACCAAGCCGTGATGCGCAATGCAGACGGATCGGTAATGACTAGCAGTGCGGTGAGCTTGACATTCATGATCCATGATGGCACTGCCAATGGAACTGTTGTTTACCAAGAATCTCATGCCTTAACCAGCAATGCCCAAGGATTGGTGTCTTGCGTGGTGGGCAATGGAACTGCATCTCAAAGCACATTTGCCAGCATCAATTGGGGCAATGGTGCCAAGTTTTTGCACGTGATGATGAATGGGACTGATTTGGGAACACAGCAGATGTTGAGTGTGCCGTATGCGTTGTATAGTAAAACTGCTGATAATGGATTTTCACGTGTGTCACAAAGTGGGGACACTTTGTACATGGCCAATGGGACATTTATCATTGTGCCGGGCATCAGTGCCGCCAATTTTCCTCCCGCCATTTTGGGTTGCACAGACAATGGGGCTTGCAATTACAACAGCGCCGCCACTCAAAATGACAACTCCTGTTTGTACACTGGAGCAACTTGTGACGATGGCAATACCAACACCACCAATGATGTGATCAATGGCAGTTGTGTGTGTGCAGGTGCACCAACCAGCGGCAGCGGAACGGGTGCACAATTGTTACCCGGCAATGCCACATGTGCTACGCAAAACATCAGCGTCACCGGTTGTGGGGGGCAAACTTCATTGACTTATGACGGACGCACCTATGACCTAGTTGAAATTGGAGGGCAATGCTGGTTTGCGGATAATTTGGCAACAGATCAATACCGCAACGGAGACCCCATCCCAACAGGATTGGACAATGCCACTTGGCAAAACACCACAGCAGGTTCCTTTACTATATATAACAACGATCTTGCTAACGATGTCACGTATGGTAAGTTGTACAATTGGTACACCACGGTGGACAGTCGTGGCCTTTGCCCCACCGGCTGGCATGTCCCCACAGACTGCGAATGGATGTACTTGGAGGGTAGTTTGGGGATGTCAGTAACGGATCAAGAGACAGTTGGATGGAGAGGTACTAACGAAGGCGGAGCCATGAAGGCCACCACCAATTGGACTTCCCCCAACACCGGTGCTACCAACAGCAGCGGATTCACCGCGTTCCCTGGAGGTTTTCTGAGTCCGAATGGAACATCATATGATATAAATAATCTAGGCTATTTTTGGATTAGCACAGACAGTGATGCTGACTTGGCTTGGTACCGTTTCCTTAATTTCGATAATTCCATTGCATACCGATCTTATCACAGTAAGCGTTTTGGCTTCAGTGTTCGTTGCGTCCGGGATTAATCGCTGGCGGCTGATCTCGGCTTAGCCGAGATGAGACGGCAATGGCGATTATTTAGTAGGTGAGCCATCGCCATACCCCGGATAGCAGTGGAAAGCCCGCAGGGTGCGGAGCACCCGAGGACTTGGAACGGATAGCCGGATGAGGTCCGAAAAAAGACCACCCCGTCCAGCCATCGCTGCGCTCGTCTGTCCACCCCTCCTTTCCTTCGCTTCGCTCAGGTAGGAGGGGAGATGTTCCTTTGTTCCCTCGGCCAAGCGAAGCCGAGCTTTTCCCTATTGTCCCAAGGATGCGAAGCATTCTTTTGTCCCTAAGAAAGACCACTCCGTCTCGTCTCGGCTCAGCCGAGATGATAGCGATAGCGAGGCATCGCTATTCGCTAACCCCTCCTTTCCTTCGCTTCGCTCAGGTAGGAGGGGAGATGTTCCTTTGTACAAAAATTGCGCTAGCCCAACCCCTCCGGCAATGGCATCCAATGGGTGACATCTCCAAAAAAACGATTGCTGTTGCCTTCGCCTGCCCAAAAATGGGGACCGTGCTTTTGGGCTTTCTCACTGTCCAACGGATAAAAGTCTTTGCAAAAACGCATCAACAGTACTTCGCGCAATTCACTCTCTCCTGTCTTGCCCGGTAAATAAATCGTATTGCCCGGTATCAACACCAAGACGCGCTGTTGATCCGCAGGGAGGGATGCTGTAATGGAAATCCATTCCATACTACTGTCCGGTAAATTGGGGTTGTCTTTTCTCTAAAAATGCTTGCACGCCCTCGCGGTGATCCGCCGTAGCTCCCGCCAATAACTGACCCGCCAACTCATGCTCTAATTGCTGCGGCAGGCTGCTCGTCATGCTTTGCTGCAGCGCTTTCTTGGTGAGTGCTAACCCTTTCGTTGGCATAGAAGACAACTGCTGCGCCAATTGATGCACGGTGTTTTCAAATGCGTCATCGGCCACTGCTTTGTAAATCATCCCCATCTGTTGCGCGTCCAATGCACTGATTTTTTCTCCCAACATCATCTGCGCTATAGCACGTTGATAGCCCACCAAACGAGGTAAAAAATAAGTACCTCCACTATCGGGAATCAATCCAATTTTGGAAAACGCTTGGATAAAGGAGGCGGACTCTTTGGCGATGATGAAATCACAAGCCAAGGCAATATTGGCACCAGCTCCCGCGGCCACACCATTGACCGCCGCTATCACGGGTTTCTCCATCTGGGTGATGTGCAAAATCGATGGATTGTATCCTTCTTCGATGATTTTCTTCAATCCAGGTCCGTCGGGATCAATGGCCTCTTGCAAGTCTTGTCCTGCACAAAATGCTTTGCCACTGCCAGTGATGACCACACATCTTACCGTTGGATCTGCACTGGCCGCCTGCAAGGCCTCATTGAAGGCGGCTGCCATGGGACGGTTAAAGCTATTGAACTTGTCCGCGCGGTTCAGGGTGATAGTGGTGATGCCATCTTGGGTGTGTGAAGTAATCAGTGCACTCATATTATTTAGAATAAAATTGTTCTCTTCCTGTCAACAGCCGACGGAGTATTTGCGTCAGCATCAAAATCAAAGCGGCTAAAATAAAGATAGCGCTGTAATGGCTTTGTAACCATTTCCATCCCAACGCGATGTTTTGCGCGTGCATCCACAGCCCTCCGCCAACATGCAGTATTGTCAATCCCAAAGTGGCCACTAAATAGGTCCACCAGGGTTTCGTGATTTCTTTCCAAGTGGAAAGCACTCCCATCAAAATAACGGTGATCCACTCTGAAATTTTTACGCCTACACCCAAGGACAACGCCCATGTGGTGGTATCAAAAGACAACGGATGCACCGCCCATTGGTACAGAGTAAATACCAGTTGATGCAACAGCAAGGCAGCCATGCCCACGCGCATGCCCATCCACATGCCGATCATCACTACACCGGCCCAAGCAAAGGGAAGGGCAGTGCCGGGTATCAATCCCACGGGAATCCAGGCCATGGCGGTTAACAATCCCCAAGCAAGTGCAGTTTTCAGGATAAAATCCCATCTCGGTTGGGAATGAAAAGTAAAAAGGGTAGCCATCATGATGGCCGCTAAGATACAAGGATTTTTTCAGCGTTTTGTGGACGGAAATAATAGGCCAGGCCTGTGGTAAAGAGCATGATGGTAATGGAAGAAATCGGCATCAGTACAGCGGCAATCAGGGGATGGAGGGTGCCGTTCACGGCATAGCCCAGTCCGATGAGGTTGTACAACAAACTGATGCCGAAGCTCCATTGTACAATTTGCTCATGTCTTTTCGCATAAGCTAGTATAGCGGGCAACAAGGGAAGTGATGCGGCTTCCAACATTACATCACAGGCCGGCGAAAAGGGATGCGATTGTTCCGTGATCGCAATTCCTACTGCTGCGCTTTCCAACGCACCGGCATCATTGAGCCCATCCCCAATCATGGCTACGGCAGCGTGATGTTCTGTTAATTGCAGAATGTGTTGCTTTTTTTCTTGGGGACTCAAACCATGAAAAACGGGGCATTCCTCGGGAATCATGGCGCGTATTTCTGGTGATGTGGGCAATGGATCTCCGCTGATCACCGAAAGGCTATAGTCTGCGGCCAAAGTGTGAAGTGTTTCAGCCATGTGCGGTCGGATGGGATGGGTCATGCTGAATGTACCAATGCACTCTCCGTTGGCATTAATGACAACGGAACTGGTTCGATCGGGATGACTGGTAAAGGCGGCTGATCCAATTTGATAGTGCAGCCCTTTAACCATCCCTTCAATGCCCAGTCCAATGTGTTCACGAAAGTGTTCAAGAGAGGGTAAATCATCCACTTCATGGCGCAGTGCGCGCACCACGCTTTGGCTCAGCGGATGAACGGACTGGCTGCACAGCGCTACTATGTTGGGGTAATGAGAGGGCGGGGCTGGTTTCACCCAAGTGGCCTGTGCTTCTTTGCTGGTGAGTGTGCCGGTCTTGTCCCAAGCCAAATGATCAATCTGGGCGAGCTGGTGCAGGACTCGATTGTTTTTTACATAACAGCCCACTTGATAGAGGTGCATGAGAACGGCTCCTTGTGTAAATGTGGCGGAAAGCAGCAGGGCGCAGGGGCAGGCAACAATGAGAATGGTACTCATGGCATGCATTGCCCGATACGGATCAAGTGTCCACCAATACAAACCTGAAATCACGGAGAGCAATAATAAAAACCAAGTGAAGTGCTGCGCCCACTGATCTACCCAGGTGAGGGTGGGTGTTTTTTCTGAAGTCTTTTTTTGATGATTCCAGAGCGAGGTGAGATAGCTTTGAGAAACAGGAGCGTTGATCTCGATTTGAATGGATGGCCCCAACAATTTGCCGCCCGCATAGAGCCCTTGTCCTTGGCTCACCGCGGTGGGCTTGGACTCCCCTGTAACAAAGGAATAGTCAATCAAGGCATGATCGGAAATCAAGATGGAATCGCATGGAATCATCTCATATCCGTGCACAATCACGGTATCTCCCCGTTCAAGCTGAGCGAGCATTTTCCATTGTGTGTTGTTTTCTTTGACAACCTGACAAGAGATGGGAAAGAAGCTTTGGTAAGTGCGTCCAAAGTGCAATCGATGCTGGGTGGCTTCTTGGAAATATTTTCCCAACTGCATGAAGAAGATAATGCCCGTCATAGAGTCAAAGTAGCCGCCGCCGTAGCCACTGATTACTTCATACACAGATCGACCAAAGGTGATCAATAAACTCAACACTAGGGGGGCATCAATGGGCAGTGTGCGCAATCGAAGGCCTTGAATGGTTTTGATGAAAAACGAACGAGCTCCCCAAAAAAGAGCGGGTAGCGAAAGGAAGAGATTGAGATAACGGAACAAAAGAGTCATGTTCGGCGCATCAGTCATATCAAGATCCAAGTATTCTGGAAAGCTCAGGAGCATAATGTTGGCGAAGCAAAAGCCCGCAACGCCGATGGCGATGAGATGCTGTTTTTTTTGGTTTTTCCATTGTTCGGAAGACGATGTTTCTGGATCCAAGATGGGCTCATATCCAATGGTGGTTAGCCATTCTACCAGTGATCGAAAGGAAATTTGTTGAGGTTGATAGTGTAGGGTAATGGTTTGTTCGGAGAAGTTGACTTGAGATTGAAGAATACCCGATTGCAATTGGGGTAATTTTTCTAGCAAATAAACACAAGAAGCGCATTGAATATGAGGAGATCGGAAAGAAACGATGTTGTATTCTTCAGAGGCGAATTGAATAAATGGGAGGGTGTTTTGAACCTCTTCCAGAAAGGCGTATTTTTCTGTTTTGGGCGCCTTGCTCAAAGGTTGAGATTTGGGTTCATCATAAAATGTACACATCCCCTGAGCGTCGAGCAGTGTAAATACGGAAACGCAACCATGACAACAAAAAGAATGGCCTTGATGAAGAATGGCCTTTCCTAATATGTTATCTCCGCAGTGATAACAGCTGGCCATACTCAATTTTTACGATCTAATTGTTCACTCAATTCTTGGCCCTGCTCATTCTGAAAACCCAACGACCATTGATCAGTAATAGTGGTTTCGAGCCACATATCACCGCTCTTCCTAAAAACTTGTATGGCTAATCCAAATTGATTCCACACGAGCTCTTCTAATTCCTTTACCGTGGTCTCAGCTGTGAATTGCAAAGAGCCAATTTGAATGTGGGGATTAAGTTGCTCAATTTCAGGGTTGGTGGTGATCATCTCTTTTTTTGAAATGGCTTTGTTAGGACTATGATGAGGATAGAAGAATTCCCACTTGAGATAAGGAAACCGTTGGTTGAATGCCAACTTCAACTCTGTCAAAGTAATCTTTCCATGATAAGGAATGTCGATTGGATCCGCCTTCATCTCCATACAGTAGCAAAGATGGGTGAAAGGATAATCAGCCGATTTGAGAATACTCAATTCTCTTTATGATAGAAATCAGTAGCGTGCATCAATGCATTACTCGGCGTTGGGGTCGTTTTGTAATGCGAACAATGTGGAGTACACTCCCTTTTCTTTGATCAAGTTTTCGTGTTGTCCCCATTGGACCATTTTTCCCTCATCCAATACCATGATATAATCACAGTGCATGACGGTGGAGACGCGATGGGCGATGATAATAGCGGTGCTGGATTGAATGCGTCTTTCAATGCCTTGGAGAATTTTTTCTTCAGTGGCATTGTCTACTGCGGATAAGCAATCGTCCAATAATAGAATCGGTGGATTTTGAATAATGGCTCTGGCAATGGACACACGTTGTTTTTGTCCGCCGCTTAAATTGATGCCTCGCTCGCCCAATAGGGTCTCCATTTTTTGCGGGAACCCCTGAATATCCTCCCAAATGGCCGCGTCCTTGGCCGCTTGTTCTATGGATTCGGCGGAGGCGTTTGTACAACCGAAACCAATATTGCTAGCGATGGTATCGGAAAACAAAAATACATCTTGTGGCACATAACCAATGTGCTGTCGGTAATGCTTTACATCCAATTCTGGCAGGGCATGGCCATCCATGGTGATCTTTCCTTGAGTGGGATCAAAGGTGCGCGTGAGCAATTGAGCCAAGGTAGATTTTCCGCTTCCTGTTTTTCCGATTACTCCCAATGATTTACCCGCTGGGAGGTGGAAGTGAATGTCCTTGAGCGCTTGAATTTGGGTGTCGGCGTAGGTAAAATGAACATGATCGAAATGAATATCTCCTTGCAATGAGGGCTTACTTCCATTGAAAGATTGGATAGTGGGCGTCGTTTTTAAAAACTCATTGATTCGGCCTTGACTGGCTTCTGCTTTTCTCACCAAACTCGTTACCCATCCCACACTGGCAAAGGGCCAAGTAAGTTGGTTGACATAAAATACAAATTGAACAATGGTGCCAACGCTGATATGACCAGCGGCCACCTCTTGAGCGCCAATATAAATGGTGAGAATGGTACTAAGACCCACCAGTATGCTGATGACCGGCATGAACAAGGCATCTGCTTTCACCAATTCCATTTGGTGTAGCTTGTATTGATCACTCTCTTTTTTAAATCGGTCAGCTAAAAACTGTTCTCTTCTGAAAGTCTTGATCACGCGGATGCCACTGAACGCTTCCTGTACCATGGTGGAGAGGGTGCTTTGTTGTCGTTGTACTTTTTCCGTACGACGATTGATGACGGTACTAACATAAAAAATACCGAAGGTCATCAAGGGCAAAGGTCCCAGTGTGTACATGGTCAGGGTGGGGTTGATGTTCCACATCACTACGGCACAGAGAATAATGAGAACAATCAGATTGATGGTGTACATGACAGCAGGTCCGAGATACATCCTCACACGAGAAACATCTTCGCTGATGCGATTCATCAAATCGCCAGTGCGATTGCGACGATAGAATTCACTGTCCAATGCTTGGTATTGATGATATATTTCATTTTTAAGATCGTATTCAATGTGACGGGACATCACGATGATACTTTGGCGTTGATAGAACAGAAACACCCCTTTGATCAGAAACACTACCAAATATCCAATCGATAAAATCAAACCAATAGTAAAGGCCCAATCGCCGGCATTTTGGGGATTTAAGGTGATGGAAGTTCCCCAACCGGTAAAATGATCAAAGAGCTGAATACTCTCAGGCAAAGGGATAGCAGTGGGCTCCGTTTTCCATTGGGTTTGAGTAGAAACAATATTGAATACAAAGTCAATACCATCTCCAATGAGCTGAGGGGCATATACATTGAAGATATTGGTGAGCAGAATAAACAGGAAACCCATAAAAACCCTCCCTCTGTATTTCCAGAGGTATTGATTCAAATAGGCCAGTTCCTTCATGTTGAATTAAAATTCAAAATTCCAAGTTACGCTAGGCAAGATAGGAAAAAGGCTTACTTGTTTGGCCTGCGTTTGGAAGGTACCACTGGTAATATCACCGGTGCTTTCAAAATAAATGAAATACGGATTTCTTCGATTGTACAAATTGTAAAGTGAGAAATTCCAGGAACTCCTGAAGAGTCTGGGGGATTTGAATTCTCCTTTCTTTTGCGCATCTTCACGAGCGATGGTTTTCTTGGAAACAACATTGAAGGAGATGTCTGCTCGGTGATAGGGAGCCATGCGGAAACTGTTGCGGTCTCCATAAACATCAATGACATTGCCTTCAAAGAAGTAACGCGCTAAAGGAAGGGTAATGGCATTGCCCGTGGCATACACAAATACAAATCCAATGTCCATGCGACGGTTGAGCTGATAATTGCAAACAAAATTCAAGTCGTGTCGACGATCCCAGCGCGATGGAAATGGATTGCCATTGTTGATTTCCTCGAATTGACGCATGGTTTTGGCCCATGTGTATCCAATCCAACCATTGAGTTTGCCTGATCTCTTCTTCAAGAAAAATTCTGCGCCATAGCTCCATCCTTTACCAAACCAAAGCAAATTGTCGATGTTGTCATTGACCGTTTGGGAGGGATCTGCGCCTTCCTTGTACTCACTGATGTTGTACATGTCTTTGTAATACAGTTCAACGCTGGATTCCCATTGATCATTTGCGAGATTCTTAAAATACCCAATGCTGTATTGATTGGCACGTTGCGGCTTCAAGCGATCTGTGCTGGGCAACCAAACATCCGTCGGAAGAGAAGTAGGGGAGAAGCTGTTGAGGTGAATGTATTGAAAATTTCTCATATAGCCCGCTTTGAAGCTACTGCCATCTCTGAAAAGATACCGTCCGCTGACCCTCGGCTCGAATCCAAAATAATCAGCTACTTTTTCGCCATTTTCATATCGAATGACAGTGGTAGCCGCAGAACCACCTAAACCGGTGTTTGCTGGTTTGATGTAGCGATCAAAAGCACCTGTATGAATGAAATAGCTTTCTCTCAATCCAATATTCACCTTGATTTTCTCATTGATGTCCCACTCATCCTGAATATAGATAGCAGACTCATGGGAGTTCAAACGGGTCTTATTATTCAAGTTGAATTCAGTATCTCCGCTGCGAGCATAGGTGTTGTTAGGAGTAAAAATATGATACACATAGTCCACTCCCCACTTGACATTGTGATTGGGGTTGGGGAAATAATTCCATTGGACTTTTGCCCCGTAGTCACGAATTCCACTTTTCAAACCAAAAGTGAATTGGTCGGTGCCTCCTTGAAAGGTGAAGGTGTAATCCGTAAATGAGGCAATGGTATTCATGAATAGTTTGGGCGAAAAAATGTGATTCCATCGCAATGTGGCCGTGGTATTGCCCCAGGGAATTTTTGTCGAGAATCCAGCGTTGGCACTGTTAAAACTGAATACATCTCTACCCAAATAGGCACTCAATGAGATCCAATCTTTGGGAGAAAATTTGTAATTGAATTTGCTGTTCAAATCGTAGAAATAATAACCTGTTCCCTGGATGTTCGGATATCGATCAATGAGTGGCTTGGCCAACACATCGATGTAGGTTCTTCTGCCCGAGATAATAAACGAAGATGTATCTTTTTTAATAGGACCTTCAATGGTAAATCGAGAGGCGATATTGCCTATGCCTCCGGTGCCATGAAATGTTTTGTAGTTGCCATCGCGCATACCGATGTCTAGCACCGAGGAAAGTCTTCCACCATAAGAGGAAGGAACACCCCCTTTGTACAATTCCAAATTTTTGATGGCATCCGCATTGAATACAGAGAAGAATCCGAATAAATGCGAAGCGTTGTACACTGTTGTATTGTCCAGCAATATGAGATTTTGATCAATACCTCCCCCTCTAACATAGAAACCGGTATTTCCTTCTCCTGCGCTTTGCACACCAGGCAACAGAGCAATGGTTTTTAATATATCCACCTCTCCAAATACCACAGGTAATTTCTTGATTTGCTCAATGGGAATCTCAATTCTTCCCATGTCGGTGCTCTCCGTATTTCTTTTTCGCTCCGCTTCAATCACCAATTCTTTGCCGGTGATGCCTTTGCTATCTGACAGTGTAACATCAATACGGGTATCCTTAGTGAGATTCAAAGTGGTGGAGTATTCGCGGTAGCCAATGAAGCTGATTTTTAGCGTGTAACTTCCTTTCGGGGCTGTTAAGCTGTAGAATCCATAAGCGTTGGTGGTGATTCCTTTTTTCAATTCTACCAATTGCACCACAGCGCCCACAATGGTTTCTCCGGAGGTGGAGTCTCTCACCTCACCGCTGATAGTGAATTTGTCGGAGTTTTGTCCCCAGAGGGAGGAAGATGATATTAACAGGAGTACACTCCAAAGAATTGTGAGATTTTTCATCGCGTGCAAAAGTAGGCAGTATATTTTTGTGCCCGATGAAAAAACAACTGACGGGCCTACTTGTTTTACAGTTTTTATCTTTTGTAACATTTGGGCAACAAATCTTGCACAAAGAATTGCAAGCGAGCAGAATTGTTTCGCCGCCCAAGTTGGATGGTTTTTTGTCAGACAGTTGTTGGATGAACGCAGCTATCGCGGGCGATTTCGTTACCCAATTGCCCCAGCCAGGCCTCAAGATGCCGCAAGCTACAGAGGTGAAAGTGTTGTACACGCAAGAGGCCCTTTATATTGGATTTTATTGTAGAGACAATGCTCCAGATAGTATTTTAAAACAACTAACAGGAAGAGATACCGAGGGAAATAGTGATTGGTGTTCCATCATCATCAATTGTTACCAAGATGGCATCAATGGGCTCATGTTTGCCATTTCTCCCAACGGCGAGCAGTGGGATGGAAAGATGTTGGGGACGGAAGAGCCGGATGTTTCTTGGAATGCCGTTTGGGATTGTAAGACAAAAATTGTAAATGATGGTTGGTGCGCGGAGTTTAAGATTCCGTTTGCGGCCATTCGTTTTCCTGACATTCCCATTCAGCAGTGGGATATCAATTTTGGTAGAGAAATTCGGCGTCATCGAATCATTGGTACATGGAATCCCGTAGATCCGAATGGTCCAGGTGATTTGGTGCAAATGGGTGTGCTCAAAGGAGTGGAGCATGTGCAGCCGCCGAAGAGAATCTTCTTTTTTCCCTACACCTCGGGGTATTACAATTTCGGATCGTCGGGTAATAATTTTTCTTACAATCTTGGACTCGATCTGAAACTAGGATTGGGCGATGCTTTCACCTTGGATGCTACTTTGATTCCGGATTTTGGTCAGACGATCAGTGATCAATTGATCCTTAATCTGACTCCTTTTGAAATTCAATTTCAAGATAACCGGCAATTTTTTATGGAGGGCACGGAGCTCTTTAACAAGACAGGTATTTTTTATTCAAGAAGAATTGGCGGTGAACCCATTGGTGTTTATGGCGCATCGAATCAAATGAAGG